>WNFT01012327.1_pt1 | contig 13369 bp, 10 predicted proteins | sample 5400191 | NCBI WGS metagenome assembly WNFT01 (sample SAMN13153359, study PRJNA577476) | soil metagenome | isolation source: 80 cm saprolite under Madrone tree | place: USA:California | collected 2016-06-14
TGGCTACCGCTCCGGTCAACGCGCTATAGCCCGTTCCATTTGTCGCTGCCGCGTTGACGTCCGCGCCTTTCTCAAACAAGTATTCGGCTACTTCCAGATGCCCGAACACGGCGGCCAGCGCAATTACAGGAAACCCATCGGGCGAGTAGGTCTTCGCCTGAGTCGGTATTTCTTCGACGAGCTGCTTCACACGTTCCAGTTGCCCCAGGGCCGCCGCTTCATGCAGTTCCAGCGGAATTCCCTGCGCCTGCAAGACATCGCAAAGTTCCTTGTTGCCGCTGTACACCGTCAGCAACAAGGCCGATTGCCCTTTTGCGTTCCGGGCGCTAGCCAGATCAGGCTCGGCGGCCAGCATTCGTTTAACTGCGGCTATGTCCCTGGCTTGGATGACCTGGAAAAACTTGGCGGCGCTGCTCATTCCTGCAATCCTTTCGAATTCACGCGAGCTTCAGGAAGTCGAGAGTAACGCAACCGGCAGCGCGATGCGGGGAAATCTTAGAAAAGCCTGGGAAGAAGAATCTCGCGGGGGACGATGGGCATTCACTCGCTCCCGCGGTGAAATTGGATCAAGAGGCGGATGCACTGGTGGCAGCCGGCTTATAACGCCCCGGCACCGCGCGGAGCGAGATCGCCAGGCGGTTCCAAAGGTTGATCATCGAAACGGCAAGCGTTAGATCCACAATCTCTTTTTCGCTGAACTGCTGGTGAACTTCGTCGTAGACAGAATCGGGAACGTGCGTTTGGGAAACCAGAGTCAGCGCCTCGGTCCACGCCACGGCGGCCCGCTCGCGTTCCGTGTAGAAGGGCGTCTCACGCCAGGCATCGAGTTCGTACAGCCGCTGTTCCGTCTCGCCCATCGCGCGCGCATCCTTCGAATGCATGTCAATACAGTACGCGCAGCCATTGATTTGTGAGGCGCGCATCTTGATCAGATGAATCAGCTTGTGATCAAGCCCGCATTCGGCAATATATTTCTCCAGCGCATACAGCGATTTCTGCGCTTCCGCTGCGTATTTCCGATAGTCAATTCTAGGTTCCATGAAGGATCTCCTTCCTCGCGAGCAAAGCCGCCGAAGCCTGCGCCCGCCAGCCCGGCGGTCTACTTGCCCGCGGCATTCCAACCGTATGGATGATTCGAACGGGCAAGTGGATGCGTTGAAAAAGGAAAAGACCAGGAGCAAGCGGCCAATTTGGCGGCGCTCAGCTCAGCGGCGGGTACGGTCTTTGCGCACGGCTTCGTCGATCAGCGCATCCAGTTCGCTGCGCGTGAGCGTCACGTCATCGCCCGAGTTTTCTCCGCTGTCACGCGTGATAGGCAATTCCGCTCCGCCACCCGGCGGTGGCGACACAAAGTAACGCGGACGCGCAGCCATGAGCTTGGCAACTTCGCGGCTGGAGAGCAACGCCGGCTCGCCGGCCATTTCCGCTGCCAGCGTGATTTTCGCGCTGTGCTCGATGGTCTCCATTCGAAAGAAGGCGGTGAGCAGATCCGGGCCGCAGGTTACCGCTCCATGGTTGGCAAGCAGGAGCGCGTCGTAGTGCGGCACGAACGGCTCGATGGCATCACTCAACTCCTGAGTTCCCGGCGTGGCGTATTGCACCAGCGGAATCTGTCCAAGCCCAACGACGACTTCGGGAAGCAAGGCATGATTCAGCGCGCGCCCGGCGACCGCAAATCCGGTGGCCGTAGGCGGATGCCCGTGGCAGACGGCCATTACATCCGGGCGCATGCGGTAGAACAAAAGGTGCATAGCAAGTTCAGAAGAAAACTTGCGGTCGCCAGAGAGTTGCCGGCCGTGAAGATCGGTGATGACCAGCTCCTCGGGAGAGAGCATTCCTTTATTCATGCAGGTAGGAGTGGTGAGAACGCTGCCGTCATCGAGGCGTACGGAAATGTTTCCTTCGCAGGCGACGATGTGTCCGCGCTCGTACATCCATCGTCCGGCGATACAGATGTCGCGGCGGTGCTGCTCTTCGCTTTTGGCGTGGCCTGACAAGAGTGAGTCCGGGGTCACGGGCGGACTCCTTCCTGGCTCAGAATGATTTCCGGAGCCGTTCAGTTTGTATTGATCCCAGCACAGTCCGTAGCGGAGTTACGAACTGACCCGTGCCGATCCCCATTAGGCGGCAGGAGCGAAAAAGAAACTAATACAAGTTGGCCGCAAAAGCTACTGCCATTCCAAATTTCCATCAGAGGGCACTGCACGGCCGCAATTATGACCGAGTGGCGACGGTTCCGCGCTGTTCCATCTTGCACAGCCTATAAATTTTGGACACTTCCAGCTTGCGCTACCCCGACCGGCAATGGCTTGTTGGCGCCGTTCTGACGGACCTTGAGGCGCTTGAGCTCGAAGAAGGCGCTGGAAGCGGCATGCTTCATAGCCAGGGAACTTTCAATGCCGCAAGTACAACCCGGACATTCCCGGCGGATCATCGCCTCACACTGGCGAGAGTAAGCCTCCGAGGCCAGGATATTTGCGAGGCTATCCCGCAGAATATTTCCAACTGGATTCAAGGGGTAACAACCTGTCAACACATCGCCATTGGATAACACAAAGACCTGGAGGTAGCCGAGCACGCAGGGAGGCTCCTCCATGGTCTCATTGTTATAGTACCTGGTGATGTAATCGGTTTCGTACGCGGGACGCTTGAGCGTGTCACGCACAAATTTTGCAATCTTCGGCACATCGCCGCCCTGCGGCCACATGGAAGCGAGATCTGCGTCCTTGAGGAAAGAAAGACTTCGGCTGAGGATATTGAATTCAACGTCAGCACCCAACCCGTGAGCCACGTCTGCAAGTTTTTCGAGCTCTTCAGCGGACAGCCGATTGAGAGTGACAGAGAAGGCAATCTTCTTGTTTCGCAGCAAACGGAGACCTTCGATGCCCAGATCAAAGTAGCCCTGGATCCCGCGGATCAGGTCATTCGACTCCTTGAGACCGTCAATTGATACGGCGACTTTGGTGATTGGGGAGTCGTTGACCTCTTTGTGAAGTTTTTTGAGAAGCAGCCCATTCGTTTGAAGGATGATGTGCTTGAAAGAAGCGGCGTTGGCTTTCTCCAAAATCTCAAATAAGTCCCTACGGAGAAGAGGCTCGCCTCCGGTCAGGCGCAAGGTTCCGATGCCCGCCGCACCGATCTCGTTGACGAGTTCCACGGCGCGATCGGTGCTAATTCTGTCTTGCCAGCGTGATTTCCAGTAATCACAGCTAATGCAGCCCGCCTGGCAGTTTTCTGTAAACTTGATATGAGCGGAAAGAGGTCGAACTGTCGAAGGCAAAAGTTTGCCCGAAACCTGGCTGCCCAGCCATACGCGCGGCAGGTAAAAAGCGTGAGAAAACACCTTGCGGCCCTCCACACAACAATACAAAGTCTGTTCTACCGCCTGCTATTTGATGTTACCCGCTATCCACCGTCGAAACAAGGAACAGCAAGGCTGAATGGTAGTTGATCAGTTTGACCGTCGAATCGAAAACGCGACAATGAATGCGATGAGAATGAGGCCCCAGAGGACGCCAAAGGTAGTCAGCTGCCAGCTTTTGGGCTTCTTCCACAGCATGGCATGGCCGGCTCTCCAGGAGCCTGCCCGGCTGGATTCCAAAAACCAAACCTTGAGGTAGAAAACAACAAGCGCGGCCATAATGAACTTCGCGAAAAAAACCCAGTCTACGTGGGTCATTCTCATAAGAACGCGGTGTCCATAACCGCAGTCATAGCAGCTCTAGAATACTAGCGGCAACCTTACATTGCCAGACGAAGCGCCGCCTTTGCGCTAGGCATAAATGCCGCGAAGCTTAAGCGCGCTAGCGACGCGGTCGATAGCCAGCATGTAGGCGGCAATGCGGTTGTTGACTTTGTGCTTTTCCGCAAAGCGGACGACTTCATCGAAAGCATTATCCATTACGTCGAAGAGGCGCTCGTTGACTTCGCTCTCCCGCCAGAAGAAGCCCTGGCGGTCCTGGACCCATTCGAAATAGCTGACGGTGACGCCGCCCGCATTGCCGAGAATGTCCGGCACGGTAAAAATGCCTTTCGAATCGATAATGGCGTCGGCTTGCCAAGTGGTGGGACCGTTGGCGCCTTCGCAAAGGATTTTTGCCTTGACCTGATTGGCGTTTTTCTCAGTGATTTGATTTTCGATAGCCGCGGGGATAGCAATCTCGCATGGCTGGAAGAGGATGTCGCGCGCGCTCATCTTCGTTCCGCCGCCGGGGAAATCCTGGAGCGGCTTCTTCTGGGCGTACACCCAGTCGATGACCTTTGGCACGTCAAAGCCTTTTTCATTGTAAAGACCGCCGCCAATATCGGCGAGACCGATGATTCTGTAGCCGGCTTTTTGCATCAAGTCCGCGGCCATAGAGCCGACATTTCCAAAGCCCTGAACCACAACGCGGCAGCCTTCTTTCTTGATTCCCAGTTTGGCCAGCGCTTTATCGCAGCAAATCATCACGCCGCGGCCAGTGGCTTCTTTCCTTCCGCGCGATCCACCGAGTTCGATGGGCTTTCCGGTCACCACGGCAGTGGTGGCTTGGCCAAGGTGCATGGCATAAGTGTCCATGACCCAAGCCATGGTCTGTTCGTTGGTGCCGACGTCGGGCGCCGGGACATCCTTTTCTGGACCCAGCCAGTTCGAAAGTTCCGCAGTGTAGCGGCGGGTGAGCCGCTCGAGTTCGCCGCGGGACATTTTGCGCGGATCGCAAATCACTCCGCCCTTTGCACCGCCGAACGGAATATTTACGACCGCGCACTTCCAGGTCATCCAAGTGGCCAGCGCGCGCACTTCGTCGATGGAAACGTCGGGAGCAAAGCGGATTCCGCCCTTGCCCGGTCCGCGCACCGTGGAATGCAGCACACGGTATCCGGTGAACACTTCCAGAGTCCCATTGTCCATCCCTATAGGAATGTAGAGAGTGATTTCTTTGCTGGGATACTTGAGATAGCGGTACAGCCCCTGTTCCAGTCCCAGTTTTTCCGCGGCGACTTCGAAGCGCGCTTCCGCGTTCTGGTAGACATTCATTTCTTCCGGCATGGGAGCTTGCGGCATGCGAAATTCTCCTGTGGTACGGACAGCCTTGCTTCCGTCATTTCGAACGGAGTGATAAATCTCTCTTCGCTGGATTCCAGAGCAGAATCAATGCTTCGGCTACGTCAGCTCTTTTTTGTCAGGCCAAGGAAGGTGAGCACCAGCAGTCTACCCTACCGCCGGAACCGCCAATTGGCCGGGCCGCCAGTATACGAACCTGGTTCGCATCCCGCAAGCCGGAGCGTCTCAGAGTGTTGCACCAGTTTTGCCGCGTCGACTTTACGATTCCATAGGAGTGAAAGATAGCTTCCGAGTTGCCATCCGCTCCGAATCACTGCAGAGGTATTCGGAACGGTCCATATCAGGACACGCTGGACGCACGCACACCGCCAGGGCTTTATTGCTCGAGATAGATACGAAAGAGGTTGGCCTTTGCCGAACGGCGCGTACTGACGAAGTAGTTCGGAGACATGCCCGGAGATACATCGTCCTGATTGATCAGACGCGCGCCGGGAATTCGCGCGAAATCCGCTTCACTGCCGAAGCCCTTCGTAAAGGTGGGAGGCGCGGCCCCGGACTTGACAGGTATCATCACTGTCTTTGATGAGCCGACCGGGAACGGCCGCAGCCGCACGTACACCCAATTCCCGTCGAGACTCCACGAGACCAGCGGGGCCGAGAAACGTACGGAGCCGAACCCGACGTTGCAGTTATCACATACCGTGGTCGGTGCCCCACCCTCAAGCGGCAAAGCTACAGCCATCGTGTTCCTGTCGCCGTGCCCACCCGGTGGCGTCGCGCCCACGAGAGCCCAGCGCCCATCGGGCGAGACGCTTTGCAAGGACATGATGTCAAGGTTCGAGACCGCGACCTGGCCGCCGCCGTCTTCGTTGATACGCATGATCTTCGGCGAGACCTGAGCTCCCTGATACAAGATCTGCCCCGGCCTCCCGAAAAAAGCGCGAAATTCGCCTCCGAACGTAAGTTGCCGTGGCGCCTGCGTGCGGTCAAGCCAGCCGACCCAGATTCCCGATCGGACTTGGCCCTGTTCTGTCGCGAACACGATTTTTCTACCATCCTGCGATATTGAGAAATGCGTGAGCACTAAACCCGCAAAGAGCCTTTCGGCAGCTCCCCTCGCGACGTCGGAAACCCACAGCTCGCCGCTGAAGTAGGAATGCGAACCGGTAACACGCCGCAAGTAATAGACCTTCCTGCCATCCGGTGACAGAGCCGGCAAAAACGAGTATCCCTCAGAGGTGATCTGCTTCTCGCCTGTCTTGTCGTCGTGCAGCCAGATTGCGGACTGTTGCGTGCCGGAGGTGACTATGAACGATTTGCCATCGGGCAACATCGCAAGCCCTTCTTCCTCGCTCGCGGCTGATGGCGTCAGCTGCTGAGGCTCGCCGTCCGGGAAGCGTTGCCGCCAGACGTGAAAACCAGTGGTCCAAGTATCCACAGTGAAGTACATCCATTTGCCGTCGGGAGACCACTGGGCCCAGGTACAAGAACCCTCTGGTCCGATCTGCCGCCCGGCCGATGAGCCGTCAAACGGCACCACTCGGCATCGTCTCCACCATTGCTATCCATTTCCACGGGCATCACCCAAAACGCTACCAGCTTGCCGTCGCGCGACAGCGCGGGAATTTCGGCAGCATCATTAAAGTTCGTAAGCTGCTCCCAACGCAGGGCGGGGGCCTCCGCGCTCTCGTCGTGGGTGAGACGCGGCCACAACAGCACGGTTGTGGCGATCAAAGCGCAGACCCCGGTACCGCTGATCGCTAGAGCGAGCCAGGGCCGAGGCCGTTTTCGCAATGGTGCCGCAAGCGCTACACCGGTTGAAGTTGCTTCAAGGCGCCTCAGATCTACCGCCAACTCCTTAGCAGATTGGTAGCGATTCTCAGGATCCTTATCCAGGCACTTGAGAATGATTCGTTCAAGTTCCGCAGGAATCGCATGGTTCAGCCCGCACAAAGAGGCAGGAGGTTTGTGCAGGACGGCATCGATCAAACGCGGGGCCAGTTCTTCGCTGAAGGGCCGTCGACTGGTGGCCATTTCATACATCACAGTTCCAAGTCCCCAGATGTCCGTGCGCGCATCCGTGCTCTCACCACGCAACTGTTCGGGCGCGGCGTAAGGAAGAGTGCCTAGAACGGCCAGCGGTTCGGTCAACGCCAGTGAAAGGGTTGCATCCTGATCCGTTTGCTGGAGTAATTTTGCCAAGCCAAAGTCGAGCACTTTGATTTCGCCGCCCATCGTGACAAAAATATTCGCGGGCTTGAGATCCCGATGAATGATTCCTTTGCCATGCGCAGTTTGTAGAGCGCCAGCGATCTGAATTCCCAACTTGAGCGCTTGGCCTACCGCCAACGCTCGACCATCCATGTACTGCTTGAGGGTCTGGCCTTCGAGCAACTCCATGACGAGGAACTGCTGCCCCTCGTGTTCCCCCACGTCGAAAATTGTGCAGATGTGAGGATCGTTTAGCGCGGATGCGGTGTGTGCTTCGCGCTCGAAGCGCTGCTTCGCACTGGGTTCCGTGACGAGGCGCGAAGACAAAACCTTGACAGCGACGCCACGTTTGAGGCGCGTGTCTGTGGCGCGGTAAACTTCGCCCATCCCGCCGGCGCCAAGGAGCGCTTCAATTCTATATGGACCTAGCTAACCCATTACAAGGCGGCGAGGCGTAAGCCTAGAGGATGCTCTTTCTTGAATGTCAGCACGATGAACCACTCGCGCGTAGCGGGCAGATAGTCGCTATCGCAGATGGTCCGCCTTCTTATCTTTGCGATTGTTCCCGAGTCACGGGCTTCCCAGAAGTAATTCGCGTAAACAGGCAATTTCCCAGTCTATTCATCGTGGCGCGGCTCCGGCGGGAATCACCGGAAGCAAGAGCGCCGAGGGGTGCTCGGCGTCGTGCAGGATCGTGTTGGTGGCCGAGACGAACTCGCGGCTCGTCGCCTGCTCCGCGCCGGTGTTCAAGTTGCGATCAAAGCGCGGGAAATTGCTGCTGGAAACTTCCAGGCGAAGGATGTGGCCCTTCTTAAAGACGTTGCCGGTAGCCCACACGTCCACGGAGATTTTGTAAACGTGGTCCGGATTCATCAATTCGGGCTTCTCCTGCGAATCGCGATAGCGCATGCGGAGAATTCCGTCGGTGAGATTCATGGCGAACCCGCCAGGTGAGACGTCCACGAGCTTTGCCGTGAAATCGGTGTCCACTGCGGAGGAACTGGCCCAAAGCTCGAGCGTGACAGGACCAGTGACTTCCATGTCCTCGGCAAGCGGCTTAGTGGAATAGACAAGTACGTCGTTGCGGTTTTCAGCGGCGCGCTGGTCGCGCGGGCCCGGCTCGTAGTGCGCTGCGTCACAGCAGAGCGAGCCGCCGATGGAGGGCACGGGATTTGCCGGATCGTACGTGAATCTGTCGGGCGTTTCTTTTTTTGGCGGCGTGACGGAAAGGCCGCCGTCGCCACGCAGCGAATTGGCCGAACCTCCCGAGTGCAGAAAGTAGCGAGTGAGTTTGTTTTCCGGCAGAGGCCAGTCCGATTCCTGATGGTACTTATTCTCTCCCATGACAAAAATGCGCACGGGCACCGTGGCAAACTCGTTCTGCACGCCCTTGAAGAGATAGTCGTACCAGGCGAGCACGACATCCGTGGAAGTAAATTTGAGCGCCTCATCGCCGAATTCGACGTCGCCGATGCGGCGCCCGAAGCCGGCGTGCCCGCCGATTTGCACCAGCAGGCGCTGGCCCTTGCGTGCCTCGTCCGTAGCGCCGTGCGCCTTGATTCCCATGTAATTCTTTAGTGTGCCGGCCAGAAAAATGTCGTACCAACCTCCGATATGAAGAGCCGGGACTTGAATATCCGAAAAATGCTCCTCGATGGACCACTGCTTCCAGTACGCGTCATAGTCAGGATGCGCGAGCCAATCAAGGTAATACGGCGCAAGCTGGGCCGTGGCGTCGGCGCCCGCCGGAAGCGAGGCATAATTGAAGGCTGGATAATGAGTGAGCGGAAGCACGGGCGTGCCCTGCAGCGCGTTTGTATTTTTCGCAATCAATCGCCACATCGTGTTCGTGGCGAGTTGCGTTGTCCAATTCTGATCGAACCACTGTTCGAACGCTCCGCCCTGATACGTCCAGCCGTCGTGATAATTGCTGGCCGTGACCACAGGGCAGATTCCCGCAAGATGCGGAGGATGGGCAATCGCGGAGAGCATCTGTGTCGCGCCAACGTAGGAACCGCCCATCATCCCGACTTTGCCGTTCGAGGATAGCAGCGCGGCAGCCCATTCGATGGCGTCGTAGCCGTCGTTGGACTCATGCCGAAACGGGTACCAGTCGCCTTCCGATGTGTAGCGCCCACGAACATCCTGCACGACGACGACGTAGCCGTGCGTGGCAATCTGATAAGCAGACGAGGCCGCCCAGCCCACGCTTTTATCGTACGGGGTGCGCATCAGGATGACCGGAAATTTTCCGTCATCCTTCGGACGGTAGATGTCCGAATAGAGTGTCACGCCGTCACGCGTTTTCATCGGGACGCCATTCTGCGTGATCACGGCATAGCTTTGCTGCGCGCCAACGCCATGCGGCGCGGTGAGGACCACGGCATAGATCATCACAATTGCACGTAAGATTCTCCGCTGGAACAAGACCGCCTCCTTGTTCGAAATTGAAATGCAGTACCGCCCGAGTTAAAGCCCGGATTTTATCCCGCAATTGCGCTTGCAGTTCAGAAAAATCTGAGGGATGAATTCGCCGTCTCTCTCAGGACCAGTTGCTGGATGTTCCGTGAAGCAGGAGCTGGCGAGGAACGATTATCCCCCTCGATTCGTCCGAAGTGACGGAGAAGGGGTGTGGGGGTTCCCGAAGGGGCTTCCTCGGACGGCAGGAGCACTCTCCCGCGGCTTGGCAACTCTATCGGGACTGTAATGGATTACTGCAAGCGGAACTGGAGTGTGACGGTCAGGTGCATGGAAACGGGTTTGCCGTCGAGCGACGCCGGCTGATATTTCCATTGTTTCAAAGCGTCCATGGCCGCTTGTTGTAGCAACGTCGGGCCGGAAACAACCTTCATAGTGGTCACGCGTCCGGTGGCGTCGATCAACGCATCGATCTGTACGTTACCCGAAATGCGCTGATTTTTGGCGAGCGCCGGGTAGACCGGGGCCACGGAAGAAATAAGCTTTGCCTGCTTCACGTCACCGCCAATGGGAAGCGGCGCCGCGGGCGCCGAAGGCTGTGCGTTGCCACCGGCAAGACCGATACCCTCCGCAGCGGGTTGCTCATCGCTCGTTAGGGGAATGCCTGCATCAGGCTCTCCCACATTCTGGCTGTGCCTGCCCGGCAAGACCTTGGGTTTGAGGAGATGAACTTCGCCAAGAACGGGTTTCTTTGGCTGCTCCGCCGCCGGTTCGGGCGAAGGCGCAGCGGCCTTTGCATCCCGGCCCGAGTTAACCGGACTTGAAGTAGGTTGCGAATTGCGCGCTGTCACAGCCGATGAGACTGCCGGCACGGCGCGCAGGGTATTCGAAGCTGAACTGGATGGCGAGGAAGTGTTGGTGAACGCCGGCGGATTCGGCGGGGCCGGAGGATTCGTTTGCGGCAATGCAGTCCCCTGAGATTGCGATGGTGAACTTGCTACTGGAAGGGAGGCCACGGAAGCCTGCACGTTCGAGGCTGCAGCGGTACCGGCAGGGACGCCGCCGGACTGCTGCTGCATGTACCACCAGCCGCCACCAGCAAGCAGCAGGACACTCGCTGCAAGCGCTCCGATCAGAAGGCCCTTGTGCGAACCTCTGGATCTACTTTCCCGCACGGCCCTTTCTTCATCGAGCAGAAGTGCGTTGCCAAATGTAGGAAGCGGCAGCTCGGGGAGCTTGAATTCTTCCGTAGCTGTGGCGATCTCGGGGGCAATCGCTCCTTCCTTTTCTTCTTCTGCTGCTTTGGGTTGCTCCGCGAGGCGCTTTGTTTTCTCCCGTTCGATTAGTTCCTGCGTTAAGGAAGGCGCCGCAGCGTTGCGTGCGAGAGGCTCGAGCCACGACGGAATTTCTAGCTCTTCGGCATCGAGGGACGATTTCGAAGGCGGGGGCACAACTTTCACGGGCGCTGCGGGCGTGGATTCCGGCGCGTGAGTTTTGGACTGCTCCAAAAGTCTTGCCACGTTGTCCGCAAGTTCTTTCTGAACGACGATGCCAGGCGCATGCGGAATTTGCGCTGAGACCGTTTCAGGCGGCGCAGGTTCTTCGGAGAACGCCATGTTGGAGAGCTGTTCCTGAAGGCGCGCCGTATGCTGCATGAGCGTCTCGGTTTCCGGATCAACGAAAACCTGCACAGCGGGTTCGGGGTCGACCCCATGAGCAGCCGGTTGGCCTTCAAAGAGAGAGAGCAGATTCGGAATAACGGCCGTAGGCGGAACCGGTGTCTTGGCAGGCTCGAGAAAGGAAGCTTGCGATTCCGACGCGCGGGGCGCATCAAAAAGCACAGGCGCGGGCGCGAGAGGTTTCACGGGCGCGGGATCCGCCTTGAATTCCGGCGTTGCGGACACCGGCGCAACAGGCGCAACCGGGACGACAGGTGGAGGCGGCGGCACCGACCGTGGGCTGAGCGGAGCTTCTGGATCGAAAGACGTGGACAATGACGACGAAAGTGGGGCGGCAGGGGCGACTGGCTTTTGCGCAAGGAGCTCTTCCGCCTTCGATGCCTCAGGGATAATAGACTTTGGTTCGGCGAGCTTCGGTACAGCAACTTTCACAGCGGGAACGGGGACGGCGGGCTTGGCTGCGACGATGCTGGGCGCGACCGCGCGCGGTGCGGCCGGCGAGCCGCTGGCAGCGGGAGAATTGATGGTGGCCTGTGCGGGAGCCGCAGGCTGCAGAGCGGAACCACCGATACGGTCGCCGGGAAAGCGCATGCCCCAGAAGCCGACCACGGGTTCAGTAAATTCAAGCTCGACATAACCGCTCACGTTGCGATAGTTCTTGGATTTGACGACCTGGCAGACAACTTCTTTCTTGGTCTTTTCATTGGTAAGAAAAAGCAGCTGAGCTGGAGCAACGGAAGAGGAAAGGCGAATCACGGCGCCACTGCCGAAAATGAGCACGGTCTTCGTGGACTCGGAGAAAGGCTCGCGTTTGTCGCTGCCTTCAACGGCACGCGCGCCGTTGACCGACACCGGAACTTCCAGCGCGACAGGCTGCTGCTTGATGGCCGTCTCGCCGTTCGAGGTGGACGGCGACGAAGATTTCTGTGACGCCTCCGGCCTGGCAGTAGAAACGTCGTTCTCTTTGATGCTAGGAGGCATGGGTTGCACACTCGCGAGACTGAATTTTCGGACCCGCCCTGCGCAAAGCAGGGCTCCCCGGTAACATCTATATGTTCCCCCTCAACGGAGAGAGCCAACCATAGTACGTGCGTACTACACACCGCAGGAAACACCTGTCCGTGCGGACAGGTCGAAATTTCGAGGAGAGCCGTGCGTTGCGGGCGGCGGTTCGCGAAGTACGCGCGGAAGAAGATTTGTAAGGCTAGCGAGGAAGAGGGGGCAGGAAGCGCTGGTCGACTTCGACTTGATAGCCGCTGACGAGTTTGTTGGTTTCATTGGCCATTGCCGATGACGGCCTGCAGCTCCTTGAACATGGCGTCGGTCATTCCTTTGCTGAAAGCGGAGGCGGTGTGCGAGGCGATGCAGTAGTTACAGTTGTTGGTGACGCTGACAGCGATGTAAATCATTTCTTTGGTGAGCGGATCGAGAGCGCCCGGGCCCATGATCTGCTTCAGACTTTCCCAAGTGCGCTTGAGCAAAGCGGGATCGTGCGCGATAGCCTTCCAGAAATTGTTGATCCAATCGATTTTGCGTGTGGCCATGATGTCGTCGTAAACGGCGCGCACTTCCAGGGAAGCATCTTGGTATTCGATGAATGCGAATGTGGGCATAAAAGTCTCCGCAAGAATCAAGAATAATGATGCGCACAGCTTGCAAGACGGTAGCAGGAAACAGCGGCGCCTGGGTAGTGCGGAGTAGAGTTGAGCGCTGATGCGATGCGCACCGTGGCGGCTGAAGATTTTCGCGGACAAAGTCGTTTGCCTGGTCTTGGAAAACGCTGAAAGACCGCAAATGTATAAGCCAATGTCAATGAAAAAGCGCACCGAAAGCGAATCCAGACGATGATATTTTTGAGTTTGCCGAATGCAATTCATTCCTCTTGACAGGCGCGCGGAGGAGGGTTAAAACTCAGACACCAAAGCCATATTGGACGTAGAGCTGTATTGATTCAATGAACCGAGAAGGGCGAGCTGGTCTGGGGGAGCTTGTCCTTGATTTTGCAAAGCGGGGATTT
>WNFT01003664.1_pt1 | contig 13368 bp, 14 predicted proteins | sample 5400191 | NCBI WGS metagenome assembly WNFT01 (sample SAMN13153359, study PRJNA577476) | soil metagenome | isolation source: 80 cm saprolite under Madrone tree | place: USA:California | collected 2016-06-14
CCTGCGCACCCTGTTTCTGGACGATCTGCTCGGTCGACCACTCACGCCCGACAAGCAAACAGGAAGCCTGCTGGATCGAGCAGGAAACTCCTGGATCGTGTTCGACATCGATGGGACACGAGAGGCCGCTCGCCAACGCGCCTTACCCCAGACTGATGAGCTTCCCCCGCCTTTCCGCCGGTTGGATGACGTGTGCGCTCCTGGGTACTGAGGCCGCAAACGCGGGGAGGTTGTTCGAACGCGCACGACGGTTGCTCAGGCCCACAGCTACCAGTGGCTCGGCTCGTTCGGCAACCCAGGCAACGGACGCGACCGGGAGGAACTGCGTAAGGTGCTCTCGGCCATTGGTCAGTATCTCATGGCCCACCAGCTCTCACAGCCACACACCCTGCTTCGGCTTGACGGGCAGTATGGAACCGGGGCCGTCCTCACTGATGTGGCAGGCTTCGCGTTTGTCAGCCGCGGCAAAGAGTACAGTGTGCTCGATCACCCGCTCGTTCAGGCACGCCTGCACCTTCCGCCAGATCAATTCCAACAACGCCCAGAAAGCCAGATGGTCCGCAGCCTCTACGATTGCCCACAGATCCCGGTGGGACCCGATGGCGTGCGCTGCCGTGTGGTGGTGGCCACCCATCCCGCCACGAAAAAGAAGAGTCCGGTTGGCGTCACGCGTGGAGGTGTCGTCTACGAACTCTTCTTCACCAACCTGCCGCAACAGGCATTCACCGCCGCCGATGTCGTCGAACTGTATCTGCATCGCGGGGCTTACGCCCCGGCGCTTTTTGATGAGGACCAGGAGATCGAGCCGGATCGCTGGTGCTCTCATTCGGCCTGGGGACAGGAGTGCTGGCAGGTGGTAGCCCAATGGACCTGGAACCTGCGACTGGAACTGGGACATCTGCTTCAGCCCTCGCCTCTGCGCATCACCGAGTTTGCTCCCGCCATGGCCAAGGCTCGCTCACAGGCTGCTATGCATCCAGCCCTACCCGCCGTGTCCGCTCCCGTCTCTGGGTATGGCCCAGCTACCGCAGCCACCCGCCTCGGAAAACCGGTCGCTTCACCGGAGCCGACTTTCCTCTCCAGCCCGACGGGACGCTGCGCTGTCCAGCAGGGCAGTCGCTTGTGCCCTAGGAGCATCGTCGAGAGGCTGATAGCAGCCTGCGCGTGGTGTATGCCGGAAGTCACCGCAATTGTCGTCCCTGCCCGCTGCGAAAGCCTCGCCAATGGAATGGTAACGCCACCAAAAAGCCGCGCCAGGTCAGCGTGCTCCTGCATCCGCTCGCTGTCGGAAGGGAGCCGCTTCTCTGGCAGGACTGGAGCCGAAGAGAGCATCGACGTGCCTGTATCCACCTCATTCGTTCCCAACGCGTCGAGATTGAGGTGCAGAGGGGCGTGGGCCCACCCACCGGCGCTCCACACGTCACGTCTGCCCCGCTCTCCCGCGCCGAGCGCGCCCATACCCGCCTTTCTTGGGTCCAGCGACTGGTTCGCAATGCCCATCCCCAGACGACGAGACAGATCACGATCCGCCTGTTTGGCGTCCCGGCAGGGTTTGCCACTTCTCTCAGTCTGGCAAGTGGGTAAGTTCGGGTGCAGTTCTCCTGGGTGCTGCGCTCCGATTGAGCTTCAGCGATTACTCAAGCCGCTTGTGCAAGAACGCAATGGTCCGCTCCCAGGCAAGGCGAGCAGCCTCGGCGTCATACTCGGGGCGATTCTCCTCGAAGAACCAATGTTTGGTCCCTGGATACGTATAGACCGTGACTGGCCTTCCCGCAGCCTGGAGCTCCTGCTCCATCTGTGCAACCGACTCAGCCGGCTCGAAAGGGTCATCCTCCGCGAAGTGGAGGAGGTATGCGGCCTTCGCGCTGCGATAGTCCAGTCCGGGGTAGGAGCCATAAAAGACCACGACGGCGGCGATCTGCTCGGACATTCTGACGGACATGTCGAGCGCGTAGGCGTCTCCCAGCGAGAAGCCAACGAAGGCGAGCTTACCGCGCCCTCCCGCCAGATGTGTCGCAGTGTGTTGGTGCAGGACCCCCACTGCCGCCGTGATGTCGCCGCGCCACCGCTCCACATCCTGATCCAGCGCTGCGCCCAACGCTTGTGCTTCCTCGACCGACGCGGTCGTCTTACCGTGGTAGAGGTCGGGGGCGAGCGCCACGAAGCCCGCCTCCGCGAGCCGGTCGCAGACCTGCCGAAACGGCTCAGTCAGCCCCCACCATGCATGTAGGACCAGCACCCCTGGTCCGCTGCCCTGTTCGGGAACGGCCAGATAGCCGCTGATCGTTCTGCCATCAACTTGAAATGCTCTCATACTGCTCTCCCTAAAAACGCAAGAAATACTGTGCTTCAAGAAGCAGCGCACACGTGTTCGGTTCCTGCATCTCTCGACACCTGCGAGGCGGCAGTCCCGTCTGCCATCGTCTCCACAGGCGTCAATGCTGGTGCAACTCACCGTTCTGCTCATCTCTTCTTTCACAGGAAGGCGAAGCCGGTAACGAAAGCGAAAATCCGAGAAGACAAAGCAGCGCATCAGAAACAGCTTTCGTCCCGAAGTCGACCAGAAAAGCGGTAAAATCCTTCCGCATCGGCCCCTTCTGGTGAGTGCACGTTGGTAGGCTCAGCATCTCCAGAAAGTCCTTTCGAGGAACATTGGCAAGCTCTTCTTCCACACTTGTCCTGCTCGGCTTTCACTCACAAGTGGGATCTATTACCTCTTCAACAAGCTCGTTGCGCATCGCGTGGGAAAATGGGAGGAGTGCGGTTGACCGCGAAGAACTTCACGTTCGGACTTCGAAATGAACTCGAATGGCCTACTATCCCGAACGGATGTCCCATATAGCCAGCACATCGAGCCTCATTTGCCTCGGCTTCGTGCGTGACCCATTCGTCGCCGATCAGTGAGCGAAAGCGAGGTACTCGTGGACGGAACGCACCGAGGCCGACCCTTCGCCGACGGCTGCCGCGACTCGCTTGGTCGAGCCCGCCCGCACGTCGCCTACGGCGAACAACCCGGGATAGCTGGTCTCAAAGGGCAGCGGTCGCCGGCCCAGTGCTTCCCATCGCCCATCGAGGTGTTCTTCGCCCAGGGACCGGTCGGTGAGCACGAAACCCCGTTCATCCAGGGCCGCGCATCCCGACAGCCAATCCGAGGCAGGATCTGCGCCGATGAAGGAGAACAAAGCGACACACGGTAACACGGCATCGAAGCCCTCGCTGGTGACACGGACCGACGTGAGGGTCCGATCACCGTCCAGACCGGTGATCTTGGTGTTGGTTCGTACGTCGATGCTCGCATCGGCCTCGATCCGGTCGATGAGGTAGCGCGACATGCTGGCGTCCAGGTCGTGGCCGCGGATGACAACGGTGACGGGGCTGCCTGCCGCTGCGAGGAAGAGTGCGGCCTGACCGGCCGAGTTGCCCCCGCCCGCGATCACGACCGGTGATCCGGCACAGAGGCGGGCTTCCATCTCGGTGGCCGCGTAGTACACACCGTTGCCTTCGAAGTCTGCGAGACGGGTAGCATCGAGTCGCCGGTAGTGGGCCCCGCTGGCGACGATCACGGCGCGACCTGCGACATCGGTCCCGTCCGAAAGGCGGACCACGAGATGCGCGGCCTCCTCACGCAGAGACGAGGCCGCGCATGGGCTCGTGAGGTGGGCGCCGAACTTCTCCGCTTGCACGACGGCTCGCTGGGTGAGGTCGCCGCCGGAGATCCCGGTCGGGAACCCGAGGTAGTTCTCGATGCGCGAGCTGGTCCCTGCCTGGCCCCCGACGGCGGTCATCTCGACGACCAGGGTTCGCAGTCCCTCGGAGGCGCCATAGACAGCCGCCGCTAGACCGGCTGGCCCCGCACCGACCACGACGAGGTCGAAACAGCGCTCGGGAAGGCTGTCGATGGTCAAGCCGAGATACTCCGCCAGCCCTCCAGGGGTCGGGCGGCGCAAGACCGAGCCGGAGGCGATCACGACCGGCAGCTCGCCCGGGGTGACGGCGAACTCGCGCAGGAGGCGGTCGACGGCAGCGTCGCGGTCGGGGTCGAGCCACTCATGGGGTATGCGGTTGCGGGCCAAGAACTCCCGGACCCGGAGCGACTCGGGCGAGAACCGGGAACCTACGACGCGGATGGCTGCTGATGCGCTGCTCAGCAGCCCGGACCGGCGGGCGAGAAAGGCGGCGAGGATCGTGTCGCCGAGGCTCGGCTTTGTCGCGATCACGTGTTGCAGCGCCGCCCTCGGCACCACGATGACCTCACCAGTCTCAACGACGCGGGCCGACAGATACACCCGCTGACCGGTCAGCAGGTTCAGCTCGCCCAGAAATCGCCCAGGACCCTGGCGAGTGATGATCCGCTCCTCGCTGTCGGAACGGACCACGATCTCGGCTGCTCCTGAGAGGATCACATAGAAGTCGTAGGTGGTGTCCCCCTCCCGATAGAGATACTCGCCCACGGCCACCGACCGTCGGGTCCCGAGCGTCTCGAGAACGGCAAGCTCGGAGTCATCGAGTGTGGGTAACGCGACGGCGTCGTCAGCCATAGGGAGGGCTGGCCAGCCCTCCGCTCGTTCCCCGTGCTGTGTGTTGCGTGTGTTTTCCATGGGTTGCTCCATCTGCTTGTCTCACTGCTCTATTGACTTCTCACCTCGAAGGCCTCACAATGTTCGGCTCGCTGCCTGGAGTGCAGCCAGCAAGGCATCCTGTTCCCAGGAACCGCGATACAAGACTCCATTGATGAAGAACGTGGGGGTGCCTTGCACTCCACTGCGTTCGCCACCTTCCACATCCTCCTCGATGCGGGCAAGAGCGCGTTGGTCGGCCAGAGCGCGTGCGTACTGCTGCAGATCGAGACCAACCGCTTCTGCAAATTGCTCGAGATTGGCATCCTCCAAGGTATGCTGATGGTGGAAGATGTAATCATGCATCTGCCAGAACTTGCCCTGAGCTGCGGCGGCCTCGGCTGCCAGAGCCGCGTGCAGCGCGTGGGGATGGATCTCGGTGAGCGGGAAGTTGCGATAGACAAAGCGTAACTGCTCCCCGAGCTGCTGCTGGACCGCTCGTACGATGGTCGTCGATTGGCGGGTGTAGGGGCATTCGTAGTCGCCATACTGCACGAGAGTGACTGCGGCGGTGGCAGGTCCTTGATGGTGGTCCCGGTCACTGACGGGAACCGCAAGATGTTTTCCTTGTGTCATCATCCTCTTTCCTTTTCAACTTTTCTTCTCAATCCGTAGAAGCCGGGATGAGTATGAGGAGTTAAGCAAACTCGAGCATCACCTGATCGATGTAACACCAGACCCAGTCCTCTCCAGGCTGGAAGGACTGAATGATCGGATGGTTGGTCGCGTGGAATTGCTTGGTAGCGTGCTTGTTCTTTGAAGAGTCGCAGCAGCCCACATGTCCACACGTGAGACAGAGGCGCAGGTGTACCCAGGTATCTCCAATTTTCAAACAGTCCTCACAGCCATTGGCGCTTGGTGTGACGTCTTGTATCTGATCAAGATGCGTACAGCTCTTTGCCATGTGCTCTTCCTTCCTGATGCGTGCGTCCGACTCGGGCCAGCTCTCCTACTTCCTCAGAGAGATGCCGGCGACAACTTTTTATGGTCCGAACCCTTGCATATAGGTACGTATGACTCATCCAACATACGTCTATGCATAGTATCACTTCCGTGGGGACGCTGCTCCATTACCAGACAGGTCTTGACGTCCCTCTCAGCTAAGGATACTTTAGCATGGTATACTCTCACGTGGTAAGTAGGTACCTAAAAGTGCCTAAGAGAAATGAAGGAGGTGAATGAGATGGAGACGAAGCAATACTCACACCCGACGGTGTTCGACTCGCAGTATGGTTCGCGGCAAGTGCTTGATCTTCTCGCTGAAAAGTGGACGGCACTGGTTCTGTATGCATTGGCGTTTGGGGTGAAACGGCACGGCGAAATAAAGCGTGAGATCGAGGGGATCTCCCAGAAAATGCTGACGCGAACACTCCGAAATTTAGAACGTGATGGGCTGGTGAAGCGCACCGTCTACCATGTGGTCCCACCTCTAGTTGAGTATGCCCTGACTCCATTAGGCGAGACATTGAGTGAGTTGCTGAAGGAGATCTGCACATGGGCTGAAACTCATTTTGCTGAAATTGAGGATGCCCGGGTAGCTTATGACCACAAGGCCAAAGCTGTTGGTTCATGAGAGGTTGCCATAACGAAAGGTGTGGCGTCTCAAAGAGGCGAAACCACAGAGTAATCACAAAGAAACCACCAGCTTAATTGCAAAATTTACACCCATGCGGCGAGATCACCTCACAACATGCTTTACGTTGTAAATCCAAAGATTCAGTGAAGCAAAATCTGTATAAGTATGTGGGCGAGAGTACCTCCACCTTCGCTTCCGAGAAAAGGCCTCCTTTGGCGGATGTCGAGCGCCTCAAGGGAAACATGAGAAGAGAGTTCAGGAACGAGAAGTACCCATTTAATTGTACAGATTTTGCTTCACTGAATCTTCGGATTTACACCTACCGTGCTCATACCCCAAGAATGGGAAAAAGCAGAGATCTCTACATTCCATCCTCGCTGAGCATCAAGCGCACAAACCAAGCAGAAAAGGATGCCACGCCGTTGATCACAAGCCGGGTGAGGAACCACATCAAGATGCTCAGGACCGCGATGGCAATGCAGATAATTATCTGCCCCGGCCTGATCGTACCGTCAACCGTCATGGACAAAGTCCCAATGTTCATCAAGGTATGCGCCGGATATCCAAACTGCCGGAGAAGGAACGTATCCACCAGGTAGGCTACTGGGGCAAGCGACATGGCCAACGAAACAAGTGTGAAGACTACAGTAATCGTGAAAGAGGTGATACCCAGTGGCATTTTGAGGAGCAGATAGCTCAGGCTCTTCCAGGTGACCGGATGTTTCAAGCGTGCCACAAAATCCTGCCACCAGCCCGCACCTGTCAGCCGCCTGCGGCCCATTGGCGGCAGCGGGATACCCAGCATTTCCTGGGCGAGAAAGCGCTCCAAGGCCGCCAGACCCCAGATGCTCATGATCGTGCAAAAGAACAGAGGCAAACCTACCCAGATCACCAGCGTACTCACGCTCACCGAGAGGAGTGTCACAAGGACCGAGAAATAGAAGATGCCCAGCGGCAGCGCCAGCAGGTTGTAGAGGACGCTTAATGTTAAGCTCCTTTTACCACTGACGGCGCGAAAACGCATCTCATTGGCCTTCTGACCATAAAGAGGTTGCGCCGTAGATCCTTCAGAGCCAGCGTGCACGTTCGGCTCACTCTGCTCAAATTCCTGTTCTGATCCACCATCTCGAGCGTTCTGCTCTTCTTCCCGGTGAATATGCATTTGTTCACTCACGGCTTTCCTCCTGTCAAATTCTGCCTGGTTCCTACTTCTATTTTTAGGTGCGTGTATGATCGCTATCAGATTTCTTTCCATGGTAATCCCTTCACTAATAGGCCCTTGAGTACTAACGGACCCAAAATCAACGAGAAGAAATTAAGATGGCTTGTGGAGGCGATTGAGATACATGCCCTCGAAGAGAGGGAGAGATACATTCGCGGGAAGAGTGCGCTCTCTATTTCGGCTCAAGCGTATGTAGAGCCAGAAGGATGCTGGAGAAAAGCCTTCTCGTTGATTTTGGGTCCGTTAGTACTCAAGGGCCTAACATTTCCACCTGGTCAGGGTTAGTAGCAAATTGACGTAAATACCTCTCTTTCAAGATATCAAGGACAAGGTGAATCTAAAACTGGTACAAACCAAGACGCATCCTTCAAGGGTCGCACCTGTTCCTACCAGTCGCAAACCCCATGTTGTGATTTACAGGCAGGTCGCACAGAGATCCCTCTTTCCTTTTCGCCTGCTACTCGCTTTCGCTGTTGAGCGATGACTGCTCAGAAAGAGGTTCTGAAGCCCTTCTACGCCTCTGAAAAGCGGTGAAGGCAACAAACTCTGCAAGAAAGAGCATCCCTGCGCTGCAGAGCCAGGCGAACAGATCTCCCACGTGAGCATAAATCGTCCAGGTACCTTTCACTGGGACGGAGGCGATCATGGTTTGCTGCGTCGTGAAGTAATCGGTCGCAGCCAGGACATTCCCCTCATAATCGACCGTCATCGCCAACCCGTTGCTGGTTGGCCGCACCAACGAGTAGCCATTCTCAATGGCGCGGAAGATGGCATGCTGGGTATGCCAGGGATCAATTTCTTGCCAGTCATTGCTGGGCACGAGCATGATATCCACACCCTGGCTTCCCGCCTGGCGCATCAGAGCGGTAAAATCCGCGTCAAAACAGATCACATTCGCCAGGAGCCCATAGGGGGTCTCCGCAAACGGCACGACGGCATTTCCTGGCTTCGAAAGATCACCGGGAGCGGGATACGCCTTGTTATAGGTCCAGTCCACATGACCCTGGGGATCAACGAGGACGGCTTGATTATAGTAGGTCGCCGGGGGCTGAAAAACGGCCATTCCCATGTCCAGGTAGACACGCGCCTCTCGGGCCAGGGTCTGGCCGCGCTCAAGCAGGCTGGTTTTGTCTGTGGCCAGAATATAGGCTCCGATTTCCGGCCAGACAATGATTTTTGCTCCGGCACGTGCCTCGCGCAGGCTTAGATTCAGCAGTTCGTTGTCGAGGGGGACAAACGCCGAGCGCAACTGCACCAGATCGGCAAGGGTGAACGGCTGGTTCGTCGAAAGGGTACTGATCTCCTGCCGCACCTTTTGGAGCGTCGAACTGGCAGCGTTGATCCCTGCGACGCGAACCGTCTGCGCGGATGGGGGGAAAAAGGCGAGTCGCAGGCTCCCACCCAGCAGGACCAGCGCCAGTAGCCCGCTGTAGAGAAGCGTGACGGCGCGTATCCTGGGCCAGGCAAAGTGCTGCTCCCAGATCCAGTTCCCGACCGAGGCAAACCAGGCGATGAGGAAACTCACTCCGTAGACCCCTGTCACGGAAATGATCTGCAAGAGCGGTACATTGCCGTATTGCGTGTAGGCCAGCGAAAAGACGCTTCCAACGGCGGGCGTAAAGGAAATGAGGTATTCACCGGCCACGCGACTCAGCGGGAAGAGCAAGGTCGCCAGCAAGCCGCTCACCAGGATGAGCCGAGGCGCGACCAGCCGGTCAAGCAGGTAAGGAAGCGTCAGAACGGTGCTAAAGAGCAGGCCGACCACGATGAGGAGAGGGGTCAGGAGCTGTAACGAGTAGAAAGAGAAGAGCATAGCGAGGGCTGTGGCAAGCCAGACCCCGGTCAGGCCGATGCGCGTCCGACTGGTGCGCATAAAGCGCAGGAGAAAGAAGGGAGCCAGCCAGGCCGCCAGGGCAATATCCCAGCGTCCATTAAATGAGAAGAGTGAGCAAATGGTGCCCAGGACCAGCCAGAGGTATTTCAGGCGAGAAGCCGGTTCCATCTGACGTCGAAGGGAATACTTGTTCATAAAAATCCTTCAATCTTTCTTTTTTCTTCCAGAACGGCAAACCTAGCTTGAGGCGAGCGTGCAACCATCTCATGTTTCTCCTTGCCTTGAGCGTCACGCAAGGCAGATTTGCCATTCTGGGGTTTTTTCTTTGCTGCTCACTTGCTCACTCGCATTGCCTGCCATCGTGCTTTTTAGCGTGGCCTTGAGCCGAGTGAGCATGTTCTACGCCTTTTTTTCTGCTTCATCTGCCTCGACCAGAAGATCGGAGGAGACGGAGCGCTACTTTTTGTGCTCAGGCACCTCCTCGCTGGAGAGCGAGAGCAAGGTCAGGCCAAGGGTACGAATCCTCAAGAGAATCCCATAGAGAGCGGCCTGGTCTCTGAGAAAACCAGAGAGCAGGGATGTGCCATCTTCCTCTTGCATAATCTCTACTCCCTCAAACCATGCCTGCCAGGATGGGCTGAGATGCCCTTTGACACGGATGTGATACTTCATGCTCTTGATGGCTCCTTTTGGAGAACTGCTGCTGAGAACAGCATACAGATTTCTCGCACTCCTAGGCAGTAGCCGAAAGGATACCATGATGAGTATTTCGATGGTGAGGAGAGGAGACAAAAAGATACCATGGGGGAAGTGTAAATTACGGCTGCCAAGCAGCACCAGCGATGCCGTCTTCCAAACAGAGCCCAAAGGGGAACTAGAGCAGCGCGAACTCCCGCGCGCGTGCAATGGCTTGTGTTCTATTCGCGGCTCCGAGCTTCGAGAGGATATTGGAGACGTGTTTCCTCGCGGTTGAAAGCTCGATCACCAGCTGGTTGGCGATGTGCTGGTTGGATGCACCCTCTGCCAGCAGATGCAGGACGCGTTGCTCCTGGGGTGTCAGCGGCTCAAGCAGCAACGAGGTGCTGCGAGCCTCGAGGGTACCGTGTTGGGCAAGGGTCGAGGAGAAGGCACGCAAGAGGGCACGCACATACGAAGCCAGCGCTTGCTCTCGCACGTCTGGCAACAGGGTTTTCAACAAGCTTTCCATGGCCTGGCCTTCGTCCAGAAAAAGGCGTTGATAGCCCTCTCGCCTGGCCTTGGTTAGCACTTCCAGCAGCGCCTGGTGGGCCTGCACGCGTTTGCCGCTCGCTTCGTACGCCAGCGCGAGAACGACCAGGATCTGCAGTTCACTGCGCAGGCGACCGTTGGCGCATGCCCTCTGCTTCCAGGGTTCGAGCAGGCCGGGCACGACTTCCGGCTGCCCTTCTGCCAGGCGCAGGTGAGCCAGGAGCAAGGCCTCCTCCTCCTGTCTGACGCCAGGGAAAAAGTCGACTGCTTGTCCAGAGGCGGCGGCCCACTGCTGCACTGTCGCCAGGTCCCCCATCTTGAGCGCGAGGTACGCCTGGCACATCTGGATCTCCCGGAGTATTTCCGGTCGGTGCGTCTGTGTCGCGAACTCGCACAGGCTCTCCCATGCCTGGTCCGCTTTCCCGCACGTGTGCAGCAGGCGCACCTGCAGCAGCAACCCAGGAATCAGCACGTGGAGCCAGAGAAACTGGCCCTGTCTCAGCGCCTGCTGCACATAGTCCTCTGCCTCTGCAAGGGTATTCCATTCGTACGCAAGCGCCGCCAGGTCGTAAAGAGCCAGGCACTCATAGGAGATCTCGCTGTCTCCCGTCCACTCGTCCGAACTGGCGAGCGTCCGGCGAAAGGAGTGGGCAGCTAGATGCAGTTCTCCGCTGGCAAAGCACACATCGCCCAGCAAAGCCACAGCGATCTGCATGTTGGGGATCCATCCAACGCTTTCACTGAGGGCCAGCCCTTGCCGCAGGAGTTGCCGGGCGAAAGAACTCTGGCCGGAAAGGGCTGCCTCTGCTCCTTGTATGATAAGACAGCCACCACGCCAGTGCCGATCGTCCTCGGGGAGCAGAGAGAGGGCCTGCCGGGCCAGCGCAAACGCGTGAGCAAAAGCTCCCTGGTGGGCGTTGAGCATGGCGTGTAGGGTCAGCACCGCGCCGAGTCCAGCCTGGTTGAAAGCTGCGCGATAGCCTTGCTCCGCCCATTGCAGGCGGGTCTTTGCCTGCTCCAGGGTCTGCGATCCGCGCTGTGAGGTCAACTCTCCCGGTGAGGTCAAGTCTGCCGCGAGCGCATCCATGAAACTGAGCAGCGGGCGGGCGCGCAGCTCCTCTTGGGGGAGGCGCGCTAGCCAGCGGTGTAAGGTATGATACTCGTTGCGCCAGATTCCTGAGTCGATGCAGCGCTCGAGCAGGTCGGCTGCGTAGGCAACGTCTTCGGCTCCGAATGCATGGGGAATGGCCTCATGCCAGAGTCCCTGCGCTGCATACCAGGCGGCAGCACGTCGATACAAGGTAGGGACTTGTTCCGGTTGGCTCGCCTGCAGACGAGCAAGCAGCGCCTCACGGAAGAGCGGGTGAAAGCGATACCACTGCCGCTCTTCATCGAGCGGCACCAGAAACAGGTTGGCCCGCTCCAGGAACTCCAGCCTTTCCTGAGAGGCGGTCTCCTCAGTCAGTGCCTGGCACAAGGAGGCGTTCATCCGGGGAAGCACTGCCACGTGGAGGAGGAAACGCTGGATGGCAGCAGGCTGGCGCGCCAGGATCTCCTCCTGCACATAGTCCAGGAGGAAGCGATGACTCCCGCTCAACAGCTTGAGAGAGGCAGAAGGGTTGGCATGCCCACGCAGAGAGAGGGCCGCCAGTTGCAGGCCCGCGATCCAGCCTTCGGTGCGCTCAGTGAGCAGCACGACGTCCTCCTCTTCAAGGTGCAACCCCATCGTCTGGCTGAGGAAGAGGGCTCCGTCTTGCTCACTGAAACGCAGATCGCTGTCCCGGATCTCCATCAGCTGTCCTCGTGCCCGCCATCGTGATAAGGCGAGTGGGGGATCAACGCGCGTGGCAAGCACCAGGTGCAGTGTGCCTGGGAGATGATCAAGCAGGAACACGAGTGACTCGTGAATAGCCGGTTCTTCGATCACGTGATAGTCATCCAGGATCAGCACGGCGTCCGCTGAAACCGCGGCCAGGTCGTTGATCAGGAAAGTGAGGGTCGTGATCAACTGAGGCGGCTGGAGTGATTGCAGCAGGGAGAACGCTGCTTCACCGAGCGTGGGAAAGCACGTGCGCAGGGCCGTAATGACAGCGACCAAGAAGCGTGTCGGATCGTTGTCCTGTTCATCCAAGGAGAGCCAGGCGACGTGGCCAGGAGTCTGGCTAGCCCAGGCAGACAGGAGCGTGGTTTTGCCAAAGCCTGCGGAGGCACACGCCAGAGTCAGCAGGGCTTTCGTCCCCTCATCAAGCGAGCTGAGCAGGCGAGAGCGGGCAACGTAATGAATAGGCAGACCCGGAATGTGAAATTTGGTGGCGAGCAAAGCGGGCGGAGTTCGGTCTGTTTGCGGCTCCGAACGAGGCGGCAGCGGAGCCGACATCTCTGAGGACAGTGATGGCTCATGGGGAGACCCCTCGACTCTGCATGCGAGCTGCCGGGCAGCATTCCGCAAGCATGCGAGCGTGAGCCTGGAGGAGGCTCCCAGATAGAAGCGGAAAAGCTGACCCTGCTGACGACGGTACGCGTACCAATACCAGCCACCACGTCGATTGCTTGAACGAGCCTTGTGCGCGGTAAACGTTCCCTCGTCATTCCTGAAAGAGAAGGAATGCACCTGTTCCAACCAGGCATACCAGGCAGGAGAACCAACCGGGATCGTGATCGCCTGGGCTTCTCCCTGAAAGACGAGGATCGTGTCAGAGACCACGCCACTCCTCTTCGATGGCTGTTCCATAGACGGTTCTTCTCCTCGTATGAGGCATGTGTACGAATGAAAGGCCACACCATCTGTCCCTCGCTGTTCTAGAACAGCGAGGGACAGAGGAAACATACCCCTGGCAGTTCTAGAACGGAGTATACCACTGCTCGCAGAAATCCTCAAGAGATCTCCGCGGGA
>WNFT01004181.1_pt1 | contig 13368 bp, 16 predicted proteins | sample 5400191 | NCBI WGS metagenome assembly WNFT01 (sample SAMN13153359, study PRJNA577476) | soil metagenome | isolation source: 80 cm saprolite under Madrone tree | place: USA:California | collected 2016-06-14
GGGCGACGACCGATCCAGAAGAACCTGATCCGCAGACGATGAAGTCGTACTGCGGCTTGAGGTCAGAACGCAGCTCGCGCTGATTGAGGCGAACGCGTTCGGCAAAATCGACCGCAGGGAAGCCCGATAGGTGGTTCATACGACCTCTCCTTTCAGCGGCTGCATTGCACTATTGCTGAGAATACACACAAATACAATGACCACCACAAGAACTATAGGACGATCGGTGGAGAAAGGCAACCTGATTCGTCAAGGCACAAGGAGGTGGTCGTCTTGCATCCCTGTGGCGAGTTGCGTCTGGATTCTCTTCCTCATCTTATAGACGAATTCCTTGCTGCTTAGCGGGGAAAACTGTTCAAGCTTTGAATATATCACATTTCCTCTCAGCGAGGTTGCGTAAGATCCATTAAATGGCCGCCAAAAACAGCATAACTTGGCCACGAAAACCGTTCTTCACGCTCGTACTGATGCGTGAAACACTGCTTGCTAGAAAGCATAAGTTGGCCACAAGTGCTCAAAAAAGCCATTTCTTGGCCGGAAGTGCTTTTTCTGGCATCAGATTTCAGTCCGCACTAGAAGCAGTATGTCAGGTGGTAAACAGCGAGAATGAGCGGATTGCCAACGGGAACCGTTATCATTTGTCGAATACTCTGCAGAAGTCCAGCTCACAGGCCAAGAACAGTTTTTGATCGAGAATCCACAAGCCAGCCATCGTTACCGAAAAACCGTGTCTTTGAACGTTCTACTATTGAGTCACACCTTTCTGACCGCTTCGATACGCCTCGGTGGAGGAACACCAATGGATGAGAACGTACAACAGAAGATCACTCTGGCCTGTCTTGCCCTTCTCCAGAAGAACGCGGCAGACTCCCAGCAGGCAAGACAACGCACCGGCCGACGCTCGCCAACAACAAAAAAGGAAGCGATTGCATTGCTGCTGAAAGCAGCAAGCGAGCCGGATATCACCCTTGAGAATGTAACGGACGGCTGTTCGATCTGGGGCAGCAAGAAGATATTACCGCCAGTGACGCTGTAGAAGTTGCTACAGCACTCTATTTATTAAGCCCCCAGGGCTCACCAGAACAGCAAGAGGGGATTCAGCGATTGCTGGCGCTGGCAAAGCGAAGGGATATTCCTTTCGGGGATACCGTAGAAGCTGCCCACTCACTGTATGTGCAAAGTCCTCACGGGTCACAAGAGCGCCAGCAGGCTATCGAAATGCTGCTGGCGCAGGCTCACTGGCCGGATATCACCGTGGCGCAAGCGCAAGAGGCTGCATTGGCGTTGTGTCATGCCAGTGCGTACCGGCCGAAGGAGCGCAACCAGGCTATCCAGGCGCTGATAGAACTGACCCGGCGACCTGGCCTCTCATTTGAGGATGCCGTCGTCCTCGATTGGGAGAGAATCATCATAGGCAGTACCAGAGCATTACACCAACAACAATGGGCAGCGAAAAAGCAGATGTGGGAGACCATCGCGCAGCGCACCGATCTAACCTCCGAGCAGCGCGAGCAGGTCCTCACGGCTCTTGAGGTCTATAGGTGGCTCCTGAAAGACCTCAAGGGTTAACATGGCTGTCCCAAGAAGCCATACCTGCTTAGAGTTTCACGACCTGAAAACGCGTTGAGGAAATTTCCAAAAAAGCATTTGTTGGCCGAGGTGGCCAATTTATGCTGTTAGTCACATCCACCTGTCAGGCACCATGCCTTCGAACACTGCACGCGCTATCCCTGAATGCTTCCTCTCTATCGTTATACCAATAAAAACAGCTTGCTCCAGTCACTCAGAGAGCAGGTCATTGACTACGCCGAACAGAAAGCCAAAGAACTTGAGAAAAAGTAACAATCAGCAACTCATGTATTTTGCGGGGCGCGATTCACCTGGGGTGCGCCTGGTGATAGAGTAGAGGCAGGTACCAGATATGACAGTCAAACGGACGGATGAGAGCGTATCTGCAAGGACAGGGACGGACAGGAAAATCCCACTTTTGAGCGTGTCAGGTCGCTCAAAGCAAGCTCAAAAGTAGCAGTTTGCGTGTAGATGTGATACAATCTCTATCAATCTCATTGAGTCGTCGCCTCGCACGCACGTCACAGAGAGTGGGTTCCACGGGAAAGTACTACACAAATGATGAGTACAAATGAGAAGGATGCAGAGGCATTGGATGCCTATTCTAACGCAGTAACTACGTCTGCGGAACGAGTTGGACCTGCAGTTGTACGTATTGATATAGAACACGAGGGCGGACGCTATGGACAGTACTACGCTCCCCGCTCAGAATTTGGTGGTGGTTTAGGCTCCGGCTTCATTTTTGCCTCAGATGGACAGATTCTGACCAATGCCCATGTTGTAGCAAATGCGCGGCGTATTCGTGTGACATTGGCCGATGGGCGCACCTTTGATGCGGGGCTGGTTGGCAGCGACCCCGAAGTTGATGTCGCTGTGCTGCGTATCGGTGCCGATCACCTACCCGTCGCAGAATTGGGCCGGACTCCCTTGAGAGTGGGTCAACTGGTGATAGCTGTCGGGAATCCTTATGGTTTGAACTGGACGGTGACGGCGGGCGTAGTCAGCGCATTGGGGCGCACGCTGGAGGGCGCGGGCGTACGCAAAATGACTAACCTCATTCAGACGGATACCTCCATCAACCCGGGAAATTCTGGTGGCCCTCTTGTTGATAGCATGGGGCGCGTTGTTGGTATAACGACGGCAATGATGCCAATGGCACAAGGACTCGGTTTCTCTATCCCGTTAGATACAGTAAAATCCGCGATTGCACGGATTAATCAGAGGCGTGAAGCCAGGTCTAATAGCGTATCCATGGGTGTTGGTGGAATGCGCGTGCAACTTGATGCGAAATTGCGGCAAAATCTCAATCTCAGGCAGCAATATGGTATGGAAGTACTCGAAGTGCGGAGTGATGGTCCTGCCGACCACGCGGAGTTGAAGCGTATGGACGTGATTATTGCTGCCCAGGATGAACCTGTCACTGAGCCAAAGGATTTACAACGAATTGTGCGCCGCCATCGTGTTGGCGAAAAAGTGGTAGTCAGTTTCTTAAGAGGAGGCAAACAGCGTAAAGTGACTGTTGTGTTATAGCTGAATTCTTTTTCATTATCAAGGTGCCTGTTTTTCGATAGAAACTCATTGTATCTTGATTTGATTTATCAAATTGTGCTACGTCTTATTAATTGAAAGGGATGTAACACAAGATCGGGTAATGTATCCCGCCCGATGGAAAAGGAAAAGGCAGTGGCACAATTAGTTTTCCTATTCATCTTTTTAGGAACACCGTTAGCGCTGATTGTTATTGGAACGAAGCTGAATATGTACCTCTTTTCCCGGGGTGTGCTGGGATCGAGTCGTTATAATCGTGTTCATCCTATAGGCTCGTTTGCAACAACTGCTGAAAGTCCATCAGTTGAACAGCGATTTTACACGAGCCTGGGTGACGAGCAGGATCAGAGCAGCCGGTATGCCCGCAACGGGATGATGTTCATAGGTGTTGTGCTTTTTGTGGTCATCACTTCAGCAGTTTTCCTGCTGGTTGCACCACATTAATGAGAAGCTGAGCATCAGCTAAAGAGATAGGGCTTGTAGGTTCATTTACAACAAAAAATTGGCAAGATGCCTGGCTCATTCTATTGCGCCAGGCATCTTGCTGTTCTTCAGATCAGACTTTAATAGCCACCACCTAGCTTTCGGTGATCCCAGGAAACTATCTCTACGGATTTCACAGAGATGACCACTCGTTTAGCTGCCTGGGCTGCCACCATTTGGCGTGTAGTATCATTCAAGGGGCCAGTGTAACGTTCCCAAATGGCCTCACCTACACGCTGGACGGTTTCACGATCGTCGCTGATGATTGCTCGTCCTTTAATCTGGACTCCCCGCAGTTCATCATAGCGCTCACCAGCCTCTACAAGACAGGTAAGCCTGTCATCTCGTCGCAGGTTGACGATCTTTTGCGACTTAGCATACGTCCAAAAAACTATCCGGTCATCTATCAACACATACCACATTGCTATTAAGTGTGGCCATCCATCGTGATCGATGGTGGCTACTTGAAGTCTGCGCTGCTCTTCAAGAAATGCGCGTATTTCTTCGTCGTTCATGCGGATCAGGTTTCGACGACTCATATATTTCCCTCCGTCGCCTCTTTCCTAAATATTCAGTGTACGTTAGCAATACATTCAGTATCGTTTATAGACGTGGAGTTAGCAATAAGGAATGGTTTGCTGGCCCATAATAGTCGTGTTATGACTTGTCGTCCAAAAACATCCCCACCTCCGCCAGCGCCGCCATCGCTCGACACGTAATCTCAATCGACTCGTAATATGGCACCCCCTCTTCCTGCAAAATGTGCAGCGCGGAAATGTCATGCCTTGCGTAAACGCTCTGTAACAGCACGGGTTTTTTGTACTGCCTTACAAGCCTCCCAAGCTCGTGAGCTGCCGCATCTTCACGTGGACCAAATTCTTCTGAAAGAAGCCAGCGATAGCCTCCAAAGAGACCGGTGACAATAACGCCATCGACTTCCGGGTCTTTCAGGCAAACCTCGGTCAGCCAGGCGAATGACAGAGGATCTTCATCGGCTGCCCCGGCCACATCGACTGGATTTGTTGCGGTAGCACGAGCTGGCATAAGTTTACGCAGACATTGCTGTGTTTCCATAGAGAGTATAGGTACTTCCAGACCCGCGCGGATAGCTGCATCACCTGTAGCAACGACGCTGCCGCCTCCATCGCCGATGATGGCAACGCGGTATCCACCGCCAGGTGTGGGTGGCTGCATAGCAAGCGCCTGGGCAACCGGAAAGAGTTCGTCTGAGCGCAGGACGCGTACTACTCCGCTGCCGAGCAGACTGGAATCGTTATCTGGACGCACGCTGGCAACCGTTCCAGTATGGGCGAGCGATGCACGCACGCCAACTTCTGTGGCACCGCTCAGCAGGATCACAACGGGTTTGTAGCGTCTATGAGCGCGCATGTCTTGTGTGACCTGGCGGAGGGTTTCTTCTTGAATTGCCTCAACATAACCGGCGATAACACATGTTTCCGGGTCGTCCGCAAGATATTGCATGCACTCTGGGAAGGTAATATCTGCTGCATTCCCTACACTTAAAAATGTGGTGAAGCCAAGACCATCCAGGTGAGCCTGAGCATAAAAGTACATGCCGAGGTTGCCACTCTGCGAGACCAGTCCTATGGGGCCAGCAGGTAAGGGGAAGACCATACCCAACGCGTTGAGGTGCGAGCGGCGAACGTAGACTCCCATGCAGTTGCTACCGAGGATGCGGATGCCCTGTTCGCGGCATCGAGCTACCAGTTGCTGTTCCAGGACGTGGCCCTGCGGGCCGGTTTCACTGAAGCCGGCTGTAATGATCACAATGCCTTGACACCGTGTGCGATACAATCATCGATTGTCTGAGATACCTGATTGAAAGAGGTAGCAATTACTACCAGGTCGACCGGGCCTGGAACTTCGCACAGGCTGGCATAGGTCGTGTGTCCCAATACCTCGGAAACAGAAGGGTTGATAAGATAAATATTGCCGGGAAATCCTCCAGCAATGAGCTGCCGGGCTGCCACATGTCCCCATTTGTGAGGAGAGCGTGAAACACCCACAATGGCGACGGAGCGAGGATGCAGCACTTCCTCAAGCGTATAAGGAGCGCTTCTCATGCATCGTCCTCGTCATCGCCGGATTGTTGCTGATTATTTTCCCGTTCCTTGCGCAGGAGTTCTTCAACGCTGCGAATCAGAGTATCGGCGCTCGGCAATGGACCTGTACCGATGGCTTTATCGGGATTGATAACCACTTCATCATCGTCACTATCTTCATCATTCTCGTTGTCGTCATCGTCGAGTAAATCTGAGGCTTGCTCTTCCAATTTGCGCACATATGCGCTGGCCTCAGGGTCACGTGCTACCAGTGCTGTTATTTGCTCCTCGAAGCGCACCGCGTCGGCCTGTATATCACTGAGGTCCAGACCGAATGAAAGGAAGGTATTCAGATAAGTGAGCAGAGCAGCGGTCACCTTGATATTCGGGGTTGCAGCAAGATAATGAGGTGCCGCGGCCCAGAGACTGGAGACAGGAATGTCAGCGCTACGTAAGCTATCGTGGAGCACCCCAACCATGCCGGTGGGACCCGAGTAGCTCGAACTGCGCACATCCAGCTCGCGCAATCGCTCCAACATTTCTGCGCTGGTAGAGAAACCGGAGACCGGTACATCCATTGAATGTGGTATATCGACGAGAAATGCGCCCAGTAGCAGAGCCTCAGAGACGTTAAAGTGTTTGCATACCTCCATATAGGTTTTCGTAAATGTTTTCCATTTGAGTTGAGGCTCAACTCCTAGGTAGACAATGATATCATGATCCAGATAAGGCGCGGAGTAGGACAAAAATTGATTGCTGGGCCAGATAATCGTGTTCTGTATACCCTTATTGGACTGGACTAGAGGGCGAGTTTCGGTAAAGACATAGAACTCTTCAGGTTCAATTTCTGCAAGTTTCGCCGGCTTCCAACGATCAATGAGAAATTTTATGGCCGTAGTCGCCGCATCTGCTGCGTCGTTCCAGCCTGCAAAAGCTGCAATGAGCAAGGGATTGCGTAACTCCGGCTGCCTATAATATTTTACGAAATCCATAATGTTACCTCTACATCTACCTGATTTTGTCAGGTATCCCTTGAGTTGTGTGGTTACTATTGTACCACGATTGAAAAGAGGGAGAAGGAACTTTGCCTGTTCGGTATGGGATTTGAATTTCTTATAGCCATTAACTATTGACCAAAGCTATAGCGACATCCTATACTCTAAGCATGAAACCCAATGATTTCTCGGTCATTTACCAGGATCATCACCTGCTTATCGTCAACAAACCAGCGGACCTGGTTGTTCATCCCACATATAAACACGCCGATGGAACGATGTGGGATGCGATTTTAGATTACTTGGCGCAGCAGGGAAGCGATGACTGGCAGCCACCGGATCTGCCTGACGAACCTGCATGGGCGATGGCTCCCGCCCATATCCAAATCATGCTGCGTGAAAAGCGAATCCAATGGTTCTGGAAAAAGGAAGGATTGCTGGATCGTCCCTGTCTTCTGCATCGTCTTGACAAAGATACATCCGGCATCGTTGCCCTGGCGCGCACGGAACGCTCTTGTCGTCACATCATTCATCAGTTTGAACAACATACGATCATCAAACGCTACCTGGCTGTAGTGCAGAAGGGAGCGCCTGAGTGGGCGAAGCCGCGAGCTACTTTGAAAGTAACCAGGTTATTGGATGGTAAACCTGTGAGTGGTTTCAATCTGCCATTTACGCTTGAAAATGCAGCCAATGAGGAATTTATAGTCGAAGGCTCATTGATGCGTGATCCGGCCGATCGCCGCCGCTGTATCGTTGGTCAAGACGGGCAACATGCAGAAACGGTGCTCAAAGTACTGGCAGTTGAGAATGATTTTGCCTTAGTGGAAGCGCGTCCTATTACAGGCCGCACACATCAAATTCGTGCGCATCTTGCAGCATTGGATTATGCTATTGTTGGAGATCAGACTTATGCGCTTCCTGCTGTGGTTGGAACGCCTGGGGCAGCTTTGGGGCGTCAATTTCTCCATGCATGTAGCCTCGAACTGCAGCGTTATCCCGATAATGCTTTATGCACATTTGTTGCGCCGCTGGCAGGTGACCTGGTTTCGTGGCTGGAACGCTACTTTCCGGAGTGGTCAGGAGTTTTAAATGCAAGGGAACCAGTACCCGCCTGATAGCGGTCCCTATGCGAACCTGAGCGATGAGGCAAAGAAAAAACGCCTCGATGCTATGGTCAGAATCTGGCAGGGCGACACCGAACGCCGTATTGAACGCGAGGGCTACCGTACCTTTATTAAGGCGACAGGCCTCGATGAATATCGTTACTCCGTCTGGCTGCGTTTCCCAGAATGGGAGCGTTCTGCTGTGGTGGGACAGGTTATCACGCTGCAACGTTCGCAAAGTGGAGCACCCGAAGACCCCGCACTATTCAGTGTCTGGAGGCGTGATCCTCTGTTGAAGATAATGCCTGATTGGAAAATACATTTGCCCAACGAGAATGTATTTAATATTACCGTTCGCATAACCCCTGGTAGCCTGGGTGAAGGCACGCGTTGGGCAACGGTAATGCCCAAAGAGATGATCCCTCGCTACAAACCTGGTTGGCCGACACAACAAGAATGGGTGGCCTGGACTCGTGCGTTCGATTGGCTGTCTGTGGCGGTGATGTTTATCAGGGCGATGCTCGATTCGCTATGACATCATATTATTTGAACTGGACTTTGGCGTTCTCGCCGCCCATATCCACCTTACCCGTCGCCGCCGATTTAGCAATATAGTAAAGCTGCACCATTTTGTTGGAAGGCCCATCCCAATACTCCGCGACTGTGACGGTTACCTTTAGTAGCGCCAGGTTAGGATCACCCTTGCCGTTGGGGAACCAGGCTTTTAGGAATGGCTTCCACAACTCATCGATCTTTTGTTTGTCGCGTACGAGTTGGGCTGTGCCGGATATTGAGATATAACGTTCATCATCCGGTTTGACATAGCTCAGGCTGACCTGCGGATTTTCTTGTACTTCGCCCACTTTGGGAGCGTCTTCCAGTGTGAAGAACCAGAGAACGCCATCAAACTCCATGTCTAGTGTCGCCATTGGTCGGCTGCGAAGCGTGCCATCCTCATGGATGGTGGTCATCATGGCGACCCGGATGCCCTTGATCTTTTCTGCGAGTAGTTTGACATCGCCAGGATGATTTGTATTGTTAGCCATCATGTAGCTCTCTTTCTATCGATATATTTGTGGGATTGTAATCTGGATACATTGATATACATTGCACGAATGGCAGGCGATAATAGTGCCAGCGTGTAACTCATAGATTTGAACAGAAACTCGGAAATCATTTATGATCGCCTGTGCTAAGATAATACTCCCTTTTCCAGATCTTCTCTAATCTTGTACACTTTCTCGGCATCGTCCAAAATTGATGTGTCCACTACAAAGTAGCGCATCTCTTCGTCGTTATGTTCCATCAAGCCAATAGCGCCTTTAAAAGGGATGGTGACCTGGGATTGGCCGATGAGTGTGCCTGTATTGTCCTCGTAATGCAAGCGTCCAGCGGCATTGGCGTAGACAAGGATGATCTCGTTCTCAAACGCCCTGGCCACACATAATGCATTGACGAGCTTTATTTCGGAGTTATCGTCGTACTTCATACCTTCGCCTGCATCCTCAATGCACCAGTAGCTCGGGCAGATGACGATCTCCACGCCCAATCGTAGCATGGCTCGGAAGATTTCTGGAAACATCAAATCCCAGCAAATAATCAGACCGATCTTGCCAAATTGCGTTTGAAAAACGCAGATTTCATTTCCAGGGGTATTATAGTCTCTTTCGGGTATCCACAGGTTTACTTTTCTGTACTTTCCCAGGATGTTTCCGCTACTATCGATGTAACATGCCGTATTGTATATGCCTTTTTCAGTGCCCTCCGGGATTGAGCCTGGAACTATGTCAATTCCATATTTGGAGGCAAGATGTTGGAAATGCTTGAAATAACGACCATCATAGTCGGCATACTCATTTCTACCGAGCAATGGTCCGACGACAAAATCCTCGGGAAAGACGATGATCTGGGCCTCGGACGATGCTCTCGCAATGAATTGCTCAGCCTTTTTGAGATTTTCTTCCGGGGCGAATTGATTGATCTCGAATTGTACCACAGCTATCTTTGTTTCCATATGTTGCCTCTTCTGTCCCTGAGCTTTAATCTTATCACGGCTCTTTTGTTTTCACGATGCGACGCAAAAGCAAAACGCATACCGTACCCACCACAATGATAATCAGCCCGATGAGCAAAGGGACAGCACTATTCTTACCGAAGAGTTCCAGTTGATCTGTAGTCTGGACTACAATTCCCGCTAGCAAAATTGTGATGGCAATACCCATTGAAGTGCTGAAACGTTTGATACGCATGTAAGCGTTACCTCTTGCTTTTCTTAACTATGATAAATTTCGATAATCTAAAGCAGCCATCTTTGGAAGTGAACACCTTAGGGCGGTGCAAGCACCCTATCCCCACGTCCGCATCCTCACCCGCCCCTACTGTTTACTCCAATCGCTCAACAGTGCTTGCGCGGCATTATGTCCAGGTGCGCCCATTACTCCACCGCCGGGATGTGAACCGGAGCCACAGAGGTACAGTCCCTCGATGGGCGTGCGATAGCGTGCGCATTCCGGTGCAGGCCTGAGCGAGAAGAGCTGATCTGGAGTGATCTCGCCCTGGAAGATATTGCCGTTGATCAGGCCATAGCGTTGCTCGATGTCTATAGGGCTGAGTACCTGGCGATCGATTACCGCGTCGGCGAAGTTGGGCGCAAATTCGGTCATGGTGGCGACGATACGATCCGCCATTTCGTTTTTCACCTCATCGGACCATGCGCGTCCCTTGAGATGATAAGGAGCGTACTGGCAGAACATCGAGATGGTATGGTAACCGGCGGGTGCGACGGTGGGGTCAGTAGCAGATTGCATGTAAGCCTCGATATAAGGCTTACGCGAGAGTACACCATGCTCGGCATCCTCGAATGCTTCCTGCACCCAATCGGGTGTGGGGGTGATGTCACAGGAACCCGCGTGTTGCAGACCAGGAGTTGTGCCTGGAAGACACTTAAAACTCGGCAGCTCTTTCAATGCGATATTCAGTTTGAATACGCCACTCTCAGTTTTGAATTGCGAGATGCGTTTGATGAACCTTTTATCGAGATCGGCATCGGCACACAATTGCAGGAAAGTACGCTTGGGGTCGGCATTTGAAAGGACAGCGTCAGCCCGCAATTCTTCTCCATTCTCCAGGCGTATGCCCTCTGCGCGTCCATTATGCACGAGAATTTTAGCGACGGGGGTATGAGTGCGGATGACTGCGCCATGGGCCTCGGCAGATGCAGCCATGGCAAAGCTGATGCGCCCCATGCCACCTCGCACGTAGCCCCACATGCCATGTTCGCCATTGACTTCACCGAACATATGGTGCCACATGACGTAGACTGACCCGGGAGTTTTTGGTCCGATAAAGGAACCGATAACTCCCTGGCCTGCGAAGGCGGCGCGCAGGTAGTCAGACTCAAAATAATCCGCCAGCATATCGTAGAGGTTACCGAACATCAAATAGCGGTAGATTTCTTCGTCCTCGCCCCGGAAACGGGCGGCCAGATCGGCTATGGATGGCGGCTCTTCGAGCAAAATAGGTGTGAGAATCTCTGAGGCACGGTCAAAAAATCGGAGAAATTCTGGGTAGGCCGCGGCATCATGGGGTGAGAGGCGGCGTATGCCTTCGACTGTTTTCTCTGTGCTGGCACGAAAGAAGAGATAATTCCCGTCTAGATATGGCACGAACATCTGTGGATCTTTGACATAGGCATCAAAACCATAGCGATGCAGCTCCAGGTCACGAATGATCTCCGGACGTAATAGACTCACGACATAGGCGCAAGGTGACATGGTGAACCCTGGAAAAGGTTCTTCAAGCGTGCATGCACCCCCTACCCGGTCCCGTTGTTCCAGAACGAGTACTTTTTTGCCTGCGCGGGCAAGGTAGCCTGCCGCAACGAGTCCGTTGTGTCCTGCTCCAATAATGATGACATCGAACTGATCGATTGATTGTGCCATATGGTGTAGCTCCCTTTTGGAATGAAATGGTAGGGTGGGTTAAACATGAGGATAGTATATCACAGCTTAATGATCCCATATGCCAACTTCATCAATAATATGCGCTTTACAGACTGGTTGATGCGGTCAATGGTCAATTTACCTTGCTGAATAGCCTGTTTGAAAGCACTGACTACGGTAGCCACCTGCTCGGGCGTATAGGGCCCTTCCACCAGGTCATCGCCGGCCATAATTGAGAGAACCGAGGCCTGGCTCAATGTCCACTGCGCACTGATGCCTTGCATATAGAGGCCATCGGTAATCACAACACCATCGTAACCTAGCTTGCCCCTGAGGACGCCATCAATGGTCCTGGCTGAAAGTTCGGATGGGAGCGAAGAATCAATAGCAGGCATCAGTACATCGGTAGACATAATCATTGCAGGATGTTGGGTGGAAATCATCAGTTTATAGGGAGCAAGATCAATATTTTCTAAATCCACAAGACTGCGATTGACGGTAGGTAGACCGGAGTGCGGGTCAGAGGTAATTGCTCCCAGGCCGGGAAAATGTTTGAGGCAGCCTGCTACATCATTCTGTTGTAGACCATCGAGATATGCACCGGCATATTTAGCTACAGTCTGAGGATCACTTCCAAAAATGCGTGTTTCCAGCACCGGCGGATCAACGGTATGCACATCTACGACAGGAGCAAGGTCAGCATTGATGCCTAACTGCGACATCCACTTCGCGGCTTGAGCGCCCTGGTTGTAGGCATAGTGCGGGTCGCCTGTTGCAGCCATCTCTGCCGCCGAGGGCAAATAGCCATGAAAGACATAGAGACGGTTGACCAACCCACCTTCCTGATCGGTACCAATCAATAAAGGAATTTTGGCATCTTGCATGGCTTGCTGAGAGAAGGCAGCAAGATTGCTTATCTCATTATAGGGTGCCTCAAAGTTATGATTGCTCTGCTGATAAAGGAAACCTCCGACGTATTGCTGTGAAATCATGTCTTTTAGCCCGCTTGCCGAGTAATCATTACCGAGATACTCGACAATGATTAGCTGACCTAATTTTTGATCCAGCGTCATATTCGCCATAATCTGCTGAACTTTGGCCAGTTCCACTTTGAGTGGGCTTTCAGGAGCGCTATCCGTCTTTGTCGAGTGCGTCGAGGTTGGTGAAGGCTTAGTCGGCGTAGGAGTTACCCCCCGCGGATTTTGAGAATCAACGCTGCTTAGCAAGCTGGAGCAGCTAGAGAGAAGGAGCAAAACATAACACATAATAATGGTAAAACAGGCATATGCCGGACTACAGGCTTTACCTTTACTTGATTTTTTTTTGCTCGCCAGCCATACATTTTGATAAGCGTTACGCTGTACCCGCATTCGATAGACTCTCCTTCATTGTTGCCTTCAATACATGACGTTGTACCGGCACGATAATAACATATCTGTGCTTCCCCAATGCCCATACTCCCAATATAGACAACGCAAAAAAGTGGGAGATAGCTGCAGAGTGATCAGGGACCCAGGTCATGGTAGAGTAGAAAGAGAGAAATGTAACCCGATGCGTTGCTTACTCCATCCTTGCGATCAGCTCCTGCGCGATATAGCTCGCGACCATGGTGGCATTTGATCCTGGTCCGAAGCCGGCGTCGTAGCCTAATTCTTTAGCGAAG
>WNFT01003666.1_pt1 | contig 13366 bp, 9 predicted proteins | sample 5400191 | NCBI WGS metagenome assembly WNFT01 (sample SAMN13153359, study PRJNA577476) | soil metagenome | isolation source: 80 cm saprolite under Madrone tree | place: USA:California | collected 2016-06-14
TCGCCGGTGCCTCCTCCACAGGCGCTGGAAAGCATCGCCGCAGTCCTCGATCTCGGCCTTCTCGGAACCGACAACTCGGGCATCGTATGCTATGCGAGCCCGGCGATGGTCGCCCTGCTCGGGACGGACCGGCGCCATCTGCTCGGGCAAACGCGGGCGCTCGCGTTGCGGCGCCTGGCGACCGAAGCCGGCGCCGAAGACGCCGTGGTGAGAGCAATCGTGGGGGCCTCCGGGAACGGGCCCCACGAAGGCGAGTTCGGGATCGAGCGCCCGCAGCAGCGCATGATCCGCTGGCGGACGCGACCGCTCGAGTTGCCCGGGCAGACCGGCAGGCTGGACGAGTTTACGAACGTGACCAGCGAGCTCGACGGTGCGCGCTCCCGGGAGACGCTGGTGCGGATCGACGATCTCACGCGCCTGCCCAATCGCGCAGGCATCGAGGACGCGCTCTGCCGCGAGGTGGCGCGGTCCCTGCGGACGGGCGAGCCGGTCTCGATCGCGCTGTTCGCGCTGGACAACCCGCATCTGGGTGACGGCGGGCAGGATCTGCTGCGGCGGGTTGCCTCGCTCTTGCGATCGACCGCGAGGCGTCAGGACGTCGTGGGGCGCCTCGATCGGTTGCGGTTGTTGGTCGTCCTGACCGCGGCGCGCGGGGACGAAGCGCGCGCGTTCTGCGAGCGCTTCGCGGCGGAAGTCCGGTGCCTCGAGGCCGGAGCGGCAAGGAGCACGGTGTCCGCAGGGGTGGCGCAGTTCGATACCGGCGGGACCGTACAGGAGGTCATCCATGAGGCCACTGCGCGGCTCTCGGAAGCGAGGCGCCTCGGCGGCGATCGGGTAGCGTGATGCGAGCTGCGGAGATCACGCGTAAATACCATGAGATACCGGCCATCACCCGCGGCGCGCTGGATTCCGTTCCGGCTTCAGCCTGATACCGGCGACCGTCACGACAATTTGGAGTTTTCTTCCGGTGCCACAGTGCGCAGCTTCGCGTGGTGCCAGTTGACGAGCTGGGCCTGATATGACCTTGGACTCGGCTCGGAGGCGCGCCGATGGCTGAACCAGTCTCCGGACGGGAGATGGCGTTCGTCTGGGCGATGCTGGTGCTCGTCTCCGCTTCGATCTGGCTTCTGCCCGTCCTGCTGAGATAGCGCGCGACCGTCAAGGTACATCGAGCACAAGGACCCAATCGCTCGCACCTGCGCTGTTCGCGCCGGGCGGCGTGAAGACGTGCGCGACGGTGTTCGACACGGATGGCGTGGCGTCTGGTTGGTATGCCCCGCTGGTCGGATCGAGCCAGCGCGCTCGCGCGGCGGCGCTCATCGCCGTCATGTCGACCGTGATGCTGCCGGGGTGGGCCGGTGGGATGTACGCGACGAGCAGGTTCCCGACGGGCGCTGCTGCCGCCGCGGCAACGTACTCCGCTTGCCAGGATTGGAAACCGCCCGCGGTGACCAGCGTCTTCATAGGGCTTACGCCGGAAGGAACCAGGGTCCACCAGGGGATGGATGCGATGAACGCGTTGAGCCGCGCCATGTCCTGCGCGCCGGGCGTATTGAGGTGCGCCGTCCAGATTCCGGGAGCGAACGGCGCGAACGGCCAGATGTAACCGTTGCCGGAGATGTAGCCGCCGATCGATGAGAGCCACCCCAACCACTGGAACCGCCGCACGGGCTGCGTCGCGTGCGGGTTGACGTTGTTTCCGTCGGGACCCTCTTCGTCGTACGGCTCCTCGAGCAAGAATGCCGGCCTTGCTGGAGCGGGACCGTTGTACGCTTTCAATGATTGCGTGCTCACGTCGCCGCTCCAGCTGTAGGAACCGTTCAGCGTGCAGTTGGAACCAAAGGTGACCTGATCGGTGCAGATCGATTCGCTGCTCCACTCGGCGCTGAACTGTGTCGATTGCTGGCCGGTCACGCTGTTCATCCCGGTGAGCATGGCCTGCTCGACCGTCGACTGGGCTGCGGTGAACGCATCGGGGGTGGAGGCGCCGGTGCCTTGATCGCCCCCCATCATCCACACGATGTTCTTCTGGTTGCGATAGCGCTGGGCGATGAAGGTCCCGTAGCTCTGCATGTTGGCGGTCCCGTTCGCGAGCATCTCCGGCATCCAGCCCTGCGCACCTCCCTGGTACCCGGTGTATGCCGGGAAGAGGAAAACCATGAGCCCTTTCGACTCGCAGTACGCCAGCAGGGCGTCGACGTGCGCCCAGTATGGCTCGTTGGGCTTCGTGAAGTCCGGCACCAGCGAATTGTTGCTTCCATAGTTCAGCGACCCGTTCCAGGCCGTGTTGCCCAGCGTGGTCGCGAACGGCAGATCGCCGTTGCCATTGAAAGGCGGGTTATGCCCGCGCGCGTCGTGATTCAAGACGTGGAACTCGATCGCGTCGTACCCCTTTGCCGCGGTATCGTCGACGAAGGTCTGGAAATCCGTGACTCCCAACGAGAGCACGAACCAGGCCGTGCGTCCGAGGATGGGAAGAGGACGAAGATACGAGTCCAGCAGGTACCGGCCGCCGGGCGCGACCGAAATCGGGAAGATCGAGGTCGAGGTCACCGGAGTCGCGATGATCGTGTAGCTCGTGATCGGGCTGCCGCCGGTGTTCGCGGGGGCCGTCCAGCTGACCGTCGCCTGTCCGTTTCCCGGCGTTGCGCTGACGGCCGTCGGAGCGTCGGGCACCGTGGTCGGCGTGACGCTGTTCGACGCCGCGGACGGCAGGCTATCGCCGTTCGCATTCACGGCGTACACGACGAACGTGTACGGCGTCCCGTTGATGAGAGGCATCACGATCACGCTCGTCGCGTTCCCCGCCGCAGTGACGGTGACGCTCCCGGGTGACGAGACGATCCTGTAGCTCGTGATCGACGAACCTCCGTCCGAGCTGGGCGCGATCCACGATACGGTTGCTTGGCTGTTGCCGGTGATGGCTGAGACGCTGGTCGGAGAGCCGGGGACGGTGCTGGGCGTCACCGAGTTCGATGGCAAAGAGCTTGCGCCGGTGCCTGCGGCGTTCGTGGCAGTGACTGTGAACGTGTAGCTCGTCCCGTTGATGAGCCCGGTCAAGGTGGCGGTGGTGGTCGTGCCGTTCGGAATCGTGGCGGTCAGGCCGCCGGGGCTCGAGATCACAAGGTAGCTCGTGATCGCACTGCCGTTGGCGAGCGCCGCGGTCCAGGTGACGACGGCCTGCGCGTTGCCTTTCACGGCCGTCACTCCGGTGGGCGCGGCTGGCCGTCCGAACGGAACGACGGCCGCCGATGCCACCGACGGAGGGCCGTTTCCGGCCGTGTTGGTGGCTACGACCGTGAATGTATAGGGGATGCCGTTCGTGAGGCCCGATACGGTAGTCGTCGTGACCGTTCCGAGTACGGCCACTGTCGCCCCGCCGGGGGTGGAGGTCACCGTATAAGTGGTTATCGGGCTGCCCCCATCGGAGGCGGGGGGCGACCAACCGACGATGACGCGCCCGTCTCCCGGGGCGACGGAGGTGATGACCGGCGCCCCCGGCACGGTGCGAGGCGTCACTGGCGGAGACGGGGCCGACGGCGGTCCGCTTCCGGCCGCGTTGGCGGCATAGACGGTGAACGTGTAGCTCGTCCCGTTCGCCAGACCGGTGACGGTGACGCTCGTGCTGCTGCCATCGGTCGTCGTGACCGTCACTCCACCGGGGGTGGACGTCACCGTGTAGCTCGTGATCGCCGCGCCATTGTTCGCCGCGGGCCCCCAGCTCACCACGGCCTGGCCGTTTCCCGCGGTTGCCGTCACCGATGTGGGAGCGCCTGGTACGCCGCGCGGCGTCGCGGCCGGCGATGTGGTCGAAACAGCGCCGTTACCCGCGGCGTTGGTCGCAAAGACCGTGAACGTATAGGGAGTTCCATTCAGCAGCCCGCTCACGACGGCGCTCGTGACCGCGCCGAGCACCGTCACCGTCGCCCCGCCGGGGCTGGAGGTCACCCTATAAGCGGTGATCGGGCTGCCTCCATCGAAGACGGGCGGCGACCAGCCAATGATGACGCGCCCGTCTCCTGGGGTGACGGACGTGATGGCCGGCGCTCCCGGCACAGTGCGCGGTGTCACCGGCGCGGATGGGGCCGACGGCGGGCCGCTCCCGGCGGAATTCGCCGCCGAGACGGTGAAGACGTAGCTCGTTCCGTTCGCGAGTCCCGGAACCGTCGCCGTCGTCGCGCTTCCTCCGACGGTAATCGTGACTGGACCGGGCGACGACGCGACCGTACTGCTGGAGATCGCAGTGCCTCCGTTCGACGCCGGTGGGGTCCACGTCACGATCGCCTTGGCGTCGCCTGGCGAAGCGCCCACTCCCGTCGGGGCGTCGGGAACGTGAACGGGATTGCTCTCGGATCGTCCGCAGGAGAGAAGAAACGCGCACACGAGGGTTGCGCAAAACCGACGGACGATCATGGTGGGGCCCCCCCCGGGCCGGACTGGAGTTCTACAATGCTAACAGATTTCTGAATACCAGTGACAGACCTTCATCCGGGGTCGAGCACGAGGACCCAGTCGGCGAAGCCAGACCCGTTGTCGCCGGGCGGCTCGAATCCCTGCGCGCGCGTGTTCGGGAAGGTACCGATGGATACGTATGCGGCTGTCGCGGGGTTGAACCATCGTGCTCTCGCGCGCGTGCTCATGGCGGTCATGTCGATCGAGATCGAGCCCCTGTGCGAGGGAGGGACGTAGGCGATGAGCAGCGTACCGTCGGGCGCGGCTGCTGCCGCGACATAGTCGGCGGCATTCACGGAAGCGCCCGCCACTACCAGGGTTTTCATCCCGCCCAGACCGGAAGGCACGAGGTTGTGCCAAGCGATGGACCGGACGAAGGCATTGAGTCGCGCCATGTCGCGGGAGCCCAGGGTGTCGAGGTGGCGCTGCCAATCGCCGGGTTTGAATGCCCAGACGTACCCGTTGCCCGCGACATATCCGGCAATCCCGCCGAGCCAGCCCCACCACTGGTATCTGCGCACCGGCTGCGTCGAGTTCGGGTTGACGTTGTTTCCATCCCGCCCTTCCTCATCGTACGGCTCCTCCAGCAAGAAGGCAGGCCGGACCGGGGAGTGCGCGTAGGCGCGGCGGACCTGCGTGCTCACCGCTCCAGTCCATGAATACGCACCGTTCAGCGTCATCGAGGTGCCGAACCTGGTCTGGTCCGTCGCGATCGATTCCGACGTCCACTCCGCGCTCATCTGAAGCGATTGCCGGCCCGTGACGCCGTCGATGCCCTCGAGCAACGCCTGCTCCACCGCGGTCTGCGTCGCATCGAAAAAGTCCGGGGCGGTCCCCATGTCCCCACCCATCATCCAGACGAGATTCTTCCGGTTCCGATACCGCGTGGCGACGAATGCGCCGTACGCGCGAACGCGCGCCTTGCCATTCGCGGCCATCTCCCGCATCCAGCCCTGCTCGCCGCCCTGGTAGCCCACGTAAGCGGGAAAGAAGAGCACCAGGATGCCTTGGGATTCGCAGTGGTCGAGGAACGCGTCGACGAAGGTCCAATAGTCCTCGTTGGGCGCGGTGAAATCGGGCGCCTCGACGCTGATGTTCTGGTAAGTGAGAGCCCCGCTCCACGCCGCTCCGTCGAGGCGCTTGCTGAAGGGCAGGACGCCGGCGCCGTTGAACGGCGGATGGTGCCCGCGCGGGTCGTGGTTGAGGACGTGCATCTCGATCGCGTCGTACCCGCGGGCGACCGAGTCGGCGATGAACGCACGATATTCGGCTTCCGGCGCGGAGATCACGAACCAAGCGGTGCGTCCCAGGATAGGGAACGGGGCGCCGCTTCGGGCCGTCAGGAACCGGCCGCTCGCCGAGATCGCGATCGGGAACGGCGACGCTTTCGCGCCGGCCGGGGCCGGCGGAACCGCCGGATCGCGCAAGGTAGCGGCGCCCGGGACAGCGCGCGTGCCCCACACCAACGTGGCCAAGAGCAGGATCGCGACACGCCGGCCCAGTCATCCCCCTCGACCCGGTTTCGTGGGCCGTCAGCGTGGCGGACGAAATCACATCCCGCGGACTGCCTCCAGACTCTTCCCGTCGGCACTCGCCACGGCCGACCGGGGAAGTCGAGCGTTTGGTCGAGGGGGACGGATCGAGTAGACTTCGTCGCCCGCGCTCCGCCGGGGCGCAACGTGGAGCTCACCCGTCGCGGTTGACGGGGCGGCGACCGCTGCGGGGGGATGATGGCCGCGTGAAGGACCTGAAGGAGAGGGCCGTCCGCGGAGGCGCGGCCAAGACCATCGCGCAAGCAGCTACGTTCGTCTTGCGCATCGGGGCGGTGGCGCTCCTCGCCCGGATGCTCGAGCCGCACGAGTTCGGGCTCGTCAACATGGTCACCGCCATGACCGGCGTCCTCAGCATCCTGAAGGACGCGGGCCTGTCGCTGGCGACCGTGCAGCGCGCGACGATCACCGAAGAGCAACTGTCGACGCTCTTCTGGCTCAACGTGCTGGTCGGCGGGATCCTCAGCCTCCTCACTGCCGGGATGGCCCCCACCCTGGCTGCGTTCTACCGGGAGCCGCGTCTCGTCCAGGTCACCGTCGGGCTCGCGCCGGGCTTCTTCCTCAATGGGCTCGGTGTGCAGCACAGCGCCATCCTCGCCCGGCAGATGCGGTTCACCGCCTGCGCGGCCATCGACATCGCCGCCATCCTGGTGAGCACCGTGGTCGGAATCACAATGGCGCTGACCGGCTACGGCTACTGGGCCCTGGTGGGAATGTCGTTGGCGTTGCCCGCGGTGAGCTCCGCGGGTGCATGGCTCGTGGCGCGCTGGGTGCCGGGTCCACCGCGGCGGGGCGCGGGAATCCGCTCCCTCGTGCAGATGGGAGGCGCGGTCACTTTCAACAGCGTGATCGTCTACCTCGCCTACAACATCGAGAAGGTGCTGCTCGGCCGCTATTGGGGCGCAGACGCCGTCGGTCTCTACGGGCGCGCTTACCAGCTGATCAATCTCCCGACCGACAACCTGAATTCCGCAGTCGGCGGCGTGGCGCTCTCGGCCCTCTCGCGCCTGCAGGACGATCCCGCCCGCCAGAGGAGCTACTTCCTCAAGGGGTATTCGCTCGTGGTGGCGCTGACGTTGCCGGCGACCATCGCCTGCGCACTCTTCGCCGACGAGATCGTTTTCGTGGTCCTCGGACCGAAGTGGGCGGAAGCGGGCGTGATCTTGCGTCTGCTCACCCCGACGATCCTCGTGTTCGGGCTGATCAATCCGATGTTCTGGCTGCTCTTCTCCAGGGGGCTCATGGGGCGAAGCGTCCGCATCGCGCTGGTGATCGCTCCACTGGTGATCGCGGCATACGTCCTCGGGTTGCCGTACGGGCCACGCGGCGTGGCCCTGGCATACTCCATCGCCCTGACCGTCTGGCTCTGGCCACACATCCTCTGGTGCCTGCGCGGAACGCCGATCTCACCTGGCGATCTGCTGCGGAGCGTGAGCAAGCCGTTCCTGTCTGGAGCCGCCGCCGCCGCGATCTGTGTCGGGTTCCAGGCGGCGGCGCGGGCGAGCGCGCTCTCGCCACCGGCCCGCCTCGCTCTCGGGTGCGCGGTGCTGACCGGCTCGTATTTGTGGATGCTGCTCTACGCGACGGGACAGAAGGCGTTCTACCTCGATCTGCTGCGCGGCCTTCGGGGAGAGGCCGTGACGGGGACCTGACCGAAGAGATCGCGGGCATTGCGGAGAGACCAGATGGAGCACGAGCCTTTCGTCAGCGTCGTCACGCCCTACTACAACACCGCTCCCTATATTGCCGAGTGCATCGAGAGCGTGCTCGCGCAGGAACACTCGAATTTCGAGTACCTCCTGGTGAACAACAAGAGCACCGACGGATCCAGGGACATCGCTCAGCGCTATGCGGCGCGCGATCCCCGGATCAAGCTGTTCGAGAATACCGAGTTTCTCGATCAGACGCGCAACTTCAATGGCGCGCTCGAGCGCATCAGCCCGGCGAGCAAGTACGTCAAGATGGCCCTGGCGGACGACCTGATCTTTCCCGCCTGCCTTTCGAGCATGGTCGGACTCGCCGAGAGCGAGCCGTCGGTGGCGATCGTGAGCGCCTACCGGATGTGGGGCAATCAGCTGGACCAGCCCGGCGTGCCCCTCAAGGCATCAAGGCTGGCGGGGCGCGAGGCCTGCCGGCGGATGCTCCTCGACGGGGTGCCCCTCACGGGATCGCAGAACACGGTCCTGTATCGGGCAGATGTCGTGCGGGCCCGCCGGCCCTTTTACGCTCCCGACCGGTACTTCGCGGATTGCGACGCCGCGATCGAGATCCTCCTCGAACACGATCTCGGATTCGTCCACCAGGTGCTCAGCTTCACGCGCACCGAGAACGACTCGCTCTGGGGTCGATCGCAATCGTGGGACCCGCTTCTTCTCAACAGGGTGCTCGCGCTCGAGCAGTTCGGCGGCAAGGTCCTCTCCGCCGACGAATTCGCCCCCGCCAGGGTGCACGTGCGACGTGAATACCTCTGTGCTCTCGGACGACATTCGCTGCGAATGCCGGGGCGACAGTTCTGGAAATATCACCGCGCCGGTCTCGAGCTCGTGGGTTGGAAGCTCGATTGGCTCGACGTTCTGCCATGGACGATCGCCGAGGTCCTGCATCTCGTGCTCAATCCCGAAAATACCCTCCGGCGCGCCCTGAGCCGGCGGTGGCGAGGCCGGCGCCTGCTCGCCACGAAGCAGCGAATGGCGGTCCAGCGCGATCGCGCCGCGAAAGACGGAGCTCGAGTTGGGATTTGATGATCGCGCGCTTCGACTCGATGCGCCAAACCGGTGCTGACACATGCCCGAACCACTCGTATCGATCGTCGTCAACAACTTCAACTACGCGCGGTTCCTCCCGCAGAGCATCGCAAGCGCGCTCGCGCAGACGTATCCGCGGACCGAGGTGATCGTCGTCGACGACGCTTCGACCGATGGTTCGCGCGACATCATCCGCTCGTTCGGTGAGCGCGTCGTGCCGGTGCTGCAGGAGCGCAACGGCGGGCAAGCGGCTGCGATGAACGCCGGCTTCGCGGCGAGCCGCGGCGACCTCGTGATCTTCCTCGACGCCGACGACTACCTGTACCCGAATGCAGCGCAGAAGGCGGCGTCGGCGTTCGCCCCGGGCGTGGGGACGATCCAGTACCGGCTCCATCTCGTCGACGGTTCCGGTACCAGGATCGACCTCTATCCTCCTCCCGAGGTTGCCTTCGACAACGGCGACGTCATCCCGAAGCTGCTCGCCACCGGCAGGTACGAGGGGACGGTCACCAGCGGAAATGCCTTTGTGCGAAAGACGCTCTCCGCCATCTTCCCCATCCCCGCGGAGCAGTTCCGCATCAGCGCCGACGGATATCTCGTCACGGCCGCTCCGTTCTACGGTGCGATCGCATCGATCGACGAGCCCCTCGGGGCCTATCGGATGCACGGCAACAATCTGTGGATGAGCGGCCCGTCGCTCGCGCTTCGCTTCCGCCGCTCGATGCTGCACGATGCCGACAAGCACCGGGTCCTCGCGCAGCGGGCGGCGTCGTTGGGGCTCGCTTCGAATCCGCAGCCGGGACTGCAGGACTACCAGCATCTCGGTATCCGGCTCGGCTCGATTTGCCTGGAACCGGGGCAGCACCCGATTGCATCGGATACCCGCATGGGCGTCGCGGTCCAGGGCGCCCGCGCAACCTTGCGCGCGCGCCTGCCGTGGAAGCGGCGTGTGCTGCTCGCCACCTGGTTTCTCTGTGTGGGCGCGCTGCCCCGCAGGTTCGCGCGCGAACTGCTGTCCTGGTACTTCGACCGTTCGTCCCGGCCGAAAAAACTCGCCCGCGTGTTCAAGATCCTGCGAGTGATCACGAATTGAAGAGGACGGCTGGCCCGCTGCGGCGAGCAAAACGCCGATCGGTCCCCGTCCGCGCGACGGCGGCGCGCAGCCGCTTGAACCAGCGCAGCTTGTCCGCAAAGCCGGGGAAGCTGGCGTTCAATCCGCTGGGGTTCGGAAGGACGAAGACGCGGGCCCCGTGGATCCGGTCCGGCTTGAGACCCGGACCGGCGGTCCCGAGGCGCGATCTACCGAAGAAGGCGCGATAGAGAGTGACGCCGACGAAGACGACCAGTTCGGGGCGCAGCCGGCGGATCTTCCGATCCAATACGCGGCGTCCGTCCTCGAGCTCGTCGCGGCCCAACTCCGAGGCCGAGCGCGTGGCCCGCGGGCAGAGGTTGGTCATCGCCATCCCAAACTCGACGAGCCGCCGATCGTCGGCGTAGGTGAGCGGTTCAGGGACGAGATGCGCTGCGTGCAGGAGCCTCCAGAACGGGTTGCCCGGTCCGGCAAAATGATGGCCGACGGCCTCGGAGCGCAGCCCTGGATTGATTCCGACGAAGAGGATCTTCGGGCGCGAAGCCAGCACGTCGCGCAGCGGCATGATCGAAGCGGCCGGGAACGGCGGCTGGCCTCGCGGCGCAGCCTACTTGTCGGCGCGCGCGACCGTGGTCTTCTCGGACGTGTCGGCCTTCTTCGCCTTCTGCTGCTGCTTGTTCTGCTTCTGGGCCTTCTGCGCGACGGCAGGCTTGTGCTGCGGCTGCTCCGCCCTCTCCACCTTCTCGTCGCACGCCAGCGCGGCTTGCGCGGAGAGAGCAGCAAATGCGACGGCGACAGCGGTTGCGAGCTTGCGCATGTTGACCTCGGGTCGGGCCGGGGGTGACCGGCGGGCCGCAGCATGGCGCGCGAACGCGCGGTTCGCAACCCCATTGCAGGGCCGCAACAAGTTGTAACCCGATCGTTCCGGCGGGACGCGACGCGTCGCACGAGTTGAGCGGCTGTTGTCCTGCGATGCACCACCTGTCCGCCATTTCGGCAATTTCGACAGTTTGTCCGGCGTCGCGCGCGGCTCCGCACGGGCCTTCCGAGGAGAAGCCGCGCAGGCACGCGTGCTGCAAAGCAGCCTCGCCCCATGGAGGCCCTGATGCAACGAGCGGCTCATCCGTTAGAAGAGACGAAGCCACCGCGACCGTACCTGCTTCAGCGGTGGCGCTCGGCCGGCGCCGAGTTTGCGAGTGCAGAGGCCGCGCTCGCTCAATTCGCGCGCTCGTGCGCGGAGAAGATCGGCGCGTTCGATCTCGCGTCCGCGCACGACGCCTGGGAACGGCTTCGGACATTGCGCAGCGAGCGCGCAAGCGCACAGATGCAGTTGTTCGCCGCCGCACGCGCGCTGTTCGTTCCGAGCACCAGCCCGAGCTTGGAAGGGAGGTGATCATCGGGGCGGTCGCGCGACCCCCCCTCGGCGCGACCGCCCCCCGAACGCGTGTCCGCTTCCGCCGCCCCGGCGGTTTAGCGGCCGACGCGCAGGCGGATTCCACCGTGGACGAAGCGGGGCTGGCCGATCGTGTCTACGCCGGACCGGCCCACCAGATAGACCCGGTCGAACAGGTTGTCGACCGCCGCGAACAGGTCGACGTACGGCGTCGCATGCCAGGCGACGAAGAGATCGACGAGGATGACGTTCGACATCGGCAGGCTGTTCGCGTCGTCCTCGAATTGCCGGCTGACATGGTGGACGACCGCCTCGGCCGTGAACGATCGCGGATCATCGAAGGAGAGCGAGAAGGTGGTGCGGTGCTTCGGGTCCTGCGGCAGCTGCTTTCCGACGAGCTGCGGCTGACCGGGCGCGTCGGTGACCCGGCTCTGCGCCAAGGTGTACGCGGCGGTGACCAGCCAGTGGCGCGCGAAGCGCCAGCCGGCATCGGCCTCGATCCCCTGGATGCGCGCCTGGCCCAGGTTCTGCCGTTGCCGCAGGTTCGGCCCCACGGTCACGTTGGTGATGGGATTCTTCAGCTCGTTGCGGAAAGCGGTCAGGCGCGCGCCGAGCCCGAGGGGGGTCTTCACGTCGACGCCCGCCTCCCCTCCGACGAGAGTCTCCGGACCGAGGTTCTCGTTCGCCTGGGTGAATACCGTTCCGACCTGGAAGGGGCGGTAGAGCTCGTTCAAGGTCGGTGCGCGGAAGGCGCGATACGCGCTGGCGCGCAGGGTCAACCAGTCGATCGGACGAGCACGCAATCCTGCCTTCGGGGACACCTGGCTGTCGTTTCGTCCGGCAAACCGGGTGGGCGTGGTCGAACCGTCAGAGAGCTGCTCGACGCGGCTGGCATCCACATTGTCCCAGCGGTCGTACCGCAGCGTAAGGCTGAGCTGGACCGCCTCCGACGCGTCGTAGACGTCCTGCGCGAAGACGCCGTAGAGGTGCTGCTCGCCGCGTGCGTCCCGCGAGATCACGCTGGGAGTCGGAGATGGAGCAGGAAAGAGCTGCTCTTGCGTGTTTGCCGTGATGCGGCGCGCGTCGCCCCCCACCGTCAGCGTGTGGGTACCGAGCATCGGCAACGGATGGCTCGTCCAGACGAGGCCCGCGCCGAAGTCGTGGGTGGGCACGTCCTGACTGCCGGAGAGGAACTCTCTCGATCGATTGGACAGGAACCGCGCGCGGTTCTGTCGGAAGGTGCCCGCGTGCCCGAAGATGGCGAGGTCGAAAAGGCCGACGCTCCCCGGGGTCGCGCGGGCGCTGGCTACGTACTCGAGTCTTCGCACCTCCGCCGTGGTGAACTGGGTGCCTCCATTCTGATTTTCGGAGAAGTAGCCTCCCCGCAGGACGATGGAGAGATCGGAGCTCACCTCTCCCTCGGTGCGCGCGTTGATCGAGCCGTGCTCGCTCGGCGCGGCGTGGTCGACGGCTCCCCGGTTGTAGCCAGCGACGACCGGATAGCCGTCGGACTTGAGCAGCTCGCCTTCGACGGCACCGCTGATCGGACCCCACCGGTCTGCTGCACGAAGGCCGAACAGGCCGCTGCTGAAGGAACCATACTCTCCGGATGCAATGACGCTCTGCGATGTGATCGGACGGGAGATCACCTGGCTCACACCGCTGAGCGCGTAGTTTCCATACAGGGCCGAGCCGCCTCCCGGAACCACCTCGAGCTGCTGGATGCCAAGACGCGGGATCGCGCGCCAGTAGACCCAACCGCCGAAGGGATCGTTCGCGGGGATCCCGTCCACCAGGACGAGGCTGCGAGAGACGCCGGAAGGTCCCACCCCGCGCAGGGTCACGCCTTGCGAGCTGGGATCTGCGGCGAGACTGCTCGAGCGGCGAAAGAGTCCCAAGGACGGAACCAGAGGAAGCAGCTCGTCCAGGGTCTTCGCCGGGCTTCGCTCGAGCTCGCTGCGCGGCACGACGAGCACCGCGGCCGCGACGTCCCGGATCGGACGCGGGCTGCGGGTTGCGGTCACGACGATCTCCTCGCCGGGACCCGCCTGCTCCGCTTCGGGCGCCGCCGGCGGCGGCACTTCCTCCGCATGCAAGATGCGCGGCGCAACGGAGAGCACCGCCGCCAGACCTGTCA
>WNFT01003667.1_pt1 | contig 13365 bp, 7 predicted proteins | sample 5400191 | NCBI WGS metagenome assembly WNFT01 (sample SAMN13153359, study PRJNA577476) | soil metagenome | isolation source: 80 cm saprolite under Madrone tree | place: USA:California | collected 2016-06-14
TGGCGCATGTCCGAGGTGCACCAGCATCGCGACCCGCGCGCCGCCAAAGCCGCCTGGCGAGGCAGACGTCTCGTTCGCCGCCCCAAGCAGGCCGCCGCGCGCGGTGACCTCCCAGGCCAACCTGCCGCTCGCAGTCGGAAGCGTGGTGTACCCGTAGAACATTCCAAGGCGCCACACGTCGCTCGGCGTTCGCGACCGCGTCCATTCGATTCCTGCCACGGTCTGGTAGCTGCGGGGAAGCTGCAGCAAGGCCTCGACGCTCGCGCCCGTTGCGATCGAGGAGTCGCTTCTTGCCGGACGTGTGAAAGCAGGGCCGGCCGACAGGGAGCAGCCGCTCCAGAGCAGAGCGCATCCCGCGAGCCGCGAGCATCGCGATCGCAACCGGATTCCGGCCACCATCCCCCCAACCGACTCCGAGCGCCAACGCCTTTGTGCTCCTCGCGTGGCTTCTAATCAAGAGGTCGGTTCGCGCTGGACCGGGGATTCGCATAGAGTGGTTCGGCCTGTAGGGGGAAAAAACATGGGCAAGCACGACGTCGACGTCGTGCGCGACGCCAGCGAGCACGTCTTCCAGCTTTATCGCGGTGCGAAGGCGGAAACACCGCTGCTGTATCACGACTTCCGACGGGCGCGGGAGGTGGTCGACGCCTGCAAGGACATTGCGAAGGGGTGCAAGCTCGACGGCGAGGACCGGGAGGTCGTGCTGCTCAGCGCGTGGTTCCACGATGCCGGCTATGCCGCAGGAATCGACGGCGATCTCAGGCGGAGCACCGAGCTTTGCCGCAAATTTCTCGGCGGGGATCAGGGACGCAATGGCCTCTGTGATCGGGTGATCGCCTGCATGGACGGCGCCGCGCGCACCGACCAGGAGCAGCGCACCCTCCGTGAGGACGTCTTGTATGACGCGCTCCTGGCGCCGCTGGCGAGCAAGAGCTACGTGGAGGACGCCGATCTGCTTCGTCTCGAGATGGAGCGGCGCGAAGGCCGGCTGTACTCGGACCTCGACTGGACGCAACACTGCATCTCTGTCTTCGAGGAGCATCCGTTCCGCACGCGGTACGCGCAGCTTCAGTACAGCAGCGGGCGTGCTGCAAACCTGGTTCGGCTCCACAAGCTGCTACGCCGGCAGGTGGAGGAGGTTGCCGAAGAACGCGCCGAGAAGGCAAAGCTCTCCAAAGGCGCGGGGAAGACCGTCGAGGACATCTTCTATTATCTCACGAAGATCCAGGTCGGCCTGGTCGGCCTGGCCGATCGGCGGACGAGCACGATGGTGCACGTCAACGCGATCATGATCTCCCTGGTGATCGGCTTGCTCGTGAGGCGCCTCGATACGGAGCGGTACTTTCTGATTCCTACCCTTTTCCTACTGACCGTCAACCTGATCGCCATCTTCGTGTCGATCTACTCGATGCGCTCGTCCCGGTCTTCAGTGCTCAGGAACGAAGTCCGGACTCATGACGCAAACCTCTTGCTGTTCACCAATGACGTGTCGCTCTCGATGCCCGAATACCTGGAACAGATGACCAGGATCGCCCTGGACGGTCCGGGCCTGCAGAAGGCGATGATGGAGCACTTGTACTTCGTGCGGAAGATGCTCCTGGATCGCCAGCGAGCCCTCCGGATCACCTACGACGTGTTCATCTACGGGCTTGCGCTCTCTTTGGTGGTGTTCGCGGTGGCGCTCATCCGGCGATGAGAAGACTTCCGGAGCCCTTAATCGCTAGCAATGTATCCGGCAAACGGCGTACCTCCCTTGTGCAATCAACTGTTTGAGTGCTAGGTCGCTGGACGTGAACTCCGGCGATCGCCTTCGAAGACCGTGCGACGCGTTTGATTGCCCGACACAATGCGGGCTTCCCGCTGCGGTCCTCTTCTACGTCGGCGGCGAGATCATCGTGCCCCGCTGCTCCCTGCACGCCGATGACTTCCGAATCGCGCTGCGGGACATCCTGCGCCCCACTGTCTGGCGGGAGAGGCGCATTGCAGCGTCCGCACCGTAAAAGCCTGCAACCACCTCAGGCGCGGCGCAGCGCCGATACCAATTCGCGCATCGAGCGAAACCGGACGACGCCGCGCGGGACCCGCAACCGATCGCTGGACCACACGCACACGGTGGTGTGGGGGCGCGCGCGCGCGATCGCGCCCGCCACCGCCAGCACGCCTGTCTGAATCGCCACGGGCCCGCTCCCGATCAGCAACACCATCAGGCGGGCGCGGATGCGCTCTGCCAGCTCGATGAGTTGGGCTGGCTCCAGGGTGCCGGCAGGACGAAGGATCTCGTGGCCCTGGGCCTGCAGCGCGCACGCGATCAGCTCCGCATCGGGATGGCCCGGCTGGCCGACCTCGACGAACACGGCCGGATACCCGGCGCGCTGACGCCCTGGAACCATGAACGGCAACCGTGACAACAAATCAGCGATGAAGGGAGCCGGGCTCGCGCGGGCTGCCGGCCTCACGCGCTCGTCCAGCAGCGCGTCGATCGAAATCCCCTTCACCAGCTGCTCCAGCAGATAGGCGAGACAGCTGCTCATGTCCTCCGCCGCCGCCGCGGAATCGAAATCGATCTCCGCCCTCGACCCCTTCCGGAGATACTCGATCACGTCCTCGGGCGCGAACCGCCGGCTGTTCTTCCTCGTCGACCGCAGCCACTTCAGGCTGCCCGAGTGGGCAATCCGCTTCAGGGTGGCCTCTGCGAGACCGAGCACGTGCGCTACCTGGCGGACCGAGAACGACGAGCCCGCGCTTGCTGGCGGAGCGCCGGTGGGCTCCAAGGGTTGGCCTTGCAGATCGTCCGTCACTTCCTCGACGACTCCGACCATGCGGACCGGCTTGCCGCGCCGGTCGCGAAATACGCGGCCGCTGGATCGGACCCAGTGAATGCTTCCGTCCGGGTGACCGACGCGGAATACCAGAGTCGTGCGCGTTCTCAGATCCTTCGAGCGCGAGAGCCATTCCTCGACGCCAGACCGGTCCGCGGGATGCACTCGCCGCATGAAGAGCTCGTGCGATCCCTGGACGGTGCCGGGATCGAGGCCGAACAGCTGGTAGGTCTGCGGCGACGCATCGACCTGCCCGGAAGCGATGTCCAAGCTCCAGGTGCCGATCTCGAGCGCATCCACGGCGACATGGACGCGATCCGGCACCTCGGCCTCCGGCGCAGCACTTTCGCCGTTGTATCCTTCGTCGCGCATGGAGGAATCACCCTCTCGAATGAGCTTTCCGTTCAACAGCAGCACGACCCATGCATCGAAGCCATTGACGCATGCACTTCCCCAGGGACCGCGAGCGGTCGCTGTTCACGGTTGCCCTGGCGGTGACCTTCGTCTCGCTCGTGCTCGCGTCCGTCCCGGTGCCGTCCGCCCTGGACCTGTTCGAGCACGCGCAGCCAGTTCTCCCCCGTGACCAGCTCGACGTTCTTGCGCGCCGTCACCCGGGAAATCGCGTCGACGAGCAGCGGGTAGCCGCCGGCGTCCTGTGGCACGCCGCTGCGCCCGCCGAACATGTCGAGCCCGATCCCGACGTGCTCCGGGCCCACCAGGCCGATGACATGATCGACCTGCTGTGCCCACTCGTCAGGCGTGGGGACCGCGGCGGCAGCATCCGGAGGGTCGACGTAGGGAACGAAGACGGCCCGGGTCCGATCGCGGGATTCCTGATCGACGCGCGCGATGAAGTCGCCATAGTTCGAGTCGTCGGGCGTGCGGCCGAACGATGGTCGATACTGGACCATGTCACCGATCGCCTTCGAAAGCTGCGCCGCCCTCTGCGGGTTCTGCGCCACCCATTGCTTGTAGCGGACGCCCACCGAGCCCGAGCCGCCGTGGATGCCCATCACCCCCCCCTTCGCCGCCAGCTTCACGATCAGATCGTCGCTCAGGCCGCCGGGACCGGACACCGCGGCGGCGGTGACGTGGCTGGCCACCACCGGGGCCTGGCTTGCCTCGATGATCTGCCGCTGGGCATCGGTGGAGGCGTGGGTGATGTCGACCAGGATGCCGAGCGCGTTCATCTCCTGGATGAGCGCGCGCCCGCGGTCGTTGATGCCACCCCAATGGGGCCCGCCGCTGGGAAGACCCCCCTGCACGTCCGAGTACGCATTGAATCCGCTCTGCGACGAGAACTGGACCGCTCGCAGGCCAAGCCGGTACAGGGCCCGGAGGACGTCCAGGTCGCCCTCCTGGTCCCAACCCGACTCGCAGCTGAGGAAGACCGCCATCCTGCCGCTCTCGGCGATCGCCCGGGCTTGCTCGACGTCGAGCGCAAGCGCCATCTTGTCCTGGTGCGCTTCCGCGAACCGGTGGAAGGTCTCGAACATGCGCAGGATGTGCTTCGGCGTGATGTTGTAGGACCAGTATCCGTAGGTGCCGAAGTTCTCGATGATGACGTTGATGCCGGCTTCTTTCGCCCGGAGGTAGTCCCATCCCGTGCCGGTGGGGGAAGGTTGCCAGGTATCGGTTCCCAGCCAGAAGGTCCTGTTCGTCACGTGGACGTGTCCGTCCATCAAGATGCGGCCCTTCCGCCGGGATGGTTTCGGGCCCTCGGACCCGGTATCGGCAGCTGACGCCGCGGCAGCCGGGGAGGAAGAGAGGGAAGTGCCGACCGCGGCCAGCGCCCCGGCGCCGAACCCGCGAAGCGTATCTCGCCGACTCATTCTCGAGTTGCCCATTTCAGTCCCCCCTTTGCGCTACTGCTCACGCTCGCCGGCGTCGCTGCCGTAGAAGTCCGTGTTCACTACGTCGCGCACTTGCCGCACGCGGCAGGCAAAGCTCGACGCGTCTTCGACGCTGCCGTGGCCGATGTAGACCGCTTCCTTCGGATATGGGCAGAGAGGTCGGGTGCGGTCGACGACGCCGTTCGTCAGATGTGACCCGATGATGCTTTCAGGCGCGATCCCCTGCTCAACCCAGTTCACGAGAGCGCCGAAGGCGTCGAAGGTGCTGGGCCCGGTACCACCCCCGCAGTGCAACATCCCAGGCACCATGAACAGGCGGTAGAAGTCGTCGATCCGGATGCGCTTGCGATCTGGATCGCCGCTGCGCTCGCCTCTGGCTTCGAGATTGCGCTGGACGGCATCGTGAAACTGGATCGACAGCGCCGGGACGAGCCGTGGGTCCGCCCACCCGTGATACATGAGGATCCTTCCGCCTGCCTTTGCGTACGCCGAAAGGTCCGGCTTCACGTCCAAGAGCTCGAACTGACCCTTCAGCGCCGCTGGATCCCGATCGAAGCTGAAGGACAGCGGATCGAATCCGGGACCGAACACGAAGTACTTCAGGAAGTTGTCCGGGATGAGGACCATCAGCTCGCCCGGGCCACCGGTGACCGTGTTCACCAGGGCGCGCGGCCAGCCCAGATCTTCGACACCCGGCTCCCAGCCGGGAAAGAGCTGCTGTCCCCGCGAGCTCCTCGGCCCGCTGTAGAACTTGCGCAGGCTGCTGACCTGGCCCTGCGTGAGGCAGTCCGGCCGGTCGGCGCCGGCCGGGCACGCGATCGCGCCCGGATCGAAGCGGCACCGCCGCGGATCGCTGATCAGACGATCCAGCACCCCGTCCTTGGCGTCGCATTCGTCGAGAGCGGCCTTTGCGATCACGGACAGCTTGGCCGGTGGAATCGGTGTCGCAGAAAGCGCCTGCTCGTCCCAGTTCCAGGCGATCACCTGTCCGGGCGGGCTGAGGAACGGGTCGCCGGAGACCACGCCGTCGAAATCAGTCGGGTACCGTTGCGCCGACATGGCAGCGTGGCGGCCCCCTCCGGAGCAGCCGACGTAATACGAGAATCGAGGGCGGCTGCCGTAGTAGGCCGCGGTGATCGCCTTGCCTGCCTCGGCGACGACGTGCGTGGAGCGATACGCCCAGTTGATTTGCCGCTCTTCGTGGTGGTAGGCCCAGCTGCCGTCGTAGAGGGTGCCGTCCGTGCTCGCGTGACCGGTGTTGGTTCCGATTTCCGCGTATCCCGACCTCAGTCCAGCCCCGGGTGCCGGCATCAGGCCGTCGAGGCCGCCGAGACCTCCAAAGTAGAACTTGCCGTTCCACTGCGTCGGCAGGCGCAGGTTGAAGTCAATCTCGGTGTCGACGTGTCCGAGCACGTTGCAGTATTCGGGGAACGCCCCGCCGGCAGGCACCAGGCTCGCTGAAGCGATGGTCGTGCTTGGGACGCCGAGCGCGACCAGTCTTCCGCAGTCCGCAGCTCCGACCGCGTGAGCTGGTGCCGCGACACCCAGGGATGCGAACAAGGCGACGGTGAACGCAGAAACGGCTCTGAGGTTGTCCATGAAGTGCTCCTCTACTCAGGCCCGGTGGAGCCCAATCGTCCCGCGTCGAACAGGGTCAGCAGCATCTTCCTGGCGTCGCGCACATGGCGTCCTGCGACGGCACTGGCGGATGACACCCGCCGGGCATCGATGGCTTCCAGGATGGCCTCATGCTCGTCCCAGACCTTCTGCCTGTAAGCGGCCCGGTCGAGCACCATCGCCATGACCCGGCGGATATGGCTCCACTGTCCGCGCATCACGTCGACGATGACCTGGTTGCCTGCCGCCTCGTACAGGCTGGTGTGGAAGCACGTGTCCAGATGGATCAGCGCCGGCAAATCACCCTCGCGGACCGCCATGCGGCCGCGTGCGATCAGCAGGTGAAGGGATGCGAGGTCGAACCGAGGAGCGCGCGCAAGCATGGCGACGACGGCGGTATCGACCGCTTCGCGAAACGCATACAGGTCGGAAATGACTTGGCGATCGAGTGGCGCAACCAGCGCGCTCCGGTTCGGTTGCGCATGCACCAGACCTTCGCGCTCCAACAGCAGAAGGGCCTGACGCACGGGCTCCCGTGAGACGCCCAGCTGCGCGGCCAGATCCTCCTGCTTCACGCGGCTGCCGGGTGCCAGGTCGCCCCGGAGGATCGCGGTCCGGATCTCGTTTGCCACACGAGCCCGGAGAACCTCGACCGGGAGACGGTTCAACGCCGGGGTTTGCACGCGTTCTCCCGCGCGCCCGCGCACGTGCACTGCGCCGAAAATCGACGCAGGCGCGTACAGGGGTCGACGCGAGGGCCGCTCTATTTGGATCCTGGATCCAATGTCAAGTCGCGGCGCGCCAGCCGGGATCTCGTCGCTGCTGCTGGCGCGCCGCGTCTTGACTGCCGTTGTGGCGCGATGGTCTCCGCAGGGGCTCGTCCGAATATCAAGACAACGACAGCGTCATCGAGGAAAAAACCATGGACACGAGTGTCCCGACGTACCGTTCGGGCGGGTTTCGGACGTCTCGCCTGCTGGCGCTGTGGACCGCAGCACTCTGCTGGAGCGCGGGCGCCGGTGTCGCCGCCAGGCCGACGAAGGTCTTCCTTCATCCGGCGAGCGACGTGATCGTCGCTGGAGGCCACGCCTTCGGCTCGGGAGGAGCCTACGAGAAGGTGCGAGGCACGGTCGAGTTCCAGATCGACCCCACCGATCCCGGCAACGCCGGGATCACCGACCTGGAGCTGGCGCCACGGAACGCTGACGGGCTCGTCTCCTTCGATGCCGACTACATGCTGCTCTACCCGGCCGACCTTTCGAAGTGGAACCGCCGGCTCGTCTCGGAGATCAACAACCGCGGCAGTCTCCTTCTCTTCCTCTCGTTTGCGAGCAGCCCCTTCAACAACGATCCGTCCTCGCAGGCCGACTTCGGCAACGGCTTCTTCCTCAACCAGGGTTTCGCGATGGCGTGGGTGGGCTGGGGGGCGGACGTGCAGCCCGGTGGCGGGGGCCTCACGCTCCGGGCGCCGGCTCCGCTGAATCCCAACGGCACCCCCGTGACTCAGCGGATCACCATCGAGCTGGCCGACGAGTTCAGCTTCCCCGAGGGAGGGGGCACCAGCTGCGTGCCGCTGAGCGGCTCGCCGGGGATCAAGGGTTATCCCGCCGTCCTCTCGGAGAAGGCGAACGATGAGCTGTTCGTCCGCCCGAGCGACTCGCCCCGGCCTTCCGCGCCTCCCATTCCGGCGGGCACCCTGGTGCCGAACGCCCAGTGGTCGTTCCCCGACCGCGACCACCTCTGCGTCGCCGGCGGCTTCCAGACCGGGATGGTGTACCAGCTCAACTACGTCGCCGAAGACACCCGCATCATGGGGCTGGGATACGCGGCGCAGCGCGATTTCGCGTCCTTCCTGAGACACCGGACGGCTGACGACGCCGGCATGCGAAATCCGCTCGCCACCCGCGGAGGGGTCGCGACCTCGATCCTCTATGGAGCGTCCCAGTCCGGCGTCTACATCCGGGACTACGTCTACCAGGGCTTCAACGAGGACCTGGCCGGCCGCCGCGTGTTCGACGCGGTCCACGCGCACATCTCCGGAGCGGTGAAGCTGGGGCTGAACTACCGATTCGGGCAGGTCCACCCCTGGTCCACCGAGCACCGCGACCGCTTCATTCCGCAGGTCACGTTCCCCTTCAACTTCGGCGTCCGCGTGAATCCGCTGGTTGCGCTCGGGATCCAGAAGGGGCCGCTGACCGACGGGATCCTCAAGCGGCCGACCACCGATCCGCTGTTCGTGCAGACCGACACGTCGAACGAGTACTGGTGGGCGCAATCCTCGCTGGTCGACACCGACGGCTTCGGCCACGAGGTCAGGCTGCCCAAGAACGCGCGGCATTACGTGATCGCGGGGCTCCAGCACTTCAGCGGATTCGGCTCGGTCCCGAGTCTCGGCTTGTGCCAGCAGCTCAACAATCCGGTGTACGTCGGTCCCGCGCTGCGGGCGATCTTCACGAACCTGGACGAGTGGGCGACGAAGGGAATCGAAGCGCCGCCGAGCCGCCGCGCGACGGTGGACGAGGAGCTGCTGGTGCCCCCGGAGGACCGCGAGGAGGTGGGCTTTCCGGCGATCCCGGGCGTGCCCTACAACGGGCTCTTCAATGCGCTCGGCGAGCTGGACTTCGGGCCTTTCGTCTCCCAGAACCGCGGGATCATCACCAACTGGGGCCATCCTCCGGTCCTGGCGAAGTACCGCGTCCTCGTGCCCCGGGTGAGCGAGGTCGGAATCGATCTCGGCGGCGTCGAGGTTCCCGTGGTGGGCGTCCCCACCGCGACGCTGACCGGATGGAACCTTCGCCGCGCTCCCTACGCCGACGGCGAGCTCTGCGAGCTGAACGGCATGTTCTTGCCCTTGCCGGTGACGAAGAAGCAGGCCAGGGCGGCGGGCGATCCGCGGCCCTCGCTCGAGGAGCTGTACAAGAGCCACCAGGGCTACGTGAGGGCGGTCGAGCGATTCGTCCGGCGGAGCGTGAAGGAGCGTTTCCTCCTTCCCGACGACGCCGACGCGGCCGTGCGCGACGCCGAGGCGAGCGACGTGCTCGTCGGCGTCGGCCACTGACGTCCTGTTCAACGGGCAGCCGGAGAATGGCGCGCATGGACCTTCTCGATCGAGTTCACAACTGACACGAGGAGAATCGCGATGAAGCGATTCCTGAGCAGATCCGTCTCTTTCGCACTCGTCTTCGGCATCCACTTCTTCCTCTCGCAAACTGCCGCCGGACACGGCGATCGCGAGGGCCACGGCCGGTTCACCATCAGGACGCTCTCGACCTGGCCGGACCGGGTGAGCGGTGGCGACGTCCTGGTTGAGATCGCCTATCCCAGCGACCAGTCTCGCCAGTCGTTGATCGTCAGCCTGAACGGGCGCAACGTTTCCAGCGCCTTCCGCGCCGGACGGACGGCGAATACCGTCTTGGGGCTCGTCACCGGTTTGTCGGTGGGCAGGAACACTCTGACCGTGGAAGGCAGGGGCCGCGCGCCACCGAGCGAGTCGCTCGCGCTCACGAACTACCCCGCTACCGGTCCGATCTTGTCGGGTCCACATCAGACTCCGTTCGTCTGCGAGACGCAGACCTTCGTTCTGCCGGTCACCGGCGGCAATCTGGGGCCTCCGCTCGATTCCGACTGCTCCACGGCGACTCGCATCGACTACGTCTACCGGTCCACCGCCGGCACGCTGAAGCCGCTGCCAAATCCATCGGTTCATCCCGCCGATCTCGCCCAGACCACGACGAGCCAGGGCATGACGGTGAGCTATATCGTCAGGGTCGAGACCGGGACGATCAACCGCGCCATCTACCAGATCGCCATCCTGCACGATCCCGCCGCTGGGCCGGTCCCGGATCCGTGGACGAGCTCGCCCGCCTGGAACGGGCGGCTGCTCTACAGCTACGGCGGTGGCGCGAAGGCCGGCTACCACCAGGGCCGAACGACCGGTGGGGTCCTGTCGAGCGCGAGCGGCGGCGACGTGCTGGCGCTGGGTTACGCCATGGCGGGGTCGTCGTTGAACGTGTTCGGGAACAACGCCGACGACGTCCTTTCCGCCGAGACCACGATGATGGTGCGGGAGCACTTCATCGAGCGCTACGGAGTGCCGCGCTATACCCTGGGGACAGGGAGCTCGGGCGGCTCCATGCAGCTGCATCTCATCAACCAGAACTATCCGGGGATGATGCAAGGCTTCGCGGCGAGAAACAGCTTCGCGGAGCTCCTCACCTTCGGCATCCCGCTCTCCGACTGCGCCTTGCTGGAGCGCGCATTCGACACCTCTTCACTGGCCTGGAGCCTCGAGCAGAAGACTGCCGTCGCGGGCTGGGGAACCTGGCAGCATTGCATCAACAACCGGACCTGGAACGCGGGGTACAAGCCCAACGGCGCCGTCACCGACAGTGCCGGCTGCGATGTGGGAATCCCGCCGGCGCTCATCTATGATCCGGTCACGAACCCCGGGGGCGTCCGCTGCACCTGGCACGACAACCTCGTCAACGTCTTTGGCCGCGACCGCGCGACCGGCTTTGCACGCCGGTCGCTGGACAACGTGGGCGTCCAATACGGGCTGAAGGCCTTCAACGCCGGCCAGATCGACGCTGAGCAGTTCCTCGATCTCAACGCGCGCGTAGGCGGGTACGACATCGACGGCAACATCGTTGGGGCGCGGGAAGTCGCCGACAGAAAAGCGCTGAGCATCGCGTACCGGACGGGGCGCCTCGACAGCGGCGCAGGCGGGCTCGCCGATTTGCCCATCATCCATTTCCGGCCTTGGAGAGATGACATCGGCGACGTCCACGACGCCATCCGCAGTCACAGCTTCCGGGCGCGACTCATCGCCACCAACGGGAACGCCGACAACCACGTCAACATGGTCTGCTCCAACGTGGGTACCGGCTCCGGACGCCTCGATCGGATCGAGGTGATGGCAATCCGGCTCGTCGACCAGTGGGTGGAGAACGTCGTCAACGACACCGGCGGCGGGAGCGCCGCCGCGAAGGTCGTCCGGAACAAGCCCGCGGGCCTCGTCGACGCTTGCTTCACCGTCACCGGCGAGCGGATCACCGACCCTGCCACCTGCGCCAGAATGTACCCGGTACACGGCAACCCGCGCCTCGCCGCCGGTGAGCCGCTGGCCCAGGACGTCCTCAAGTGCAGATTGAAGAAGATCGATGCCCGGAGCTACGCGCGTCCGTTGACCGCCGACCAGCTGGCGTCGCTCAAGGCGATCTTCCCCCAGGGTGTCTGCGACTACTCCCGCCGCGGCGTGAACCAGAAGCCGCTGGCGGGCACCTGGCTCTCGTATCCGCTGCCAGGACACTTCGAAGACGACGACTTCGACGACGACTGATTCAGGGACTACCTGAGAACGTCGCTCGTTTGGGCCGCGTCGATGAATGCGTTGGCATCCTCCCCGAGGAGGAACCGCTCCTTGACCAGCTCATTCGCAGCCTTCGTGACCGCCTTCACGAAGCCGGCGTGGCTGTGGTAGCGCTCCTCGAGCGATCTGCGCGAGTCGCCGTTCGCGAGCCGCTCGGCCCTCGTCTTTGCGAATGGAATGAACGAACCGCTGAGGCTGCAGAGGTCCGGCGCCCGGAACCCCGCGCGCACGTTCCAGCCTACGTTCGTCCCCATCGGCGCGCGCGACCACATCGTCTTGATCCCTGCCATGCCGGTGCCGTCCGCATCGGGCCTGGGCACCAGCGCCGTGTAGCGCTGGCCGTGGATTGGCGGCAGCACCGCCTCGATTCCGCCTCGCGGGCCAAAGTCGGGCCCGAAGTTCAGGACGTCGACGGTGTTCATGACGCTCGGCGGCGCCACGCTGGGGATCGACGGGAACGCCTCGCGGAATCCGGCGAGCGAAACGAGCGTCTGGCTCTCGAGGCGTGGATAGTTGCTGTCCGGTGGCTCGATGCCCTGATCGGCCCACTCGTCCATCACCTTCACCAGCGCCCTCGGGGTCACCGCGATAGCCGCGAGACCCTGAGTGCCGTTCTGGCAGATGCCAGCCGGCTGAACGGGCGCGAGCAGGCCGGCCGCGCCGATATGTCCGAAGCCGTTCTGGAAGTAGAGCCGCGCATTGTCGGGCAGGCCGATCGGACGTCCGGAGCTATCCGCCACATTGAGCGATGCTTTCCATTGCCAGAACACCAACTCCTCGTCGATCTGGAGCACCAGCGGATCGATCGCCGGACGCTTGAGGAGCCCGTCGCGCCGGCCGGTGACCGGGTCCGTCGTTACCGCCAACGTGAACGGCGCGATCGAGTTCGACGTGTAGTCGTGGTGCTGATCCTGGCCGGAGTAGAAGGTCGGGTGCGCGAACTGCACGTTGGCGAAGAGGCGGTGCGTGGCGGCGGAGAGGATGGTGACGCCGTCGAAGACCTTCCGGTGGGACTCGTCCTCGTTGAACCCGAGGTAGAGGAACTCGCGCTGGTACATCCCCGTCGAGGAAGTGCCCGACGAGTACGCGCGGCGGATGCCCGTGCCATTGCGGTCATCGCCGTCGCCCTCGCTGCCGCCAAAGCCGCCCTGATCGTCGCCTCCGCCGCCCGGGACCACGAGAGGATTCGGGTTGCCGGCCTCGTCGTGTTGCCGGTAGCGCAGGAACGAGCCGATGTCTCGTGTCACCGCGTACGCCAGTCCCATCACGATGGGGTTCTTGGCCGGGTAGATCAGCTCGTAGATCTTGAAAGCCGCGAAGCCGTCGAAGAGGCAGAGATCGGTCGTGGTGGGGATGAGGCTGGCCGCCCCCGTCGGGCACTTGCCGAACGCCCAACGGTCGGAGTTGATCGTGACCTTCGGCGCATCCGCGCGGTCGCGCACCGTCAGCGTCGAGTGGGCCGTCTTGGTGTCGGCAGCGTCATAGGGGCGCCACCCGGCGACCAGCGGCTGTGTGAACGTATTCGTCCCCGTCTGGTACTCGAGCCGGAGCGGCCCGACGATCGGGCTCCCATCGCGTTGCGTGGCAACCGGGAACTTCGGGAAGAGCTGGTTGGGGTTCTGGATCCCATCGCCGTGCCAGCCGGCGTCCACGGTCGCGTAGCCCTGCTGCAAGAGGGCGTTGTTCGCGCCAACGTCGGCGGCCGTCA
>WNFT01016427.1_pt1 | contig 13363 bp, 11 predicted proteins | sample 5400191 | NCBI WGS metagenome assembly WNFT01 (sample SAMN13153359, study PRJNA577476) | soil metagenome | isolation source: 80 cm saprolite under Madrone tree | place: USA:California | collected 2016-06-14
GCTGGCACGCGGCACTGCCCGTCTTCCTGTGCGGAGTCGCTCTCGCATTCGCGGTCGTGTATCAAGCCAATCCGACGGTATCGATTTTGCTGTTCATCGTGGCCGGGGGATCTTTCTATGGCTTTCAGCCATGTTTTTGGGCGGTCCCGACGCTGTTCCTGAGTGAGTCCGCGGCCGCGGCTTCAATCGGCCTTATCAACGCGGTCGGCAATCTTGGAGGATTCGTTGGTCCGCTGGTGATGGGCTATCTGGCTGGCCGGACACATTCTTTTGCGGCCGGCCTGTTGTACCTGGTGGCCAGTCTGTTCGTGTCGGGAGTGCTGATGCTGGCGGTAGGAGCCAGTCGCCGGTCGGTAGTACAGGTTGCGGCTCCTCTCGCTCCCTGATATCAAGCAGGAACTGTTTTTAATGTTGGTTTAATGCCGATTTCATGTCGTTGGCGCCTAATGATAGAGCACTTTACCCGCTATCTATTGAATCGTAATTCGCAGCAACCACATTTGGAGGTCAAGGTGAAACGATCGTTGGCTTTGTTGGTTTTGGTAGCATTTGTCGCATTTGCAATCGGCGCGCTTGCACAGGACAAGTCGCCGCTCACTCTTTCGAATACCATCGCGCTACCCCAACTCCATGACGGAGACTTTGACCATTTCGTCGTCGATGTCGCGGGCAACCGGCTGTTCGCAACTGCGGAAGAAAACTCAAAGGTCCTCGTTTTCGATTTGAATACGAACAAACTCATCCACTCGATCGACGACCTGAAGGCGCCGCACTCCATGCTTTATCGTGCCGACGTGAACAAATTGTTCGTGGTTGATGGCGATTTGGGTGAGGTCAAGATCTACTCCGCCGACACCTACAAACCAGCCGGGAGCATCAAGCTGAAAGAGGGCGCCGATGCCAGCTCGTACGATCCCAAAACGAATTATTTATACGTCGTAAATGGCGGCAAAGATGCCAAACTCCCCAACGCCTATATCAGCGTCATTGATACGAATACGGCCAAGATAGTTGGTGAGATCAAGGTTGACTCGAACGACGTGGAAGGCATCGCCATTGAAAAATCAGGCCCTCGAATGTTTGTTGACATCCGCGGAAACAACTCAGTCGAAGTGTTTGATCGCGAGAAGCGCACTTTGCTCGCGGCCTGGTCGGTGGCGCAGGAAGCGAAAAAGCCGACCGCAATCGCACTCGACGAAAGCAAGCATCGCCTGTTTGTGGGCACTCGGGACCCAGGAAAGCTGGTTGTCTTGGATACGGAATCTGGAAAAATTATCACCAGCCTGCCCGGGGCAGCGATGGTCGATGACATGGCTTACGATGCCGCCAGCAAACGGGTCTTTTTCGCGGGATCGATGGCGATCGACGTCTTCCAGCAGAGCGATGCCGACCACTACGTCAGCATAGGTCACACACCGACCGCATTTCGTGCCAAGACCGCGATTCTAGTGCCGGAATTGAATCGCTACTACTTGGCCGTTCCGCATCACGAAAAGCAGTCCGCCGAAGTCCGCGTCTATACAGTAACTCCGTAAATGGGAGTGTGGATGAAAACCATTGCGCTTCTATTCCTCGCAGCACTTTCTCTGGGAAGTCCTGCATTTGCTCAGGACGACTCCGGCGGGCCTGAACGCACTCCGCTGCTGCTTGTTCAGGAGATTCCCCTTCCCCACGTGGAAGGTCGAATCGACCACTTTACCTTTGACGCGAAACGCAAACGCGTCATCGGTGCGGCCCTGGGCAACAATACCGTGGAGGTGGTCGACACATTTGCGGGACGCGACGTCCACAGCATCTCTGGAGCCGCGAACCCGCAAGGAGTCGTCTTTGTAGGCGAATTCAATAAACTCTTCGTGGCCAACGGTGCAGACGGAAAGCTGCGGGTTTACGACGGAGATTCCTTCACGCTCCTGAATACGATCAATATAGGAGAGGATGCCGACAACGTCCGCTACGATCCCGCCGAAAAGAGAGTTTACGTCGCCTATGGCGGAGACGATGTGGGCGGCATAGCGGTCATCGATGCCGCCACCGGCAAGCGCCTGGATGACGCCGCCAAGCTGGATGCCCACCCGGAATCGTTTCAAATCGCCAGTTCCAAGCCCGTGATCTACGCCAACATTGCCACCAAAGCGAAAGTCGTGCTGATCGACCGGAAGACTCACACGGTTACCGATTGGCCGCTGAAATCAGGGAAGGCCAACTATCCGATGGCTTTGGACGAAGCCGACCATCGCCTCTTCGTGGTGACTCGAAAGCCTGCGCAACTGGTGGTGCTCGACACGGAGAGCGGTTCCTTGATTGCCAGCGTCCCATGTGTAGCCGACGCGGACGATATCTATTACGACGCCGGCCGGAAGCGCATTTATGTACCCGGCGGCGAGGGATTCGTGAGCGTCATTCAACAGATCGACGTGGATCATTACAAGGCCCTGGCGAAGATCCCCACTACCATCGGTGCGCGCACCGGCCTGTGGTACGAGAAACGCGACCGGCTGTATTTGGCGGTGCCCGCCAGTTCGAAACAGAGTGCTGCGCTTTGGGTGTACGCGCCCGAAGATTGAGCGGACGATGAACAGATTTCTGCTTCGCGTTCTGGCGGTTGTGGTATGCCTCCCGGTGTACACGCTAGCCGCCTCGCGGGAAGGCGAAAAGCAGGCCCTGCGCCTGATACGGACGATTTCCATTCCCAATGTGAAGGGCCGTCTCGACCATATGGACGTCGAGGTACGGGGCAAGCGTCTCTTTGTGGCCGGTCTGGAGAATGGAACGTTTGAAGTGGTTGACTTGAAAACCGGGAAATGGATGCGCAGCATATCGGGATTCAAGAAGCCACAAGGCGCACTCTATGTCGCAGAATTCAACAAACTATTCCTGGCAAGCGGGGACGATGGAATGGTACGAGTCTTCCGGGGAGACACTCTTCAACTTGCCGATTCTATCCAGTTTGAACCAGGCCCCAACCGCATCGTGTACGACCCTAATTCCAAACTGGTCTACGTTGGCTACGGCGGTAAGGACGCAGGAAAAGACTATGGGGAAGTCGGAATCATCGACGCGCGAGACGACAAACGCGTCGGGGACATCAAAGTAACTTCCCACCCCTCAGAGCTGCTCTTAAATAAGTCTGGGACGTCGCTATTTGTATTCATTTCCATCGCCGATCAGCTGCAGGTAGTGGATACCCGCAAACGCGAGGTAGTTTCCACTTGGCCGATTAGCAGCCAGCGGCCTGGAGACGCCGCTTTTGATGAGTCGTCCTCGCGGCTATTCGTGGGAACTCGCACTCCAGCCGAAATGCTTGTCATGGACTCTAAATCCGGCAAGGAACTTGGGCACCTCCCTACCGCAGATGGCCAGGACGGAGTTTATTTCGACGCACTGCGCAAGCGTGTTTACGCTTCCGGAGGAAGGGAGTTGCCGAAGGGCTTCGTGTACGTCTACCAGCAGAAGGGTGCGGATAAATACGAGATCATCGGAAAAATTCCTACACGCGGCGGTGCAGGCACGTCATTCTGGTCGCCGGAACTCGACCGCTACTACGTTGCAGCTCCCGCGAGCGACAAGGAAGACGCGGCCATCTTGGAGTATGCTCCGGTAAACTAGCGGCCGCGCTTCGTCATGAGACTGACGCCACTTCCGCCGCGATTGCCTTTCCCATCTCCTCGGTTCCGGCCTTTCCGCCGATGTCGGGGGTAAGGGGATCGCGCCGAGCAAGGACCCGGAAGATCGCCTGCTCGACCGCGTGAGCGGCGTGCTTTTCGCCCAGGTGGTCCAACATCATTGCGCCAGACCAGATTTGCGCCACCGGATTGGCAATCCCTTTGCCAAAAATGTCGGGAGCCGATCCGTGTACCGGTTCGAACATGGAGGGATACTCTCGTTCCGGATTTAAATTCGCCGACGGAGCCAGACCCATTGATCCCACGACGGCGGCGCCCAGATCCGACAGGATATCGCCGAAAAGGTTCGATCCCACCACCACGTCGAACCGATCTGGGTGAGTTACGAAGTGAGCACTCAGAATATCAATGTGGTACTGGTCCGCTTTCACTTGGGGATAGGTCCTCGAGATTGCAGCGAATCGCTCGTCCCAGAAGGGCATCGTGAAGACAATGCCGTTGGACTTCGTCGCCGATGTGACATGACTCTTTCGGGAGCGGGCAAGTTCGAAGGCGTAGCTGATGATGCGGTCGCAGCCCTGCCGAGTGAACACCGTTTCCTGAATCGCCATCTCGAGGTCTGTATTGCGGTGCAGCCGCCCGCCCACTTCCGAATATTCGCCCTCGTTGTTTTCCCGGACGATGCAAAAATCGATCTCGCCAGCCTTGCGATCGGCCAGCGGGCTCTTGATACCTTCCAGCAGTCGAATCGGCCGCAGGTTGACGTACTGTTTGAAGGCACGCCGAATCGGTATGAGGAGGCCCCAAAGAGAGACGTGATCCGGCACTCCTGGGTACCCCACCGCTCCAAGATAAATGGCGTCGAACGGACGCAGCTGTTCGAGAGCATTTTCGGGCATCATGCGCCCGGTGCTCAGATAGGTCTCACAACTCCAATCGAAGTTTGTCCATGACAAGGACAGGCCGAAGCGGCGCGCGGCCGCCTCCAGAACACGAATTCCTTCAGGAACAACCTCACGTCCAATACCGTCGCCTTCGATGACTGCAATCTTGTAGCTTTTCAATGGGCCTCTCGATCAGGTCGCACCGCTTGCAGTTGGAAGGTCATTTGCTCAAAAGCGCCGTCAGTGAGCGCACATCAGTGACGTCTTCAAGTTTGCGCACAACGTCGATGACTTGTGTCGTCTTTGCCTTGGGCCATTCTGCGAAGGCGGCGCAGCCCTGGAATTTCTCTGCAACCTCGTCGTAGCTCATGGGGTCGGTGGGGCTTCCTTTGCCGAAATCCGCTCGGCCCTTGATGATTCGGCCGTCCTTGAGGGTGATTTTGAGGATCGTGGTCATCTTGTCGTAGCCTTCTTTTTCGGCCTCGGGATCGGCATAGAAGCGAACCCGGTTGATCATTGCCTGTATATCGGGGCGGTTGACGACCGCGTCGGTGAATTTCATCAGGTCGGCGGCGCCATCGACAAGAATGATCGCCATGCAAAATTCCATGCTGAACTTTGCCTGTAGTCCATTGGTTGGGTGATGGTGAATGAGGGTATTGGGCATGTTGCGGCTGGTTCCCACCTCGACTCGATCCACATCCGTAGCATGGATTGAGTTTGTTCTTACCAGCCGCAACAGCTCGGTCATTCCAGGATGTGTCAGGGAGCCGCTGGGGAAGGGTTTGATCGAGACTCCCGGGTTCTGGAACGTCCAAGGTTTACCGAGGCGGTCAACAATCGCACTCGGGTCGTAACCACCGCCATAGGCATGGAAGAAACCGCGCTGCGCTTCGAGAATCTGGTCTGCGCCAGTCCATCCCAGGACTGCAAAGTCGACGGCCACCACGCCACTCTCACTGGCATGGCCCGCCTGAAAGGGTTTCATCATGGTGCCGAAGTTTTCGCGCAGACCTGCGGCATGACTGGCGGCAATCGCGAACGCACGCACCGTCGCGCCTACATCGAGACCTTTCAATCTTGCGCATGCCGACGTGCTGCCAAAGACTCCGCACGTTCCCGTGGAATGAAAGCCGTCCTGATAATGCCGCGGCGAAATCGCCTCCGCAATTTTGCATTCAACTTCCACTCCTACGTGGTATGCGGCCAGCAAGTCTTTACCGCTCATGCCTCGCATCTCCGAGATGGCAAGCGCGGCGGGAAGAACGCACACCGTCGGGTGAACAAGCAAGCCATATACGCGGTCTTTGGCCACGGCCAACCGTGTATCGTCGAAGTCGTCCACATGAATGGCCACACCATTGGCTAAAGCCGCAAAACGATTGGCAAACTTGGCTGCGGTCCCTAACACGGTCACGCCGCCGGGATGAAAACCAAACGAGTCGGCGTATTTCCCGATCAGGGCCGCGGTTTCCGCTTTCGAGCCGCTGAGGGCAAGACCAAGTGCATCCAGTATCGATTTCTTGCCCAGTTCTAGGACATCGGAAGGAATATCCGTGAGTCGCGTCTTGAGTACGAACTCGGCGACTTTCGCCGTGAGCTTCTGAATTTGCGGAAATGCAGGCTCAGCGCAGGGCTGAGGCGCGGCATCCCTCCCGGTTGCCAGTTGCGCTCCGCCCAGAACGCCGACGGTCGCACCCAGGCTGGTGGCCGTCCTCAAGAAGTCTCGTCGTTTGATGTCGCTATTCATGAAGAATCACTTTAGCTCGTTTTTGAATACCTGCCCGCCCTTCATCACGAACTTAACCCGTTCCAGTTCGGTGATGTCAGTTGTCGGATCCCCACTGACGGCGACTATATCGGCAAACTTGCCGACTTCGAGCGAGCCGATACGGTCCTCCCATCCCATGAGGGTTGCGGCGCCCATCGTCGCCGCATGAATCGCTTGCACTGGAGTCATGCCGAACTTGACCATGTAGGCAAATTCCTTCGTCTGGCTGCCATGTGGAAAGGGGCCGGCGCCGGATCCAAACGCAATCTTCACTCCCGTGGCTACCGCTTTGGGGAAGCTGCGTTCGGAAACGTCGGCTACGCTGTGCCCGCCATACTTCTTCATGTCGTGCTCACGATCGAGCTGATAATGGTAGAGCGTCGGCACCAGGTAAATGCCCTTGTCGACCATCATCTTGATATCGCTATCTTCGAGAAGCACACCGTGCTCGATGGACTCGACACCCGCGTTGAGGCAGTTGTCCTTGTGTCCCTTCTTGTGGGCCTCATCGACAATCGCGGACACCTCTTCGGCAGTGAAGGTCTCCGGAATGACCATCTTGCCATCGCTGGTGAAGCGAAACTGGTACGCCGCGTACAGCTTGATCCAATCTGCGCCATGCGCAATCTGCTCCCGCACCGCGTGGCGAGCCGCCCAGGGTGAGTCGACAACTTGCAACGCCATCGGCACCGACACTTCCTCGGAGTAGCCGTTCATGAGGAAGCCGCCGGTGGCCTGAATACCGCGGGTGGAAACTTGCATTCGAGGCCCTTGCACCACACCGCGATCAATGGCATTGCGCAGGTCCACGTCGCTGTACATGGCGCCCAGAGTCTTGAGGTCGCGGAGGGTAGTGAACCCCACCATGAGGTCTTTATTGGCATTAGCCAGCGCGGTTAGGGTGCGGTACTGATAAGAATCGCGCAGGATCTGCGCTTCCAAGTCGGGGCCATTGCCGAACACGTGAGTATGCGCATCGATCAAGCCGGGGAGGACGGTGGCATGGCTGAGATCGATGACTTCGGCGTCCGGAGGAATCTTGGTTCGATCAGCCGGGCCGACCCCGACGATACGTTCTCCTTCGATGAGGACGACCTGATTGGTCAGGAGTTGGTCGGATTTTGCGTCAAAAAGCCGTCCTGCCCGAACTGCGATCCAGTGCTGTGAAGCTGGCGCTGGGGCCGGCGTTTGACCGTAAGTGAATGTGCAGACGAGAAGTAGCGCCGCGAAATACCTATTCATCATGGTGGGATACCGATGCTGGTGGGACAAGATTAAGGTGCCATGAAGAACAGATGAAACTTTGTTCAGATTGGATATTGAGCAGCCCAAGGTGCGCTTCTGAACGCTTTTTCATCTGCGCTTCGTTTAAGGTTCATGCGGAAAAGGCAATATACTATGCTGCGAGAGAGCCTATGCGCATCCTGCTCGTCGAAGACGAAACGAAGGTATCCAGCTTTGTCGCGCGCGGCTTGATGGCAGAACGATTTGCTGTTGACGTTGCTCCCGACGGTCAGTCGGGCCTCGAATTGGCGACCACGTATGCCTACGATCTCATTATTCTCGACTTGATGCTCCCGAAGATGGATGGCACCCAGGTTCTTCGTCGTGTCCGAACTCAGAACGATCGCGTTCCGGTATTGATCCTCACGGCGCGCGATGCGGTCGCCGACAAAGTCGGCAATTTTGAAGCGGGCGCAGATGACTATCTCACCAAACCCTTTGCGTTTGCCGAGTTGCTCGTCCGTGTGAAGGCGCTGCTGCGCCGCGGCCCGGTCAGCCGCAGTAGCGTCGTTCGAGTGGGAGACCTCGAACTGGACCGCCTCTCCCAACAGGTGAAGCGCGCAGGCAAGAGGGTTGAACTCACGTCCAAAGAATACTCTCTGCTCGAATACCTCATGTCGAACGCGGGCCGTGTATTGTCGCGAACGATGATCATCGAACACGTGTGGGATCAGAGCTTCGACGGGATCACCAATATCGTCGATGTTTACGTGCGCCACTTGCGCAACAAAGTGGACGACCCCTATGAGCACAAACTGATTCGCACCGTCCGCGGTGTGGGATACACGATCAGCAACGGAGCGCAGCAGTGAATACCCGATCGCTTCGCTTTCGCATCGCGGCCTGGTACGCGGGGCTGTTGGCGGGAGCGCTTCTGATTTTTGGCATTTCTGTTTACCTTGGCCTTGAGCGTTATCTCTACTGGAATCTGCAAAAGACGCTCACCGCCGAGTCCCGGACGATCGGAACGCAATTACTTTCACAGCATCCTTTCAAACGCACAAATTGGCTCGAGACTGAGATCGAGGAGGCCTACGCGCCCGAGGCGAATAGCCACTTCATCCGCGTGATTCAGCAAGGTGTCGGGGCCGTGTACGTTTCCGGCCCGCCGAAGGATGGTTCGTTCGATCCAACCCAGGTTTCCTTGCCGAATATGGATCAAGAGCTTTCCCGAAAGATCCTTATTGAAGGAAGGCGCCTCCTGATCGAGGGGGATCGATTCACCGTCCCGGACGGCACGCGGTACATGGTTGAGAGCGGCGCCCCTTATCAGCAGATTGAGGTCGTCCTGCACGGACTGCTGTTGACCTTCGCTCTCTATATGCCCTTCATCATCTTTGTGGCGGTGGGCAGTGGCTATTGGCTAATGAGGCGATCGCTGCAGCCAGTGGATGAAATCACCAGGAGAGCGGAGGGCATTACTTCCACCAACCTGAGCGAGCGCTTGCCCGTCATTCGGACTGGGGATGAACTCGAAAGACTCTCTGTTTCCTTGAACCGCATGATTGAGCGGCTGGACGACGCCTTCCAGCACATCAATCGTTTTTCGGCCGATGCTTCCCATGAACTCCGAACGCCCCTGACGATTCTGCAGCTGGAACTGGAGGGGATCGCGCAGAGCCACCGCCTCAACCCGTCGCTCACCGATCAGATTGGCAGCGCTCTCGAAGAAACCCACAGGATGTCGCACATCGTGGAGAGCCTGTTGGCGATTTCGCGTCTTGACGCGGGCGAAGCGAAGATTGAAATGACCCGCCTTGACCTCGGCCAGCTAGCGGCCTCGACCACCGAACAGATGAAACTGCTGGCTGAAGAAAAATCCATTCGTCTGACCAGCATCGTGGATAGTGATGTCTACGTTGAGGGAGATCGTTCGCACCTGCAACAGGTGGTCGTGAACCTGGTTGCCAACGCAATCAAGTACACGCAGGATGGTGGCGAAGTTGAAATGCGCGTTCGCCGCAAGACGAACGCCGCCGTTCTGGAGGTTTCCGACAACGGTCCCGGAATACCCGATTATGCCCTCCCCCATGTGTTCGAACGCTTTTACCGGGCAGACAAAGCTCGCTCACGAGAATCTGGCGGTGCGGGATTGGGCCTGGCTATCGTGAAGGCCGTTTGCACTGCCCATGGCGCCGAATTGAACGTCTCCAGCCGGGAAGGCAAAGGCAGTTTGTTTAGTGTTGAACTCCCGCTGTTTGATATACCCGAGAACGATGAAGCTCGGCCGGCGGTTCGCAAGCTCTGAAGACAGTTCCTGCACAAAGAGGGTAGATGATGGGAAGGTTCCTCCTCGGTGTAGTTATCGGTGTTGCACTGTTGTCGGTCGGAGTCATCGGTTATTTTTTGTCCGGCCGCGCGCCGGTCGCGACGGATGCTCCTCCTATGCCGATGGAAAAGTATCTGGCCAAGAAAGCTCTGCACGCGGTTTTGGATCGCGAGATGCCGAAGACCGTGCCTATCCCTGCCAACGAGGCGAATTATCTTGCCGGAGCTCAGTTGTACAAAGATAACTGCGCAGTGTGCCATTGCTCGCCTGGGCAGCCCGCAACGGCCATCGCGCGTGGAATGTTCCCCAAACCCCCGGAACTGACGCAGGGCAAAGGCGTGACTGACGACGAACCGGGCGAGACTTATTGGAAAGTAGTCCACGGAATCCGCCTGACTGGCATGCCTGGCTTCCGGGGTTCACTAACCGATACTCAGGCCTGGCAAGTCAGCCTCTTGCTCGCGAATGCTGATAAGTTGCCAGATACTGTCAAGGCGCTGTTGGCAAACCCTGCGCCCCGAGCCGCGCCCGCGGCCATCAAGGGCGTTCTATAGCCGATAGAGCTGACATCGGACTTGACTCTGAACGCAATTTCACCTTTCTTTAAGAGCAACTTAATGTGCTTCCGGTAACTCTGGTATGTGCTGCCCATAACCGAGAGCATGTTGAATCTGGCAAGAATCTGCAACTCACGCCGAAGAAGAATCGCGCTTGCCGCTGTGTGTATACCGTTCCTGGTTTGCCTGACGACTGGAGTTGTTCGTGCTCAAACGAGTGCATCTGCCGCCAGCGTTCAGTTGTCTTCGGTACCAGAGAGCCCACAGCCGACTACAACAACCGCGGCGCCTCAAGCCATCACTTTCACCGATGCTTTGCAAAGAGCGAGGGCGAATAACCCTCAAATGCAGGCGGCGCTCACCGCACTCGGGCTCGCGCACGAGGATCTGGTGCAGAGTCGGGCCGCGCTGCTGCCAAATGTCACCTACAACATGTCGGCCATTTACACACAGCCGACTCACTCCAATGACCCCAATGTCACCGCTCAGATTTTCATCGCCAACAACGGCGTTCACGAATATCTGGCTCAAGGGAACGTTCACCAGAGCCTCTCGCTCCAGAATTTTGCGGATTACAGCCGTGCCTCGGCCGCGCAGGCAGTAGCGCGGGCGAAATCTGAAATTGTTCTGCGTGGATTAGCTGTAACTGTCGCCCAGGCGTTTTACGGGTATCTCGCCGCGCAGCACAAATACGAAGCCGCTCAGCGAGCGAATGAAGAAGCGCAAAGATTCCTTGGGATCAGTCAGAAACTTGAACAGGGTGGCGAGATAGCGCACTCCGATGTGATCAAGGCACAACTGCAGGCCCAGCAACAGCAGAAAGATCTGCGGGAATCAGAGTTAGCGAAGAACAAGACGCGTCTCGACCTCGCCGTTCTGCTCTTCCGCGACTTCAATCAAGATTTCACAGTCGCCGATGACCTGACATCGCTCGATCCTCTGCCGTCATTGGAAGAGGTCACGGCCGCTGGTAGTCGAAATAATCCCGACTTGCACGCAGCTCAGGCCAGCTTTCAACAGGCGGGCCGGCAGGTAATCGGTGCCTGGGGAGGCGTTCTGCCCTCGATATCGCTGGATTACTGGTACGGAATCGACACTTCGCGCTTCGCGACCAGAGTTGACGGTGTGAATACGCTCGGTCACGCGGCTGCCGCCACTCTGCAACTCCCGATCTGGTCCTGGGGAGCGAATTTCAGCAAGGTCAAGCAGGCGAACTTACAGAAGAAACAAGCTGCAATTGAATTGAGCGCAGCCCAGCGCAATCTCCTGGCGAACCTGCGCACCTTCTATGACGAAGCGCAGGCCGCCCGTGCTGAACTGGATCTGCTGAGCGAATCGGTACAACTCGCAACCGAGAGTTTGCGGTTAATCAACCTGCGCTATCAGGGTGGCGAATCCACCGTATTGGAAGTTGTGGATGCACAGAATACGCTCACGCAGGCCAGCAATGCCTACAACGACGGACTGGTGCGATTCCATGTCTCGATTGCGAACATTCAGACCCTGACTGGAAGATTCTGACCCGATGACCAACCAACCACTAAAACCCGTCCCCGCGCGCGCTGAAGACAGACTACAACGGCGAGGCGGCCTGCGTCGTGCATCAGTGATTTCTCTGGCGAGCTTCATTGCGCTTTTTTTCGCAGCGTGCTCCAAGGAAAAGCCTGAAGAAGCCTCTGTCTCGGTTAAGGCCACCACGGTTCAAAAAACAGCCATTCAACGCGTCGTGGCGGCTGACGCCGTATTGTTTCCTCTGCAACAATCCGCGCTGGTTCCGAAGATCAGTGCGCCAGTGAAGGCCTTCTATGTCAATCGGGGCGCCAAAGTTCGCAAGGGCCAGTTGTTGGCAGTCCTGGAGAATCGAGATCTGGCGGCCGCCCAGGAAGAAAATAAAGGCGCGTTCGAACAGGCTGAGGCTGCATACGTGACTGGCACGACCGCGGGTGTGCCGGAGGAATTGCAGAAAGCTGCCGGCGATGCCCAATCTGCAAAAGAACAGCTCGATGCTGCGCAGAAGCTTTACGATAGCCGTCTTGACCTCTTTAAACAAGGCGCGTTGCCCCGCAAGGACCTGGATCAGGCCGCCGTCGGCCTCTCCCAAGCGAAGCCTCAATATGAACTTGCGAAACGGCACCTGGATTCCCTGAACGCGGTGGTCCATCAGCAGGAACTCAAAGGACTTCAGGGGCAGCTCTCTTCGGCGAAAGGGAAGTACCAGGGAGCTGCGGTTCAGCTTGGCTACTCAGAGATTCGCAGTCCCCTAAACGGCGTTGTGACGGATCGGCCGTTATACCCGGGCGAGATGGCGCCTGCGGGGTCGCCCTTGATGACGGTCATGGATATTTCACGCGTAACCGCGCGTGCCCACATCCCGCAAAGTGATGCATTCCTGCTCAAGGTTGGGGACCCCGCCACCATCGCGATTCCCGGGCAGGAGGCACCCGTTGAAGGCAAGGTGACTCTGGTAAGTCCCGCGTTGGATCAGAACAGCACCACAGTGGAGGTCTGGGTAGAGGCGAAGAATCCGAATCAGACTTTGAGGCCCGGATCGAGTGTCCGGCTGTCCATGATTTCCGAGGCCGTACCTGATGCGTTAGTGATCCCGACGGGGTCGCTTCTGACGGGAGCCGATGGCGCTACCACCGTCATGGTGATTGCCGACGACCAGCACGCTCATCAGCAGGCGGTCAAAGTGGGAATTCGCCAGGACGACAAACTGCAAATCACGGAAGGCTTGAAAGAAGGCCAACGGGTGGTGACCGAGGGCGCTTACGGATTGCCGGACAACGCAAAAGTCTCCGTGGAAGCGTCGTCCGAAGCAGAAAAGGAAGGCGACAAGCCCGCAGCGGGGAAAGAGCCAGACTCCAAAGACTCCACCAAAGATGAGAAATAACAGCGCGGCATCCAACAGCAGGGAGCCCCGGTACTGGTTCGAACGCCACGCGCGATCGGTCATTTTCATGATCGTCACCCTG
>WNFT01003669.1_pt1 | contig 13362 bp, 10 predicted proteins | sample 5400191 | NCBI WGS metagenome assembly WNFT01 (sample SAMN13153359, study PRJNA577476) | soil metagenome | isolation source: 80 cm saprolite under Madrone tree | place: USA:California | collected 2016-06-14
TTCGACCTGCTCGGATTCGACATGCTCGAAGGCTACGGCCTGACCGAGACCATCGCCGTCACCAGCGTGAACCTGCCTGGGCAGAACAAGCTCGGCACGGTGGGGCGGCCGTTTCCCGGAGTGGAGGTGAAGATCGCGGAGGACGGCGAGATCCTCATGCGCGGCCGCAACATCATGCGCGGATACTTCGGGCTGCCCGAGGCGACGGCGGAGGTGATCGACAAGGAGGGCTACTTCCACACCGGCGACATCGGCGAGCTCGACAAGGACGGATATCTCAAGATCACCGACCGCAAGAAGGACCTGATCAAGACCAGCGGAGGCAAGTACATCGCGCCGCAGTCGATCGAAGGCGCGCTGAAGACGGCCAGCCAGCTGCTCAGCCAGGTGGTGGTGATCGGCGACCGGCGCAAATACGTCTCCGTGCTGGTGACGGTGGCGGAGGCGGAGGCGAAGAAGCTGAGCGGCGCGAGCAGCTACGCCGAGGCGACGCGCAGCCCGGCGGTGCGGCAGGCGGTCCAGGAGGCGATCGACAGGGTCAACGCCACGCTGCCTTCGTACGAGACGATCAAGCGGTTCACCATCCTGGACCGCGACTTCTCGCAGGAGACCGGCGAGCTCACGCCGACGCTCAAGGTCAAGCGCAAGCTGGCCACGCAGAGATTCCAAAAGGAGATCGACGCGATGTACGACGGCGAGAGCGTGGACTGAGCGCGATCGAGGGAGAGATCATGAGCTCGTCACGCCGTGCCTTCCTCGCCCTCAACGGCGCCGCGCTCGGCGCCACTCTGCTGTCTGGGCGGCTGCTCGCTGCCGTCGAATCCCGCTCGCTGCCGATGCCGCGCCTGGACGATGGGGCGAAGGTCCGCGCGCAGTTCCGCCTGGCGCCGGATGACCTGCACCTGGCGGGGTTCTACATCGCCTCGTATCCCGCGCCTGTGCGCGCCGCCATCGAGGCCTTCCGGCAGGCCATCGACGAGAACCCCTTCCTGGTCGTCGAGCGCGGGATGTTCGAGTCGCACCCTGAGTCGGCTCGGTCGCTCTTACCCGCAATGGAGCGTTTCCCCGCGCGCGTCGTGCACGATTTCCCCGCCGTGAATGACCACCTGAGCGTGCTCGACGCCTGCGTGGTACGGCAGGTGCGCCGCGTCCGCGCAGGAAAAGAGGACCAGATCGGCGCGCAGGCCGGTGCGTAAAACGCCGCGGTCGCCGAGGCGCAGCGCCTTGGCCGCGCCGGCGGTGCACGACCAGAGGGCTTGCGCCGGCGTGAGCCCGGTCATGAGGCATCCCGCAGCCAGCAGCATCGACACGCTCTCGATGCGCTGGGTCCCGGGGTTGATGTTGCTGCCCAGTGCCACCGTGATGCCGGCGTCCAGGAACGGGTGGGCCTGAGCCGCGTGTTCCCGCAGGAACCAGGCTGCGAGCGGCAGCAGCACCGCGGTGGTGCCCGCGCGGGCAAGCGCCTCGATCCCCTGCCGCGTCGCCCGCTCGAGGTGATCGGCGCTCGCGCATTCGAGCTCGGCGGCGAGCTGCGCGCCACCCGAAGCGCTCAGTTGATCCGCATGAAGATGGCAGACGAGTCCCGCCTGCGCCCCGGCCTCCAGCGCCGTCCGGCACTCACCAGCGTCGAAGGCGCCCTTCTCGAGAAAGGCGTCGCAGCCGCGCGCGCCCTCACGCGCCGCCTCCGGAATCAGTTCCTGGACCACGGCTCGCAGCCAATCGAAGCGGTCCGAATCCGGCGGCACCGCGTGCAAGGCGAGCAGCGTGGGAAGCACTTCGCAACCCACCCGGCGGCCAGCGGCGCGCGCGAGGCGCAAGAGTCGCAGCTCCTGGTCGACGCTCAGTCCGTAGCCGGTCTTCACCTCGACCGTGGTCACCCCGCTGCGCACCAGGCGCGCGAGGCGCTCGCGAGCTCCGGCGAGCAGCTCTTCATCGGAAGCGGCGCGCGTAGCCTCCACGGTGCTGCGGATTCCGCCGCCCGCCTGCGCGATCTGCTGATACGTCGCGCCCGCCAGCCGCTGCCCGTGCTCCCGCGCCCTGTCGCCGGCGAAGATCAGGTGCGTGTGCGGATCGATCAGCCCCGGGGCGAGCAGGGCGCCCTCCGCCTCGATGCGCTCGCCCCCCGGCGGCGCACTGCTGGTGCGTCCCAGGTAGGCGATGCGATCCCCGTCGCAGGCCACCGCTCCGTTCTCGATGATCGCGAGGGGCGCGTCCGCGTCCCCGGTCTGCGGGCCGGTCATGGTGGCGACGCGGGCGTGTTCGATGACCAGCATCAGCGCGTTAGACCCGGGATCTGCACGCCGCGCTCGCGCGCCACCTGGATAGCGTCCTCATATCCAGCGTCGGCGTGCCGCAGGATCCCCATCGCCGGATCGCTCGTCAGGACCCGCTCGAGCCGCTTCGCCGCTGCGGGCGTCCCGTCCGCGACGATGACCTGGCCGGCGTGCAGCGAGTACCCGATGCCCACGCCGCCGCCGTGATGGAAGGAGACCCAGGATGCGCCGTTCACGGCGTTGACCAGCGCGTTCAGGATCGGCCAGTCGGCGATGGCGTCGGAGCCGTCCTTCATCGCCTCGGTCTCCCGGTTCGGGCTGGCCACGCTGCCGCAGTCCAGATGATCGCGTCCGATCACGATCGGCGCCTTCACCTTCCCGCCCGCCACCAGGTCGTTGAAGATCAGGCCCGCTTTCGCCCGCTCGCCGTAGCCGAGCCAGCAGATGCGCGCGGGCAGGCCCTGGAACTTCACTCGCTTCTGCGCCATCGTCAGCCAGCGGCGCAGGTGCGCCTTCTCCGGGAAGGCATCGAGGATCGCCCGGTCGGTGGTGAAGATGTCCTGCGGATCTCCGGAGAGCGCCACCCAGCGGAAAGGGCCCTGCCCCTGGCAGAAGAGAGGGCGGATGTAGGCGGGCACGAACCCCGGATACGCGAACGCGTCGCGGACGCCGCCCTCCTGGGCGAAGGCGCGCAGGTTGTTGCCGTAATCGAAGACGTGGCTGCCGCGGCGTCGCAGCTCGAGCATCGCCTCCACGTGGCGGGCCATGCTGGAGAGGCTCCGCTTCTGGTACTCCGCCGGATCTCGCGCGCGCAGCTCTGCGGCCGCCTCGACTGACAGGCCGGCGGGGATGTATCCATTCAGCGGATCATGCGCGGCGGTCTGGTCCGTGACCAGATCCGGCTTCACTCCCCGGCGCACGAGCTCCGGGAGGACTTCCGCCGCGTTCCCCACGACTCCGATGGATCGCCCTTCCCCGCGCTCCACCGCCCGCTGCGCCTCGCGCAGCGCCTCCTCGAGCGACGGCGCAAGCGTGTCCAGATATCCCTGCTCCACGCGACGGCGCGCGCGCGCCGGGTCGACTTCGATGCCGATGAACACTGCTCCGCACATCGCCGCCGCAAGCGGCTGCGCCCCGCCCATGCCGCCGAGGCCGGCGCTGACCACCAGCCGCCCGGAAAGGTCGTCCGACCCGAAGTGCTGACGTCCCGCCGCCGCGAACGTCTCGTAGGTGCCCTGCAGGATTCCCTGAGTGCCGATATAGATCCAGGACCCGGCGGTCATCTGGCCGTACATGATCAGGCCAGCCCGCTCGAGCTCGCGGAACTTCTCCCAGGTGGCCCATTTCGGGACCAGATTCGAGTTCGCGATCAGCACCCGCGGCGCGTCGGCATGCGTGCGCAGGACGCCGACGGGCTTCCCGCTCTGCACCAGCAAGGTCTCTTCGTCCCCCAACGTCCGGAGGGTCGAGCAGATCCGCTCGAAGCTGGGCCAGTCGCGCGCGGCCTTCCCGCTGCCGCCGTAGACCACGAGCTCTTCCGGCTTCTCCGCCACCTCCGGGTCGAGATTGTTCTGCAGCATCCGGAGCGCCGCTTCCTGCACCCAGCCCCGGCAAGAGAGCGCGCTCCCGCGGGCGGCATGGATCGCGTGGGCCATGCGCGCTTCTATGACACAGTTGATACATTCCGGGGATGGAAGACTGGCGCCGGAACTTGATCGAGGACGACGAGGACCGGCTGCTCGGGCTGCTCCGATCGGCCCGGCGGGTTGCCGTGCTCGGGATCAAGACGGACGCCGCGCGCGGCCAGCCCGCATACTACGTGCCGCAGGCGTTGCAGCAGATGGGGCTCGAGATCGTTCCCGTGCCGGTCTACTACCCGGAAGCGACCGAGATCCTCGGGCAGAAGGTGTACCGGCGCCTTGCGGACGTGCCTGGCGAGATCGACATCGTCGACGTCTTCCGCCGCTCGCGCGACGTGGCTGCCCACCTCCCGGACCTGCTCGCGACCCGGCCGCGCGCGGTCTGGCTGCAGAGCGGCATCCGCGACGACCGCACGGCGGAGGCGCTGGCGCGCGCCGGCTCGCTCGTGGTGCAGGACCGCTGCCTGATGGTCGACTATCGCGGAGTGGCGCGCAGCCGCTGAAGGGCCTGCAGGTGGGCTGCGCTCGTCCCGCAGCAACCCCCGAGAAACCGTGCGCTGGAGGCCAGGCCGATCACCCGTCGCGCCCAGTCCTCGGGAGCGAGCCCGCCGGCGTCTGGTTTGAGGACTCCGGCGCCGGCGGCATCCGTGGGCCAGGGCGAGCAATTGTATCCGGCCGCGTCTGCACCCAGCCGGGTCAGCTCCTCGAGCGGGGCCCGTTCCATCGCGCAGGTAACGACGATGGGCAGGGAGGTCGCCTCTCTCGCAATCCGGACCGCATCCAGTGCCCGCGCGGCGCTGGTCGCAGACTCCAGCCAGATGGCGTCGGCGGCAGCGAGCTGCGCGATCTGGCGGGTCAGGTCCGGCAGGCCGGCCCAGAGGGAGCCCGCCACGAACTCCGCGCCGCTCTCTCGCGCGAGTTGCATCGCCGCGGCAGCTTCTTCGGCCGACGCGCCCACGAACGAGTTTGTGAGGACGAGCTGCGCTCCGGCCTCGACGTGGGAGCGGTGCACGGCGAGAACGTCGCCGGGATGCGTCAGGTTCCATTCCGGCGCGCGCCCCTGCAGCCCGCGATCGATCAGCGCCGTTCCCATCGCGGCGTCGAGGAGCAGCGTTCGCGAGCGCAAGGCCTCCGCGAATAGGGTCACAGCTGCACTTCCTGACCGGGCTGTGGCGCCTCGACGCGCCAACCCTTCGTGGAAAGGCGGGCGCGCTGCGCTTCGATCGCCGGGGGCTCCCCATGGACGAGGAACACCCGATCCGGCGGCGACGGAGCGCGCGCCAGCCAGCGATCCTCTTCTACCCAGTCCGCGTGCGCGGAGAAGCCGCTCATCTGCACGATCTTCGCGCGGACGGGAACCACCGCCCCGCGCAGCTTCAGCTCGCGCGCGCCGTCGAGAAGCCTGCGTCCGCGCGTGTCCTCCGCCTGGTACCCGACCAGTAGGACCGTGGTCGCAGGGTCGGGCAGGTGCGCCTCCAGATGGCCAAGGATGCGGCCGCCGGTCACCATGCCGCTCGCGGCGATGACCGCGAAGAATCCTTCCCGCTCGAGCAGCTTCGCCGATTCCGCCGCGCCGCGGACGAACTGCAGGCGCGCCGGATGGAGCGGGCGCACGTTGCGGGCGAGCAGGGAGCGCACGCCGGCCGACTGGTCCTCGGGATGCTTGAGGTAGAGCGGCGTCGCGTCCGTGGCCATCGGGCTGTCGACGAACAGGGGCACCTTGGGAATGCGTCCCTCGTGCTCCAGGCGGCGCCAGAGGAAGAGGATCTCCTGCGTCCTGCCGATGGCGAAGGCAGGGATCAGCAGAGGGCCGCCGCGCTTCATCGCGTCGAGGATCGCTGTCTGCAACTCGTGATCCGGCGGCTCCGGCGGATGGGTGCGATCGCCGTAGGTGCACTCGAGAAGCATCGCGTCCGCCTGCACGGGATCGTCGGGATCCGCGAGCAGTGTCGTGCCGTATCTTCCGAGATCGCCGGAAAAGAGGATCCGCTTCCCGTCTGCGCGGACGTCGAGGAACGCACTGCCGAGGATGTGGCCGGCCTGGTGGAACGTGACCTGGACGCCCTCCACCACCTCTACGGAGACGTCGTAGCGGAACCCTTCGAGGCGGCGCGCCGCGGTTTCCGCTTCGGCGGCGGTGTAGAGGGGGAGGGCGGGACGGTGCTTGCTATACCCACGCCGGTTCGCGTAACGCGCTTCCTCTTCTTGCAGGTGTCCGCTGTCGGGAAGGAGCAACCAGGCCAGGTCGCGCGTCCCTTCGGTGCACAGCGCGCGCCGCACGAGACCTTGCGCGGACAGTCGCGGCAAGAAGCCCGTGTGATCGATGTGCGCGTGCGTGAGGACCACCGCGTCGAGCTTGCCGCTGGTCCAGGGCGCCCAGTTCCGTAGCCGCAGCTCCTTTCGCCCCTGGAACAGCCCGGCGTCGACCAGGACGCGCTTGCCCGACGACGTGGTGAGCAGATGGCGCGAACCGGTGACGGTCTGGGCGGCGCCGAGGAAGGTGAGCGAGGCCACTGCGGCACAGTGCCATATCGGCCGCGTATGCGCCCTCGCCGTTCCACTCGGCCGAACGCAATTGGCATCCTAGAATCCGCGCTCCCGCAGCTCCCGCAGCAGCTCCGCATAAAACGACACTGCGTCGAATCCGCGGCCCCAGCCGATCTGCGCCCAGTGGTCGGCCTCGATCTCGCGCAGCACCTCCCCGTGCGCTTGCGAAGTCGTCGGAACCACGCCGTCGTTGGGCCCGGAGCATTCGGCGAGATAGAGGTGGGAGGGCCAGAGCAGCGGATTGGTCTTCAGCCGCCCGCTGCGTCCCACCACGCTCGCGTACGCCACGCCTTGCGCGTCCGGCACCTCGAGGTTGAACTTGGCCATCCCTTCGGTCGTCAGGTCGCCGAACCCGGTGAGGTCGACGAGCTTGCGCAGCAGCCGCGTGATGCGCCCGAACATGGCATGCCCCGCGTCCGCGAGCGGGGTGCCGAGGTGTGGCGTGCCGATGGTGACGAGCGAGGCGACCTTGTCTGCCAGACCGAGCCGCGAGATCGCGTAGCGCGCATCGAGACCGCCCATGCTGTGGGCGACGATGTTCACGCGCGGCTCCGGCAAGGCCCGGATCAGGTCGGCCAGCCGCGCGGCGCGGGCGGAGATCGAGGAAGCCGGCGGCACTCTTGGGCAGTAGAGTTGCGCACCCGCTCGTTCGAGTTGCTCGCCGATGCCGCGGAAGTAGAGGTGCTTGCGGTTGCCGAGCCCGATCTCGTCGAATCCGAGGAATCCGTGCGCGAGCACGACGGGGAGCCGCGGCGCCGTCGGCTTGCGGGCCCGCCGGAGCTTCCGCGACTGCTTCCAATGCTGCAGCGCGACCGCGACGACGATTGTCGCGGCGAGGGCGAGGAGCAGCCAGGAGAGCATGCGCTAGCCTAAAGCGCGTTTCAGACCGCCCGCAAGGAAGTTTCAGGAGTTACGGACTGGCTCCGGATTCCACCGCTGGCGAGACCGCGGCAGCCTGCACCCGGGTGGCGCCGAAATTCGCCCGATCGGCCTCGAACGCGCAGGTATTCAGGAGCTCCTTCTGCTCCGGTGTGCGCTTGCGGATCCGGGCCCGCGCCGCCTGCGCCTCGGCGAAGGCGTCCGCGCTCAGCCGTCCCTTCGCCAGACGCGCACGGTAGTCCGCCACGCCGAGCACCTGCCGCCAGAGGGACTCGTACAGCTTGTCGAAGTGCTCGCGCACGTCCCCTTCCAGCGCTTGCGCCGGCGCATCAGTCGACTGCCCGTCGACGGGCACGACGATGAAATCGAGGGTCCCGAAGCCGTTCGCTCCACGGTCGACCAGCGCCATCGTCTCGCGGGAGGAGAGCGGATAGTCATCGTCGAGGATGGAGAAGCGGATGGTCTGCGGATCGGTCATCGCCACCACCACGGAACGTCCACCGAAAGGAAACGTGAGGCTGCGCGTTGTCTCGGCGAGGAGCTGCTTCACCAGGCGATCGCGATCCTGCGCGGTGATCTCATTGTGCGCTCCGGCGGGATCGCGCTTCGGCACCTTCAGGGTCTCGAGCTCTTCGCGCAGCTGATCGACGGCGACCACCGCGTTCAGCGCCGCCGCGTCCGTGTAGCCGGCATGGTAGATGCCGACCAGCTCCGGCTCCGAGGTGCGGCAGGAGATCGCGAACACCGGGCTCCCGCTATTTCCCGAGGCGAGCAGCGCGTCGATCATGAAGTCGGCATGGTTCCAGCCGCGCTCGATGTCATGGGTCAGCGGGTTGAGCACCTTGCCGGTGTTCAGGGCCGCAAAGGCGCCGAGCGGAAAGCCGCGCACCTGGACCAGGTTGCCCGCCCGCAGCGCGCCAGATCGGCCCACGCGGTACGGCATCACCGGCAGCACTTTGCGCGCCTTCAGCACCGCGATGTCCGCCTGCGGATCGACCAGCAGCTTGGTCAACAGCACATGGCCCGGCTCGTAGTCGTCGGTCTCGTCCCGCACGATCTTCAGTTGCTCCCGCACCTTCTTCGAGCCCGTCGGCACGCCGTCGACCGGGTGGTCCTCATCCGTCACTTCGGGCTGGCTGGCGACATGCTCGTTGGTGACCAGGTGCGTCTCGCCGTTGAGCATGCGGTAAGCGAACCCGGTCCCGTGCACGATCGAGCGCAGGTAGGCGCGGCGCAGCTTTCCGTCGCGGCCGTAGTAGATGCGCTCGTAGGTCGCCGTGTTGCGGATGGCGAAGACGAACGACTCGCGCGCCGAGTCCAGGATCGCCGACGCCTTCTCGGGAGGAAGAGCGTCCGCGTAATCTCCGGAGCAGAGCACCGGATGCGCTACCGGCGCCGCAGCAGGTTTCGGCTGGGTTTTCGGCGGCTTGTTCTTGCCCTTCGCCAGGGCCGGAAGGGCCAGGGCGAGCACCAGGGCGGTGAACAGACCACGCATGGGAATCTCCGTTCCCAAGGTTAAGCGACCGCCCCCGGTGTGCAACTAACCTCGCGCATGCCTTGCCGCGTGCTCCACCCGGGTCTATCGTCGGTTCTCATGCCACATCGGATCCGCGTCGTAGCCGCCATGATCGAGAGGGACGGCAAGTACCTGATCACCCAGCGCCGCCCTACGGCAACCCTGCCCTTGCTGTGGGAATTCCCGGGCGGGCGCGTGGAGGAGGGCGAATCCGACGAGGCTGCGCTTGCCCGCGAGTTGAAAGAGGAGATGGAGATCGACGTCGACGTCGGCGACCGCGTCATCCACGTCCAACACAGCTATCCCCACTACGACATCGACTTCCGCGTCTATCGCTGCAAGCTCATGCGGGGCGACATCAACCACAAGAAAGTGCACGACCACCGCTGGGTCTCTCCGCAAGAGATGGATCAATACGAATTCCCGGCAGCGGACGAGAAGACGGTCGCTCAGTTGCTCGATCTGACGCACTGACGCAAGCTGCCAAATCTGCCCGCCATCGTTAACCTCTTCCGGGGGACTTGCATTCTCGGAGGGAGGGGCCCGCTCGATGGCGATCGGAAAGCCGAATCCGCGCGGCAAGAAGCTCGACAAGCAGCCTGGGTCGGGGCCGCGGTTCGGTTCGCCACTGATCTACGTGCTCCTGCTGCTGGTCGGGTTCCTCCTCTTGCGCTCGCTGTTCCAGGACGCCGGATTCCAGCGCGTGCCCTACAGCCGCCTGCTGGAGCGCGTGCAGAACGACGGTTGCCAGAAGGTCGTCCTGAGCAACGACTGGGTGAAGTGCTACCCGAAGGCGGGCGAGGGCGCCAAGGGCGAGTTGCCGTGGTTCGCCGTGCGCGTCTCCGGCGACAGCACGCTGATCAAGACGCTGCAGGACAAGCACATCGAGTACGACGCCGTCTCCGAGAGCGGGATGAGCGAGATGATCTGGATGCTGATCGTTCCCATCGGCATCGGGCTCCTCTTCGTCTCCTGGCTCACGCGGCGCATGTCCGGCGGCATGCCGGGCGGCCCGCCCGGAGTGATGTCGTTCGGGAAGACGAAGGCCCGCGTCTACATGGAGTCGAACACCGGGGTCACCTTCAAGGACGTGGCCGGCGTAGACGAGGCCGCCGACGAGCTGAAGGAGATCGTCGAATTCCTCAAGATGCCATCCAAGTTCCGGCGGCTCGGCGGCCGGATCCCCAAAGGAGTGCTGCTGGTCGGGCCTCCGGGGACCGGCAAGACCCTGCTCGCGCGGGCGGTAGCGGGCGAGGCGGGCGTCCCGTTCTTCAGCCTTTCCGGGTCCGAGTTCGTGGAGATGTTCGTCGGCGTCGGCGCCGCGCGCGTGCGCGATCTCTTCCAGCAGGCCGCCGCGAAGGCGCCCGCGATCATCTTCATCGACGAGCTGGACGCCATCGGCAAGAGCCGCAACGCGGGCATGTTCGGAGGTCACGACGAGCGGGAGCAGACGCTGAACCAGATGCTGGCGGAGATGGACGGCTTCGACTCCCGCACCGCGCTGATCGTGCTCGCGGCCACGAACCGGCCCGAGATCCTCGATCCAGCCCTGATGCGGCCAGGAAGATTCGACCGACAGGTGCTGGTGGACCGGCCCGACCGGAAGGGGCGCGAAGAGATCCTCCGCATCCACTCCCGCGAGGTGAAGCTGGGCGCGGACGTCGATCTGAAGCTGATCGCGGCCCGCACGCCGGGATTCGCGGGGGCGGATCTGGCGAACGTGGTGAACGAGGCGGCGCTCCTGGCCGCGCGCAAGGATCGCGACAAGGTGGTGATGGCCGACTTCATGGAGGCCATCGAGCGCGTGGTGGCGGGACTGGAGAAGAAGAACCGCCGCATGAACGAGAAGGAGAAGGAGATCGTCGCCTACCACGAGTCGGGGCACGCGCTGGTCTCCAGCCTCTGCGCGCATTCGGAGCCGGTGCACAAGATCTCGATCATCCCTCGCGGCCTGGCCGCGCTCGGATACACAATGCAGCTCCCGCTCGAGGACCGGTACCTCATGTCCCGCGAGGAGCTGCTCGACAAGATGGCGGGCCTGATGGGCGGCCGGGCGGCGGAGGAGATCGTGGTGGGTTCGATTTCCACGGGCGCGTCGAACGACTTCAAGCAGGCCACCGAGATCGCCCGCCTGATGGTCACCGAATACGGCATGAGCGACGCGCTCGGACCGGTGAACTATGCCGAACGGGGCCGGTCGCCCTTCCTGCGTGGCGCCGACGGCATGGCCGGCCTGACGGACAAAGCGCACAGCGAGCGGACGCAGCGGCGCATCGACGAGGAAGTATCGCGCCTGGTGGAAGAGGCCATGCAGCGTGCCCGCGAGCTGATCGTGCGCCACCGTGAAGCGCTGGGCCGGGTGGCCGCCCGCCTGCTGCAGACAGAGGTGATCGAGGGAGACGAGCTGAGGAGGATCCTGACCGAGTCGGGTGCGTTGCCAGCGGAGAAGAAAGGGCCTGCCGCCGAGGCCGAACGCGAGCAGCGCGAGAGTGCCTAGTGCGAACAGCCGAAGGCGGCCTAGTCCCGGCCGCCGAAGGCGGCTTAGCGACTATGCTTTTTGGCTGTACAGCGGGTAGGACGTGTTCTAAGCCGTGACCGTGCAAGGAACCTGGATGTGTCATCGCTGAAAATCGGCCGATCGCACAAGGCGCGCAAGGCCCTGTTCACGCGGGGCATCCGCCGTGGATTCCTCACCGTGCAGGAGATCGACGAGGCCTTGCCCCCGGGCAGCCTGACGGACGCAGAGCGCTGGCTGCTCTACTATTCGCTGCACGCCTCGCGGGTAGAGGTCCTCGATCACCGGGGCAAGCGCGTCGAGCTGGAGGACCTGCGCTCCTCGCGGGACGAGCTGCAGGGCGTTCCCGAGTCCCACTGAAACGAGATCGCGATACAAGCGCCTTGACGCGAGGAGCCGGGGCGTTACGTTGCCTCGCATCGTCGTTTTGCCGCGAAAGATTTTCGCGGCTGGTCCGTCGAAAGAAATAGTTGGGACGTATCGCTGTTCAGCTTGGCGACCGCTCCCTCGGAGGTTGCATGCATCGCCGTTTTGCAGTTGTCACCGCATTACTCGCCGGCGCTTTCGCCGCGATCGCCGCCCTTCCGCTGGTCTCGGCGTGTCAGCGCAGGGCGTCGGACACCTCTTTCCTGGCCGCCGACGCACAGGCGGCCGCCGCAAATCCGACCACCACCGCCGACACGGTCAAGCAGGTCGGACCGATGCCCTCGCTGGCTCCGCTGGTGAAGCAGCTACGGCCTGTCGTCGTCAACATCAACTCGCGGGTGAAGCCCCGCCAGGGCCGCGTCTCGCAGAGGCTGCCGCAAGGGCATCCGCGCATGCGGCCTCCGCAGCAAGACGAGGAGGATGGAAACAGCGACGAGGAGGACTCTCAGGACCCGATGGAGCGGTTCTTCCGCTACTTCGGGCAGCCGATGCCGAACGAGCAGGAGCGCCGCGGGCTCGGGTCGGGCTTCCTGATCGGCGATGGCCTGGTGCTCACGAACAACCACGTGGTGGAAGTGCAGGACGAGTCGCGGCCCGGGCGGTACCGGCCGATGGACGAGATCAAGGTGATCACCGATGAGACCGCGCCGGGCGGCGCCCGCGAGTTCGCCGCCAAGGTGATCGGCAATGATCCGAAGAGCGACATCGCGCTGCTGAAGATCGAGGGCAAGGACGTCGACAAGCTGAAGTACGCAGCGCTCGGGGACTCCGACGCCGTGGAGGTCGGGGACTACGTGCTCGCGATCGGCGAGCCTTTCGGCCTGCAGGCCACCGTCACCTCCGGCATCATCAGCGCGAAAGAGCGGACGCAGTTCGGCGGTCCTTACTCCGACTATCTGCAGACCGATGCGTCGATCAATCCGGGCAACTCCGGCGGACCGCTCTTCAACCTGAAGGGCGAAGTGGTCGGAGTGAACGCGGCCATCATCAGCGGCGCCAACACCATCGGGTTCGCCATTCCGGTGAACGTGGTCAAGCAGATCCTGCCTCAGCTCAAGCAGACGGGGCGCGTGGTGCGCGGATTCCTCGGAGTGCAGCCGCAGGCGATCACCGCGGACATGGTGGACAACCTCGGTCTCAAGTCCACGAAGGGCGCGCTGATCGCGGACGTGGTGAAGGACAGCCCGGCCGAGCACGCCGGGATCAAGCCCGGCGACGTGGTGGTCGGACTGAACGGGAAGCCGGTGAACGACAACAGCCAGCTCACGCGGGACGTGGGCGTGATCCCGCCGGGCAACACCGTGAAGCTGGACGTCGTCCGCGAGGGCAGGCCGCGCACCGTGGAGGTGAAGCTCGCCGAGCGTCCCGACGAGCGCGAGCAGACCGGCCGCACCCCGAGCCGCAGCAGCGGTGAGAAGGAGCAGGGCGATCTGCTCGGCCTCTCGGTCCAGGACGTGACCCCGCAGCTGGCGAGGCGCTCGCAGCTCGACGCCTCCACCAAGGGCGCCGTCGTCGTCGACGTCGCCCCGGATTCGCCCGCGTCGGACGCGGGCCTGGAGCCGGGCG
>WNFT01003670.1_pt1 | contig 13361 bp, 10 predicted proteins | sample 5400191 | NCBI WGS metagenome assembly WNFT01 (sample SAMN13153359, study PRJNA577476) | soil metagenome | isolation source: 80 cm saprolite under Madrone tree | place: USA:California | collected 2016-06-14
GAGGCTGCTCCCGCAACTTGAATTTGCGTGCATGAGGCAATCACCTCAACGGCCCAACGGCTTGAACTCCTGGCCATTGATCACAATCCGCCCACGGAAACGTCCAATGGGCCGCCCGTTTTTGGTGGGCGTCACGTCAATCACGACTTGATCGCCGGGCTTGAACATCGTGTTGGTCCAGCCCAGTTCGGACTGCGCGACGATATTCTGGGCTTCGATGACCCAATGTAACGTGTTGCCGCTGTCATCCTTGGCGTCGACTTTCAGGAAAACGTGCGGATTCGCCCAAATGTACTCCGTCACGGCTCCCTTTACGGTCACCGTCTTTTCGGTGTCGTACGAGGCGTTGCCGTGATGCGCGAAAAGTGACATGGAAACTGCCAGCAAGCCCACAACCAGAAGGGAAATGGCCCCGAGCTTATTTCTCACAGGATTCCTCCACGATCGGTAAGAGTGTACCCGTCTCGAGTGCCATTGATAAGAAAAAAAGCAGATGTAGCCGGCTATCACCAATTCCGCGCGTCGGTGCGAGGCTGCGTCGCGACGTAACTCATATGTGCCCTAGCCACGAGAGTTCCGCAACAGTGCAGTTGGCTCCAGCTATGCTTTCCCTGGGAAGTTAAGAAAGGAACCGGCCGAACTTATTCCGTGAACCATCTTTCACTTCTTGTTCCTCTTCTGTTCGCTCTGAGTCTCATCGTGCCGATCCTCTTCCGGCTTTTCCGCAGTGGTCCGCGAGAAGCGAGAGTTGTGGTTGAGTACGCTCAGAGAAGAGGGTATGCCCTGGTGAATCCTGCCCTCGCACAAGCCTTGGACAAGTCCTACCTGGAAATGCTGAAAGATCCGGCCTTGAGGAATTCCAATAAGGCCTCATTGGATATTTCCGATATCGAGAAACTTCATGAGGGAACGGGAGATTGGCTGGCGTTCACCTGCAATCTAGGATCGAAAGAGGTCACGGTCTTCAACTTAGGCGTGACTTCGCGTCGGGCCGATAATAGCGGGGGAAGCATCCGCTACAAGGTTGCGAAGATAAAAGCCGCGGGATTGCCGCGCTTTTCCTTAGGAAGAAATTCGGCTCTCCACACCTTTGAAAATGTCGTGGATAAGATTGCAGGCGCCTCCAAGCCGGGAGTCAACTTAGATGCGCGCCAATATCCGGAATTCTCAGCACATTTCTGGATAAAGGGACCCGATCCCGCTGCGGTTACTGCGTTCTTGTCCGGCGCCAAAATCAGGTTCCTTGAAGCTGCGAACCTGCAAGGCACCCTGGCCACCAACGCAAATTATCTCGTCTATTTTGAGGACGGGGTGCTGGTCACCGAGCAGGATTTCGATTCCTTCATCGGCAGGGCAGAGACGCTTGTTGCCAATTTATTGTGAGGAAGTTCGGCTTCCGCTCCCGATAGGATTCCGCGAACTGTCTCCGAGAGAGTGCCTGTTGAAAACATTTTCGGAGCTTGTGTGGAAAATCCGCTGCCGCCAGACTAAAATGACTCATCGATGGCGACCCCGCGTTTTGTCCATCTTCATCTGCACACCGATTACAGTCTTCTCGACGGCGCCTGCGACATCACGGAACTGGTAAACGAGGCCGCCCACCGCGGCATGCCCGCCGTGGCTGTCACCGATCACGGCAATCTCTTTGCCGCCGAACACTTCCATCACGAAGCCTCCACGCGCGGCGTGAAGCCCATCATCGGCTGTGAAGTTTACGTGGCGCGCACCAGCCGCCACGATCGCGGCGCGGAAAAGACCAATGGCGACGCGCGCCCCGCTCGGACCGCCGGCAGCGGCCCGGGCGGCGGATCGGCTGCCGCCGGAGCAGCTTCCGATCTGGCCCAGCGCGGCACCAATCATCTCGTTTTGCTCTGCGAAAACGCCGAAGGCTACCGCAACCTGATCCGCCTGGTTTCCGCCGGCTTCCTCGAAGGCTTCTACTATAAGCCGCGCATTGATTACGACCTGCTGGCCAAGCACAGCGGCGGCCTCATCGCGCTTTCCGCCTGCCTGAGCGGCGCGGTGGCCGAGCCGCTCATCGAAGGCCGCTATGACGATGCCCGCGACGCCGCCTATCGCCTGCGCGATATTTTCGGCAAAGGCAATTTCTTCCTCGAAGTGCAAGACCAGGGTCTCGAAATCGATGGGCCGGTGAATCGCGAGCTCGTGCGCCTCTCGCGCGAGAGCGGCATTCCCCTGGTGGCCACCAACGATTGCCATTACCTCACGCGTGCCGACGCCCGCGCCCAGGAAGTGCTGCTCTGCATCCAGACCGGCAAAACGATGTCCGATCCCCAGCGCATGCGCTTTGCCACCGATCAGTTTTATTTCAAGACCGCCGAGGAGATGGCCCAGGTCTTCCGCGAATTGCCGGACGCGCTCGAACGCACCGCCGCCATCGCCGAACGCTGCAACGTGCGCATCGACCCGGTGCGCAATTCCTTCCCCGAATTCCAGGTGCCAGAGGGCTACACGGTGGATAGTTATTTCGAGCGCGTGGCGCGCGAAGGATTCGCCGCGCGCCTGCCTTATCTGGAGACGTTCGCCAAGCAGGGCTGGCTGCGGCGCCCGCTCGCGGAATACGAACAGCGGCTCTCGAACGAAACCAAGATGATCGTGAAGATGCGTTACGCCGGCTATTTCCTGATCGTCTGGGACTTCATGCGCTATGCGCGCGCGCAGGGCATTCCCGTCGGCCCGGGAAGGGGATCGGCCGCGGGCAGCCTGGTGAGTTACGCGCTGAAAATTACCGACGTCGACCCGCTGCAATACGATCTGCTCTTCGAGCGCTTCCTCAATCCGGAACGCGTCTCCATGCCCGATATCGACATTGACTTCTGCATGCGGCGGCGTGGGGAAGTGATCGATTACGTCACCCAGAAATACGGCCGCGACAACGTCGCGCAGATCATCACCTTCGGCACCATGGCCGCCAAAGCCGCGCTCAAAGACGTGGGCCGCGCCATGGATTTGCCTTATGGCGACGTGGACCGGCTCGCCAAGCTCGTTCCCAACCAGATCAACATCACGCTCGACGACGCGCTCAAGCAATCCGGCCAGCTTCGCTCCGCCATCGAAGGCGATGAGCGCTTCCGGGACCTTCTCGAAGTGGCCAAGCGCCTCGAAGGCCTCGCGCGTCATGCCTCCACGCACGCCGCCGGCGTCGTCATCTCGCCGCAGCCGCTCACCGAACTGCTGCCCCTATACAAAACGAATCGCGAAGAAATCACCACGCAATACGACATGAAGGGCCTCGAGCGGCTTGGCCTGCTGAAGATGGATTTTCTCGGCCTGACCACGCTCACGGTTCTCTCCGATACCGTGAAGCTCATCGCCGCCAATCGCACTGCGCAGATCGATCTCCATACGCTTCCGCTCGATGATGCCGCGACCTACCAGCTTTTCTCCCGCGGCGATACCACCGCGATTTTCCAATTTGAGTCCCACGGCATGCGCGACATCCTGCGCCGCTATCAGCCTTCGCGCCTCGAAGACCTGACCGCGCTCAACGCGCTCTATCGCCCCGGCCCCATCCAGGGCGGCATGATCGACGATTTCATCGCCCGCAAGCACGGCAAGAAAAAAGTCGCCTACGATCTGCCGGAATTGCAAGAAATCCTGGAAGAGACCTACGGCGTCATTCTTTATCAAGAGCAGGTCATGCAGATCGCCAATCGCCTCGCCGGTTTTTCCCTCGGCGAAGCCGACATTCTGCGCCGCGCCATGGGCAAGAAAAATCGCGACGAGATGGCCGCGCAGCGCGAAAAATTCCTCACCGGCTGTGCCGCGCATAAAGTTCCGCCGAAAAAGGCCGAACGCATTTTCGATCTCATGGCCGAATTTGCCGGCTACGGATTCAATAAGTCCCACTCCTGCGCCTATGCGCTCCTGGCTTATCAGACGGCCTGGCTCAAGACGCACTATGCGGTCGAATTCATGGCCGCGCTGCTGACTTCGGAAACCGGAAACACGGAAAAAGTCGTGAAGTACATCCACGAAGCGCGCGGCATGGGCATCACCGTCCTTCCGCCGGATGTAAATACGAGCGACGTGGACTTCACGCCCGTGGGCGAACAGATTCATTTCGGCCTGCGCGCCATCAAAAACGTGGGAGAGAATACGGTTCGCGGCATTCTCGAAGCGCGCCAAAAGCTGGGCGCATTTCGCTCCATCTTCCAGCTTTGCGATTCGGTCGCATCCGCAGGATGCGCCTCGGGCGACCCGCGTCTCTTGAACCGCCGCGTTCTGGAAAGCCTCGTCAAGGCGGGCGCGCTCGATTCCTTGGGCGCGCGCCGCTCGCAGCTTTATCAGGTGATCGATCGCGCCATGGAACGCGGGCAGAAACTCCAGCGTGATAGCGCCAGCACGCAGCACGGGCTGTTTCTCGCGGGCGCCTCGTCGCCGGAGCTCTCCGAGCCGGAGCTTCCCGATGCCGAAGAGTGGCCCGAATACGAATTGCTGGCCAACGAATTCGCCACGCTCGGCTTTTATATTTCCGGTCACCCCTTGGACAAATATTCCGCGCGCCTGAAGGAGCTCAAAGCCGTGGAACTGGCCGCCATGGAAGGCCGCCGCAATGGCGAGGAGGTGGCCATCGGCGCGCTGGTCTCTTCGCTGCGCCCGATGCGCTCGCGTAAAGGCGATCGCTGGGCTATCCTCAATCTTCAGGATATGACCGGCCAGCTCGAAGCGCTGGTCTTTCCGGAAGCTTTCGCGCGTCTTGAAGCGCTGCTGAAGTCGGATATCCCCTTGCTTTTGCGCGGCCGGGTCAGCGTGGAAGATGCGGGAACTCGCGTGGCCATTCAGGAAGCGCAGCCGCTCGACGCCGTAGCCGGCGCTCCCGACACTACCGCGCGAATGCGCGTGCGCATTGACCTGAGCGCCATGGACGAATTTACCCTTGACCAGATCAAGACCGTCCTGGCCGGCTCGCCCGGCCCGTGCCCCATCGCTTTTGATATATTCGATCCGGATGGTTCCATGGCCACGCTGGCTTCCAACCAAAGAGTCCGCATTGACGATCGCCTGGTGAGCCGGCTGCAGGAGATGCCCGGCGTGGGCCCAGTCGAAGTGGTTCGGTGAAGTGGTGCGCTGATGGAAAAACGCCAACGCCGCCGGGAACTCGAGCAGCTCGAAAGGGAAGTGGAGGACTTGCAGCGCCTTTCCCAGAACGGCTCTTCGCCCCCGGAACTCGAAAAAATTCGCGCACAGGTCTCGGAACTGCGCCGCGAATTCTATACCCACCTAGGCGCCTGGCAGCGCACGCAGATCGCGCGGCATCCGCAGCGGCCCTATACGCTCGACTTTATCCGTCTGCTCTGCACCGATTTTTCCGAGCTGCATGGAGACCGCGCATTTGGCGATGATCCCGCGATTGTCGGCGGCTTCGCGCGCTTCCATGGCCGGCCCGTGCTCGTCCTGGGCCACCAGAAGGGCCGCGACACCAAGCAGCGCGTGGCCCGCAATTTCGGCCAGGCCAAGCCCGAGGGCTACCGCAAGGCGCTGCGCCTGATGAAACTGGCCGCCAAGTTCAGCCGGCCCATTCTCACCTTCGTCGATACGCCGGGAGCTTATCCGGGCTTGGACGCTGAAGAACGCGGCCAAGCCGAAGCCATCGCCGTCAACCTGCGCGCCATGTCCCGCCTGCCGGTGCCCATCATCGTGACCATCACCGGCGAAGGCGGCTCCGGCGGCGCGCTGGCCATCGCCGTCGGCGATCAGATCAATATGCTCGAGAACTCCATCTATTCGGTGATTTCCCCCGAGGGCTGCGCTTCGATTTTGTGGCGCGACGCCGCCAAAGCCGAACTCGCCGCGGAAGCCCTGCGCATTACGGCGAAAGATCTCCGGGAATTCGGCATCGTGGACGAAATCGTTCCCGAACCCGAGGGCGGCGCCCACTCCGATCACGAAGCCGCCGCGCAGCTTCTCGAACCCGTTCTCGTGCGTGCCCTCGACAAGCTTTCCGTGAAGTCCGTTCCCGAATTGCTCCAGCGCCGCTACTCCAAGTTCCGCCGCATGGGCCAGTTGGCCGCCGCCGTCACCGGCTGAACTCTAACTGTGGCCGCAACCCCTTAGGCTGTCATCACGAGGTCCGGGTTGCGGACCGAGGGATCTGCTGTTGCTTTGGAAATAGCAATTCCGCCAAGTCAGCCCACGTGGGGTTTGTGGCCTCGATGAGAGCGATTCTCTTCTTTCTGTCCCATCCTTTAATCTGTTTCTCCCGGGCTATCGCCGCCCGAATATCTCCGAAGCTCTCGTAATACACGAGGCGATGAATCTTATAGCGCTTAGCGAACCCGCGTACCCGGCCCTCCCGATGTTCGAAAAGTCTCCGCTCCAGGTTATTCGTTACTCCCGTGTACAAATTATGTGACCGGCTGGCGATGATGTAGACGAAGCAGAATCGGTTGAGATTCAAAAGCAGATCCCTCGGCCCAAAGAGTGGGCCTCGTGATGACAGCTTAAGCGCTGGGCTGCTCGATCGGCGATCGCTGCACGATAGGAATTTTGCAAATCCTTGCGGTCAGCGTTGGCTGGAGACGCCATCGCCCGAGGGATCTGCGGTTGCACCTGCTTGTCGCGAGGTGTTCCCCGGCGCCCCGAAATTCGTTCTGCGCGCCGCTCTCAGGGCACGTGCCGGATAAGCAACTCCCGCACTCCGGAACATTGTGGCCGCGGCTCATTTGTTTTAGCTTAGGAACGGTCATGCTTCCCATCAGAGAAGACGCGGAAATTCAGGTAGCCGAGCCCTTCCGGCCGTACGAGCGCTTGGTCAAGATCAAGCTGCTCAAGAAGACCGTCGAGGTCCCGGAAAAAAATTCGCTCTTGCGCTGCTTTCAGTTTTTGAGTCCGGAGACCATCCCCTACGGCAGGTTCTGCTGGAATCAGGATTGCCAATACTGCCGGGTCGTGGCCAAGCTCCCCGATGACGACAAGCCGCGGGAGATGCTCAGTTGCAAGTTCATGGTCATGGCCGGAATGGAAATCACGGAGATCAGCCCGGAACTGAAGCTTTGCCTCCGCCCGGTTTTACAGAAGTCCTCTCGAGCTACGGCCCAGCCCCCCAGCCCTCAGCCCTAAGACGTAGCCATCGCGAGAACCAGCCTCCGGCCAGGAGCGAGTGCCCGAAAGCGACGTGGCGGAATCCGCCGGACTCCAGGGACCGTAGCTGAAGCCACCAAGACAAACCGCATGGCTCCGCGGTTCAGATCACACTCTTGCCGTCGCCGAGCGCTGACTCTGCATCTGCTTCATCATTTGCCGCATGGCCGCGATATGACCGGGAGTGCGGCTCTCGCTCCACGATGCGAAGCGCTCCGCGGCTTTTTCCAGGTGCGCGAGGAACAGCGGATTTGCGAACCGCTCGCGAATCGGTGCAATGATCGGCTTGACGCGCTCCCAGACCCCAAAAAATTCGCCGCTGGTCTCAAAGAAGAGGTCTTCGTGAAGGAGCCCGTAGTTGAGCAGCGCGCAAGCGTGTTCCCAATAACTGAGCACCATCATGGCCAGCGCGCCATTTTCCGTGCCGGGCGCCGCGAGGCGCATGAAGTCCTCGAGGTTCTCCACGAAGTAGTTCTTGGCGAACCAGTCGCGTGCCTGGCGCAGCCGAGCCTCGCGCCTTAGATCGTATACCTGCAGGTGAAGCTGTGCTTGTTCGTGCGTGGGTCTCGTTGCCATGTTTCTTTCTCTCCTCTTCTCCCTAATTGTCAGCGGAATTCGAACCGGCTACTCTACCCCGTCCCTTACCCCTGAGCCAACGCATATAACGGGAGTGCCCGGTCGGCCTCCCATAGCGCAGCCCGAAAGGTCCAAAGCAGCGTCGATGGGCATGATTCTACACCCGGCCGGCGCCTGACCCAGACCTATACCTGCTTGCCCTTCGGCAACAGCCAATCTTGTGGTAATATCAGCGCTTAAAGAGGAACCTGGAGGCCGGGTGAAAGCCAAGACGAAATTCGGAATTGGCATCGGCATCATTTTGATTTCGCTATCGGCCCACGCTTGGATGGGCGCCAAGCAGAGCCAGACCTACTACCACACCATTGCCGAACTCTCTTCTCTCAACGCATCGGCCGCGCATCAGCGCATCCGCGTGGGCGGCGATGTGGCTGCGGGATCGATCCAGCACTTGCCGGGCCGCGTGGATTTCGTCCTCAAGGAACAGGGCAAGACGCTGCCGGTCAGCTACGTCGGGTCCGATCCGCTGCCGGACACCTTTAAGGATGGCGCGCAATGCTTGATCGAGGGGCATGCCATGCCCGATGGGCGCTTCGTCGCCGAACAATTGCAGGCCAAGTGCGCCTCGAAATACGAGGCCGCGCCCGGCGGCACCGAGTCGTCGCCGCCTGCTTCCAGCGCGGACCGCAAGAGCTAACTTATTGACCCGGCGAATGCTCATCCGGTAGGTAGACTTCGCCGGAAGAGTTAGGGGGAAGTCGTTGGACCTGTTTGGATCTTTTGCCCTGCTTCTGGCATTCCTGTGCGGACTCTACGCCTTTGGCGGCGGCATCGCCGCCATCGTCACGCGCCGTCCGCTGCTGATCAAGAGCGCGCGCCACGCCGGCATGGCCGTTTGCGTGCTCATCTGGCTGGGCTTCGGCAGCCTCGCTTACCTCTTCCAGACCGACAACTTCTCCATGGCCTACGTCGTGGAGCACAGCAACCGCACGCTCCCGGCATTTTTCAAATTCGCGGCCATCTGGGCGGGACAGGAAGGCTCGCTGCTTTTCTGGAGCTTCCTGCTTTCGATTTACGTTTTCTCCGTTTTGTTCGCCTACCGCGGCAAGCATCCCGAGCTGATGCCCTACGTCGGCGTGGTCGTGGCCGGCGTGCAGCTTTTTTTCCTCACGTTTAACAATTTCCTGGCCAGCCCGTTTCAGATTCTGGGCTCCGCCGCGCCCAGCGGTGCCATGCAGTGGATCATGCGCGGCGATGGCAACGGCCTGAACCCGCTGCTGCAATATCCGGAGATGGTCATCCATCCGCCGATCCTTTATTCCGGATATACCGGCTTCACCATTCCGTTCGCTTTCGCGTTGGCCGCGCTGCTCGGCCGTTATCCCGGCGAGAAATGGATTCACCTCACGCGCCGCTGGACCATGATCGCCTGGGGCTTCCAGGGTGTGGGCATTCTGCTGGGCGCGCACTGGGCTTATGCGGTGCTCGGCTGGGGCGGCTACTGGATGTGGGATCCGGTGGAAAACGCGTCGCTCATGCCCTGGCTCACCGGCACGGCCTTTTTGCATTCGGTGATGATGCAGGAAAAGCGCGGCATGATGCGCGTGTGGAACGTGTGGCTGGTCTTCACCACGTTTTTGCTCACGATTTTCGGGACCTTCCTGACGCGCAGCGGCGTGGTCAATTCCGTGCACGCCTTCGCGCAATCGAAGATCGGCCCGTGGTTCCTCGGCTTCATCGGACTGGTGTTGCTGGTGTGTTTCGTTTCGTTCTGGCGCAATCGCGATTATCTGCGCAGCGACAACACACTCGATTCGCTCGTGTCGCGCGAATCGAGCTTCCTCTTCAACAACCTGATCCTGCTCGTCGCCTGCGTCGCGGTGATCTCCGGAACTTTGTTCCCGGTGCTCTCGGAATGGGTGCGCGGCACGAAGATCAGCGTCGGCGTGCCGTTCTTTAACATGATCAACCTGCCCATCGGCCTGTTCTTGCTTTTCCTCACCGGCGTAGGACCGCTGCTGGCCTGGCGCAAGACTTCCATGGCCAGCCTGCGCAAAAACTTCGGCGGGCCGCTCCTGATCGGCATCGCCGCCGGCGTGGTGGGCATGGCGCTGGGCCTGCGCAATTTTTACGTCACGACCTGCTTGATCCTGTCCGTCTTCGTCACGCTGACGATTCTCCTCGAGTTCTATCGCGGCGCGCGCGTGATCGCTTCGCGCGGCAATACCAACCTGCTTTCCGGCGTCGCCCAGCTCACCATGCGCAATACGCGCCGCTATGGCGGCTATGTGGTGCACTTCGGCATCGTGCTGATCTTTATAGGCATCTCCGGCGCGGCCTTCAATCAGGATAAACAGGCGGAAATGCCGCCCGGCGCGCAGATGCAGATCGGTCCGTATCGGCTCACGCACCAAACCTTCGATAGCACGCAACTCGGGAACTACACTTCCGAGCGCGCCACCATCGCCGTGGACCGCGGCGGCAAGCAGATCATCATGCTGTATCCCGAGAAGCGCTTTTATCCCTCGAACCAGGAATCGGGAACCATGGTGGCCATCTACTCCACGCTGAAGGAAGACCTCTACGTCGTCTATGCGGGCCACAGCCCGGATACGCAGCAGCCCGTCATTCACGCTTACCTGAATCCGCTGGTCAAATGGATTTGGCTGGGCGGCGCCATCGTCGTGCTCGGCACTTTGCTGGCCCTGGTGCCCAACCGCCAGCCCATGCTGGCGCTGCGTACCGCCGTGGAGCCTTCTCGCGCCGCACCGGCGCTCTCGCCCTCGCCCGCGCCGATCCAGCATTACGACGGCCATGATTAGCTCACGCTTGCGTCCGCCCGTAAGCCGAAAAGGTTTAAACGTAGCGCCGCGGCCTTCAGCGCGGCACAGGCCCTCCGGCATTTCGGGAATGAGGAATCGGAGAATCTGCCTTTCTCTTTTCGCCCTGATCCTTGCCGCGGCTCTCGCCGCCGCGCCGCTCTTCGCCCAAGCTCCCGTGCAAACCACGGACCGTGCTCGCCAAATCGGCAAGCAGCTCATGTGCACCTGCGGCTGCGGCGATACCGCCGGCTCCTGCAGCCATCCCGGCGCGGCATTCTCCGGCCCCTGCGAAATCGCCAAGGCCAAACTCAAGGAAGTTGACGAGCGCATCTCGCGCGGCCAATCAGACAGCGCCATCCTGCAAGCCTTCGTGCAGGAATATGGCGAGGTGGCGCTCGCCGCGCCGCCCGCCCGCGGGCTGAACTGGCTCGCCTACAGCTTCCCGGCCATCGCGTTTGCTATCGGCCTGGGCTTGGTCATAATGATTATTCGGCAGTGGCGGCATCGGCCTCGCGTCGCGCCGGCTTCCGGGCCGCCCGTCTCCGCCGAAATGCTGGAACACGCGCGCCGCCAGATCGAGCGCGAAGTGCAAGATGATTGAAGGCTGATCGTGCCAGTGTGTGTGACGCTTGGAGTCCCGAAGGGACGAAACAATTTAGCCCAGTGCGGGAGCACTGGGTGCTGGTGTAAAAGAAACCTGAGCCCCGTTAGGGGCGACACAATTTGATCAGCTATTTTGATCAGTTATATAGATCTGGCCGATGATTGAAAGTTGGGTTCCCCCCGCAATCATGCATTCTGCAGTCGCCATAAGTATCGATACGCTGGCCGTGGTCGCTTGTGTCGCGCTCACTGCCGCCACGCTGATTTTCGTCTTCATGATCCAGCCGGATCCCGCCGACTCCGCTCCGCACCGCTCGCATCTCGATCAGCTCATGGAGCGCCGCGACATCATTTACGATAATTTGCGCGATCTGAAGTTTGAGTACCGCACCGGCAAATTTGCCGAGGAAGATTACGAGCAGATGAAGCAAACCCTCGAAGCCGAGGCCGCCGTCGTGCTCGCCGACATCGAGCGCGTCACCGAAAGCCCCGGAATGCTGCCGCGTTCCGACGCGGCCGTGCGCGGCCGCGCCATCCCCGCCGGCCCCAGGGCAGGGAATTGACCATGCCGCGCATTCTGCGATCTGTTGTCATTCTGAGCGGGTGTGGAATTTGCTTGCCGAAGAATCTCTCTTCGTATTTCGGTACGGAGAAAGAGAGATTCTTCGTCGCGCGGAAAAACGAACTGGCGCGCGAAAGGCGCGCCGCGCTCCTCAGAATGACAGCATTGGCACGAGGCCAAAAAAGCAGATCCCTCGGTCGCCGCGGCGGCCTCGGGATGACAACACTCTTTTCCCATGCGAGGCGCGCGCTTGTGTGCCTCGGACTGCTGCTGGCCTTCGCCACCGCCGCCGCCGCCGGCACGGTCACTGGCGTGGTGCACAACGGCACAGACGGCAAAATCGCCGCCGGCGTGGACGTCATCCTCATTCAACTGCAAGGCGGCATGCAACCCGTCGCCAATACCAAGTCCGACTCCAAAGGCGCGTACAAATTCGATTTCCCCGCCATCGGCCAGCAGCCCATGCTCATTCGCGCCGTCTATCACGGCGTGATGTTCCATCAGCCTTTGCCGCCGGGCCGCTCTGCCGTGGACGTCACCGTCTACGAGCCTTCCCCGGATTCCAAACTCGTGAGCGTCGGCTCGCGCGTCATCGTCTTCCAGCCCAATGGCAGCAACTTGCTGGTGGGCGAAGAGTACGCGCTGCAAAACCAGTCGCAGCCGCCCAAGGCCTACTTCAGCGACAAAGGCGATTTCCAATTCCAGCTTCCGCAGGGCGCGCAACTCGGGCAGGTCTCTTCCTGGGGACCTTCAGGCATGCCCGTCACGCAAGGGACCATGGACCGCGGCAAAGGCAAATACGCCATTGCCTACGCCTTTCAGCCCGGGGATAACGGCGTGCGCCTCTCCTATCAGCTTCCGTATGCCTCGAATCGCGCCGATCTGCGCCTGACTTCGGATTATTCCGTGGGGCGCGTGATGCTGGTCGCGCCGCCTACCATGCAGGTGAAGAGCGACGGCTTCACCGCCGCCGGCACCGAACAAGGCTTTAATCTTTATACGCGCGACGCCATTCCCGCGGGGCTTCCCTTCGACGTGTCGGTTTCCGGCACCGCGCCGCCTCCGCAGGCTTCCCAGCAACAGCAGGGGAACGACCAGGACCCGGAAGTGAATAGCCGCGTGACCGCCACCGTGCAGGCCCTGCCGAACCGCCTCGATAGCTTGCGCTGGATCATCATCGGCGGATTCGCCGCGCTCTTTGCGCTCGGCGTATTGTTGCTTTGGCGCCAGCCCGCGCTCGCTACAGCGGCGGGAGCCGGCGGTTTGCCGGTGCCCACAACGCCTCCGCAAGGTTCCCGAAAGCGCAAAGCAGCGCCTCCGGTTGCGCCTGCGGCTGTAAAAGCGGCAGCGGTGACATTCGCATCCACGCGGCCCGCGGCGCCCTCCGTTCAGCCCGACAGGGCGGCATCGGCCGCATCGGCCGTATCGGTTTCATCTGGGGCCGATGTCTCCAGCGTCGAGAGCCCCGATTTGGATCGCGAAGTCCAGAAGCCGGGGTCCCCAACACACGCCGCCCGGGCGCGAAGCGCCACGTTAGAGGAGAGCTCGCGTGCTGGGGTGGAGAACAGCCTCGACAGCCTCAAGGACCGGCTCTTCCGCCTCGAACTCCGCCGCCAGGCCGGCACCATCTCCGAAGAGGACTACGCCCGCGAGCGCGCCAGCACCGAGCAAATCCTGCGCGAACTCGTCCGAGG
>WNFT01003671.1_pt1 | contig 13359 bp, 12 predicted proteins | sample 5400191 | NCBI WGS metagenome assembly WNFT01 (sample SAMN13153359, study PRJNA577476) | soil metagenome | isolation source: 80 cm saprolite under Madrone tree | place: USA:California | collected 2016-06-14
ACTGGGGCGGCGGCGACACGAAGGCGGGGGGCGGGGGCAGGTACCGCCCGACCAAGGAGAAGATGCGCCCGATGCACAGCTCAGGCGGCCACGTGGAGAACGCGATGAGGCCACCAGGCTTGAGGACGCGTAGCATCTCACGCGTGGCAATCTCGGGGCGTGGCGCGAACATATGGCCGAACTGGCTGAGCACAACGTCGAAGGCGCCGTCCACGAAGGGCAGGCTCTCGGCGTCACCCTCGTGCCACTCGACCTCTGCATCGGCGACGGCCGCATTCTCCTGGGCGCGCTTGAGCAATTCCGGCGTGAGGTCGAGTCCCGTGACCTTCGCCCCGCGGCGCTGCGCGGTGATCGCCACGACCCCGGTGCCGCAGCCGACGTCGAGGACCCGATGGCCTGCCTGGATACCCGCGAACGCGACCAGCCGGGGTGCCGTCGCACATGTCATCAGCTCGAATGGGGTGAAGCATGCCCACGCCTGCCGTTGGGCGGCCTTGAACTGTGCCAGCGCATCCATGTGTGTCCTCCCGCTTGTTCTGGTGGCGTGACCAGCTGAAGGTGACTCCCTCGGGCCTGTGCGGTCGTTGATCTCAACATCCACAGGACCACGATCTCGACAGGCCCGACCCCATAAAAGCACCGCGTACGGAGATCGCCGAAGGAGTGCTCGACGCATCATGAAGTGTCCCCGGTGCCGGCATGAGAGTCATTCCGGGGCGAAGATCTGCGACGAGTGGGCGGCGACCGAGTACACGCGCACCGCCTCGGCACGACCGCGGAGCTGCTGGAGGCCGAGGTCTTCGAGCGCGTACGCCTCGACGCCGTCGAGGCGTTCGAGCGCATCCGCCGACACGAGAAACTGGCGCTCGAGGTCGCGGGTCGTCCCCTCGATGCGCGCCGTGGTATTCATCACGTCCCCGTGGAAGACGATCGCGCGCCGGCTCTCTCCCACCTCCCCGGCGATGACCGACCCCGCGTGGAGCGCCGCGCGCAACCGGGGGGCCACGCCGAAGTCGCGGTCGAAATCCGGGGCGGCCCTCGCGAGCGCCCGCTCGATCTCGAAGAAACAGGCAAGTGGGCGAGCGCCTCGTCGTCCCTCGGACGCCGTCCAGGTGATCACGATCTCGTCGCCGACGTACTGGTAGATCTCGCCGCGATAATCGTCGATTGGCTCCGAGGCGACGTGAAACACCCGGCCCAGGAAGCGATGGACCGCGGCAGGGCCGATGCGCTCGGCGAGCGGTGTCGAGCCGGCGATGTCGACGAAGAGAAAGAACCGTTCCTCGGCGCGCGGGCGATGGTAGCGGCCGAGCATGATGTCGCGCAGGGTGCGTTCACCGATCAGGCGGCTCAGCTGGATCAACAGGATGCAGGCCGGCACGAACAGGGCGAGGATCATCATCGCGGCCCTCAGCGGCACGCGCGGGGGCTGGTGCGCGACCACCAGCCTAGGGTCCCCCCCGATCAGCACGGCGGTGACGAGGTGTCGCCCGAGTCTGCCGCCGATTTCGATCACGACCAGGGCGTAGTACGCGAGCCACTTGACCACGAAGGTGAAGAGGAACGGCGCTCCCTCGAGGACCCGACCAAGCCGCGTCTGCGGGAGAAAGATCTCGGCGGCGGCGACGGTGCCGAGTACTAGCACGGCGTCGATTGCGCTGACCAGCGCGCCGACGAGCGGGGCGCGACCGAGCACGCTCCCAAGCAGTGCGCCGCCGGTGGCGATGATGGCGAGAACACTGATGAAGAAGCGGAGGCGGCGCTTCGTGGCCGCGCGCATCAGACCGCCTTGTGCATTGGCATGTCGATGTCTCCCGGGTCGCCAAGGCATGATAGCGCGCCGGGCACTCATAGGCGCGGCCGGGTTGATTCGGCGATGAACACGATTTTCGCGTTCTTGCGAAAAAGGGGCGTGCATGCGAGCGACGCCGGCCATTCGACCATCTCAACCGTGAGTCGGTTGAAGGCCAGATGGCGGCGAGCATTACCACGTGGCCTGGGAGGGTTCATGGGGCGCAGCAGCCAAGGACGGACGTCGGACCGTTGGACCCGCCGGCGACGCTCGGCTGGGGATTCGGAAGAGGCGCCGTTGACCGAAGCACCGAAGGGCTCGCTGGCTCTGGCAGGCTCGATCCTCGACCTGTTCGCGTCGCTTCGCGACCGACCTCGGCCAATTGATCTGTACATCGGCTACTTCGGCGGCGCTCCCCTGTCTGCCCGGCGACCGGAGAAGGACTGAACCACACATGAAGAACCCAGATGACATCCAGAACGGCAAGTCTGTCGGCGGCGACGAGCGTGGTGTTACTTGGGACCCTGGGTGGGCTGCTGCCCTCGTAAGCCCAGGGCGTTGACTCGGACCGGCCTCCTCAACGCGGACAATGATGCGAACGACTGTCTGACCTACCACCGTGGCTACAGGTCCTGGCACTACGGTGCGCTCGACCACATCAATGCCAAGACCGTGAGGAACCTCCGCATCGCCTGGATCCATCAGGCAGGTCGGTCGACCCGCGGCCTGTAGTCCATGCCGCTTTGAATCTTTAATACTTCCGCTCCACCTACAGAATCGAAGCGCACAACTCTTGCGGTTTCATTCGCCACGTCAATCTCCTTTACGGCTTTTGATCTCTGCGGAAGACAGGAGGGATTCAATGAATGGTGGCGGCGTCGGGCAAGCCGATCGATCCCGACAGGCCGGCGGGTCATCGTGGTCAGGATCGCCACTGATGGCAAGGTGTGATACGGAACAGTCGTGCTCCGAGGCTGTGATATTCTCGCTTTCGAAGCCTGAGTTGCAGGACGCCGTCGAGGGTTCCCGTGCTCGAAGAGACTGATCGTCAAATCGACAACGTGCGGACACGCGTCACCCGCCACCGTCTCGCCTCGGGAGCCCATACTGGCTTCCACCGCCACGAGTACGATTACGTTGTCGTTCCGGTGACCGCTGGGCGCATGCGGATCGTGGAGGGCGGGAAGGAGGTGTTCTCGGATCTCTCGAGCGGTGTCGCGTATTTCCGCCGGGCCGGTGTCGAGCACGATGTCTTCAACGGCGGCGACCAGGACCTGGTTTTCGTTGAGATCGAGCTCATTAGCTGAGCGATCCGGCCGCTGTTGAGGACTGTTTCCCGCCAAAAGTCAGGTCCTCGGCCAAGTGGTTGATCTATCAGCTCGGATCCGGAGAGAATCTCAGCTCGATGATCGCCCCTCCTCTCCCCTGCTCCGGCTCCTCCCATTCCTGTCCGGCGGCTACCGGCAGCTCGCGGTGAAACGCGTTCAAAAATCCCGCCAGAGGATTGCGAAACACATCCTGTCCTCTCCCGTCCAGGACCCCAGCCTCCGGACAGGAAAACATACACGGTACTTCATCCTACAGTTGGCGGAGAGCCACTTGACTTCGACTCTTTTTCGGCAGATGGTCGGCCGCATCGAGCGAATCGCATCGCACCCCACGTGATCGAGAAGGCCCACGCACGGAGGGAGGGGAAAGCGGAGCGCTCTTGGCGGGAGTATCTCTGGGCCGGATGGTCGCCGATGGCAAACCTTCGGAAGACGAGTCCTACCAGGCGCCGCGCGAACGGCCGGTGTGACGCATTCCGAACGGCAGAACGGACTTCGGGCATGTCACGTCGGCCGTTCAGAAGCGCGAGGGAACGAGAACTTGGTTCTAAATCGCACATTTCGGCTTAAAGGAGTACTAAAGGAATAGAGGATGAACCAGGAGAGATGACATGGCCAGCATGCGGAAAGAAACAGATAGCCTCGGTGTCGTTGAAGTGCCCGCCGACAAGCTTTGGGGTGCTCAGACGCAGCGCTCGCTCGAGCATTTCAGCATCGGCAAGGATTTGATTCCGCGTGAGATGATCACCGCCTATGTCACCTTAAAGAAGGCCGCGGCCGCCGCAAACCATGCCAGCAAGCGGCTCGGCGATCAGCAATACGAATTGATCGTTCAGACTTGCGACGAAATCCTCGCCGGCCAGCATCACGACATGTTTCCGTTGCATGTGTGGATGACGGGCAGCGGCACGCAGTTCAATATGAACGTGAACGAGGTGATCTCCAATCGCTGCTGCCAGCTCGCGGGCACGCCCCTCGGGAGCAAGACGCCGGTGCACCCCAACGATCACGTGAATATGGCCCAGTCGTCGAATGATTCATTTCCGTCGGCCATGTACATCGCGGCGGCGGTCAATGTGAAGCAACGTCTGATTCCGGCCGTGACGGGCTTGCACGACGCGATCAATGCGAAAGCGCAGGCGTGGACGGACATCGTCAAGATCGGCCGCACCCACATGCAGGACGCCACCCCGCTGACATTGGGCCAGGAATGGTCCGGCTATGCGGGGATGTTGGCGGATAATCTGGAGCGGATCGAGGCCGCGCTTCAGGGGGTGTACCGCCTGGCGCTGGGCGGCACAGCGGTGGGAACGGGCATCAACTCGGCACCCGGTTTTGCCGAGGCGGCGGCGACCGAGATCGCCAAGCTCACCGGCCTCCCCTTTGTAACCGCACCCAACAAGTTCGCCGTACAGGGCGCTCACGATGCCCTGGTGCAGCTGTCCGGCACCCTGCGCACCCTGGCCGTGTCCCTCTACAAAATCGGCAACGATATTCGCCTGATGTCTTGCGGGCCGCGCGCCGGATTCGCTGAATTGGCGATCCCGGAAAATGAGCCGGGATCGTCGATCATGCCAGGCAAGGTCAACCCGACCCAGTGTGAAGCACTGACCATGATTGCTGCGCAGGTAATGGCCAATGACGTCGCGGTGGGTTTTGGCGGTGCGGGCGGCTATCTTGAAATGAACGTTTACAAGCCGCTGATGATCTTCAACCTCACCCATTCCATTACGATCATGACCGATGGCTGCACCAACTTCCGGAGGTTTCTGGTCGAAGGCACCAAGCCCAATCTGAAGAGGATCAACGAATACGTTGAGCGTTCGCTGATGCTGGTCACGGCGCTAGCGCCCGTGATCGGGTACGACAAGGCATCAAAGATCGCCCACCATGCCATGGACAATGACCTCACGCTCAAGGCTGCCGCCTTACAATTGGGCTTTGTCACAGAGACTGAATTTGAGCGCATCGTCGATCCAAGAAAGATGGTGAAACCCTACGTGGCGACCGCTTCCTGAGGGGCGGCCCTGTCGAGCCTCAACAATTCCGGAACGGGGATAGCAGCCCGCTCTATTTTCTTGCGGTGGCGGGGTCTTGGATAAAGAGCTGATCTTGACTTTCAAGAGCGCGGTTCCGGGTGAGCGGAGTTTGCAGGAACGGTCCGATCTCGTCCTCACCTTCGCCCGAGTACTGTATGCCAATGGCCAGTCCACGGAAGACACCCTGGCGGCAGCCGAGCGGCTCGGCGACGACCTTGATCTGCGCGCCAGTATCATTCCTCGTTGGGGAGAGCTGCAACTTCAAGCCGAAGACGGGAGCGCCCGACTGGTCTCCGTCGGGGCGGCCGATCCCACCGGCGTGGACATGGATCGTGTGGCCTCCGCCATGCGGGCAATCGACGAGGTCGGCGCTGGCCGGCTTGTGCCACCTGGCGCAATGGAGGCGATCAGCACGATCTCGCACGCGCCGCCGGCACCGACCTGGCTGTTCACGCTGGCCGCTGCGGCGGGCGCGGCGGCGCTGTCGGTGCTGTTCGGGGTCCGGCATCTAGCGGCGGTGGCGCTCATAGCCGCCAGCGCGGCGGTCGGTGCCGTCCTGCGTCGCACCCTGGCACAGTACAGCACAAACCCCCTGCTGCAGCCGCTCTGCGCGGCGCTGCTCGCTGGCATTGTTGGCGCGTTGGCGGTTCGCTATCAGCTGAGTTCCTCACTGCGCCTCGTCGCGGTCTGCCCATGCATGATTCTGGTGCCGGGGCCGCATGTGCTCAATGGCATGATGGACCTCGCCGCGGCTCGCGTCCATCTCGGCGCCTCCCGCCTGATCTACGCCGGCCTCGTCATTCTGGCGATCTCAGCCGGACTCCTCCTTGGACTGGGCCTTTTCGGCGTTTCCTTGCCGGTGGGCGAGCCCGGCAGAGCGGTGCCCCTCTGGCTCGACATGATCGCCGCCGGGGTCGCTGTTGCCGCTTACAGCATCTTCTTCTCGACGCCCTTGCGTATGTTGGGCTGGCCGGTTGCCGTCGGAATGCTGGCTCATGCTCTGAGGTGGCGGACACTTGCGGTCGCTGGCGCTGGTGCAGCGACCGGCGCGTTCGTTGCCTGTCTGGCCGTCGGGCTGATCCTCACTCCAGTCGCTCGTCGTTGTCATATGCCGTTCGCGGCCATCGGCTTTGCCTCGGTGGTGTCGATGATGCCGGGCGTCCTCCTGTTCAGAATGGCGAGCGGCCTCCTGCAACTTGCCAATAGCTCGAATACCACCTTGGAGCTCCTAGCGGCGACGATCGCCGACGGCGTGACCGCTATCACCATCATTTTCGCGATGAGCTTTGGCCTCATTGTTCCGAAGGTAGCCATCGATCGCCTCGGTGACGGCGCAACGCAGTCGAAGTCCTGAGCGGAGATGGAAGATGGCGACATCCACAGCATCATCCAGCATCCCACATCCCGGACCGCAGCAATCGGACGACCCTTCCGATCTAGCGCGATCGGAGGCGCGGCTTCCGCCTCTGCTCAGCGTGATCGCGGGCATGGTCGACGTGATTGGATATTTGAGCCTCGGCAAGCTATTCACCGCCCACGTCACTGGCAACCTCGTGGTCATAGTCGCGCTGCTGGTGCGCGGCGGACCCCCCAACATGGCCCAGATCCTCGCTGTTCCCGTGTTCATCGTCGCCGTCGCCGCCGTCTGGCTGATCGCCAAAGCGGCGAACAAACGCGGTCTAGCGTTGGCTCGGCCGCTTCTGATTGTTCAGTTTCTGCTGCTCACCTGCGTCCTCATTTTCAGCGTCACCCGTGATCCCGCCGCCAATCCGCACGGATCGATGGCCGCCGGCGCCGCCATGATCGCTGTCTCCGCTATGGCGTGTCAGTTCGCTCTCCTGCGCCTCGCCGTGCCCGGGGCGCCTTCGACGGCCGTGATGACAGGCAATTTGACCAACACTGTCCTGTCGCTGCTGGACACACTGTCGCGAAGCCAGCCGCTGATGGAAGGCGCCCACGAGCGGCTGAAAAAGACCTTGAAGCTCGTCCTCGGCTTCTCCGGAGGCTGCGTTGCAGGTGCGGCCGCGGTCTCAATGCTGGGAGATTGGGCCTGGTCACTTCCGGTCGTGCTGGCCGGCGCGGCAGCAGCATTGCGGTAGGACAAGTTGCTGCTGTTCCGTCTGAACGTCGGATACGCACATTGCCGAAACATCCAACCATATGGAAGACATTCATCATGAAAGCACACCAGCTCCTGCTCGCCGCGATACTCGCCAGCGCAATCGGGGCTCCGATCGAGACCATAGCCGAGGACAACAGCATGGTGCAGCAGATGACGCCCGCAGCGGTTCAATTACCCATTGAAGGTGAGTTGCCTTCTCTGGGCAGCGCGACGGAGTGGCTCAATACGCAGCCATTGACCGCGGCCGGCCTGCGCGGGAAAGTCGTCCTCATCGACTTCTGGACCTATTCCTGCATCAATTGGCTACGCTCACTTCCCTATGTCCGCGCGTGGGCCGAGAAATACAAGGATCACGGATTGGTGGTAATTGGCGTGCACGCGCCTGAGTTCGCATTTGAGAAACACGTCGACAACGTTCGCCGAGCCGCGAAGGGGATGAGCGTCGATTATCCGATCGCGATCGATAACGACCATGCGATATGGCGTGCTTTCAAGAACGAATATTGGCCGGCCCTCTATTTCGTCGATGCGCAGGGGCGTATTCGACATCATCAATTCGGCGAGGGCGAATACGAACAGTCGGAACTGATAATTCAACAATTGCTGGCCGAGGCCGGAATCGGCGGCATCGGTCATGAACTGGTTTCGGTCGATGCCCGTGGTGCTGAAGCGGCCCCCGATTGGCACAACTTGAAGTCTCCCGAAAACTATGTCGGCTATGAGCGCACCGAGAACTTTGCGTCTCCCGGTGGTGCACTATCGGATAAGCGTCGCGTCTATGCTGCCCCCGCGCGGTTGAGACTCAATCATTGGGCGCTTTCGGGTGATTGGACGGTGGCGAAACGGGTCACTGTGTTGAACAAGGCCAACGGGCGGATCGCGTACCGCTTTCACGCCCGCGATCTTCATCTCGTCATGGGACCGGCAGCGCGGGGAACTTCCGTGCGATTTCGCGTGCTCATCGATGGACAGCCGCCGGGTGCCGCTCACGGCATTGACGTAGACGACCAAGGCAACGGCACGGTTACCGAACAGCGGCTGTATCAGCTGATCCGACAACCGAAGCCCATCGCTGATCGACAGTTCGAGATCGAGTTTCTCGATTCGGGCGTGGAGGCTTTTGTGTTCACGTTCGGCTGATCCACGGCAGAGGTTGTTCACCCGATCACCACGGCATCGCCCCGGCGCAACGGCACCACGTCGGCCCGCGATTGCATACGTGGGCGCTGCTCGGTTAGCACGACTTCGCCGCCGGTGAAATCCTGTTCCGGCTCCGACAGCAGAATAGCCATCTGCAGCGGAAAGACGTGCTCGCCGTAGAGATCCTGGTGGAGAGCGTTGTAGTCGCCCGCGGCATATTGCGGGAGGAGCGGCGTTGGCCGCGTCTGCCCCGCCTTGTGGCAGCGCGCGATGAAATCGGCATGTGCGTCCGGATAGCTGACGTCGATCCCCATCGACTCGTTCCAGCGATTGGCGATCGACGCCAGGTTTGGATAGATCGCACTGCGAAGATCGGAGACGATGTCTTGCAGCGGATACGTGAAGTACTTGTATTCACCCCGCCCGAAGCCGTGCCGCGCCATGACCACATGGCTCCGGAACCGGCCGTCGTCACCGTACAGACCGGCGATGGCTTCACACTCGTCGGCGGTCAGAAGCTTCTCGACCATAGCCCAGCCATGGTCATCGAGGTGCGTCGAGACGCTGGTCCAGTCGAGCATCCCGACACGGGTGTTGATGCCGACCGGATCAGTCTGTGTTGCTTGTACCACGTTGCGCATGCTACGTTCTCGGCGCGTCCGAAGTCGAGGAGGCTGGGGAACGCTACCGTCAGGCCCTGGCGCTGGCCCACGAACTCGGCATGCGTCCGCTGATCGCGCACTGCCACCACGGCCTCGGAAAGCTCTACCGGCGCGCCGGGAAGCGCGAGCCGGCCCGCGAGCACCTCGGAACCGCGACGGCGATGGACATGCGGTTCTGGCTGGAAAAGGCGAAAGCGGAGGACCAGTGAGTTAGCGTAACGGGCACCTTGGCCTGGGCCCGAATCTGCGGAGGCGCTATGCCCACCTATGCGTTCAGTTGCGAGAAATGCACGAAAGAGTTTGAGATGACTTTGACGATGGCAGAGCGAGCGAAGGCAAGGGTCCGATGCCCAAGCTGCAAAAGTGAGAAAGTGATGCCTCAATTAACGTCGTTCACTGCCAAAACCTCGCGGAAGAGCTGAAGACGAGGAGACAGTGAGACCGCGGTGACACGCACGAGTCTCGTGGAAAGAGCGCTCACCTCGCGCCGGGTCGGCCCGTATACGTTACAGGCGGCCATCGCCGCCGTGCACGGCGAGGCCGCCGCGGCGGAGGCCACCGACTGGGCCCAGACCGTTACGACTTGCTGCTCCAGATGGGACCCTCGCCGGTCATTCGCTTGAACCGCGCCGTGGCGGTGGCGATGCGGGACGGCGCCGCCGTCGGCCTGGCCCTGGTCCAAGGCCGTAATAAGCAAAGAGAACTCGCCGGCTACCAGTGGCTCTACTCCGCGCAGGCCGACCTGCACCGGCGTCTCGGACAGGCGCCTGAGGCCCAGGCAGCCTATCGAAGCGCCCGGAGTATGAGCCAACAAGAACCGCAGCCGCGCTATTTAGAACGGCGGCTCCAGGAGCTCGAAAAAGAATAGTTTGGACGTGTGTCGAATTTGGGGGCCGCCAAACGACTAAGGGTGCAGGACCAAAATAAAAACCAAGGAGAAGACCTATGCAATTCATGATGCTGATGATCCCCAATGTTTACAGAGGCAATAAGAAGTTGGACCCCGGCTTTGTGCCCGACCGAAAGAAAGTTGAAAAGATGGCCCGCTTTAATGAGGAGTTTGGCAAGGCCGTCAAAATCCTCTCGCTGAACGGCCTTCATCCGCTCAACACCGGCGCGCGTGTTTCGTTCGGCAAAGGGAAGCCGACGGTGACCGATGGGCCGTTCATCGAGACGAAAGAAGTGCTGGGCGGTTATTGGATGGTGGAGGCCAACTCAAAAGAAGAGCTCGTGAAATGGGTGCAGCGGTGCCCCGCCGACGAAGGCGACGTGATTGAGATCCGGCAGATTTTTGACGAGGCGGACTTCGCCATCAAGAAATAGGAGGCGGCCATGAAATACGTCCGCTGTGCCTACAGCTCTTAGGGCGGCCAGCGTCCGAGTCTGGGAGGTAATGTCACGGGGACGGGGGCCACGAGTGGGGTGACCACCGCCGGCGGGCGTTCATGTTGCCTATTTTGGGGCGCGCTGAATCTCGCTGGAAGCGCGCGAAACAGTGGAAGTCCTCAACAGCGGAGCGCGGGACCACATTTTGAATCATTGTGAGAAGGAAGCACAGCAAGCTCAACCGCCGAGCTGGCGCCATCCTTACACTACCCGGCTACCCACGGTTCGAACCCTCACGTTGCGCTTACGGGGTCTGTCCTGAACACCAAGAAGGGTCGTACAGCTGAGTATTCGGCGTGATCGATTGGCAAGACCCCATGACCTGGATCGTGTGCAGCCTGATCATCGTCGCGATTGTCGTGGCGCTGCTCATTGCGATCGTCTACCGGAAGGGACGGCCGTTCGTGGACGGCGACGTGTTCCGCGCGAGTCGCTGGACCCGCGGCAACCATCTCTTCCCCACGCAGGTTGCGATCACGCCTACTAGCGTCGTGCAGCACACGCCACGGTGGATCGGCAAGCAGGAGGAGTCGATTCACATCGCGCACGTCGCCTCCGTCAAGATCGACACGCATCTCATCTTCTCGGACGTCATCATCGAGACCAGTGGAGGCTCGGACCCCATCGTGTGTCACGGCCATCCGAAGGCGGACGCTGTCCAGATCAAAACGCTCATCGAGCGACATCAGAGTGGGCGGTTCGGACCGCCCGGCTGAACGCCGAACCCGAAAAAGGACGGCGCAATGACGCTCCGGGCGGGCGAACCTATGAGGGAGAACGAGAACACGTACCCGAGCATTCGGGAGACTCCCGGCGGCTCGGGACAAGGGAGAGGGCGGTGATGGAAGGAGCCATCGTCGTCTGGCTGATAGTCGGCGTAATCACCGCGCTTGTGCTCGGCATCCGGGCAGTTTATCCGAAGAACCGCAGCGGGACGTATCGCCGAGTTGGAAAATCATCGCCATGCTGGGGGTCTCGTTCCTCTACCAGAGCCAACGGCCGGGTGGACGTACGGAAGACACCGGAGAGGGCGAAATAACGACTTTCGGACGACCTGGCCGCTGACGAGCGCGGGATCGCGATGTGGCCTGGCCGGATCTGATGCGGGATCTCGCCGAAGTCAAAGCCGTAGAGATCACGCTCGACGGCCACCGCTACCGGCTCCGAACGGAGCTGCAGCGCTCGGCCAGCCCCATCCACGATGGGTGCCGCCGCCGCTATCCCCACCAGGGAAGCCGTTTCGCCATCGGTGGCGTGCTGGCTCCCTCTCGGAGCGACTGCGCACGCGCTCATGACGATCGGCCGGTTGGACCCGGATGCTACGCGTGGAGGAGCTCGACCGCCTCCTCGTAGATCTCCACGTTCTTGCCGTAGGAGATGGCCGACGCCTGGGCCGCGCTGACGAGATGGCGCCAGCGCCACGGAAGGCGGGTGGCGTGGAACTCCTCGAAGGTGGCCTGATGGTGCTTGAAGGCGTGCATCTCGGTGAAGTTGTCGTGCACGACAATCGTGGCCAGACGGCTGATGAGCGCATCCGGGGCGTACCCGAGGTCGGCATACTGCTGCGCCAGGTTCACGGTGTTCTTTACCTCGGGCACCGCGAGCATCTGCCCGAGGTTGGTGACCTTCGACCAGTTGGTCGGCGGCTGCGTGTAGATGCTCTCCTCGAGAGCATCCAGCAACGCGGCCTGGGTGCGATAGGGCAGCGCCGCGACGGCCTCCGGATTCGGCTGGGGTGGTGCCTCCATGCGGTTCTGCGTCGAGTGCACCTCGGGGCCCGTGTGCCACGTCAGCAGCGCCAGCAGCTTGTTGCGCAGGCTCACACCTTCCAGCTTCAAGAGATACCGACGCAGGTTCGCGCCCGTGTGCAGGTGCACGTCCATCGGATTCCCCGTGAGCGATCGCATGAACAGGCCGGCGGCCCCGATCGACAGGGCTTCGCCCGTGCCCTGGAGCGACAGACCGTCCGCGAGGGCCTTCGCGAGCATCCGCGGGATCTCCTGATAGTTATCGCACCCGGTGATCGCCTCACCCAGGAGGCCGATCGCCGGCGTTTCCTCCGGGCTCGTGTGGAAGCCCAGCGGGCGCTTCAGGAGCTCGTACTCGTCGAGCAGCGGCTCGATGTGATTCAGGACGGGCGTCGTGGGGAACCGGCTGACGTACCGGACGGCGGGGCGCATCAGGAACGGCGTGTGCTCGCGTCCCAGCCAGTCGAGGGCGCGCCACGTGAACATGGGGAAGATGAAGTAGTGATCGTCGAGCGTGTTCTTCGGGATCGCCACGGTCAGCAAGAGGTCCAGTGCCTCGCCATGGGGAATGTTGTCCCAGAGCCAGAGGAAGTGGCGATCCGCACCGTTGTACAGGCCGCGGTCCACGCAGGCGAAAAACGCCTTCTTGGTGGCCTCGACGCCGCCCGAATCCAGGGGCTCGGCATCCGCCAGGATGTACGGGCCCATGTTGGGGTGATTGATGTGCTTGTTCGACAGCGCGACGTGCTGAAGGATCGGCAAGAACCGCTGTTCGCCCGACACGCGCTCCACGGTGTTGTGGAGCGCGTGAAGCCCGACGAGCGGGTGCAGCGGCCCGCCATGGTGGCCGGGCGGCAAGTCCGAGGAACGAGTGACCGCGAGCGCCGACGCGGTCAGGAGCTTCTTGACCGACAGGCCTTCGCGCAACTTGCCCAGGGTGGCTTCGAGGATCCGGCTGGGGTCGGTCTCCTCGATGAACTGCACCAGCGGCTCGATGTCCTCGGCAAACCGTACGGGCCTGTGCATGATCTCTCTCCCCTCGTTCCCCTCTCGTTCCGTAGAGAGCGCGTGGTGCCTGAATCCTACCGCGTAGTCGGATCCAGCGCAGCAACCTTGTCGGAACGCCTTTTTGCCGCCGCCAC
>WNFT01003672.1_pt1 | contig 13359 bp, 10 predicted proteins | sample 5400191 | NCBI WGS metagenome assembly WNFT01 (sample SAMN13153359, study PRJNA577476) | soil metagenome | isolation source: 80 cm saprolite under Madrone tree | place: USA:California | collected 2016-06-14
CGATACGCGCGGCATCGATACGCCGCGCACCGCCGCGACCTTCCGCTACTTCGGAGGCATGGCCGACAAGTTCGAGGGGTCCGTCATCCCGGTGGAAGCGGGCTTCCTCAATTACCTCCTGCGCGAGCCGCTCGGCGTGGTCGGGCAAGTGGTGCCGTGGAACTTCCCGCTCATGTTCACCAGCTGGAAGATGGCGCCCGCCCTCGCCGCCGGGAACTGCGTGGTGATGAAGCCCGCCGAGCTGACTCCCCTCTCCAGCCTGCGGATGGCCGAGCTCATGGCCGAAGTGGGGTTCCCCGACGGCGTGGTGAACATCGTGCCGGGGCTCGGCGCGGTGGCCGGGCAGTATCTCGCAGAGCATCCAGGAGTGGCCAAGATCGCCTTCACCGGCTCGACCGCGACCGGACGCCGCATCGTCCAGGCGTCCGCCGCAAATCTGAAGAAGGTACAGCTCGAGCTGGGGGGCAAGGGCGCCAACACCGTCTTCGACGACGCGAATCTCACCGCGGCGGTGAACGGCTCCGCTTTCGCCATCTTCCACAACCAGGGCCAGGCTTGCGTCGCGGGGTCGCGTTTGCTCTTGCAGGAGAAGATCGCGGAGGCATTTCTCGCCCGCTTCCTGCCGTTGGCGAAGTCGATCAGGCTCGGCAACCCCATCGAACCCGCCACCGAGATGGGCCCGCTCACTTCCACCCTGCACCGCGACCGCGTCCTCTCCTACGTGCAGGTGGCGAAGGATCAGGGCGGCGAAGTCCTGCTGGGCGGAAAGCCGCCCGAACGCCCCGAGCTTTCGCGCGGCTGCTACGTCGAGCCGACGGTGGTCCGGGCCCGGCCGGCCGACCGCGTCTGCCAGGAAGAGGTGTTCGGGCCGTTCGTCACCGTCACCACCTTCCGCGATGACGATGAGGCCCTCGCCATCGCCAACGGGACCGAGTACGGCCTGGGCGGCGGCCTGTGGACCGCGAACATCCAGCGGGCGCACAGGTTCGCCCGCGAGATGAAGAGCGGCATGGTCTGGATCAATTGCTACAAGCGCGTGAACCCCGCCTCGCCCTTCGGCGGCACCGGCAGCTCCGGCTACGGACGGGAGATGGGATTCGAAGTCATGCGCGAGTACACGCAGACCAAGTCGGTCTGGGTGAACGTCGACGCCCAGATCCCACCCTACTATCCGCGCCAGGATTGAGCATGGTGGACAAGACCGTGATCTCGCTGGAAGCCGCCGTCGCCGACGTCCGCGACGGCGCGACCGTGATGATTGGCGGATTCGGCTTGGCCGGCCAGCCGGCGGCGCTGATCGACGCGCTGATCGCGCAGGGCGCGCGCGAGCTTACCGTGGTCAACAACAACGCCGGGAACGGCGAGCTGGGCCTGGCGGCCCTGCTCAAGGCGCGCCGGGTGCGGAAGATCATCTGTTCGTTTCCGCGGCAGCCCGATTCGCATGTCTTCGACGCGCTCTACCGCAAGGGCGAGATCGAGCTGGAGGTCGTGCCTCAAGGCAACCTCGCCGAACGCATCCGGGCGGCGGGAGCGGGCATCGGCGCGTTCTACACGCCCACCGGCCACGGCACGCTGCTCGCGGAAGGCAAGGAGACGCGCGTGATCGCAGGCCGCCCGCACGTGCTCGAATACCCGCTGGCGGCGGACTTCGCGCTGATCAAGGCGCACCGTGGCGACCGGCTGGGCAACCTCGTCTACCGCAAGGCCGCGCGCAACTTCGGGCCGATCATGGCGAGCGCGGCCGCCTGCACCGTGGCCCAGGTCGACGCGCTGGTCGAGGTGGGCGCGCTCGATCCGGAGGCCATCGTCACGCCGGGCATCTTCGTCCGCAGGGTGGTGGCCATCGCATGAAGCGCCTGTCCCGCGATCAGCTCGCCTCCCGTGTGGCGCGCGACATCCCTGAAGGCGCCTACGTCAATCTCGGCATCGGCCTGCCCACGCTGGTCGCCAACCACTTGCCTCCCGATCGCGAGATCTTCCTGCACAGCGAGAACGGCATCCTGGGCATGGGACCCGCGCCCGCCCCGGGTGAGGAGGATCCCGACCTGATCAACGCCGGCAAGCAGCCGGTGACGCTCCTGCCCGGAGGGTCCTTCTTCCACCACGCCGACTCGTTCGCGATGATGCGCGGCGGTCACCTCGACATCTGCGTCCTGGGCGCGTTCGAGGTCTCCGCCTCGGGAGATCTGGCCAACTGGCACACCGGGCAACTTGATGCGATCCCGGCGGTGGGAGGCGCGATGGACCTGGCCATCGGCGCGAAGCAGGTGTTCGTGATGATGGAGCACGTCACGCGGCAGGGCGAGAGCAAGATCGTCGAGCGCTGCCGGTACCCGCTCACAGCCATCGGCTGCGTGGACCGCATCTACACCGATCTTGCAGTCATCGACGTCGGTCCGGACGGCCTGCACGTGCTGGAGATGGTGGGCGGGCTCTCCTTCGCCGAGCTGCAGCGGCTCACACGCGCGGCGCTCATTCCCCCACCGCAGGGCATGGTCGCATGACACTCAAGGAGGTTGCATGGCAACTCGCCGGTCATTGCTCAAGGCAGCTGCGCTCCTCACCCTGCCGCGCGTCGCGTTCGCCCAGAAGGGGTCCGTGCGCATCGGCTTCGTCTCGCCGCAAACCGGCCCCCTGGCGCCGTTCGGCGAGGCGGACCGGTTCACCATCGACCAGATGAACAAGCTGTTCGCGAAGGAGAAGAGCCCGTTCCAAATCGTGCAGAAGGACAGCCAGTCGAGCCCGAATCGCGCGGGCGAGGTCGCGAACGATCTGATCCTCAAGGAGAAAGTCGACCTGGTGCTGGTGTCGTCGACGCCCGAGACCGCCAATCCGGTCTGCGACGCCTGCGAGCTGAACGAGGTCCCGTGCATCTCCACGGTCGTCCCGTGGCAGCCCTGGTTCTTCGGCCGCAAGGGCGACCCCGGCAAGGGTTTCGACTGGACCTACCACTTCTTCTGGGGCCTGGAGGACGTGATCGCGAACTTCCTGGCCGGCTGGAAATCGGTGCCGACCAACCGGGTCGTGGGCGGGCTCTTCCCCAACGACGGCGACGGAAACGCCTGGGGCGACAAAGAACGCGGCTTCCCCGGTCCGCTGGCGAAGGAGGGCTTCACGCTGATCGATCCAGGCCGCTTCCAGAACATGAACAACGACTTCTCCGCGCAGATCGCTGCCTTCAAGAAGGCAAACACGGAGATCGTGACCGGGGTGGTCATCCCTCCTGACGCCAAGACCTTCCTCACCCAGGCCCGGCAGCAGGGCCTGCGGCCCAAGGTGGTCACGCTCGGCAAGGCCCTGCTCTTCCCGGGCGCGATCGAAGCGCTCGGCGAGCTGGGCCAGGGGCTCTCGACGGAAGTGTGGTGGTCCCCTTCGCACCCGTTCAAGTCGTCGTTGACCGGACAGACCACGCGGCAGCTCGCGGATTCATACGAATCGGGGACCAAGAAGCAGTGGACACAGCCCATCGGCTTCGCGCACGCGCTCTTCGAAGTGGCCGTGGACGCCCTCCGGCGCGCGAAGGATCCGCACGACAAAGTGGCGCTGCGCGACGCGGTGGCGGCGACGCAGCTCGCCACGGTGGTGGGCCCGGTCAAGTGGGGTGGTCAGGGACCCTTCAAGAACGTGTCGAAGACGCCGCTGGTGCTGGGCCAATGGGTAAAGGGCAAGAAGCACCGGTACGAGCTGGTCATCGTCAACAACCACGCCGCCCCCGAGATCCCCGTCGGCGGCAAGCTCCAGCTGATCTCCTGAGGATGTCCGCCATCCTCGCCGTGGAGGCGGTCTCGAAGAGCTTCGGCGCCCTTCGGGTGCTCGATGGTCTCTCCTTCTCCGTGATGGAGGGCGAGACGCTCGGAGTGCTGGGTCCGAACGGCGCCGGAAAGACGACCCTGCTGAACCTGGTCACGGGCGAGCTGCGGGCGGACGCCGGGCGGATCCAATTCGCGGGCCAGGACGTCGCCCGCGAGCCGCCGCACCGCCGTTGCCGGCTCGGCATCGGCCGGGCCTACCAGGTCCCCCGGCCGTTCGGGGCGATGACCGTGTTCGAGAACCTGATCGTGGCGGCCGCTTTCGGCGCCCAGCGGCACGAGAAGGAGACGTATGCCGGCGTCGTCGAGATCCTTCGTGATACCGGCCTGCTGCAGAAAGCGAACTGGCTGGCAGGTAGCCTCACCCTGCTCGATCGCAAGCGCCTGGAGCTCGCGCGCGCGCTCGCCACCCGGCCGCGGCTCCTGCTGCTCGACGAGATCGCCGGCGGGTTGACCGAGCACGAGTCGGTGCACCTCGTCGAGGAGCTCCGCCGGATCAAGCGGCAAGGGGTGACGATGCTGTGGATCGAGCACGTGGTGCACGCGCTCGTCGCCGTGGCCGACCGGCTACTGGTGGTCAACTTCGGGCGGAAGCTGGCCGAGGGCGCACCCGCGGCAGTGATGGGCGATCCGGAGGTTCAGCGCGTCTACCTGGGGCTCGCGGCCTGAATGGCGCTCCTCTGCACCCGCAGGCTCGAGGCGTACTACGGCGACTTCCAGGCCCTGTTCGGCGTGGACTTCGAGATCGACGCCGGCGAGGTGGTGGCGCTGGTCGGCGCGAACGGCGCCGGCAAGTCCACCTTTCTCAAGACCGTCTGCGGACTCTTGCCGGCGCCGCGGGACGCTGTTGCGTTCCTCGGTGAGGAGATCGGTGGGCTCCCTGCTGCGAAGATCGTCCGCCGAGGAATTGCGCTGGTGCCTGAAGGCCGCCGGCTGTTCCCCAGCCTCTCGGTCGAGGAGAACCTGCGCATGGGCGCGTACGTGAGGCGCGCCGGCCCCTGGCGCCTCGAATCGGTGTACCGGCTGTTCCCGAGGCTCGAGGAACGGCGAGCGGCCTCCGCGACCGCTCTCTCCGGAGGCGAGCAGCAGATGGCGGCAATCGGCCGCGCGCTGATGGGCAACCCGCGCCTGCTGATCTGCGACGAGTTGTCGCTCGGACTCGCACCCGTGGTCGTGAAGGAGATCTACCAGGCGTTGGCCACCGTCTGCCACGACGGGCTCACTGCCGTGATCGTGGAACAGGACGTTGCCGTCGCGCAGCGGGTGTCGCGGCGCCTGTACTGCATGCAGGAGGGACGGATTACCTTGTCGGGGGTCTCCGGCGAGCTGACCCGCGAGCAGATCTCCCAAGCCTACTTCGGCGTGTAACGATGCTGAGCTTCATCGACACCATCGTGCAGGGCATCCTCCTCGGCGGCCTCTACGCGCTTTTCGCCCTGGGCCAGTCGCTCCTCTTCGGCGTGATGCGGCTCACCAACACCGCCCACGGCGACTTCATCATCCTGGCCGCGTTCGCCGCCTCTTCTCTCGCCCTGGCGTCCGGCCTGCCAGCCGCCGCAGCCCCCTGGGCCGCCCTGCTCCTTCTCTTGCCGCTCTCCTTCGCGGCTGGTTACGCCTTGCAGCGTTTCGTGCTCAATGGGACGCTGGGCAGGGATCCCCTGCCGTCGCTGGTGGTGACGTTCGGGCTGGCGATCGTGATCCAGAATGCGCTCCAGCAGATCTTCACGGCCGATCCACGCTCGATCGAGTCGGGAGGCCTCAACACCGCCAGCCTGAGTCTCTCCGCGGGGCTTTCGGTCGGTGTGCTGCCGCTGCTCATCTTCGGCGCAGCGGTCGTGCTCACCTGCGCGCTGCAGCTCCTCTTCGATCGGACCGACCTGGGCCGGGCGTTCCGGGCGGTCAGCGACGACCGCGAGGCCGCGGAGATGATGGGCATCGATCACCGCCACGTCTACGCGTTGGCCACCGGCATCGCCTTCCTCCTGGTCGCCGTCGCGGGCACGCTGCACGGCATGAAGACCACGGTCTCCGCCTCCGACGGACCGGCGCTCCTCCTCTACGCCTTCGAGGCGGTGATCATCGGCGGCATGGGATCCTTCTATGGGACGCTGGCCGGCGGATTGATCCTTGGCGTGACGCAGGACGTCGGGTTCCGCATCGACCCGGGCTGGGGTATCTGGTCGGGCCACATCGCCTTCCTTGCGATGTTGCTGCTCAGGCCGAGCGGGCTCTTCCCGAGGACGCGATGACGCCCTCCTTCACCGTAACCCGCGCCACGCCCGCCAGCCGCCTCGGCGGCGCGATCGCCGCGGCACTGGTCCTCGGGCTCGCAACCTTCCCCTTCTGGGCCGACGCGGGTTGGATGCGCGACTTCGACGAGATGGCTTGCTACTTCATCTTCGCGCTGATGTGGAACCTGCTTGCGGGCTATGGCGGGCTGGTCTCGATCGGACAGCAGGCCTTCTTCGGCCTCGGCGGCTACGCCCTGCTGGTGTTGGGCAATCACGCACAGATGAATCCATTCCTTGCGGTGCCACTCGCGGCGCTGGTCGCGCTCGCGGTCGCCTGGCCGGTCTCCCGGATTGCGTTCCGCTTGCAGGGTGGGTACTTCGCCATCGGCACCTGGGTGATCTCGGAGGTGTTCCGCCTCTCGATCGCCAACGTCTCGGCCGTCGGCGGCGGCTCCGGCACCAGCCTCACCGCGCTGCGCGGAATCCCCCGCGCGACCCGCGAGTCGGTGACCTTCTGGCTCTGCCTCGGTGGCGCCACCGCTGCGCTGGCCCTGGCCTACGCGGTCCTTCGCTCGCGGCACGGACTGGCATTCCTGGCGCTGCGCGACAGCGAGATCGCCGCTGAAAGCCAGGGCGTCGACGTCGCCCGGACGAAGGCCTTCCTTTACCTGACCGCCGCGTTCGGTGCGGGCCTGGCCGGCGCGCTCTACTTCTTGGGAAACCTCCGCATCTCGCCGGACGCCGCGTTCACGGTGAACTGGAGCGCGTTCTCGATCTTCATCGTCCTGGTGGGCGGAGTGGGCACGCTGGAGGGTACGATCGTCGGCATCATCCTGTTCTACCTGCTCAACAAGCTGTTCTCGAGCTATGGGACCTGGTACCTGGTCGGCCTCGGCCTCTTGGCGGTGGTGGTGGTGCTCAAGCTCCCGCATGGGCTCTGGGGCTTCGTTTCCGCGAAATTCGACCTGCACCTCTTCCCGGTGCAGCGCCGCTTGACCCTTCCCGAGAAGGAATGAACGTGCGCAACCTGACGGAAGCCAATCTGACCGAGGCCGTCCTGGCGCGAACGGCGGGCTGCAAGGACGCCCGGACGCGGAGGATGATCCAGAGCGTCATTCGCCATCTGCATGAGATCGTCCGCGAAGTGGAACCCACTCCCAGGGAGTGGCTGGCCGCGATCCAGTTCCTCACCGACACGGGGAAGATGTGCGACGAGAAGCGACAGGAGTTCATCCTCCTGTCGGACACGCTGGGGATCTCGATGCTGGTCGACGCGATCAACAACCGGATGACCGCCGGGGGCACCGAGAGCTCCGTCCTTGGACCGTTCTACGTCGAGGGCGCGCCCCTCCGCGAGCGCGGGACCGATCTGGCGGCCGGCGATAAAAGCGAGGCGGCGACCTTCCGAGGCCGTGTCCTGACTGCCGGAGGAGGACCGGTTGCCTCCGCCCTCCTCGACGTCTGGCAGACGTCGGCGAACGGCTTCTACGACATCCAGGATCCCGCGCAGCCGCGGATGCACCTGCGGGGACGGTTCCAGACCGGCGCCGACGGCCTCTACGAGTTCCACACCTTGAAACCCGTCAGCTATCCGATTCCGACCGACGGCCCGGTGGGCATGCTTCTCGCCCTGCAAGGCCGGAAGCCTTACCGTCCGGCCCACACGCACTTCATCGTTTCCGCTCCCGGCCACCGGCGGCTGGTCACCGAGCTCTTCGCTGAAGGCGATGCGCAGCTCGACTCGGACCCGGTGTTCGGGGTCAAGAGCTCGCTGGTGGTGGAATTCAAGCCCGACGGAAAAGATGCGGATGGGCGCGCACATTTCCTGGTCGAATACGACTTCGTCCTCGAGCGGGCCTGAGCAGCGACGCGGCAGGATCCTGGCTGTTGACGTGCTGGTCAGCGGTCCGGTGGCCGGCGGCAGCGGCCTCGAGGCGTTCCTGGATGTGCGCTTCTGGTCCTTCTCGCTCTGGGGCTCGCGCTACCGCCTGCGGTTCTCGCTGGCCGCGGACGGCGCGCGGCAGTACGGGAACACGTTGCTGTCGCTCGGCTTCTGGCACTGACCGCCGCCGCCGGTGTCTTCAGGCAATTTCGGACTTGGCAGGACCATCCAGATATTTCGTTGGAGTGGGGAATGCGCCACTGCGGCGCTACTGCGGCGCCGCAGGCCGTTCTTCCAGTCCACCGCCAGGGATGCGCCGTACCAGCGTTCTTCGCCTGGCACGGTGCCTGCTGTCGCCTTGCGCATGCCTGGACCCGGAACCACGTACCAGCCGCCCGGTCAACTCCAAGCCCAGGCTCATTAGCGGATTGCGGAGGGTCACTCATGGCGACGATCAGTGTGCTTTCCATCGACGGCGGCGGCATCCGCGGGATGATTCCCGCCGCGTTCCTGAACCGCCTGGAGCAGCGAACAGGACATCGCGTATCCGAGTTGTTCGACTACCTGGCGGGCACCTCGACGGGCGGGATCCTGGCGCTCGGTCTCGGAGCGAACCGGCCGGGCTGCAATTCCCCATATACGGCCGAACAATTGGTGCGCCTCTACAAGACGGAAGGTCGCCGCATCTTTTCGCGCAGCCTCCTTCACTTCGCCCGCGCCCTCGACAACTTGAACGGTCCCAGGTTCCCGGAGTACGGCATCGACGAGGTGCTCAAGCGCTACTTCGGCGATACCCGGCTCAAGGATGCGCGCACGAACGTCTTCGTCTCCGCATACGCAATCGAGCGGCGACGCCCGTTCTTCTTCCGCAGCTGGCAAGCGAAGGCGCCGGCGACGAGGCGTACCCACGACTTCCCCGTCTGGGAAGTGGCCCGCTCCACCTCGGCGGCGCCCACGTTCTTTCCGCCGTTCAAGGCAACGGCGGCGGACGGAAAATCGTATGCGCTGATCGACGGGGGCGTGTATGCGAACAACCCGGCCCTCTGCGCCTGGGTCGAGGCACGCGATCGACATCCCCGCGACGAGATCCTCGTCGTCTCCCTCGGCACGGGCAACGAGAACCGGGCCGTCGACTTCCATCGTGCGAAACGGTGGGGACTCGCAGGGTGGGCACGTCCACTCATCGACGTCATCTTCGACGGCGTCAGCGATACGGTCCACGTCCAGCTCGACGAGATGCTGAATCCTGGGGATGCCCGCAAGTACTTCCGCTTCCAGCAGGACATCCCTCCAGCGCAGCAGGCCTTGGACAACACATCCGCGGAGAACCTCACTCTTCTTCGCAGAATCGGCGAGACGATGGCCCGAGGAAAGGAGTTCGAAGATCTCTGCGCGCAGCTGGGCGCCATCGCCGCCGAGAGGGCCGTCTTGAACCAGGTGGCCTAGCCAAAGCCAGCGTCATCCTCCCGACCACATGAGGCGACCCGAGCGCCCCAAGTACGAGCAGCGCCTTCACCCGCGCCCATTGTGGCGCGGTTCGATTTTCGGCGGAATAACCGGGTCCAAAGGCCAGCGCGGCGCGCCAATCCCAGAGAGCGGCTTCGATGCTTCTAGGAACAGGCGATTTCTCCTCCGTCGTGTAAGCTCCTTGCGCTGCCCGGTCGAAGATCGAGTCTCGCCAAAACGAGGGGATATGCCGCTGGACGAGAAGTCTCAAGAGCGTGGCCGCGAGCGGATCGCGCGGGTGTTCCGCTACCTCAAGGCGCTCAACGAGCATCGCAACCCAGCCAAGCGGGACTTGTCCGAACAGCCCTGGACGCTCTGGTTCCGCCAGCTGCCCGACCACCCCGCCATCCAGCGCCGCGTGTTCAACGGGCACCAGGCCGACGAGGACGGCGACTTCGTCCTGAAGGTGGGAAGGCCGACGTTCACCCAGGCCCCGCAGCCGCCTTTGCCGATCGTCGACTGGTTGCTGGGCGACTGGGAGGACCCGGACGCCGACGTCCAGCTCTCGGAGGCGAAAGCCAACGGCTCCGAGCCTCTGCGCTTCGACGCGGAGCCCCGCCGTGTCGAGGCTTACGAGCGCTGGCGCGCCCAGCATCAAGCCTGGGCTACCACCGAGCGGCCAGCGCGCGCGGCGATGAGGGTCTTCGAGCAGCTCTACGAGCTGTACGGACGGATCGAGCGCGAGGCCGAGCACATCGAGCTCGTGCTGGGTGACGGCATCCTGAGCTGGAAGCGGCTGGAGGGCAGCATCTACCATCCCATCCTGCTCCAGCGCATCCAGCTCGCCTTCAATCCCAGCGTCCCCGAATTCACTCTGATCGAGACCGGCAAGGAGGTGGAGCTCTACTCGGCTCTCTTCCGCTCGATGCCGGACATCGAGTCCAAGACCCTGGCGCGGTCCCGCGAGGAGCTGGATCGGGGCGGCTTCCATCCCCTGGGGGGAAACGACACGCTCGAGTTCCTCCGGCGCTTCGTGGTGCAGCTCTCCCCGCGCGGGCAGTTCGCCGAAGGGCCGCCGGAGAAGGAGCCCGAGGACCCGAAGATCGGCCGCGCGCCTGTGCTCTTCCTCCGCACCCGGACGCTCGGTTTCGCCACCGCAATCGAGGGAACGCTCGACGATCTCGCCATTCGCGAGGACCTTCCGCTGGCGCTGCTGAAGATCGTCGGTCTCGATCCCCCGCCGAAGGAGGACGAGCAGGCCGAAACCTTCGAGCCGGGCGATGAGCCGGAGGAGGTGTTGCTCAGCAAGCCGGCCAACCCCGAGCAGATCCGGATCGCAGTGCGGCTGGAGCGCGAGGGATGTGTCCTCGTCCAGGGGCCACCGGGCACTGGGAAGACGCACACCATCGCGAACCTGATCGGTCATCTGCTCGCCCAGGGCCAGAGCGTGCTGGTCACCAGCCACACCACCAAGGCGCTCCGGGTCTTGCGCGACCACGTGGTGGAGAAGCTGCGGCCCTTGAGCGTGAGCGTGCTGGAGAGCGACATCGACAGCCGCAACCAGCTCGAAGGCGCGGTCTCCACCATCATCGAGCGACTCACCACCGGAAACCCGAAGAAGCTCGAGGCGGAGGCGGAGCAGCTCGCCATCGAGCGCAAGGAGCTCCTCGATCAGCTGCGCAAGCACCGCCAGGAGCTGTTCGAGGCCCGCGCCGAAGAGTGCCGGGAAGTGATCTTCCTGAAGACGAAGCTTTCGCCCTCCGACGCTGCGCGCAAGGTCGCGGCCGAGGCGGAGGTCCATGGCTGGCTCCCCGCTCCCGTCGAGGCCGGCGTGGCGCTTCCGCTTTCGAACGCGGAGATCAAGGAGCTGTACGCGAGCACCGAGGCCCTGAGCGTCGAGGACGAGAGGGAGCTGCGTCAACCTCTCCCCGAGGCGAAGGCGCTGCTTTCCCCGGACGAGTTCGAGCAGGCGGTCCAGGAATACGATCGGTTCTCCAAAGGGAAGCGGAGCCACCGCCAGGAGCTCTGGACGGCGCCCCTCGACGAGGCGGCCACCGCGGCGCTGGACAAGGTGCTCGCCAAGGCGACCAAGGCCGTCGAGCTGCTGAACCGGGAGCAGCGCTGGAAGATCTCCGCGGTCGCCGCCGCCAAGGAAGGAGGCGCGCGCCGCGCCGAGTGGGACGGGCTGGTGGAAATGATCGACCAGCTCATCCAGGAGACGGGCCGGGCGAAGGAAAGCGCTTTGCGCCATGCTCCCGTGCTCGCCGACGGCATCCCGCTCGAGGAGCAGCTCCAGATCGCCGACGAGATTCTCGCCCACTGCAAGGACGGGAAGACCGTGGGCAAGCTTGCCCTGCTCACGCATGGTCCCTGGAAGCGCTTCCTGGCCGAGAGCCGGGTCGCCGCGGGCGAGCCGAAGACCCCCGTTCACTTCCACGCGCTGCGCGGGGCGATCGTCCTGGCAATGATGCGGCGGGATCTCGAGGGCAGGTGGGACCGCCAGATGGTCCCCCAATTTGCGCCCGCCTGGGCGGCGCTTTCGGAGAACCCCGAGGAGGGCGCGGCGGAGTTCGCGAAGGAGATCCGCCGGTGCCTTCAATGGCACGCGGAAGAGTGGGAGCCGATCGAGCAGGAGCTGGAGAACGCCGGATTCCGATGGCGTGAGTTCATTGCGGGGCAACGGCTCGGCAACGGCACCGAGGAGCAGCTGCAGCGGCTCAAGGAGGTCGTCGTCGTCGGGTTGACGCAGGTGTTCATCGCGCGCAAGGACATGGCTCGCTTCGGCGAGGTCGCGGCCCGATTCGAGACCCTGCAATCCAAGCTGAAGCTGCCCGAGAACGAAGCCCCGGCCCCGCTGCTGAAGCGCCTGTCGGGCGCGGCCGAGCGGCAGGCTCCGCGGGACTACCGCGAGGCGCACCAGCGGCTGACGGAGCTCGACCGGCACCGGAAGACCGCCTCACGCAGGCGGGAGCTTCTCGCTGCCCTGCAAACGGTGGCGCCGGCATGGGCGCAGGGAATCCAGGAACGCCGGCCACCGCACGACAAGTCTTCGCCCCTGGGCGACGCGCAGGCCGCCTGGCTGTGGCGGCAGCTTCACGACGAGCTGGAGCGCAGAGGGAAGACCTCGCTCCCCGCCCTCCAGGCGCAGATCGACCGGTTGGGCCCCGCGCTGCGCCGGGTGACGGCGGAGCTGATCGAACGGCGCGCGTGGGCAGCGCAAGTGCGGCGGACCACTCCTCAGCAGCAGCAGGCGCTGGTGGGATGGCTCGACATGGTCCGCCGGATCGGCAAGGGAATGGGCAAGCGCGTTCCCCGCCTGATCGTCGAAGCCAGCCAGAAGATGACCGAGTGCCGCTCGGCGGTGCCGGTCTGGATCATGCCGCTCGCGCGCGCGGTGGAAACCTTCGAGCCGACCACGCGCTTCGACGTGGTCATCACCGACGAGGCCAGCCAGGCCGACGTGATGGCGCTGATCCCCTTCTACATGGCGCGCCGGGTGGTGGTGGTGGGCGACCACGAGCAGGTGAGCCCGTCCGCGGTGGGGCAGGACGTCGCGGTGGTCCAGCAGCTCATCGACGAGCATCTCGAGGACATCCCCAACTCGGTGCTCTACGACGGCCAGATGTCCGTCTACGACCTTGCCCGGCAGTCCTTCGGAGGCGCGATCTGCCTGACCGAGCACTTCCGCTGCGTGCCGGAGATCATCGAGTTCAGCAACCACCTCTGCTACGGGGGCAAGATCCGGCCGCTGCGCGATCCCAGCAAGGCCACCTTGAAGCCGCACATCATCGCCCACCGGGTGGAGCACGGCCGGGCGAAGAACGACACCAATCCGGCGGAGGCGCTCGCCATCGCCTCCATGATCCGGGCGGCGATCGAGCAGCCGGAGTACAAGAACAAGAGCATCGGGGTCATCTCGTTGGTGGGAGACGACCAGGCGCTGGAGATCGAGCGGCTGCTGCTGCATCACCTCCCGCCGGCGGAGTACGAG
>WNFT01003673.1_pt1 | contig 13359 bp, 11 predicted proteins | sample 5400191 | NCBI WGS metagenome assembly WNFT01 (sample SAMN13153359, study PRJNA577476) | soil metagenome | isolation source: 80 cm saprolite under Madrone tree | place: USA:California | collected 2016-06-14
AGAACATACGACGCATGGTGATTATCGCCCTGTAGGTCTGGTCGTCATAGAGCAACTCCTCGCGGCGCGTACCGGAGAGTGCGATATCGATAGCAGGGAAGGTACGGCGTTCGGCCAGCTTGCGGTTCAGCACCAGTTCCATGTTGCCCGTACCTTTAAACTCCTCGTAGATCACGTCGTCCATGCGACTGCCAGTATCTACGAGCGAGGTGGCGATGATCGTCAGGCTGCCGCCCTCCTCGATCTTACGTGCAGCTCCAAAGAAGCGCTTAGGCAGTACCAGCGCTGCTGGATCAAGGCCGCCGGAAAGGCTGCGTCCACTGGGTTCGACTGCCAGGTTATAGGCACGGCTCAAACGTGTCAGGCTGTCCAGGAGTACCACCACGTCTCGTCCTGATTCCACCAGGCGCTTAGCTCGCTCCAGCACCATCTCGGCGAGACGAGTATGGGCTTCGGTTGGCTCATCGAAGGTGGAACTGACGACCTCCCCTTGTACGGAACGCTTCAGGTCGGTAACCTCCTCTGGTCGTTCACCGATCAAAGCGATCAGCAGGTAAGCATCAGGATGATTCTGTGAGACGGAGTTAGCGATGGATTTGAGCAGCATGGTTTTGCCAGCCTTCGGAGGAGAAACAATCAATCCGCGCTGCCCACGGCCAATGGGTGCGACAAGGTTGATGAGGCGACCGGAAAGATTGCCCGGCGTTGTCTCCAGATCAAACTGTTCGCGTGGGAAAATCGGAGTCAAGCTATCAAAGTGTGGGCGATGCCGCGCCACTTCGGGATCGAGTCCATTCACAGATTCGACACGCAGCAGGCCCGAGTATTGTTCATGATCCTTGGGCAGTCGAATCTGGCCCGCGACCAGGTCACCTGGACGCAGGTTGAAGCGTCGGATTTGCGAGGCGGAGACGTAGACATCCAGAGGTCCCGGCAGGAATCGCTCTCCACGTAGAAAGCCAAAGCCATCCGCGATGATATCGAGCACACCGGACCCAAAGAAAGCTCCTTGCTGATCGGGAACGGCCTGCTGAGATCGAGAGGCTCCATTCTGGTTTTCAATGATGTCCGCATCGGTTTGCGCAAGAGGTTGAGCGCCATCGTAGGACTCTGGAGCAGTTCTCGCTCTTAATTCAGTATTCGTCATAAGGTAAGTATCAAGGGCGAAGCAGTTCCTCGTAGGAGGAAGTCACCCTTCTCCTTTCTGTAATGGGTAACCCTCTTTTATTATGAAAGGGAGCGCCATGAACCAGGAATTACAAGGACTACTTATCCGACCGGCTGACGCTTTGCGTAGAACGTAGTTTGTTGCTGGTCGGAATAAGAGAAAGTAGAGGTTTCACGGAGCAGCGGTTCGCATAAACCTGTTCTAAGGGCGCAATGAATTGCGCTTACTCAGTGTTGGTAAAAAGGAAGAAAAGTATGTTGTGTGAAGAACTCCAGGCTCTTCACTCATTGAAACAAAGAGATTGTCTACCTTATTCCCAGTTTCAAGATCGATTCAGCGTGGGCAAGATATGACAGTACCCCAGAAATCCTACCTCCTCTTCAGTACAATCATCTCATTTCATCTCAAATCACATCAATGTATGTTATAGTGATCCTGTGGCAAGGAAGAGATTCAGGGCGACCCTCCTCCTATCGTCCCACCTCAGCGCAGCTAGACGCGATAGCGGCGTTGCCGGGCGGAATAAGCACAGGCGGGATGGATAGGTGCCGAGCTGTTGTCCTGGAAGTCCCTGGGAAGGATATATTTTGTGTGACTGCAAGTAAAGCTGTTTTCTGGAACATTTTCAAAAAGATCATCATATTTGCCTGCATATTAATCCTGGGCCTCGGCTTCAGACTCTTCATTGCCCAGCCTGTTGCGGATCGGGCATATCCGCTGAAAGGGAATTATCGCTCCTTCGCGGATAATAGTATGGTGGCGCTGCAAAGCATGTTTAACTTGGCTGCCGGACATTGGATGAATACAGCATGGTGGCAGCAGGCGGAAGCCCTGGAAACCACCATCGATTACTCAGCGCGCACTTCCGCCATCACCTATACAAGCGATATCGCCATAGCCTTCAACGACAACAAATATACCGGCTTTCTCAATAAGTTCTATGACGACGAGGGCTGGTGGGCTATTACATGGATAAAGGCCTATGACCTGACCGGCACAAGCGATTACCTCGCTATGGCAAAGTCCATCTTCAATGATATGGCACGTGGATGGGATTCCACCTGCGGAGGTGGTCTCTGGTGGAGCAAGGCCAGAACCTACAAAAATGCCATTCCTAATGAGCTATTTTTCACCATTGCCGCGCGCCTCCACCAGCGCACGCCGGGCGATACCATGACCGGGGGTGGGGGACCACGAAATATGAGTTACATCAAGTGGGCCGGCAAAGAATGGCAATGGTTCAAAAGCAGCGGAATGATCAACTCCTCGAATCTGGTCAACGATGGATTAGATATCGATGGTAAGACCTGCCGCAATAATGGTCAAAATCCCTGGACATATAACCAGGGCGTGATCCTTGGCGGGTTGACCGATATGTACCGGATTACCGGCGATATCTCCTATCTCGCCCAGGCCGAGGCCATTGCAGATGCTAACATTATTACCAATGTAAACGACAACGGCATACTCTATGAGAAAGGTTGCGAGCCAGCCGAGAGCTGTGATGAAGATGGCGTTCAGTTCAAGGGCATCTTCATCAAGAACCTGTACTATCTCTACCAGGCTGATAACAAGCAGGCGTATAAAGACTTCATCATCAAGAATGCTGCTGCCATCTTGAGGCATGACCGGGATGGCTCGAACAATTTCGGCCTCCACTGGGACGGACCATTTGATAAGTCACAACCTAATAGACAGAGTTCCGCCATGGATACGCTCAACGCGGCCATGGTCTTGTAAGGGTGGCAGTTCGATGAAAGCTCACCCCCACCAGAAAGAGACGGCGATAATGCCATACAATCCGATCAGCGTCAACCCCTCGATCCAGGTCGATTCACCATCATAGGTGATGACCGTACTCAGGATGGCTGTGAGGGCCAGCCCAGCTACCAGGAGTGGTGCCAGCACCAGCGTCAGGTGAGTGCTGCTTATCACAAAGCTTAGCAGGACCAGCACGGGTATTAACCCCAGCGCCACCTGCAGGGAGCTATTGAGAATCACGCTGACCGCGTAGTCCGACTTGTTACGTAAGGCGAATTGAATACCGACGACATTTTCTACCGCGTTGCCGGCCAGTGCCACGATGACAAGGCCCGTAAAGGCAGGTGAGATATGCAGGATAGTGATCGCTGGTGTCAATGCTCCAACAAACCAGTCTGAGACGAAAGCAGCGCCCACACCTGCAGCGACCAGCATGACCACGGTAAACCAGAGCGGCCATGAGTGCTGTGATGCCGTACTCTTCTCCGGATCTTCAGGAAGACTTATCGAACCACCTTTCAAAGAGACAGGAATGCTTGCAATAAAGACAGCCAGGAGAATAAAGGCGCAAGCAACACTCAGCACTTCCTCGTGCCCGGCTGCCGGAGTATGCAGGCCATTTACAAGCGTCGGCACAACCAGCGCCGCGACTGCAAGCGTAGTAAGCACGGCGATTGTACGTGGCGCTTGCGAGGCAAAACGCTGTGTGCCATTGCGCAAGCCTCCGGCAAAGAATGCCAGGCCGAGTACAAAGAGGCTGTTTCCCAGGATGGAGCCAACCAGGGCAGCTTGCACAACATCTACCAGCCCGGCACGCAGGGCAAAGATCCCTACAAAGAGTTCAGGTAAGTTTCCGAGTGCGGACTGCAACACACCCGTCGCGCCCGGACCAAGCCGCGAGCCGAGCTGATCCGTTGCCTGGCCGACAAGGTCCGCTAGCAAGGCGAGGGCTATCCCCGCCACTACAAAAATAAGTACGGGATTGACTGAAATTGCTGTAAGAATACCGGCCAGCGTGCTCAAGATAATCGCTCCGCCAACTGACAGCAATTCTCTCCGGCTCAGAGAAACACCAATAATTTTAACCGCCATAGAGGTTTCAACTCCTAAATAAATAAGGAAATCTTCTAAGCGGCAGGCCCTCTCACATCCCCATCCTTCGCCCCATTGGCCGCCGCAACATTCTCCTCCGCTCCACCAGTATGCGCCCCTTGGTTGTCGATCAACTGCAAAGCTCTATCGTGCGACAAAACCTTATACTTCAGCTTCAACTCGAGGATGCGCTGCACCGAGGCATTGATCTTATCCATCGAGATTTGCCCGCTTTGCACGGCCTGCTTCAAGCCGGTTATCATCGATTGCGTATCGGATAGCCCGCGTGGTCCCAGCAGCAGGTCGGTGCCCGCCTTCACCGCCAAAACCGCGGCCTGCGCCAGGCTATAGGTGTTGCTGATCCCACCCATCCACAGTGTATCGCTGATGATGACACCCTTGAAATTAAACTGGTCGCGCAGCAGGCCAGTCACCACATTGGGCGAAAGCGATGTGGGCAGCTTCGGGTCAAGTTGAGGATTGAGGATGTGTGTTACCATCACCATCGGCACAATCCCCTCGTTGATCATCGTCCGGTACGGCACAAAATCGACCGCATTCAACGCAGCCAGGCTGCGATTCATGTAAGGCAGCGAAAAATGTGGATCGAGGTTGGCGCTGCCCAGGCCGGGGAAGTGCTTCAGGCAGCCAACTACACCACCTTTTGTCAGCCCTTCAAGGTAGGCACGTCCCATATTTGTTACCAGGGTGGGATTCGAGCCAAAGGTGCGCATCGGCAGGCCGGGATTATTGGGATTGGTCAACACATCTACAATTGGCATGAAGTTCACATTCAACCCGAGCGCCGTCAGGTCTTTTGCGGCGCTAAGACCGGCACTGTAAGCATTCTGTGTATTGCCGGTGGCACTAATGGTCTGTTCTGAGGAGCGTTCGCCTGTGATCTGGCGCAGCTCGTTCACGATGCCACCCTCAAAGTCGGTGCTAATAAAGAGTGGAATTTGTGCTTGCCCTTGCAGGGCCGTATTGAGCGCGATCAGTTGACCGCGCGTCTGAGCATTGCCATTCTTATTCTCTATTAAAACGCCGCTAACATGGTCAGCATGGATCATCTGAATATCATCGCCGGTCAGCGTAGAACCATAAAATTCGACGATGACCATCTGTCCCAGCTTATCATCCAGGCTCATACCCTGCACAATTTTTTGAGCCAGGGCGCTATCAGTCAGCGGTGTTGGCGAAGCATCAGCCGTTGGCGTCGGCGTTGTCGGCATAATCACGACAGTTGGCTTCGCCTGGTTACCGGAGCCTGACACGCCCGAAAATAACGAGGCACAGCCGCTCAGTACAACCAGCAGGCAGCAAAGCACAACAACGAATCTTAATGGATTGGTCGGAGCCATAGTAGGGGTGGGGTGGGCCTGCACATTCCTATTAGGGTTTCCCTCACCATGACCGTATCGATGCATTATTGTGTCCTGCCTCTTCTTGTCTCATTGCAGATTCTGCTATAAAAGTCAAGCCGTTTTGATATTTGCCAGTTCCTCCAGGCCCAGGTCTTTAATGGCCTTCTCGCGCAGGATGAACTTCTGCACTTTGCCGCTCGCGGTGAGAGGATATGACTCGACGAACAGGAAATAGCGCGGCGTCTTCTGGTGACTGATCTGCCCTTTGCAGTAGGCCCGCAGTTCCTCCTCGGTCAATTCCACACCATCCCTGCTACGAACTACGGCTACCAATTCTTCACCAAAGAACTTATCGGGGACGCCGAATATCTGCACATCGGCGACTTTGGGATGGCGGATAAGAAACTCTTCGATCTCGACGGGGAAAATGTTTTCGCCGCCGCGAATGACCATCTCTTTGAGGCGGCCAACGATGTTGATATAGCCACGTTCGTTCATGGTGGAGAGGTCGCCGGTATGCAGCCATTCCTCACTATCAATCGCTTCTGCCGTCTTCTCCGGCATCTTGTAGTATTGCTGCATGACCAGGAAGCCCCGGCAGCATAGTTCACCACGCTCACCGCAGAGAACAACTTCTTTGGTGACGGGATTGATAATTTTTACCTCGGTATGTGCCAACGGTGTACCAACCGTGGCGGATTTCAGTTCAAAGCTGTCATCCGAACGCGTCAGCGTAATGGCCGCGCTGGCTTCGGTCTGACCAAAGACGATGGCGACGTCCGCTCCCATGAGTTCCTTCACCTGCTCCATCAAGTATACAGGCACCGGTGAACCGCCGCTGATGACCGTGCGCAACGAGGAGAGATCATAATCTTTGAACTGAGGATGCTGCATAATTGCCAGCAGCATTGTGGGTACGCCTCCAAGCATGGTGCAGCGTTCACTACTGATAATTTGCAGCGCTTTCACAGGATCGAACGTCATCAGTGGATGCAGTGTCGCGCCCATCGTGAGCGAAGCGAGAATTCCCAGTACGCAGCCACCGGCATGGAAGAAAGGCATGCCCGTGCAGATATGATCCTCTTGATGAATACCCCAACGATGTGCGAATACCAGCGCGTCATCCACTATGGCGCGATGCGGTTGAAGTGCTCCTTTGGGAAAACCCGTTGTACCGGAGGTATAGAGCATCTGGGCCGGGTCCGATGGAACTACTGTCGCCTGCCGTTCACGCAGAGCCTCCTCACTAACCTCTGCACCTCCCTCGACCATCTCGCGAAACAGCGTTGGCCGCCAGCCCTCTTGCTCTAACAGCCCCGCGGGAGGTGCGCCCACGAGCGACACATAGCGCAGCATGGGGAAACGCTCACTGCTCACCTCCCCGTTCTTTGACCCGGGAGTTGTTATAGAATGTACCGTTGCAATACAATCGTGGTCGCGTATCCTTGCCATGAAGAACAGCGCCGCGACATCTCCCTGCTTCAGTATGTACTCAACTTCGTGAGCGCGCAGGGCAGGATTCACTGTGACCAGCACCAGGCCTGCCTTAGCGGCGGCCATCTCCAGCAGTATCCACTCGGGGAGATTGATCGCCCAGATGGCAACATGATCTCCTTTGTGCAGCCCAAGAGCCATCAGACCGCGCGCTACCTTGTCGGCCTGCTCGCGATATTCCTTGTAAGTCCAGCGAATATCTAGCGCGGCACCAAACTCAGGGTAACAGGAATAGACAAGCGCTGCCTTTGTGGGAAGCTCGTCTGCGCGGCGATCTAAGAGCTCGCCAACGGTCATATTGAGAAGAGAAATACCCTCGCCTTCGGCCTGCCAGTATGACAGCCCGTCGTTCGTCATGCCCATAATGGCCCTCCTGCCGAATGTGTAAATAGAAACGCAGGTCAACAGACAAATAATGGCCCACCGTACCAGGAATTAATACGAAGCATACTATTTGTTGCGATTACTTGCAAGTCTCTGCGGGATCACGGGATCACCCAAAACTCGGCATATCCCGGGTGAGCGGATTTCCATTATCGGGAGGTCGATCTACAACGGCAACCGTGCAGCGCGAGATGCATACCAGTTTGCCGTTCTCATCGCTGATCTTGATGTCCCAGACGTGGGTGGAGCGACCACGGTGTAAAGGCGTTGCAACAGCGGTAAGCTGGCCTTCGCGTTTGGGTCGCAAGTGATTAGCATTGATCTCCAATCCGAACGCCATTTGCCTGCTGGCATCGATATTCAGCACCGTTCCCAATGAAGCCACCGATTCGGCCAGTGTCACGGAAATGCCTCCGTGTAAATATCCGACCTGCTGGCGATGATTAGGGCCGATGGGCATGGTCGCCACAACTTTATCTTTTTCAGCCGCTATCAGCTTAATATCAAGCACATCCCAGACCGATCCCTCGCGTGTACTATTGATGTGCGCCACCATTGCTTCGCTGGAAATATCCATGTTTTGTTATCCTCTCCATCACCTTGATGTGTTGCACAGGTTGGTAATACTGTATCATACTCGATAAGGGTATCCGCAAGGCTTGTCAAGGTTTCCCCCCTATGGTACACTTCGTTGTGACAATTGAAGAGGAGAATTGCGCAGATATATGTCAGAACCGCAAACATGGCGTGAACAACTCGCAGAGTTCGTTAAGAACCCGCAGGAGCGAGAGCGGATTGCCAAAGTTTTGGGCGTTAATCCGTTCACTTTGATGCGCTGGGTGAGAAACGAATCAACACCGCGTAGGCCCCACCTGCAGCGGCTGCTTGAAGTTATTCCCCAACTCAGAGCTTTCACTGTCGCAGAATTCGATGGCCTCTCCTCTCTCGCTGCCGAAGCACAACCGAGCGCTATCCCAATCGCTTTCTATAACCGCATTCTCGGCCTCTATGCCACCTTTCCAGATCAGCAGCGTTTCTGGTCAATCTGTACTGCGGTTTTGCAGGAAGCAGTGAAACATCTTGCCTCGAGTGGCGTTGACCTGGATATCAGCGTTGTGCGATGCCTGGCCCCGTACCAGGGGAACACGGTTCGTTGCCTTCGTGAGCATGTAGGGCTGGGAACTTTCTCGTGGAAAGAGCAAGTGGAATTGCGCAAGCGACTCTTTGGCGCAGAGTCGCTCGTTGGATATACTGTCGAATCCTGTCATACAACGGTGATTGCTAACCTCAGCGAAGAGCAGCGACTTCCTCACCAGTTGTCTGAACAAGTTGGCAGCGCAGCGGCGTTTCCGATCCTCCATGCCAACCGCATTGCGGGCTGCCTCCTCGTAGCTAGTACCAAACCTGGCTATTTTCAGTCTCCTGCGCTGCTTGGCCTCCTTGAAACCTACGCAACGCTGATCGCTTTGGCATTTGAGCCTGAGGATTTCTATGAACTCCAATCCATCAAACTCGGGATTATGCCTTCTGCGCAGGTACAGGATTCCTACCTCACCACCATCCAGCAGCGCGTCAACTCGATGCTGAAAAAAGCCGTCGCTGACCAGCACCCTCTCAACTACTTTCAGGCAGAGCAACGCGCCTGGTGGCAGATCGCAGAGGAACTCTTACAGATCTCGCCATCCCTCTCACCAGAGATATAAAGCAATATCCACGATGCTGGTGTATTGCTTTGCCAAAGTCGCGTCTGCTCATTTTCGTTTGCTGCCCGGCAAGCCCCCTTTCCAATGCATCACTTTTAGTGGAATAGTAGGACTGGGCTGGCGAGAGTGTTTAGTTCTGCGGGGCTTCGGAAGCTGTGTGGAGCGCGGCAGCAGCTAAGGAATGCTGACAAATCGCTTGCCGCTGATAGTGAGGGCATTCGCACTCAAAGGTCTGGTGGTCTCCCACCTCACGGTGGAAGACGTTATAGTAGGTGCCCTGGCTGTCCCGCACCTGGTAGTGTCCGAGCGCCAGGATGCGTGCATGGGGTTTGACTTGCTCGTTCGACATGAGCGCTTCATTGAGCGCCAGAATGCGTTCGACCTTGAGGCGTTCGGCTTTCTCGCGGGCGAGTTCGACCTCGATCACCTGCTGGCGCATCTCCCACAGTTTCTGATTATGACCGAGGGTCTCTCGAAGAGCGAAGAACTGTCGCAGGATCAGCAACCCCATGAGCAGTGCCGTCCCGAGAAAGACCCCCAGCTTTAAGATACCGTCACTGGACGCGGATACAGTGTAGGCCAGGAGAAGGACGACGACTGGGACGAAGAGGTAGGGCAGCATGGACTTCCATAAGGACGATGAAGATACTGACTTGCCAGCCATCTCCCTGAAAAGGTCACTGCCGTCTGGCGCAGGAGCGGACAGATACACAGAGTCCTTACCGACGCGTAATGCTCGAGCGCCCAGACCGACCAGCATATAGCCTAAGGGCCATCCGACATCGAGTAGCCCCCCTGTGGCATACATGTTATGCAGTTCCTGGTAATCATAGATACTATCCGTAACCACGATAATAATGAATGCGAGCCCGAGGATAAGCGCCACTGGCCGGATTGTCCGGTCATGGGAGTGGATAACAAGCAGCAGGAGGCAGAAGATCAGTACCAGTGTTGCGAGGGGATAAGCAGTGCCGATAACCTGACCCAGAACCGTGTCAGCTCCTTGTAGGATGGTCGGACCGAGAATAAAGAACCAGCTAAATGTGGTTACTCCCACCATGATCATCAGACTGTCCAGCAAGATGCGTGTTCGTGTATCGGCAGTCAGCGGTCGGGTGGGCACGAGCAGCAGAGCGAACAGCACGAAAGGATAAGAGCCCAGAAAGCCTGCATCGGCCCAGGTGGGGAAGAGTACAGTGAGATGCGCGATGTCCTCGTTGTAGGTCCAGAGGACCTGTCCAACAATGTAGCTCAAGATACCCAGGCCGAGCAAGAGGGGGACCCAGCGCTGGGGGGTCCTGGCCAGAGCAACGTCTCCTGTGAATGGGGTGCCGAATCGCCCTCCTCGACCGCTTCCTCGCCAGAAGAGCGGAAGCGTCAGCAGCAAGCCAACAGCTTCGAGAAGAGCTTGGGAGATGTTGTCACCCAGATTCACCAATCTAGGCCCGCCCGGTTTGATGAGCAGGTAGACGACGAATAGGCCTGTGAGCATGAGGATCAAGAGGGCACTCTTCCAGAGCGAGCGCACGTATCGGCCAGGTAGAGTTCCCGTGACCTGTTCCCTGTCCATAAGGTGCGGTATGCTCTGCAACGTCGTTTCGACATCAGGCATGCTCACGTAGCCTTTCTACTCGCATATTCCGGTCTTTCTAGTGTAGCATCTTATGAGGGTACTGTCTAGACGGCGCATTGACTCACGGAAAATCCGTGGGGCAACACGGACGGTGCCAGGGTGCGCAACCATTGATCCCGCCCGACCCGGAGGCGCGATACTTTCCCTTGACAACCACAGCCTCCAAGCCAGATACTATTCTTAACAACCTTCCCTGGAGTGAGTTGTAGGGGCCTCAGCAGAGCGAAGCGAAGCTCGTTTCAATCTCACGCGCCCACCGCCGATTGATCGGCTCCCTGGGGGAGTGAAAGGAGTACCATGCATGTTTGATAAAAGCAAGATAGGCCACAGTTTTCCCCCATTCACTGTAGAAGTCGAGCGGGGCAAAATTCGCGAATTAGCTCTCGCCATCGGCGACGATAATCCTATCTACCACAGTCGTGAAGCGGCTCGGGCAGCTGGCTATGCGGATGTGCCACTTTTTCCCACCTCGCCCACCACGTTTACGTTCTGGGGCAACTCAAAGATGGGCAGCAATCTGGCCAGCCTGGGCATAAATGTCATGCGTATCCTGCATGGCGAAGAAGAGTTTGAGTATCTCGCTCCGATCTACCCGGGCGATACGCTTACGGGTGTAACGACCCTCGTCGATGGCAAATCCCGTCAGGGTCAGGGCGGCTCCTCGATGGATATTCTCACCACTGAAACACGCTACACCAACCAGCACAGTCAACCAGTGTTAAATGCCCGCTCAGTAATCATTGTGCGTGAATAACCGGAGGAAGATAACTCATGACGACCAACGCTCAGGAAAAGACAAGCGATCACCAGGGATTGCCCAAACGCTATTACGAGGATGTAGAAGTGGGTGATGCCCTGCCAAAACTGGTGAAAGCGCCGGTCTCTCACCTGCAACTCGTGCGCTACGCCGGTGCATCGGGAGACTTCAATCCCCTGCATACTGATCCCAAGTTCGGAGAAATGGTCGGCACAGGTGGCATTATCGCTCACGGTATGCTGATCATGGGCTTCGTAGGGCAGTTGCTGAGCGACTACGCCGGACCCGGCGCACTGCGTAAATTTGGCGTACGCTTCCGGGGTATGACACACATCGATGACGAGATCACCTGCACCGGCCTGGTCACCGAAAAATACGAGGTCGATGGCGAGGGACGTATCGCCGGAAAAGTCCAGGCCGCCGATCAAAATGGCGATGTCAAAGTCACGGGAACGTTTGTCGCGGCACTTCCCCATCGTCCGTAGGGGCCGCTTCATCGCGCCCCAGGAGTAGAGGGGAGATTACCGTAGGAGCAAGAGGGCGACCACAAGGGTACGCCCTCTTGTGCGAAGGAAGGAGACAAATACACCATGGGTATGCTTGATGGCAAAGCGGCTATTATAACCGGTTCCGGGCGCGGTATTGGTTCAGCAACCGCCAGGTTATTGGGAGAACAGGGCGCATCGGTCGTCGTAAGTGACCTCGATCCCTTACCCGCGGAGGAAACTGCCGGTGCCATTCGGAATGCAGGCGGCAAAGCTATTGTCGTCGTCGGCGATGTAACTGATCCCGCGTTCCCGGCACAACTCATCGGGGCAACGCTGGATGCTTTCGGAGGCATCGATATCATCGTCAATAATGCCGGTTACACCTGGGATGCCGTCATCCAGAACATGACCGATAAGCAATGGTATGCCATGCTTGATGTGCATACGACGGCTCCATTCCGCATCCTGCGCGAGGCAGCAAAATTCATTCGCGAGGCGGCAAAAAAAGAGCAGGCGGCTAATGGTCGTGCCAATCCACGCAAAGTCGTCAACGTCTCCTCCGTTTCGGGCGTTTATGGCAATGCCGGGCAGGTCAACTATTCCACGGCAAAAGCTGGTATTACGGGGCTGACGAAGACGCTGGCAAAGGAATGGGGACGCTACAATGTGCAGGTGAATTGTGTCTGCTATGGCTTCATCGAGACACGCCTGACGGCGGCAAAAGAAAGCGCCGAGAAGATTCAGCGCGAAGGCGAGGAAGTTGCGCTCGGCGTACCCGACCAGATGCGCCAGCTGGCTCCCATGCTCATTCCCCTGGGACGCCCCGGTACACCTGAGGAAGCGGCCGGCCCGGTCTTATTTCTGGCTTCGCCGCTGGCGAATTACGTTTCGGGCATTGTGCTGGAGGTGACAGGTGGGAGGGCGGTTTAGGGCATAAAGTTTATTCACACCAGCGTATTTCTTTTGCCTTGCCATAATGTAAACGTTCACTCCTGAACTGCGCGTGCTTCGTAATTGCTGATGTAGGGCAGACAGGAGAGAAAGGCGGTAAGATACTCCGGGTCACTCGGACGGAGGGTGATCATCCCAAAGTAGCACATACTCTCCTCGGGGAATGGCTCATACCCTTCGTCTTCGTCCTCGGCATCGAACCCTAACTGTCTATCTCGCACGACGAGTTCCCGCTGCAAAAGCTCCTTCAACTTCGCTATGGCTTGTGGGTCACCCTCGTCATGTAGAGTGCCATCTGCGTCAATGAGCGCTACAGCCTGGCCTGACTTCAGGTCATGGATTCTATATTTTGTTCTTTCAACATGCATCAAACTTACCTTTCGCTTTTACCGGAAAGCAACGAAATATACCCGTTATGCCCAAAATCGACCTATGTATTTGGGTCATGATAGGTATCACTATCTAATTGTTCCATCACCTCCCCCAACCACTCCTCCCCATACTTCCACCCGCCATACATCAGCAAATTCGGCTCCCCCGTCGCCGAAATATTTCCATGATTCT
>WNFT01003676.1_pt1 | contig 13357 bp, 12 predicted proteins | sample 5400191 | NCBI WGS metagenome assembly WNFT01 (sample SAMN13153359, study PRJNA577476) | soil metagenome | isolation source: 80 cm saprolite under Madrone tree | place: USA:California | collected 2016-06-14
CGACCTTGGCGCCGCCGAGCCCGGCAAGTCCTGCGTTCTTCGCCAGCGGGAAATTGCCGAGTTCAGGGTGCGCGTTGTTGATGATGTCGATCGCAGTCTCGATTGCCGCCTTGGCGTGCACGCCGGCACTGGCGGCGTTGCCGCTCAAGGGAAAGATCGCGCCGATCTTGACGGTCTTGTCCTGGGCGGAAGCCGCACCCGCCAGCGAAACCGAAATCGAGGCGGCGCAAAGCAGACCGAGGAGATGCTTAAATTTCATGTGATAGCTCCGAACGTTCCTACGCGATGCCAGACTCTGAACTTAAGGATGAGCAAGGACATAACCCCGCAACCTCCCATTATTATTGGCACTCTCAGCATTGCATGCCGGGTTGGCAGGGGCAAGTTGCCACCGCCCACCGCGCGGTTTCGAATCCGGGGAGAGGCGCGGACCGCACGAAGACGCAGGCTCGGATTGCATAGTGGACAGGCAGACGGTGTCGCCTGCGCCGCACGGTCCGCAGACCGTCGAAGGTCGGCGGCCGAACTGCGATCGTGCCGGCCGTGCGCATTCGAACACGCGGAGCGTTGACCTCGCCACCTCTACATCGAAGTTGAACTCCAACTGTTTGAACAAGCTCATGCGCCAACCGCTGAAAGTTGCCGGGGAGCTACCTGCAGTCGTTTCCCGGGAACGGCCTCTGCCTGGCGCTTGCCAAGGCCGGGAGCGAGCGAGTAGAAGACGCTGCCTTCAGGCGGGATTTTGTAAAAACCCCGTCGCAAGCGATTACCTAACTTGGTGCTGTAAGGTATTGAACACGCTTACAAATTTATTGGGGAATGGTGTAACGGTAGCACAACAGACTCTGACTCTGTTTGTCTAGGTTCGAATCCTAGTTCCCCAGCCAGCCGCGATTTTGCCCCGCACAACGCAAGAAATGCCCGCCAATTGCGGTCCTGTAGAATTTCCGCGCAGATCGCTATTCTTTCGTTTTTTGGCGAGCGCAAGCAAAGGCAAGCATGAATCACAGTCCGTCAGCGGCGCCGCACTTCGATAGTGCTTTTCGCGCACGCTTGTTTGATCTGTTTTCCTGGCGCCGCGACGTGCGCCGGTTTCGTGCCGAGCCTTTACCCCTGGGCATGCTGGAAAGATTTATCGAGATCGCCTGTCTAGCGCCCTCGGTCGGGCTCAGCCAGCCTTGGCGTTTCGTGATTGTCGGCGATTCCGGCCGCCGGCAAGCAGTGATGGATAACTTCGAGTCTTGCAACGCTGATGCGCTCAGTGACTATACTGGCGATTTGTCAATTCGATACGCCGCTCCGAAGCTTGCCGGTTTGCGCGAGGCACCATGTCACCTCGCCGTTTTCGCCGACCATGCAACTGTCGTCGGCCGTGGACTCGGCCAGCGTACGATGCCCGAGACGGCGGACTATTCCACGGTGAGGGCGGTCTTTTCAATTTGGTTGGCGGCTCGCGCCGAAGGCGTGGGCATGGGTTAGGTGTCGATCCTCGATCCCGTCATCATCGGTGCGATTCTCGATGTTCCCAGAGATTGGCGCTTTATCGGATATTTCTGCCTCGGCTATCCACAGGCGGAAGACGATAGCCCGGAACTGGAACGTCTCGGTTGGGAACAACGTCAGCCGGTGGGAGGCTGTATCTTGCGTCGATGATGTAAATGCTGATCGCTCCAGGCGATGAAGCATCTGTTGCATTCTGAACTGGGACGCGCTTCGATCCGGTCGACTAGTTCTATGCCAAAAATTGGCGACAGCGACGTCGCCCCATCTTCGCCGACGCTCCCTTATCTCAATCCTTTTCCGGCTCGTCGAGATAGACCAGCCCCGCCTTCGCCAGCGCCTCGCGCATATTGTACATGTCGAGCCCGAGCGCGCCTGAGGCGAGCTGCTTCCGTTTGGCTTCCTCGTCGGCATAACGCTTTTCAGCCTTGGCCGCGACCTCGCCGGCATATTTCCTCGCCACCACCACGACGCCATCGTCATCGGCGATCACGGCATCGCCGGGCTCGACATTGACGCCTGCGCATACCACCGGGATGTTCACGGCGCCCAGCGTCGCCTTGACGGTGCCCTTGGCCGAAATCGCTTTCGACCACACCGGAAAGCCCATCTCGCGCAGCGACTTCACATCGCGGCAGCCGGCATCGATCACGAGGCCGGTCACTCCGCGCGCCTTCAGCGAGGTCGCGAGCAGATCGCCGAACATGCCGTCGGTACTGTCGGCACTGCAGCCGACCACCAGGATGTCGCCCGGCCGGCACTGTTCGACCGCGACATGAATCATCCAATTGTCGCCGGGATGCACCAGCACGGTGACGGCGCTGCCCGCCGCCTCGCCGCCCGCCCATACCGGGCGAAGGTAAGGTTTCATCAGCCCCGCCCGGCCATAGGCCTCGTGCACCGTGGCTGTGCCGAGCGCGCCGAGCCGTTTCATCACCGCCGCGTCGGTGCGATCGATGTTGCGGATAACGACCGTCTTCATGCCAGTTCCCCTCGCGTTGTTACTTCACATTCGCCGGTGCGTGGACATGCCACAAATCCGCGCGCCAGTGCAGCACGACCGCCAGCATCAGCGCCAGTCCCGCCGCCGCGTAGAGCGTGCCGGTCGCGGCAAATCCGATCTCGTCGATCAGGGCGCCGGCCGCGAGCAGGCCGAGCGGCAGGCTGTAGATCGCAAGCATGCGCACGCCCATCACCCGGCCGCGGAAATGGGCGCTCGCGGTCCGCATCAGGATCACCGCGATCGAGATCATGGTCAGGCTTTGCGAGAACCCCGCCAGCATCAGGCAGGCAATCGCGGCCGGCATGGTCTTCATTTGCACGAACACCAGAAGCGTGGCGTACCATATCGCGGTGGCGCCGATCATCAGCCGCGCAACACGGATGCCGCCGATCAGGCTCAGGAGAACCGAGCCGACCAGCGAACCGACCGCGAAACTCGCCGACAGATAGCCAAGCCCGGTCTGGTTGGTGCCGTAGATCTCCCGCGCGACATAGGGCAGCAATCCGTTGGACAATGGATATGCGGTGAGGTTGGCAAGGAACGCGATCCAGATCGCCGCACGCATCCGCGGCGTGGTCCAGACATACGCCATACCCTCCTTCAGATCGCGCAGTGGCGAGCTCCGCAGCACCGCATCAGCCGCCTCGTCGATGGGGTGCGGCTTCGACGGCGCCACGACGCAAAGCGTCAGCAGCGTGCTGAGGACATAAAGGCTGACGATCGCGACATAGGCCGGCCCCATGCCGAGGGAGGCGAACAATCCGGCACCGCTCAGCGCACCGGCGATGCGGGCGGTATCCATCGTGGTTCGCGAAATACTGATCGCGCCGATCAGCTGATCCGACGGCATGATGGTGGCGACCAGCGCGCCGCGCACGCCAAGGTCGGACGGCCGGACCAGACCCATGAGCGCGACGATGATCAGGACATAGAGCGGGCTTAAAATACCTGTCAGCGCCAACGTCATCAGCGTCGCGGCCAGCACCGCATAGGTAGCGCGCATCACGACGAGCAGATCGCGATGACCGATGCGGTCGCCCACCACGCCGAACATCGGCGCAATCAAAGTGCCGATGAAATTGAGCGACGCAAAGACCGTCAGCAGCAGCACCGATCCGGTCTCGACCAGCACATACCAGCCGAGAATGAGCGTCTCCATCTCGAAAGCCCACGAGGTGAGCAGATCGGCGGGCCACTGGAAACGGTAATTCCGGATGCGGAAGGGAGCGAGCGCGGAAGGCCGCGCGGGCCCGCTCAAAATTCGATGCCGCGGTTCATCGCGTTCCACCCTGCCCTTTTCTTTTTCTTCCGGAAAACGGATTTTCCGGCGCGGGAACTTATTCCCAGCAAAGGGATACAGTCTCACTGTTCCCTATGTCAATTACGCCCCTGGAGTGCGCGATCGATCCCATGGGTCCGCGCGACCAGCACGCGACCATCGGTGTGAGCTGTTGCGGCAGGCAGCGCCTGCTCGAGCCCGGTTGATCTCGTCAACCGATATTATTCAGCCAATCCGTCGCTCAGCAATCCTGCGCCCGAGTAACTAGAGCCACATCAAAGTCGTTTACCCGCGGAGTTGGTCGCTGAAGACTCGGAAAAAGATTCAATTTTCTGAATTTGCGTCATGAACGATTCGGTTCCTCCGCAGGAACAAGCGAAATCATTTCTTTGCCTCATTCGAAACGCGAAAACGTCTTCATCAACCGGCATTTGCCCGGCCTCATCAAAAAACGGGGAATCTTTAAAGATGCGATTTTTCATCGCTGCCGTTGTTGCGTTTGCGACGATGACATTCGATTTCGAAAGCTTCAAACTCAACCATGGTCTTCATGGAATGGCGCGAGGCGCATTCACGGTAGCGGCGGGACAGGCTGGAGAGGAAGATAGGGTCGAGCCTGCAGGACATTCGGTCGGCACCGAGGCTGCGGCTCATCCGGTGGAAACGAATGGCCCGTCGGTTGACAGCGAGGCGGTTGCGGAAGTCGAAGCCCCCACGCCGGCACCGAAACAAGATTTTTGCGACGCTCTCAGAGAGGCGGCGGAATCGAGCGATATTCCGGTAGCGTTCTTTGCCCGCCTGCTCTGGCAGGAAAGCCGATTTCAGGCCTTTGAAGTGAGCCGGGTGGGCGCCCAGGGCGTCGCGCAATTCATGCCGGCCACGGCGGCCGAAGTGGGACTTGATGATCCATTCGATCCGTTCAAGGCGATGCCAGCGTCGGCAAGATTTTTGCGGAAACTGCATGACGAATTCGGGAACCTTGGATTGGCTGCGGCGGCATATAACGCAGGCAGCGGCCGAATCCAGAAATGGCTGACGGGGCGCAGTGCACTGCCGCGGGAGACGCGGGATTATGTGCGGATCATCACCGGCAATAATGCCGAGAACTGGCGTGAAGAATCCAGGACCCTGGCGCTGCACCTGGAGTTACCCCGGGGCGCGCCTTGCGAAGGCGTGGGCGGCTTGTCCAAAGCAAAGGAAGTCGCGGCCATACCGGTCGCACTAGCTCCTTCGATAAGCGACGCGATCAAGAAGGCCGAGACGGAAGCGCAGCGCGCGAACGCCGCCAAGCTGGAGGCTGCCGCCAAAGCAAAGACCAGGTTCGCGCAGTTGGCGAAGAAGAAATCCCTCAAGGAACTGGCAAGTAGTCGCGTGGGGCGGAAACTTGCCGCCTTGCAGTCCGCGGCAGGCAGACCTCGGCGATCGGTTCATACTGTCTTGGCAAAGCGTCTTGTGCACTCCCGGACCAAAGCGGCGCAACGATCTCGTCAGGTCGACGAGACATGACAGCGGAGCCCGGTTCGACGCCGTAGCCATTGACGCTGGATTTTCTACTGCAATCTACGCGAAATCTTCAATCCTCGAACACCGGAGGTTCGGGCCGCTCGATCGGCCCGATTCGCTCGATCGGCTGATTATCATCGGCGGGAATTTCCCGCTCGACCTCGACCTGTTCCTTGTCAATCAGGCCAGGCGCCTCGTCGGTCTGTTCCGAATGGGAGTTGCGTCCCTTTCGCGGCGGCGATCGCGCTGCATTCTTTCCATCTGAATCCCGCATTTGCCCTCCGCTTTGGATCAAAAGCCGGCGCCTGCATCGCCCGGGCGGCAGGTTACGCTGCTTGGCTCGATCATTGTCAATGGCGCTGCGCAGCTATCTTTGGTATCTAGGGCGGATGATCAAGCGCGCGGAACCATGGAACGACCGCTCCGCCATCAGCAGATGGGCGCACGTCTTCGAGCGGATTGGTCTCGCTTTGGCAGGCGGCTCGTGCGGGCTGTTCGTTGCCGCGGACGTCGCGAGGGTCGACGTCGGTCTTCTCAGTTCGCCTCTCGCTATCCTGGCCATCATGCTTTACGGGGCTGCCGGCTTCTACGTCGGAATCGACCTGCCTCCCGCTCCTCCGGATCGCCGAGTGCCGCTGCCGCTGAAGCGCAATCTGGGTTCCAGAGCGGACGCGGTGGAGCTACTTAGCGCCGCTGGCATTTTTCTCGCCGCGGTGGCAGCCGTTGTGTCGGTCTCCGGCATCGTTCTGGACGAGGCTGTGCGCACAACTACCGCCCGGCTGATCATTTTTACCTGGTCGATCGGCACCACCATGCAAATTGCCGCCGGCATCCTGGCGCGAACGCGTACCGAGGCCTCGACCACATCCTAAGCAAGGCAGGCCGCACCCGTTCGCATTCGCGCCTGATTGACGGGATGGGGCAAGCGTAGAACTATGCCGGGGGCGTCGCAGAGAGACGCTGTTGCATTCGCATTCCCGGGTCACGCGGGGCGTGTGGTTTGGAAATTCAGTAACGCGAGAGAACAAATGTCGACAAGAGATCCCGTCAACTGGATGCTGTCTGAAGCGATTGATACGCTTGCGCGCGCCGAACGGTTGCATCAGCAGTTCTTCAGCCTGCAATCAGCGGCGCGTTCGCGAGAGCCGAGTTGGGAGCCGCCTATCGACGTGCTGGAGACCGAGCGGGAGGTGTTGATTCTGGTAGCCCTGCCCGGCGTCGATCCTGACCAGGTCGTGGCCGTGATCGAAGACGGAATGCTCATCATCAGCGGACGCCGCGTGTTGCCGGCAGAGCTGCAAGATGCCCGGATTCACCGGCTCGAGCTCCCGCAAGGCCGGTTCGAGCGCCGCATCTTGCTGCCCACCGGGCGTTATGTCGTCAGCCGCTTCGCAGTGCATGGATGCGTTGGGCTGCGCCTGTCAAAAACGGCGTGAGGTTGCGATGTCGCCAAACAGCGAAGAACCCCCTTCAGTTTCCTCCCAGCCCGGCGCTCAAACCGAGTCGGTCCCTATCCCCAATGATGCGCTTATCATTGTGCCGGTTCGCAATACCGTGTTGTTCCCTTCCGTCGTGGCCCCGATCACCGTCTCCCGGCCGAAATCGATCGCCGCCGCACAGCAGGCTCTGCGCGAGCAGCGGCCGATCGGAATCTTTCTGCAGCGAAATCCCGAGCTCGACGATCCCGGTCCCGATGATCTCTATCGCATCGGCACCGTCGCCAATATCGTGCGTTACATCACCGCACCGGATGAGACCCACCACATTATCTGCCAGGGCGTGCAGCGCGCCCGCATTCTTGACTTCCTTCCCGGCACCCCATTCCCGGCGGCGCGGGTTCTGCATATTCCCGAGCCCGCGATCACCTCTGCGGAGATCGAGGCACGATTCCTGAACCTGCAACGGCAAGCCGTCGAAGCGATTCAATTGCTTCCACAAGCGCCGCCGGAGCTCGTTGCCGTATTTCAGTCGACCACTTCTCCCGCGGCGCTGGCCGATCTCACCACGTCCTATATGGACATCAAGCCGCAAGACAAGCAGGAGATTTTGGAGACGATCGACCTCTCGCAGCGAATGGAGAAGGTGTCGCGTCATCTCGCCGAGCGACTGGAAGTGCTTCGACTGACCAACGAGATTGGGCAGAAGACAAAGGCCGTGTTCGATGAACGCCAGCGCGAGGCTATCCTGCGCGAGCAGATGGCGACCATTCAGCGCCAATTGGGAGAGGGCGACGGAAAGGCGCAGGAAGTCGCGGAGCTGAACGAGACGATAGCCAAGGCGCAGATGCCGCCGGAGGCGGAAAGCCAGGCACGCAAGGAGGTACGGCGCTACGAGCGAATGCCGGAGGCAGCCGCGGAGGCCGGCATGGTCCGCAGCTATCTCGATTGGTTGATCGAGCTGCCATGGGGTCTGCCGCCTGAAAAGACCATCGACATCCCGGAGGCGCGCCGCATCCTGGACGAGGATCATTACGGTCTGGAGAAGATCAAGAGCCGGATCATCGAATATCTGGCGGTGCGAAAACTGGCGCCGCAGGGCAAGGCGCCGATCCTCTGCTTTGTTGGACCACCCGGCGTCGGCAAGACTTCGCTGGGCCAGTCGATCGCACGCGCGATGGATCGGCCGTTCGTCCGCGTCAGTCTCGGCGGCGTCCATGATGAAGCGGAAATCCGCGGCCACCGGCGAACCTATATCGGTGCCCTGCCCGGCAATATCATTCAAGCCATCAAGAAAGCGGGCGCGCGCAATTGCGTGATGATGCTTGACGAGATCGACAAGATGGGACGCGGAATTCAGGGCGATCCATCGGCTGCGATGCTCGAAGTTCTCGATCCGGAACAGAACTCGACGTTTCGCGATAACTACCTCGGCGTGCCCTTCGACCTTTCGCGCGTCGTGTTCATCGCCACCGCCAATATGCTGGACACGATACCGGGACCGTTGCAGGATCGCATGGAGATCATAAGCCTGCCCGGCTACACCGAGGATGAAAAGCTTGAGATCGGGAGGCGCTATCTGGTTCGGCGCCAGCGTGAAGCAAACGGCCTGAATCCCGAACAGGCCGAGATTGAAGTTGAAGCCCTCAGACTCATCATCAGGGGGTACACCCGCGAGGCAGGCGTTCGTTCTCTCGAGCGGGAGATCGGCCGGGCATTCCGCCATGCCGCGGTACAGATCGCCGAGGGTAGCTCGAACAAGGTCACCATCACCACGAGCGACCTCACCGCGGTTCTCGGCCCGCCGCGCTTCGAAAATGAGATCGCGATGCGCACCAGCGTTCCCGGCGTCGCCACCGGGCTGGCATGGACCCCGGTCGGCGGCGACATTCTCTTTATCGAGGCGACCCGGATTCCGGGAAAAGGCGCATTGATCCTCACCGGCCAACTCGGCGACGTGATGCGTGAAAGCGCGCAGGCGGCGCTGACCCTGGCGAAGAGCCGCGCCGCTCAACTCGGAATCGATCCCGCGATATTCGAAAGAAACGACATCCACGTCCATGTTCCCGCGGGCGCCACGCCAAAGGATGGGCCGAGCGCCGGCGTCGCGATGTTCACGGCGCTTGCCTCGCTGCTCACCAATCGCACGGTCAGGAGTGACACAGCGATGACCGGCGAGATATCGCTGCGGGGTCTGGTGCTGCCAGTTGGCGGCATCAAGGAAAAAGTCGTCGCCGCTGCCGCGGCCGGCCTTGCCAGGGTGATGCTCCCGGCGCGCAACCGACGGGACTTCGATGAAATTCCGCAGGGCGCGCGTGACAAATTGCAGTTCGTCTGGCTGGAACGTGTCGACGATGCGATTGCCGAAGCCTTGGAAGAGAGCAGCCCCGCGGCCGTGGCCGCGCAATGACCCGCTTCTTGAAACGGTGCTGACTGGACTTCCCGGTTTCGGTCTTGATCGTCGACATAATTGTTGCATCAGATTGATTCGATTTTGAAACAGCCGAGAGGGTATGTGTCCGCATTCTCGCGGCGCGATGCGCCCGAGGTTTGTCAAGAACGTCCTGCCCGCTGAAGTTCAGAGGGCGCAGGGAATGCCGGGCGCTCGATGCGCCCGCAGCCTCGCGTGCAAAATAAAAAGCACACGAGCATAGTCACCACGGTCACACCGGTTACACCCGGCATTCCCCGCGCAATGGTTTTACGGCTTACTTCGCGCTCTCCTCGGTGACCACGCTGTTTGACACCGTCGCCTGCGCTTCTTCTCACAGGCTTGACGCCAAGCATTGGGGCGTCGGAACCACACGACTTCACCGTACGCAAGCAGACCGCGTTCGTCTCGCGCGCTGCCCGCGTCCACCGCATCCCGCTCCACGTTGATGACGTTGCGCAACGCCCCTCTATCGGAACGGGACGTCCTGGATATGCATCTGATTTGGGTCGGAAGAAAACAGAAATATTTTTGCAAAAGGGGCTTGACACCATTTCTGAAAATCAGAAGTGATTTGCCCGTCGGGCAGATTGGTTGATCCGGTTCAAGAAATCGCGCCGCCCGCCTTCAAGAAAGTCGGCTCTTTCTTACGCCCATCGAACCTAAGGGTTCGTCAATCAGCATTGCGGTGCGATCATCTTGCTGATCTCCTCGGGCGCGGCAAAAATCACGTCCGCCCGGTCGCCCATCATTCCGGCGGGCACAAGGGCCGGCGCGCCATTTTGCGGACCAGCTTTGCTGGAATCGGTTTTCAGGCGCAGGTTGCGTTCCCAAAAGGCGCGGGTCTTTCCATCGGCTGTGGTGACGCGATAGGTGTCGTGGCAATAGCTGATCGCCTTGACCTGTTGGCCGGGCTCAAGGTGCTTCAGGTTGGGGTCGGGACCGCCGCCCATCATCCCGCCCATGCCTCCCATTGGCGCCTGGGCATTCCGCTGCGGCGCGGCTCCTGGCTGTGTCGCCTCCTTCAGAAAGGCGAGCAGGTCTGCGCGATCACGGGCGTCCTTGATGCCATTGAAGGGCATATCATTGTCCGGCACCATGCGGTCGGGATCGGCGAGCCATCCGTCCAGCGAACGGTCATCCCAGATGATGCCTGATGATTTGAGCGCATGGGAGTAGCGTTCGAAGCTCGGCAGGGAGCCGGCCTTGCGTCCCCAGAGACCGGCGAGGCTTGGTCCGGTCATGTTCCGGTCCGGTTCGAGCGAATGGCATGGCGCGCAAGCGCGGAAATCCTGCTGGCCGCGCGCGGCATCGCCTGGCTCGGCCAGCGCCGGGGATGACAATGCGATCGTCGAAAGCGCCATGATTGCTAGCTTGTTCATTGCCGACCTTCCTTGCCCCCGGTGCGATAGCATCGGACTTCGAGGATTTTAGTGAGAGCGCCCCATAGCAGTCGTTCTGTTCATCATGCGCAACATCGCGGGGCCGCCCGTCTTCAGAAATCGCCAAACGAGTAAACCCGCGAGAATGAGAAAAGCAATATTGAGCCATGTCGTGTAGTTCCAGGAGATGGAAGCCTCAACCACGCGCGCATTACGTTGTGCAGGGATGAGACCAACGGCTCCGAATATCAATTCGACAATCAGCGCTGCACCCGCCATCGCCGCGTAGAAACTGACGAATAGGAAGCTGGCCATCTTCAACCCGTAATACTTGCGATATATGTTCAAGATCGGTAGAACGATCAGATCGGCGAAGATGAACGCAATCACGCCGCCGAAACTGATGCCGCCATTCCAGAGCACCGCGGCCAACGGAATATTGCCGACCGAGCATACGAATGAGATGACCGCCACCAGCGGCCCAACGATCGGTCCCCAGAGCTTCGCAACAAGCGGATGGTCGACAAGGAAGAACGATTGCCAGAACTCGGCAGGTACCCAGGCTGCGAGCGCACCGGCAATGAGCAGGCCTCCTACAATGTCGAGCCAGACCGAGGCCCAATCCATCACAAAATAATGGCTGATCGCGGTGAAGCCGCGTTCGGAGGTCAGTCGCTGCCACAGGGTGCCCTCCGTCACGGACATGTCCATTTCGGCATGGCCTTCCATTCGACCGGCGATGCCTTTATCGGCTTGTGCCTTGGCCTCTTCCAGATGCTCTCGATTGAGAAACCAACGGAAGAGAAGAATCAGCAGCCCGACCATGATTGGTGCGCCGACGAATTCGGCCAGCGTGAGCTGCCAGCCCAAGAACGCCAGCATAATGATGCTGAGTTCGAGGACGAGATTGGTGGAAGCCATTTCAAACGCCATCGCAGCGGCGAAATTGGCGCCCTTCCGGAACAGCGAGCGGGCGAGCGCCACGGCCGCATAGGAGCATGACGACGACGCTGCTCCGAGAGCGAGAGCCGTCGCAATCGATTTCGGCCGGTCATCTGGTAGGAGTCTAGCCATTTCCCGATGGGAAACGACTCCCTGCACGACTGCGGAGAGCGCGAAGCCGAGAATCAGCGGCCACAGGATCTCCCATCCCATGGAGAACGCCATGCTGAGTGCGCGTAGGATTGACTCCATCATCGGTCGCTCCCTTGCTTGAAACACACATAACCAACGCCCGTCTAACCGAACGGTTGGCGATCAGCATCGCGCCTCGATAAACTTGGTGATTTCCTCCCATGCCTCATGCACATGAACATCATCAGCATGCACGGCAGAAATGCCGCGATGGGAAGTAACCCGGCAGCCCTTAGCCAATTCCAGTTCAGAACGACACTTGAAGCAACAACTGCTCCCGAAAAAAGATACAGCGCCAAGCGGTACCGAACGAAATAACTTCTCAAAGTGCCGCGCGGTGGACGCCCATCGCTGTTGCTGGTTGCGTCGTGATGACTTAAGACCATGAATACATACTCCGTTTTGGTGGACACAAACGTGAAAGGGTTGCGGAGATCGATGTTCATCCGCAACCCTTTGCGCTTCGGATACCATTCACCAAGACGATTTCGGACCGCCGCGATAGCTCCGAGCGTCGCTGCCTTCATTCGCCATCGGCGCCGCTTCGAAACGGGGCGTCACTACGTAGGATGCGAACGCAGAGCGTGGGCTGTTTTGCGGGGCGGTTACGCCATATGTGCTCTGCCTGGCCTCGCTCGGCCAATAGCTCTTGTCCGAAATCGTCGAGCCCGCGTAGGCCGTGGCAGACATCGCCACCAGCGGCAGCACCAGGGAAATCTTGAAAAGGTGTTTCGTTAACATGGTCCGGCTCCATCATTTGTTGGAAGCGCGTGATGTACGCTTCTGAAAATGAGTTCGGAGCAAATCGTCTGACGGTTACAACCTCACGCCGACGTGACGCCGCCCGACACGGCTTTCTACCAACGCAACAGCCGCGGTCCCAATGCTGCGCCTGCTAAGGTGCACAGCACAATCGTGCCGCCGTACCAGACCGCAACGAACGGCAACGAATCGTCGGTGCAATGCAGCGCATAAGCCATCGCGCTCACGCCGCCTGCAACGAGACCGGCGACAGCCCCTGTACGGGCAAGGTTTGTAGGCGCTGCTCTTCGTACCGCCGCGATGATCACGGCGAAGGGCACGATCGCGATGATGGGGATGGAGAGCAGGCATTCGAGCCATTCATCTCCCATGACCATCTTGTTCCAGTGTGAGCTGGGCGCGAGTCCGAGGCTGATTGCGGCAAGCAGCACGATCGCCGCGAACGGCATCACGGCCGAAATTGAGGAGTTTCTGCGCTCGCCTCCGGGCCGCACCAGCCGTGTCAGATAGACCGATGCCACGCCAACGATTCCCACCGTAAATACGAGCTTTAGCAGGAGAAAAATCAAGGCGCGAGGGGTGATCAGGTCCGGGCGGACGCCCAACCCGACGAGCATGAAGGCCAGCGCCACGGCTGTTCCGGCCGCGAGGGCAATGTAAACCGTCCGACTGACAAGTTTGCGGTTGACCGGTTCGAGGTGCGTACTGAGCGCGGCCACCAGATCGTCCGTCTTCATGTTCTGGTCTCCTGGGCAATCAAGGCGGCCAATGCTTTGAGCCCGCGGTGAATGTTCACTTTTACTCCCGACTCCGAGATGCCGCACCTCTCCGCTGCTTCAGCTATGCTTCGTCCGTCGAGTTTTACAGCCTCGATGGCGCATCGCATGTTTTTCGGCAACCGCGCCAAGAGTCGCCTGACGTCGTATG
>WNFT01003677.1_pt1 | contig 13357 bp, 10 predicted proteins | sample 5400191 | NCBI WGS metagenome assembly WNFT01 (sample SAMN13153359, study PRJNA577476) | soil metagenome | isolation source: 80 cm saprolite under Madrone tree | place: USA:California | collected 2016-06-14
TGATGGCAGCCGTGTTATACGGCAGTGAAGATCTTCGCATTGAGAAGATTGACGTGCCGGCGCTTGCGGCGGAAGAGGTGCTGCTTCGCGTCCGTCTGGCGCTCACCGATGGCACCGACCTGAAAGTCTGGAAGCGCGGCTACCACGCGAAAATGATCCAGCCGCCCGCCATTTTCGGCCACGAGCTGGTTGGAGAAATTGTCGCCGTGGGCAAGCGCGTGGATCCCCGCTGGCGCATCGGCATGCGCGTGATCGCCGCGAACTCCGCGCCGTGCTTGCGCTGCTATCACTGCCGCCGCGGCCAGGAAAATCTTTGCGACGATCTGCTTTTCAACAACGGCGCTTACGCCGAGTACATGCGCATCCCCGGCCGCATCGTCGTGGAAAACATGCTCGAAGTGCCCCATTCCGTGGATGACCAGAGCGCGGCGCTCGCCGAGCCTCTCGCTTGCGTCCTTCGCGGAATCCATGAGATGGAAGTGCGCGCGGGAGACACGGCGGCCGTCATCGGCTGCGGGCCCATCGGTTTGATGTTTGTCCGCATGCTCTCCCGCCGCGGCGTCCGCGTGATTGCCCTGGCGCGGCGCGCGGCGCCTCTGGAGGTCGCCAAGCATCTCGGCGCAACCGCCATGATCAATGTGACGGAGACGCCCGATGTTGTTGCTGTCGTGATGGCCCTGACGGAAGACCAGTTGGGACCGGATTCCGTCGTGGAAGCGGCGGGAAATCCCGCTACGTGGAAGCAGGCTCTCGCCATGGTTCGCCGCGGCGGCGTTGTGAATTTCTTCAGCGGCCTGCCCTCCACCACACGCGTGGAAATCGAGCCGGCGGCAATCCATTATTCGGAACTCAAACTGATTTCGCCATTCCACCATACCCCGCGCTTTATCCGCGAAGCTCTCGAAGCCATCCGCCGCGGCGATATCTCCGCGCACGACTTCGTCACCGAGGAAATTCGGCTCGCGGACTTGCCTCAGGCCTTCGAACGCATGAAGTCGCGCAGCGGCGAAATCAAGCTCGCGGTTCGGCCGTAGTTTTCACGTGCGCACGAATCCCACCCGTAATTCCGAGCGCAGCGAGGAATCTCTCTTGGTTTTGGGCTCTGGCTTTGTAGTGGCCGCCTTCCGAGGCGGGCGCTTTTTGTACCGGCCGCCATCCCCAATGATGCAAGGAGAATCCCTCCTTTAATGTTGCTGCCCGGCGAAATTGACATCACCCGCCACGCCCCGAATCCCGGCTGCACACTCGAGGCCGCGCAGAAATATACGCGCTGGCTCGCCACACATCATTACGAAAATTTCAACGTCGTGTCCTGGCTGTTGCCGAAGCACCTCCATCAGCATTTCTACAACGTATACGCCTATTGTCGCTGGGCCGACGACCTCGGCGACGAAGTCCCCAACGCGACACGCGCGTTCGAATTGCTCCGCTGGTGGGAGCATGAGCTGGATGCGTGTTATGAAGGCAAGCCGTCACACCCGGTCTTCGTTGCGCTGCGCGAAACGATTGTCGCGAAGGATATTCCCAAACAGCCCTTCGCGGATTTGTTGAAAGCCTTCCGGCAGGATCAGACCGTCAAGCGCTATCCGGACTGGGCTTCCGTTCTGCACTATTGCGTGTACTCGGCGAATCCCGTCGGGCGGCTGGTGTTGTATTTGTGCGGATATCGCGACGAGCAACGCCAGCGGCTTTCCGACGCCACTTGCACCGCGCTGCAGCTCGCGAATTTCTGGCAGGATGTTTCGCGCGATTTGGAAAAAGGCCGCATTTACATTCCGCTCGATGCCGCCGCCGCTCAGGATCTCGCCGAAAATGACATCGTCGAGCGTCGCTTCGATGAGCGCTACGTCCGCTTGATGAAAGATTTGATCAAACGCACGCGAGAATTATTCGCAGGGGGCATGCCTCTTGCGAAAATGGTGGACGGCCGCCTCAGCGTCGACCTCGAAATGTTCAGCCGCGGCGGCCTAGCCGTCCTCGACGCCATTGAAGCCATGAGCTATGACACGCTGCACCATCGTCCGGCCATCAGCAAGGTGAAGCAGGCAGGTTTATTGGGCCGCGCACTGCTCGCGTATTTGGCCGGCTTGGATCGGAAGTCGGAAAAGTCCGGGAGAATTCCCGTCACGCTGCGGCCGGAGCAGAGCGAGCCCGAAACGCGCGTAGTGCTCGAAGATTCCTACTCTGAATGCCATCGCATCGCTCGCGCTTCCCGCAGTAATTTTTACGCCGCTTTTTTCTTGCTCCCCGATTCGAAACGCGATGCCCTCGCTGCGCTCTATGCATTCATGCGCCTCGTGGACGACGTCGCCGACGAAGGCTCCGATCTAGCCGCAAAACAGCGAGGCCTGGCGAAATGGCGCGCCGCCTTGGATCAAGCCATCACGGGTGAAGCGCAACTCTTCGACGGCAACGCCGCAGTGGCGTCCCCGGCCGCAAGTCTTGGCGGCGCCACCCTCATGTTGCCCGCGCTTGTCGATACCATGCAGCGGTACAAAATGCCGGCGCGCTATCTGCACGATCTCATCAGCGGCGCGGAAATGGATTTGACCGTGCAGACCTATCCGACGTTCGAACGCCTGCGCGAATATTGCTATCGCGTTGCCGGTACCGTCGGGTTGACTTGCACTCATGTGTTCGGCTTCCGCGACGCGCGCGCGCTCGATCTCGCCGAAAAACTTGGCCTCGCATTTCAACTCACCAACATCATTCGCGACGTCCATGAAGATTACAAACTCGGCCGCGTCTATCTCCCCGAAGAAGATTTGGCGCGATACGGAGTTTCGCCCGAGGATTTTGGCCGCGGCGAAGCGACACTCGGCGTCCGCGAATTGCTGCGATTCGAATCCGAACGCGCCTGGCAATTGTACGAAGAAGGCTCTGCCTTGCTCGGCTTGATCGACGCGGACAGTCGCGGCGCGCTGTGGCTTCTCGTGCATACGTACAGCGCGCTGCTTGGACGCATCGAGTCGCTCGATTTCGCGGTCTTCGGCGAACGCGTGCGGCTTTCGAAAGCTGAGAAAATGATGTTCATCGCCAAGGCGCGTTTCGCGCGCCACACGGAAGAGAATATTCTTGAAAAGCGTGATCGTGATCGGCGGCGGGCTGGCGGGACTGGCAGCCGGCGTCGCGCTAGCTGAATCCGGCTGGCGCGTGCGCCTGTTCGAACAGCGGCCCTTCCTTGGCGGCCGCGCAACGTCCTACGTGTTGCCGGACGGCGAGCACGTGGATAATTGTCAGCACGTGACCCTCGGCTGCTGCACGAACCTCGAAGATTTCTACCGCCGCATTGGTTCCGCGGACAAAATCAAATTCTTTGACCGCCTCTTCTTTCTCGATCCCCAAGGCCGCCGCGGCGAAATGCAAGCCGGGATTCTTCCTGCACCCTTTCATATGACCGGCTCCTTCGCCGCTTTCGCTCCGCTCACGCTGATGGACAAAGTTTCCATTGCGCGCGCGATGCTGGATATTTTGGGCGCGAAAGGACACCCCGCGGATCTCGAAGAAAATGGCGGCATCTCCATGCTGGAGTGGCTGCGCCGGCGCGGACAAACAGAAGGCGCGATCGAACGATTCTGGCGCGTGGTGCTGGTAAGCGCGCTCGATGAAGAATTGGATCGCACCGACGCGTGCTTCGGCGTGGACGTTTTCTGGAAAGCGTTTCTTTCGAACCGCACGGGATACCGCATGGGAGTTCCCGCGGTGCCGCTCGCAAATTTGTACGACGGCTGCAAATCCGAAATCGAGCGCCGGGGCGGGGAAGTGAATCTGCGCGTGCCGGTTCGCGGCTTGAAAATCGAAAACGGCGAAATCGCCGCTGTGCGCTTCGACGAAGGAAAAGAAGAGAACGCAGACGCGTATGTTTTCGCGGTGCCGCACACCGCGCTGGCAGAGTTGCTTCCGGAAAGCGTGAAGCAGAGCGATCGGTCGCTCGCGAATCTGGACAAAATAAAAGTTTCGCCGATTACCGGCGTGCATTTCTGGTTTGACCGGCAAGTGATGAAGGAACCGTTTGTGACCCTGCTGGATACGACGACACAGTGGATTTTCAACAAAACGGAGTTGTATGGAGACACAAACGGGGCAAATAAAACAGACGGAGGACAGTACCTGCAACTGGTGATTAGCGCGTCATACGATTTGTTGCCGAAATCGCGCCAGGAAATTATTAATCTCTGCCTCAAAGAAGCGCGGCACGCGCTGCCCGCCGCGCGCGACGCGCAGTTGGTGAAAGCCACGGTGATCAAAGAAGCCGCTGCAACATTTTCGCCGGAACCGGGAGTGGATCGATGGCGGCCGAAACAAGAGACATCTGTGCGCGGACTATTTCTTGCGGGAGATTGGACCGCCACGGGCTGGCCCGCAACCATGGAAGGCGCAGTGCGCAGCGGATATCTGGCCGCGGAAGCAGTGCTGCGAGTTGCCGGCACGCCACGGAAATTTCTCCAACCGGATCTGGAGCCCGACGGATTTGTCGCCATGTGGCTCGGAAAATCGCGCGGCACCGCACTTCGCGGCGAGAACTGATTGGCATCAATGGAAAACGAGCAGCGAATCATGGAGCCACCATTTCGTAGGCGCCGACGCGACGCTCGTTGGCGGTGAGACTTTCGCCGAGGGCGTCGATCGCTTGGTATTCGGCTTTGTGGGTGGCGAGAAACTGTTCGTAAGAGTCGCGCGACGCCCAGAAATCAAGAGTGAGATAAATATTCGAACGAAAGGGGTCGCGGAGGAGACGGGTTTCCCGGTAGTGCGAATCCGTTCGAAAGAGACGGGCCCAGTCGCCGGCGGGGCCGTACACATCCTCGAACCGTTTTTTGCTGCCGGACTTGACTTCGTACTCCCAGAGGACTAAAAACATAAAGGACCCATCTTCTGCTCCCGGACGTGCGCAACTCTGCAAGGAAATTCTAGGGAATGTTTGCGCAGTCCGGCCGAGTGTAGCAATCCGATTGGAACACAGCCAAGTTGGCAAGCGCGACAGCGCAAAAGCGTAAGTTGTAGCCGTTGCAGTCCGTCGAGACTGGCGGACGGAGGCCTTTGTGGATCGAAAGTACAGCCACCGCGGGTACCGCGACGCGGAAAAAAGCGAAAAAAAAGAAAAAACGCACGATCGCAAGTCGCCCTCGGGCGGGCCGCGCGGCGCGGATCAATTCGGGCCGCGGACGCCGCGCATGGTGGGAACGGTGACGCGCGCGCGCTGCTCGAACTGCGGGGCGGTGCTGGCGCCGGGATTCGATCCGAACGGGACGTGTCCCAAGTGCCAGCAGGAATTGCATTGCTGCAAGCAGTGCCGGTTCTTCGATTCCGGAGCGCAGTTTGAATGCACGCAGCCGATTCCGGAACGCATTTCGCCGAAGGACGCAAAGAACGATTGCAAGTTCTACGAGTTCCGCACGACGGTGGAGAAAGACACCGCGCCGACTTCCTATTCGCAGCCATCGGCTGCCGGTTCCGCGCCCGCCGCGCCACCGCGGCACAACGATGCGCGGCAGGCCTTCGAAGATCTATTCAAGAAGTAGCAAGGCCATGAAATCCTAGCGCCGCTGCTTTGTGGAAGCCGGACTGGCGCTCCCCGCAATTCTTAGCACCGTTCCAACTTTCACCGATGCTTCGCAATCTGCGAAAATAATCGCCACTATAGATTCCTCGTTTGATCCCTGATTGCCTAAAAGCTTCCCTTCCTTGCGCTCCGTTGTTCCTTCCATGCCGCGACTACCTCTAGTCGGCCAGGAGCACAGCTAGGTTGGCTGTGCCACGGAGAGGGCGCAGTGAAGTGTGCCCCTACAACCGTCGGCCGGACGAAGCTGATGGGTGGAAATGGTCATGACGATGGCTTCTCCGGCATGGGCGTCTCACCCGGGATGCCGGTGAAGATTTTGGGTTCTGGAGTGGGCCAGTCACGCTTGGGGCGGGGCAATGATGATTTGCTGAGGTTCTTCGGCCTGAGCTTCGTTTTCGCGTGCGATGGCGCGATGGGAGTGGAGGAGCTGGTTGGTGATGTAGGCCAGGACGGCGGCGCGGCGCGGGGATACGCGGCCTTTGGTGACGAGGACCAAGAGGCGGTTGAGAAATCCATAGATGTCCGAAGCGGAATCGAACTCCGACAGTTTGGGGAAGAGTTCTGGGGAGAGGTCTTTTGAATCGCTCTGGGAGTGCGGAGGGAAGGCGCCGGGGATGCAGGCCTTGGAGTGGCCGAGGCAAAAGCCATAATGAGCCTGCAAACCGGGAAGCCGGCAGCGCTTGCCACTGGGATAGCAATAGGGGCAGCGAGAAGTGTCCGTGTTCGCAGGGACTGCGATGGGATCCGCGGTGGAGATTGGGCTAACGGTTGTGGTGTTCATGGGTTCATCCTTTTGCGACTTGGGAGGGGGGTACACACACCCCCCATCCGATGCATGAATCTCAAAACAAAGGGGATAGAAAATGGGCAATTTGTAAGTGCATGAGAACAAAGAGCGATGACTTGTGGTTGGGGACTAGTGACTGGTGACCCCGGCAAGACCGAACAGGCCGGTGAGGGAAAGGGCGGTTGAAAGTCGAAGGTTGAAGTCGAAAGTGGGAAGAATCGCAGGAGAAAGGCGCAAGGAACAGAAGGAGTGAGACTTAGGAGTTCTGGGGAAAGGGGAAGCGGAGGGACGGCCACAAAAGGCGGGGAGGGAGACCCTTCGAGGCTCAGGGCAAGCAGGGTAAAGCGTCGAGTTCATACAGAAGGGTAGCACGGAATGTACCGACTGTAAACTACTAACGACTTAGTAATTCGAATGAGATGTGGTAATGGGGACACAGTGAGACGTAAGCGGGGCAAGGGGAAGGGTTTGCGGGAGAGATGGGGCTCTGAAAAAATCGTGGAAATCTGCTCAAGGGTCAAAACCGCACCTGAAAACCGAAGGGTTGATTGGATAAGAGCGAAGGCTCCGTTCGGTAGCCGAGTATGCTTCTGGTTGGAGGACCGAAGCAAATTCGGTAGGAAGGAGCCCTCGATGATGCTTATTGGATGTGATTACCACCCCAGTTGGCAACAGATTTGTTGGCTGGACACGGAGAGTGGGGAGACCGGAGAAAAGAAATTGGAGCATGCGTCGGGAGAAGCGAAGAAATTTTACCGTGGATTGCCTGGGCCAGCTCTGATTGGAATGGAGTCGACCGGGAACTGTCAGTGGTTTGTGGAGATGGCCGCGACGTTGGGGCACCACGTGTGGATCGGTGACGTGGCGAAGATTCGCGCTGCGGAGGTGCGGCAGCAGAAGCACGACCGGCGCGATGCCGCGCTGATTTTGAAGCTGCTGCTGGAGGGACGGTTTCCGCGGATCTGGACTCCGTCCGGGGAAGAGAAGGATCTGCGGCAGCTGTTGATTCATCGATACAAGCTGGTGCGGATACGCGCGCAGGTGAAGACCGAACTGCAGCATCTGGATGACGCAGCCGGGAGTGGGGCCGATTCCGCGGGAGTACAGTTCGGGTGGGCATCGACGGTATGGCTGGGCAGTCTCCGCGCTGCGGTCAGCGTCTCGGTTCCTGTTCTGTGGCACGGCGGTCTACACCGCTTCGGCGGTCGTGACCGTCGCGCCGGTCCGGCAGTGCGATAGCCCAGCTAGTGATTCTGTGGCAAGTGGGACAGTGCCGCTGGATGGGTAGTTTCTTCCAGGTTTCCGGCAGTTGGCCTTCGTGGATCAGGAAGGGACCCAAATTTGGCACAGCCTTCACACTTGAGAACGTAAGCTGGCATTCGATTCCGAGTTGAGCCAATCAGACACGACGGCAGGGGTCGGGAATAGTCCCGTCGCAGGAACTCGTATTTCGGAGGCGTAGCCGCTTGGGGCACGCTCCAGGTTCTCTCTTAGATTCATCAGCGACAGAAAAGTGCAGAGGATGCGTCTTTTTAGGTCGTCCGACAAGCACAAGTTGCTGGTGACGCGGGCGAGGAGCAGGGCACATTCGCTTATATAGGTGGCCATCTCCGCACGGCGTTCAGCGGTCGCCTTGCGCAATGCAACCTGGCGGTGCATCTCAGCGCATGCCTCCTCCACGCTCCAGGTGAAGTGGTAGACACAGAGACCCACCGAATCGAGCTCCGCCGGTACAAGAAGCTTGCAACGGGGAATACAAGCGCGATACTCGCTAGGCTTACCCATCGACGCCCCCTGCCCCATTTTTGTGCAACAGGGATGCCAATCCTCACTTAGTGCCAGGGGTTAAACGGCCAACAAAGAAGCTGAGTTCGCAGGAGCCTTTCCCTTGACGTGCGCAGCCAAGCGGCACGAGCCAATCCTACCGGTGACCCCCAAAAGGGGCCCACCATGGTCTCTTGTCATGGAGCGATTGAGCCCCCAACCATATAACTCTAAGTCCCAAAGATGTAGGGCATTAGGCGCCGAATTGTCCGCTGTTTGGTGGATCCAAGAAAGGACACCTCGTTGCACTTCCTGGCGCAATCAGCTTCTTCCATTGCGACCGAAGAGGCCCATTCGAGGTGTAATGTTCGCCGGAGATTGGGTAGCCTGCCCAGATCAAACGTTCCAGTACTCCTATGGGCTAGCCACTAGTAGTCCTATGAGTTACCCAAAATGTGAAATGGAATTCCCCTACTAGGATTGAATGGCGGTCGCGGAGCGCCGGGAAGCACGACGTCGAAACGATTTACGAGTGCGCGACCTGCTAGGACTGACACAGGGAGGAAGAAGAAGTTGCTGGGCTTCCCGACACAAATCGTCGGGGACCCCCACAAGTCGGGGGAAAGCCCGGCGCTACAGCAACAAAACGAGGAGTGGCGACGTGAAGTCGCCGCTATAAGGCTAGAAGCGCGGGAGGAAGCATCAATTTGCGACGGTCAATTCGATAAGGGAGGAGGCGGGGATGCGGGCGCCGCCGTGGGGGGACTGGTCGATCACTGCGCCGTGGGGCCATTGCGGGGCGGTGACGTAGTTTACTTTACGGCGCAATTGGGCGACGTCCAGGCGGTGTTGCGCGTCGGTTTCATTCAAGCCGATCAAGTGCGGCATCACGTAGGCGGTTTCACGGGAACCTTGTGAGACGAGAACATCCACGCGCGGCGAGGATGCTCCCGCGCCGGGCCTGGGAGTCTGAATCACGACGGCGTCCATCGGCTGGTCCGGCATGGAGACCGCGGTGACTTCGCCGACCTGCAATCCGCCGCGAAGAAGTTCAATGCGCGACGCGCGCAGGGAATTGCCTTCGATCAACGGGATCTGCAACTGGCGCTGGCCGAGGCTGAGCACGACGTGCGCCTGCTGCGAGACTTTCATGAGCAAGCCGGAGGGAGGAGTCTGGCGCACCACGACGTTGATGGGCTGATCGCTGTAGATGCGGTCCGCTACGCGCAGCACCAGGCCGCGGGATTGCAGCAATTGACTGGCTTCGGAAACATTTTTGCCGACGAGATTGGGCATGGTCACTTCGCGGCCGTGGATGGCGATGCGCATCGCAGTGATGGCGCTCAGGAAAGCGGCGGAGGCCAGGATGAATAACAGGAAGGTCATCCGGGTGAGCCATTCGAGTCTTTCGCGAAGGGTCATGGAAGAAATAGTCGACAGTTCACAGGTTACCGTCAACAGTTCACAGTGAACAGTCCGGAGTCAGAAGGATGTTGCGTTGCTGCGTTTCGCCTAGCCGGCTGGAAGCCGGCGCTACAAGGGACGGACTAAAGTCCGTCCCTACACAAATCATTTCTTCGCCAGCGGCGGGGGCGGATAATCCGGGAGCTTGTCTTTGCTGGTGTCGGCGCGTTTCACTTCGAGTTCGCCGAAGAGCAGCGAAGGGCAGATGATCGTGGTGGGCGCACCGCCGGTGCGGTTGCTCACCAGCGGATCGTTGCCGACGGCGATCAAGTCATTGCGAATCGCGCGAATGTCCAGCTCGTTGAAGACCGCTCCGCGGACCAATTCTTCGTGGCCATCTTTGGCGTAGACGCGATAAAGAAGGCGCGGTGAATTACCGGGGCCCAGCGTGTCCACACGATAGCCGTAGGGCTTGTCCTGGTCCTTGACCATTTGAATTACTTTTTGCTTCAGGGCGTCGGGCGATTGCGCTTCGGAACTTTTCAGCAGCAGCACCCCGAGGCTCGGCGCGGGGAACGAACCGGGCGCGGCGCGGCCGTGACCGTTCGAAGTAAGAAAGTCCCGGATGGGCTGGCGGCCGACGAGATAATTCGTCAGCATGCCGTTTTCGATGACGTTGACGGCTTGCGACTTCACGCCTTCGCTGTCCACGGCGTAATTGCCGACGACGCTCTTGCCCTGGAAATCTTTCATCGTGGGATCATCGACGAGCGTCAGGAAATTCGGCAGGACGCGGGTTTTATAACTGGTCGCGAAGGGGCCGGTGGTGCGGTTCGGTTTGCCGAGCTGCGGTTTCCGGCCAAGCACGTTTTGCCCGATGAGCGAAGCCACGATGTCGTCGGCAGCGTCGGCGGCGAACAGGACCGGGCCGCGATATTCCTCCTCGACGATGGGAGCCTGGCGCAGCGCAACCACGGTTTGCAGCATGGTCTTTGCATCCGCGATGAGCGCATCGCGCGAGGGCAGCTCTTCCGGCCGCGCGACCATGTAAGCCGGGCTGCGGCTCAGGCGCATGCCGTCCGTAGCTTGCGCGGCGCCATTCAATTGCACGAAGTAGGTAGTTTTTCCATTGCGCGTGACGGTGCCTTCGGAAGTTACGAGATATTCGTTGATGGCAGAGAAACGCGCGGAAGCCGTGACCGACTGCACATCCGGATATTGCTTGTACAGGCTGGTTACATCTTCGAGCGTTTTCCGCCATGCGGCTTCATCCATTTTCAGGGTGACGGTGGGCTCGACGGCGATCACGGGCGGAGCTTTCGCGAAATCGTCGACGGGACTGGGGTCGGCGCTGAATTGCTTGAGCGCGGCTTGTTTTTCCGCGAGCGCCTGGCCGGCGGCTTTGTAAGCGGAATCGGTGGCGAGCCAAATCTGGCGGCGGAGGGCGATGGGATCGTTGTCGAGAGGCAGAATGGTGGTTTCGCCCTGGCCGCGGCCGAAATAGCTGTCCTGCTGGTAATCGCCGATGCGAACGACGACACGCAAAACGCGGACGTGAACGTGCTGATTTTCGCGGACGGCGCCGAAGGCCGCTTCCGCGCCGAAGTCGTCCACTTCGTTGACGCGATACTCGATGTAATAGGGCGACTGAACCTGATCCATTTTCAGCTGGGCCTTTGAACGATCGAGTTCGATGAGGAGCGCTTCGAGAAGTCCATCGCCTTTGGCGGCGGCGCGAGCAGCGGCCATGGCCCCATCGGGAGAAGATTTCGTGTCGCCGGAGGCGCGAGCGGAGACGGTGTTGAAAGTGAACAAGATGACGGCGAAGATTCGCAGCATTCGAATGGGCAATCGCGAAGTCGTTATCGGGTGCAGGATTTTCACGGCTTCACCGCCGGCTTGGCTTGCGCGTCTTTCGCGGCGCCGCTATCTTCAAAACCGGGTGGCGGCAAGAGTGGCGGGCGCTCGTGTTCGTGCGCGCGCTTCTGGACTTCCATTTCGGAGAAGAGCATCGCGGGTGCGACCGCGGCGACGGGAACCTGGCCGCTCTCCGCGCCGCAGACGCCGTTGAAAACGTGCTGCTGATCGCCGGTGGTCAAGATGCGGGTCAGCGCGGCGAGCGGCGTGCCGACAATGTCCACGCCGCGGACCAATTCGTCGGGGCGGCCGTCGGCGTAAACTTTGTACACGATTACCGGCAGCACCTGGAAAGCTTGCGGGAGGGAACGCGTAGTCAGGGTGAATCCGCCCTGGATGTCGTCGAAGTACAAGCCGAAGGGCTTGCCCTGTTTTTTCACTTCGTCGATCAATTTCTGGCGCAGGTCCGCTTCGGGAACGGTTTGCGTGGAGGTGACGATGAGATTGCCCTGGCGGCCCGTGGGCATCAGTCCGGGCTGATTGCGACCGTGGCCGTTGGATTGACTGAAATTCTTGATGGGCATACGGGACATCAGGAAATTCTTCAGTACGCCGTTCTGGATCACGTCGACGCGCTGCGCAGGCGAACCTTCATTGTCAAAATCGAAGGCGCCGGCGAGTTTCATTCCGCCCATTTCACGCGTGGTGGGATCGTCGATAACGCTGAGGAATTTTGGGAGCACTTCCTGGCCGACTTTTTTCGTGAAGGTTTGTCCTTCCTCTTCGTCGCGCTGGCGATGGCCTTCGAGGCGATGGCCGAGCACTTCGTGAAAGAAAACGGCTGCGGCGCGGCCGCTCAGGAGCGCGGGACCGTCGTAGGGCTCCGCGACCGGAGCTTTGCGGAGGGCGCTGAGATCCGCGGCCATTTTGTTGATCTTGGCGGTGAGTTCGGATTCGCTCGGAAGACCGCTGGCCGAGGGCGCTTGAAAAGTTTCCACGCGGAGCAAGTCCATGCCGTCTTCGGCGCGCGTTTGTGCTTCCATCACCAGGCGCGTGGAGGCGCTGGGACTTACGATGGCGCTGCCTTCGCTGGAAACCATGCGGGACTTGGAGTTCTGGACCTGGAGAATCACGGATGCGAAGTAGACTTCCGGAAATTTGCGGAAGGCGCCGGAGAGGCGCTTGATTTCGCCTTCCCAAGCGGCGCGATCGAGCGCAGGCGTTGCGGGGGCCTCGCCGATGTGCGTTTGCGGTTTTTCCTTGGAGAAATCGGGGGACTTGTCTTCTTCTTCGGCGCGGACAGCGGTGTTGGTTCGAACGTTGAGCAGAGAAGGAACGGCGCGTTTGTATTCGCGGTCGGTGAGTTCCCACAAGACGCGGGCGATGGCGTCCTGATCGTTGCCGAGAGGAAGCGTGCCGGAGCTGACGCCGCTGGGCCGGCTCTGGCCGTGGGTGTTGTCCAGCTCGGACGTGCCCACGCGCATGGTGACGTCGGCATGACGGCGCTGCGCGGAGACGTTGTTCAGCAAACTGCCGTAAGCGCCAATGAGGACGACAAAATCCTGGTCGTAGACGGTGTAAGAGAGGAAATAAGGCGCTTGCTCTGTCTTACCAAGTTCGGTGGTGGCGCGGGCGAGTTCCGCCTGCATGGCTTTGAGGACGGGGTCGCTTGCGGGGGTCGAGGCTGCGGGCAGGGAAGAGGCTTTGTCGTTCGCGGCGAGGGCAGATGGCGCGGTGGAGAGTTGGGCCGCGAGGGCGCAGCAGGCGGCGACGCGCAGGAATTCGGCGGCGCGGGCATGCAGAGTGCCGCGTGTTCGTGAGGAATCAGAAATGGTCATGAAAAATGAGCTCCCGGCATCGTGGTCCGTCAAAGAGTGTTTCAACGCAAGCAAATAGCGCAAAAAATGAGTATGCCCTAGCAGTTCCCTTGGCGCAAATCAGGTGTGGCCAAAGCGTTCACCCGGCTTCAGTCGTGCGCCATT
>WNFT01003679.1_pt1 | contig 13355 bp, 9 predicted proteins | sample 5400191 | NCBI WGS metagenome assembly WNFT01 (sample SAMN13153359, study PRJNA577476) | soil metagenome | isolation source: 80 cm saprolite under Madrone tree | place: USA:California | collected 2016-06-14
TACATGTTCTCGACGAAAATGCTGTAGAGTTCTTCGACCGTCTTGAAGTCGGGCATGGGCGTGTTGCGCAGCGCGCCGAACGCCTGCCGCATGGCGTGAAACAGCTCGTGTATGATCACCTCTTCCGGCGTCGTGAAGGTGGTGGCGGAGTTGCTCCAGTGGATGGGGTGAAAGTGAATGCGGCTGTCGCTTCCCACGCCCGAGCCGTTCCGGTGGCGCGGGTCGAGGTGGCCATCGACGCCGTCGCGCAGGTCCAGGCCCCGGCGGAACGCTGCGACGAAGTCCACCGGCTGGGCGCCGGCGTCGACCTTGCAGACCAGCCCGTCGGGCGGCACGATCCAGGCGTGGTGCGATCGCAGGGCAAAAAAGCCCATCACCGTCTTGCCGGTTCCGGTGCTCTTGACGGTGTCGAGGATCGATCGCAGTTGGCGCTCATAGTCGGCGGCGCCGCCCGGATAGGGGTTGCCGTCTCCGCTGACCATGATGTTCCTGACGTATTCGAATGACACGGCGGGACCTCCGCTCGTTCCATCGCGATGTGCGCCGATCAATACGCCGACGCCACCATACCCGAACGGGCCGGTGTTCAATTGTTTTGTCGCCGGGAAACCCGTCGTGGTTCGATACGCTGGTGAATTCTTCCGGGCTTGTAACCTCGGGCCACTCAAGCGCTCCCCGGGACGAGCGTGAGGCGTCAACGGCTGGACGGAACCTCGATCGGGGGGCAATTCCGGCGGCCGGCCAGCAGGCAGTCCTCCTGCCGCGACACATCGATCAGTTTCATCAACAGGAAATAGCCGCCTACGCAAACGAGCGCGATGGTTGCCAGGATAAACAGAATGTCGCGTGGCGACAGCGTCTGTCCGCCGCCGCCCTTGCGCGATTTGGCCGATCCAGATTGAAAGCGCGGCATCCAGTAACCCCCTGCGAATCAGGTGGTTACTGGATCGCCCGCTGTCGCTGGCGATGACATGCAGGTGATGCAATTATTTCCCGACGCGTCCTTAACCGCCGCCACCACATTAATCCCCGCGATCGGGCTCAATTGCCATCGGCCATATTCACGACCTGGACGCGGCGATTCTCCGGGCCGAACGGATCGGTTTCGTTCTTGAGCTTGGTCTTGCCGTAACCAACCGCCACGAGACTTGTCGGCGACAGCTTGAAATGACTGACGAGGTACTGCCTGACCGTATCGACGCGTTTCTCCGAGAGTTCCTGATTGTAGGGTAAGCTACCCTTGCCGTCGGTATGCCCGGCAAGAACGAATGTTGTTCCCCGCAAATCCGGATTCGACAGCGCTTTACCGAGAGTATTGACCGCCGACGCGGCGGACCGGCTGATCTTGGCGGACCGATAGTCGAAGTTGATGTCGATGTCGATGCTCGGCTTGGCGGTAGCCGCGGCTGCGATTTGCTCGCGCTCGCCCGGCGTGAGCGAATGGGCCGGGCGGTTTCTCAGAGCATCGAGGAGCTTCTTCTCCGCGGCGCCGGCAGTGTCCGCCGGCGCCAAGGTGAGGCTGCGGGTCGTTATCGGGGTCAGAGCCTTAACGATCTGCTCCGAGGTGAGCGGGTCCGCGGCCGAGGCGGGACCACGACCGGCGAATAACATGGCCAAGGCAGCCACCGCCACAGCAGCGCGGCACTTGGACATACGGCACTTGGACATTCTGCGAGTTTCCGTCATTTAAGTCTCTCCGTCCAATGAACCTATCCTTGGGGTTCCGGCACAGAGGGAATTGAAATGCCAGTACGGCGTGGCGGTAACGCGGTTCAGATCCCTCCGCCCTGAACTTTATAATCTTACCACGCGACCGCTATTCGTGCGGTCGAAGCGTCCGTTAGTCGCGGGTGGAAGTCAGAGGGTTCAACCAGGGTTCAGCCCCTGGGACCGCCTTCTACTAGCCGATCCTGCATCGAGGGATCTCGCGACGGGGACCATTTGCGGCCGTGTGGCCGGCAGACACGCCGAGCGATTTGTGCTTGATTGTGGCGATCGGGATTTTCAACGTCCGCCGTGCTGAGGTCGATCGGAGGTAGCGGAATGCAGAGGGCGTTGCTCGGTGCCGCGATTGCTGTGATCCTGGTGCTGGTGACGGCATTGGTCGGCCCCCTCTTTGTCGATTGGGGACGCTATCGCGAGACCTTCGAGACGGAGATTTCTCGCCTCACCCGATTGGCTGTGCGAATCGGTGGCCCGATCGATGTGCGTTTCCTACCGACGCCGACATTGAAGCTGCAGCAGATTGCGATGGGCCGGCCCGACGGGCCGGCCATGGTTCGGGCCGACACCCTACGAATCGAACTTGCGTTGGGCGCGCTCATGCGCGGCCAGCTCCTGCTATCCGATGTAGCGCTCGAGGCGCCCGAGATTTCGCTTCGACTCGGCGGCGCCGAGCGTCCCCCTCCCTATCCTCCCCCGCAAGCGGGGGAGGATAAATCAATTTTCCCTCCGTCGCTTGCGGGGGACGGTAAATCAATTTTCCCTCCCCCGCTTGCGGGGGAGGGCAGGGAGGGGGTATTCGCCTTCGATCCGGACGCGGTTTCGATCGCCCATCTTGCCATCGAGAAGGGACGCGTCATTGTGGCAGGCGGACCGGGCCGTTCGCTCCTGCTCGACAGACTGGGATTCAGCGGCGACGTGCGTTCTCTGCTCGGTCCCGCCAAGGGCGAGGGCTCCGTCGCGGTCGACGGCGAAAGCTATCTCTTCAGCATCGCGACCGGGCGCGCGGCCGCGGACGGCGCCGTCAAAGTGCGGCTCCTGGTCGATACCCTCGATCACGTCCGCATCGGCGATGTGGACAGCTCCATCTGGATCGAGCGCGGCATTCCGCATTTCGCGGGCGCCCTGCAGTGGTCGCAAGCCGCCGGACGCTCCCTGCAAGGCTTCAACGAGCCATGGCGCCTCAGCGCGAAAATGCGGGGCGACTCGACGGCGGCGGCGCTGGAGGGGATCAATCTTCAATACGGGCCACAGGAGCGTGCCGTCCAGCTCAGCGGACACGCTAACCTGACGTTGCGGACGCAGCCGGAACTTGACGTAACGCTGGCAGCGACCAGGATCGATCTCGATCGCATGCTCGCGCTGCCGGCGACGGCGCGGCGCCGGCCGCTGGTCGCGATGCGCACCATGGCCGACAATTTCGACGCCGCGAGGCTGCCGCCGATCCATGTGAATTTGGGCATCAGCGCCGACGTCGTCACGCTTGCGGATGCGCCGCTGGCGCAGGTGAGCGTCAGTTTGCGCGGCGCGGGCGGCGCATGGGATCTGGAGTCGCTCGAATTGCGCGCGCCTGGCGCAACGCAGCTGCGGCTGCGCGGCCGCGTGGACGTCACTTCCCGGGGCCCCACTTTTGCCGGCCAAGGTCGTATCGAAGCAAGGGACTCGCGCGCGCTCGTGTCGTGGCTCACGGCCGGCAGCGACGGCGAGGCCTTCGCCGGGCCGTTCCGCGCCGAGGGCGATGTGCGCCTCGGTGGGGAAAGCATCGTATTCGACCGCCTCAAGGCCGAGTTCGACCGCGACACGCTGGAGGGCAATTTCGGCTATTTCGGGCCGACTGCGGACCGCGCTGCCCGCATAGCGGCGACGCTCAGCGCATCCAATCTCGATCTCCAACGCGCCGCTGCATTCGTGCAGCACGTCGCCGGCGACACCGCCGTGGCGTGGCCGCGTGAGGGATCACTCTCCCTCAGTGTCAGGCAGCTGTCGATCGCCGGCGTCGAAGCCAAGCGCGCAGACATGCGCCTACAGTTCGACGAGCGGGCGCTGACCGTCGAACGATTGGCCATCGACGATTTTGGCGGGGCGCGCGTTGCCGGGGCGGGCAGCATCGATATTCGCACGCTGGCGCCCCGCAGCGCGATCACGCTTGATCTTGATGTGAATGCACCGGACGGCGTGGCGGCGCTGGTGGAGAAGCTCAGCGCTCCGGTGGCCGCCACGCTGCGCCGCACCGCGCCCCGCCTGCTTCCTGCCAGGCTGCGGGGCTCGCTGGCCGGCGACGCCCAGGCGGCTCGCGAGGCCGGAATGGCTGCCGGCTTGAGTTTCAAGATCGACGGCAGCGCCGGCGCATTCGCGCTTAACCTGCAGGGCGTCGCCGAAGTGCCGAGCGACGGTTCGCTGCTCGCCGCTTTCGCTCAGCTCGATCCCGCAAAGGTCGTTGTTGGCGGTCGCATCGATGCCCGCGACGGTCGCATGCTGGTGGAGGCGGTCGGACTCGATCGGCTGTTGAGCGTCGACGAGCGCGCCGGCCGGCTCGACTTCAAGGCTTCGGGACGCCTTGGCGGTCCGATGACGGCGACGGCGCAGGTAACGGCTGGCGGCCTCGATGTCTCGCTAGAAGGGACGCTGCAAGCGGCGCAAAGCCAAGCCGTCACTGCGGACCTCGCGCTTTCCGTTGCGCAGGCGCATGTGCGGGTCCCGCAGGCCGGCACACTGCCGGCCACGTTGACGGCGCGGCTGAACTATGCTGACGGCGCCGTCGCACTCAATGAACTAACCGGCACGGTTGCCGGGAGCGACGTCGCGGGCCGCCTCGCCATCGGTCTCCCGCCAACGATGAGCCTTGGTGGCGACATCAGGCTCGGCGCGATGGATGTTCCGGCCGTGATCGCCGCAGCCGTCGGCATGCCGGCGAAGCGCGCCGGCGGTGGATCGGCATGGCCGGTTGATCCTTTCGCGGGCGGCGTTCTCGGCCAGTTCAAGGGACGGATCGTGATCGCGTCAGCGCGGAGCACGTTGACGCCGCACCTCGTCGCGGAGAATCTGCGCGGCGTGCTGAATTTTGGTTCGTCGGACATCGCCTTGGACGATTTCCAAGCCGACATTGCCGGCGGCCGCGTGTCCGGCCGGCTGGCGTTCGAACGCGACGACGACGAACTCAGCGCCAGGAGTCGTATCAGGCTCACGAAGGCCGACATCACGGCGCTGCTGCCCAGCGACCGCCCGCCGATATCCGGCAGACTAAACCTGGACGCCGAGATCGAGGGCCGCGGGCGAAGCCCGGCCGCGCTCATCGGATCCCTGCAGGGCAAGGGCTTCTTTAGCGTCGAGGATGGCAAGTTTGCCGGGCTCGACCCTTCAGCATTCGACGCGGTGGTTCGTAGCGTCGACCAGGGCCTGCCAATCGAGGCGACGCGGATCAGGGAACGCCTGGAGACGGCACTCGGGCGAGGTGCGCTCTCCGTTCAGGGCGACGGCGCGATCACGGCCGCGGCCGGTAGGGCGAGCCTGACCGCCAGCAGGCTGCGCGCTGGGGGCGCTGATTTGTCGGTTTCGGCGCGATACGATTTCGTTGCGGAAGCACTCGACGCAAGGCTCGTTCTGGCTCGGCCTGCCGGGACCGGGAACGCAAGTGTCGGCCGACCCGAAGTCGCGGTCAGCCTCCAAGGTCCAATTGATTCGCCGCGGCGCACGCTCGACATTGCCGCGCTGGTCGACTGGCTTTCGATGCGCGCCATCGCGGAGAATACGAAGCGCCTCGCGGCAGTTTCGGCCCCCCCTGTCGCGCGTCCGATCGAACCGCCGCAGATGCAGGCTCCGGAGGCGCGGCCCGCAGTCCCGGCCGATACAGTCGCGATCGCCAAGCCTGTCCCGCCTACGGATGTGGCGAAAACCGACGCCGCGGCCATCCCGCCCGCTTTGGCGAAGCCCGAACCGGCGGCCACTGCGGCTGCGGCCGCGAAGCCCGAACCGCAGGCGAATCCGCCCGCGGCCGCGAAGCCGGCGGGCGATGCGCTTGCAGCGGCAAAACCCCCTCCCGATCCTCCCCCGCAGTCGGGTGAGGGTAAAACAATATCCCCTCCGCTTGCAGGGCAGGGGAGGGAGAGGGCCGATCCGCCGCCTGCTGCGCGCGACACCGCAGCGGTCGGAATGCCGGGCGCGGCAAATCTCGCCCGCACGGAGCCGCCGCCAGATCCGCGCATCGTCGAGCTTGATCGCGCAATCGCGGCTAATCCCAACGATGGCGCAGCCCTTGACAGGCGCGGCCGGATGTTGGCGATCCATGGCAATTACAGGCTTGCCGTCAAAGACTTCGACGAGGTAATTCGGCTGCGACCAGATGCCGAGGCCTTCAACAACCGCTGCTGGGCACGCGCCATCATCGGCGATCTTGCGTTGGCGCTTAATGATTGCAACATGGCCCTGCAGCTTCGCCCGCGCTATGCGGACGCGTTCGACAGCCGCGCCATGATAAACCTGAAATCCGGACAGCTGGGCAAAGCCATTGCCGACTATGACGCGGCGCTGCGGATCGAGCCGAAACGGGCGAACTCGCTCTATGGCCGCGGCATTGCCAAGATCAAGAACGACAATCCCACCGGCGGCAACCTCGACATTGTCGCCGCGAAATCGATTCAGGCGGACATCGCCGAGGAATTCGCCGGCTACGGCATTCGCTGAACATCACGCTTGCGATTTAGCAATTCGCGTTTGCAACAGTAGCGTTTTGCGACAGTAGGGTGGGCACGGCGCGCAAGAGCGCGCCTTTGCCCACCAAGCCCGCGGCCTCTGGTGGGCACGCTTCGCTTTGCCCACCCTACGACACACGCCTTCCTGCGACCTGAACGCGCTAGGCGACCGCAGCGCGGTCGTGTCCTTGCACCTGCACGTTCATATCGACGAGTTGCTTCGCCTCGCAGACGTCTTCGAGGAATCCCCAGCTTTTCATCCACTCGAAGGTGCGCTCCATCTCGTCGCTCGGGATTGGCGCCGGATCGACCACATAGATGCGACCTTCGCGCAGATCACCGATGGTGAGCCCGGCGACCTCTGGGTCGGCCTTGTGGTAATCGATGAAATAGTGGAGGTAGGAGCGCTTGTTCGCGTTGATGCGGCGTACCGCCTCGCGCACCGCGCGGTTGAACGCGCCGTAGGTCTCGGCATCGACCCGATCCGATGCCACCTCGGTACCATGATGGAAGGCCGAGATGACGATACGGCAGCCCTTCTTTTCCGCGAGCGAGACATAGGGCTCGGTCAGGGTCGTTGCCTCAACCTCGCCGCTCATGAGCAGGTTGTAGCGGTAACGCGAGCCGTTCGGCACGCGGCCAAGTTTGATCTGCTCGCGGGGAACGAAACCTTCCAGCATCTGCAAGGTCAGATAATGCGTGCCGAAGAAGAACGGCACACCGATCTGCCGGTTGGCAAGTTGCTGCGGGGTTTGAACCGGCGAATCCGCCCTCACCAGCAGGGCCGCGAAGGTCACGATCGAACGGCGGCCGATCTGTCGGCTGCCGACGCGGGTGTCGCCGACGCGGGAGTAGTTGCCCCACTCGCAGGCGTTATAGAGATCCGCTTTGCCTTGCTCCAAGAGCTTGCCGTGGCTGGCGAACGGGGTGACCCCCCTGTGGCTGGTGATATGCAGCTGCGCGGTCTTGTCGACATCCTTGTCGCGATCGGCCCACTCGATTGTGAGCCCTTCCTTCTCGAAGAGGCCCTCGTCGTAGGCGACAAGTTCGGCAAGCCCCTGGAACGGCGCCGTTGTTTCCAAAACGAGTTTCTTGCCCATATTTGAGTCTCCCGCATTTTGTGACTCATCGGAATGCGGACTCTATGGCATCTGCCAAAGCGCCGCAATGCAAGCTCGATCCCAGGAGCGAGAATGACCGCGATTGGCCGGCTTTACGTTAGCCGGTGCCTGCTTCTGGTTTTGCGGCAGATTAGCCCGTCATTATGCGCCGCCGGGCACGAAGACTGGGAGGAACGTGCTTGCGGCGAAAATGTACGGCACTACTACAGCGGTGTGCAGTACTACTCTGATAAGGACGCCAGGCTTCCGACGGCCGACAGGCCGGATTTTCTAAACAGGTCTCCCGCTACGGCAGGTTGGCCGCAACACGTCAGCTGGCGCCCGCCAGGGCTTGCTCAAGATCTCCGATCAGATCGGCGGCGTCCTCTATTCCGACCGACAGCCGCAGGAGGTCTCCGGGCGCGGGCGATCCGGGGCCTTCGATCGAGGCGCGGTGCTCGATCAAGCTCTCCACGCCTCCAAGCGACGTCGCCCGCTTCCACACCGTCACCCGCGCAGCCGTCGCGATCGCGGCGCTCTCCCCGCCGGCGACGCGAATGCTGAGCATGCCTCCGAAGCCGCCAAGCATCTGGCGCACCGCGACGGCGTGACCCGGATGGCTGGGCAAGCCGGGATAGAGCACCGCTGCAATGCGGCGATCACCGACAAAATGTTCGGCGATCGTCTGTGCGGTTCGGCAACAGCGTTCGACGCGCAAATGCAGCGTGCGCATGCCGCGCAGCAGCAGCCAGGCCTCGAAGGACCCGAGGATGGCACCGTTGCCCGAGCGGATCCCCGCGATCCGCTCCCACAGCTCGTCCTGGCGCGCGGCAACCAGCGCCCCCGCCACAACGTCGCTGTGCCCGTTCAAATATTTCGTGGCCGAATGCATGACGATGTCGGCGCCAAGCGCGATCGGCCGCGTCAACAGCGGCGTGGCGACAGTGCTGTCGATCGCAAGGCGCGCGCCGGCGCCGTGAGCGATCGCAGCGGCGGCGGCAATGTCCGTGATCGCCCACATGGGATTCGCCGGGCTCTCGATCCAGATCAGCTTCGTGCGGCCGGGATTAACGGCGGCCGCGAGCGCATCGGTCGTGCTGGCGTCGACAAAATCGACGACGAGTCGGTGTTCCTCTGCGGAACTCTTGAGCCAGTTCCGCAGTCCCCAATACATGACCTGCGGCGCGACGACATGGTCGCCGGGCCTGAGCGCCAAAAATACCGCGGTCGCCGCCGCCATTCCGGATGCAAAGGTGAGGCAGGCTGCCCCGCCCTCGAGCCTGGCAAGCAGCGCTTCAGGCTGAACGAATGTTGGGTTTGTCGGCCGGCCGTAGGAATAGCCGGCCCGATACTGGTTGTCGGGATCGCGGATGAAAGTGGTGGCGGGATGCACCGGAGGAACGAGCGCCTTGGTCTGCTCGTCGATCCATCCGAGCGCCTGCGCGGCCATTGTCGCCGGGTGGCGAGACTCCAAGGTCTGCTCCTTTTGGTTCTTGCGCGCGATCATCGTTTCGCTGGTGCATCAATGGTGCTGAAGCTTATCCGGTGATCACCCACGATAGTGGAGATGCCAACACCTAAAACCTAAAGCAACACCTAAACCCCAAAAGAAAAACCGCCTTGCGGCGGTCTTTCAAAATCGAGACGAGAGCGCTGGAAAATTGGCCGGACAGGAAACGAAAAGGGTTAGGACCGCTATCAAGCGATCCTCCCTCGCGAGAGCGTGGCCCCGACTCCCACCCCCATCTTGCCCTAACGAGTCGAGGCCACTCCCTCCCCGCCCGGCTAAAGATTCGATTACACCCTAACGTCGTGGACGGAAAGTGCCGCAATCAAATATCGCCGAAGTGTTGCATGCCGGACACTGCTGGTGCAGGCGCCATGTGTTCTCATTTCGTTTTCAGCGTGGTGGCGAATCGAAGCGCAAAGACAATGCGTCGCCCGCGCTATCGGTATTCGGCGCCTGCGTAGATTTCCGCCAGCGGCAGATCGATGCCGAGCGATGCGATTTTAATCACGGCATCGAGGCCCTCGATGACCTTCGGCTCGGGCGAAAATCCACGGGCGCCGCGGACCCAAACCCGCGCCTTCGGCTCGTCCTGCGCAGGCACGAGATATGCCAATAGGCTCGGCAGTCGAACATATTCATCGGCCTTTACGCCAAGATCGTCTTTGGCCGAGGACAGAGAGATGATCTCCGCAACCACGGCCGGAGCCGTGGCGGTCAAGTCCTTGAGCCGACCACTCGCAACGTCAACCACGACGTCGGGATAGCGAACCGTAGAATGTCCGAGATCCACGCCAAAATCGGAGGTTAGAACCGTCCATCGGTTGCCATCGAGGCGCTTCTCCAACGCCGCTGCGAGCCGGCGGACGATGATTGCGTCACCGCGCGAGCCGCGGATCATCATCACGACGCGGCTCCCGTCGAGCTCATAGCGCCCCTCGTGTGCTTGCACCCACGCGAGGAACTCGGATTTGCCCATGCGCAGATCGAGCCGGATATTCATTGCTGCCTCACTGTTTTTTAATCTAGCAAGGGCAAGCGTTGGAAAAAAGGTCTGATATCTGTGGCACTTCTTCGCCACTCGCAGGCGTCATCGCGGCGGCCGGCGGCGGCGCGGCCCCCACGTTTTGCGCACTATCGTTTCCACTCCCGCCGATACCGGCGGCCCAGCCTGGTCAGCACCTCATATCCGATGGTGCCGCTCCAGGAGGCGACGTCGTCGACCGTGATGTCATTGCCGATCAGAGTGGCGTGAGCGCCGCGTCGCACCTCTTCCTCCGGCAAGAGGCTGACATCGAACGCCATCAAGTCCATGGAAATGCGACCCACCCTGGGGCAGCGGTGGCCGGCGATGAGTGCAAAGGCATCGGATTTGGCGGCTGATTTACTCCCCTTGGGCCCCATTCTGGCGCCGTCCGCGGCGCGCGGATAGCCGTCGCCGTAGCCAACCGACACGATGGCGACCCGCGATGGCCGGGAGGCCGTCCAGGTCGCCCCGTAACCCACCGTATCGCCGCGCGGCACGTCGCGCACCTGCACGATGCGCGCTTTGAGGGTGATCACGGGCTCCATCAGGTTGACGGTCGCCGGCGTCGGGTTCACGCCGAACAGTGCGGCGCCGGGGCGCACCATGTCGCAATGGGTCGCGGGCCCAAGAAAAATGCCGGACGAATTGGCGAGCGACGTCGGGGTGCCGCGGAACAGGAAGCGCAAATCGCGGAATGCCTCGATCTGCCTGGCGTTGAGAGGGTGGCTCGGCGTGTCGGCGCAGGCCAGATGGCTCATGACAAGCGAAATGCCATGGTCCGGCATTTTCACCCGCGTGGCGAACGGCGGCGCCTCATCGAGCGCGAAGCCGAGCCGGTTCATGCCGGTGTCGAAATGAAGCGCCGCGCCGCCTCCCCAGCGGGTCGCCGAGCGATAGGCATCCCATTCGACGAACTCCGCGAGACTGCCGATCACCGGCCGGGCGTTGATCTCCGCGAATGTCGCGGCGGTTCCGGGCGGGAAGCCGTTGAGCACGTAGATCGCGGCATCGGGCGCTGCGGCGCGCACGGCGGCGCGCACTTGGCGCGCTTCGGTGAGATGGGCGACAAAGAACGTGGCGCATCCGGCCTCGGCCAGCGCCGCTGCCACCTTATCGATGCCGCAGCCATAGGCGTCGGCCTTGACGACCGCGGCGCAATCCGCAGGAACGACCCGGTTCGCCATCGCCTTCCAATTCTTGACGATGGCGGCAAGATCGATGGTGAGGATGCCGCCGGTTTCGAGCGCGGCCGGTCCTGAGGTTTCGATCTGCGCCGGTTCGGGCAATGGCGGCGCGGAAGCCGGGGGCTTGGCTGCCGCCGGCGAATCGTACACGGGCCTCGGGGCTACGCTAGCGGCGACCGCGGGTTGATCCGGAGCGGGCAAGGCGGCGGACGTCTTCGCGGACACGGGCGAGGCCGGGCTGAATCTCGCTTTCCATCTGCCGAACGTCAAAGGGGCCTCTCTGTATTTTCAATGTCACGACCCGACTGCCCCGCAGGTCCATCATATGGAGGAGTCCGACGACCGGCGCAACGGTAGCGGATTTCTCGTGCCCCGATTCGGCCGCTGGCAACCAGTGTTCCATCTCTAACGCTTGATTCTCATTGTGCTGTCATCGCCCGCTTTCGAGCGTGTGAAGAAATTGTCGCGGGCCGAGTCAGGCGGCTTGCCGTATGATTCACTATTGCCGCAAGTCGAGGTGATTCGATATGGGCGAAGCGCGGGTGATTCGAGCCGATCGGTTGCAGACGCGATGGGAGTTCATTGATCTGGAGGCGATGCTGCCCTGTGATCACTGTGCCCGCATCGTGTGGAGTTTCGTGGAAACCCTGGATTTGGCGGAACTTTATGATGCCATCAAATCGCGCGAAGGCGAAGCGGGGCGGCCGGCCGCGGACCCTGCGGTTTTGCTGGCGCTGTGGCTTTATGCAATGGTGGAAGGCGTCGGCTCGGCGCGCGACCTCGATCGCTTGAGCGAGCGCGACCTCGCCTATCGTTGGCTCGCGGGCGGTGTGCCGCTGAACTATCACGGGCTGGCGGATTTCCGCGTGGCTCATGTCGCGCTGCTCGACCGGCTGTTGACTGAAAGCGTCACGGCGCTGGTCGCGGAAGGGCTGGTTTCGCTTGCGCAGATCGCGGTGGACGGGACCAAGGTGCGCCAACGCGAGCCGGAAATCCTTTAAGACCGAGACCAGGTTGATGCAGATCGAGGCCGAGGTGGAGGCGCGGCTTGCCGCGCTCAAAGCCGAGATCGACGGCGCGCCCGATGCGAGCGCGCGGCGGCGGCGGGCGGCGCGGGAACGGGCGGCGCGCGAGGTCAAGGAGCGGGTCGCCAAGACGCGCAAGGCTCTGGAGCAGATCAAGGCCGAGAAGAAAGAGCGTGCGAAACGTCATGCCAAGGATGAAGCCAAGAAGTCCGAAGCCAAGGCCTCGCTGAGCGATGCCGAGGCCCGCATCATGCGCTTTCCTGACGGCGCCATCCGTCCGGCCTACAATGCCCAGGTCGCGGCGGCGCCGCGCGAAGGTATCATCGTGTCGGTGCAGATGACGGACCGGCGCAACGACTCCGGCCTGGCGGTTCCGATGGTTGACGACATCGCGCGCCGTTACGGCAAGTCTCCGCAGACGCTCCTGGTCGATACCCATTACGCCACCAACGAGGATATCGCCGCCTTGGCGACACATGAAGCCGGACCCGTGAAGGTCTATGCACCGCTGCCGATCGAGCGCCCTGATACCGACATAAGCCCGGCAGCGCTGCGGAACCGAAAAAGCAAAAGGCGGCGCGAACCCGACAGCGTCAAGGAATGGCGCAGTCGGATGGCGAGTGCGGCGGGGCAGGCCATTTACAAGTTCCGCAAGCTGATCGAGCGGCTCAACGCTCACTGCAAGAACCATGGCTTCGGCTTCATGACGGTTCGCGGACTGGTCAAATGCACGGCGGTTGCACTGCTGCATGCGCTCGCCAATAATTTGATGGCTGCGCACCGCTTGCGGGCGGAGTCTGCCTGAAGCGACCGCATCGCCGCCCATAAGGCCATCCAGCGGTCGCGGGCAGGCGTATCTGCACGTCCAGCGAGTCAGGTTCGACCGAAACTCGTCGGCATGCGCGGGGTGCCCCCTTGCGGTTCGAAACGAAAACATCGATTCCTTCACACGCTCTTTCGCGGGCGATGACACGCAAGGTGACGCGGTTATTTCTGGACGAGTTCTAGGCATTCAATCCAGCGGCTCCACTTTGACGATGGCGCTGCCGTGATTGTTGCCGACCCACAGCACCGGACGGGGGCCATTGTCGACCACGAAGAC
>WNFT01017393.1_pt1 | contig 13354 bp, 10 predicted proteins | sample 5400191 | NCBI WGS metagenome assembly WNFT01 (sample SAMN13153359, study PRJNA577476) | soil metagenome | isolation source: 80 cm saprolite under Madrone tree | place: USA:California | collected 2016-06-14
TGGAGGTGGCGAAGAACGCGCCCAGCTTGCGGTCGCCGTTCTGGAACTGTCCGATCCCGAAAGGCATGAACGAGACCCAGAACTCGTGCTGGATCACCCGCCGTTCGATGGACGGCGAGATCTCCGACAGACGCTTGCGTTCCGCCTCCAGCTCCCGCAGGCGCCGGCGCTCCGATTCCTCCGCCGCGATCCGCTTTTGCGCCTCCTGCTCGGCGCGCTTCTGCTCGCGCAACGGGGCGAGGCGGGGCTCGGCTTCCTTCTTCACCTGCGCGAAGAAGGAGACCGCCGCGGGAGGGACGTAGAACGGATCCAGCTCCGCGTCGGGCTCGATGTAGAGGTACTCCAGGAACGCCTTGTAGGCCTCCCCCTTCCGGCCCTGGTAGAAGAGCGCCAATCCCAGCAAGCGGTACGCCTCCGCCCGCATGGCCAGCGATTCGAAGCGGCCAGCCTCGACCAGGGCGGCGAGCAGCTTCGACGCCTGCGGGTAGTCGCCGTACTCGAACGTCACCCGGGCCTGGTTCATCGCGTCGGCCGCCGGGCGCGACTCCTCCTCCGGCGAGGGCTGGGACAACGCGAGCAGGGCTCCGGCCAGGGCTGCAGCGATCATGGTGTCGCCTTCGCGTAGTCGAGCTCGTTCACGGACCCTGCCTTGATGTACTGCGAGAGCGTGCGATCACCGATCGTCACCGCCACGCGCCGGACGGGCAGCGTCATCGCATAGGGTCGCGGGTCGGAGGCCCTGCCGATCAAGACCGAGCCCGTCCCATCGTCGACCAGCACGCGCGCGTCCGGGGGCGCATTGAGGATGCGGAACTGCGCCGGCCTGGGCGCTCCGGTCCGCAGCTTGTACATCTGGTCGGGCTGGTTCTTGCCCACGGCGACGACCTGGTTCCCGTCCGCGCAGCAGGGATGGCGGACCACGACCCGATGCGGCCCCGGCGGAAGCGCGAGCTTGAAGAGCACGTTCTCGCCGAGGTCCCGGCCGTCGACGATGACTTGCGCGCTGTATTGCACGTGGAGCTTGACGTCGAGCGGCGCGGGCGGTGGCTTGAGCGGGGGAGGGAAGGCGCGCTTGCGGACGCCGGTGCTCGCCGGAGGCGTCGGGTCGACCGCTTGCGGCGGCGTCGGCGCCGGGGCTGGCACCACCGGGTTGGGCTGGGAATCGCGCTCCGCGTTCTCGCGCGCCGGCTGCCCCGCGATGCTCTGTGGGGCGACCTTCGCCGCGGCCCGCTCGGCGGCCACCCTCCCGAGGTCGCGCTCATTCGCCCGGTGAAGCTGCCACCCCACGGCGATCACGACCGCCGCCAGTACCAGCCCGATCACCGCTCCCCGCAGGAGCTTCAGCAGGCGGTCGCGCCGGCGGATCCGGTCGACCCGCCCTCGCGCCTGCGCGTTCTGGGGGTCGAGCGCGAGCGCCCGGCCGAAAGCCGCGAGCGCGGCGCTGGTGCGCTTGCGGATCAGGTGCTCTTCGCCCGTGGCGAGATTGCGCGAGACCAGGCGCGCCCGGACGTTGGCCGCGTGCGCCTCCGGCCCCCGCACGAAGGCGGCGAGCTCGCGCACCGGCTCCTCGATGCCGGCCTCGCGCAACAGCTGCATCAGCTCCAGCTTCACTTCGGCCGCGCTCTGGTACCGGCGCGCCGGATCGTTCTCCAGGCAGCGGGCGATGATCCGGGCCAGGGCGTCTCCCACCGAGGGCCGCACCGTCCGGGGATCCTGCCGCTTGCCGTCGAGGATGCTGCGCAGCAGCGCCGCCGGCGAGGTGCCCTGGTAGGGGAGCTTTCCGCACGAGAGCCAGTAGAGGATGGTCCCGAAGGAGAAGAGGTCGGCCCGCGGATCGACCGGCTTCCCCTCGATGGTCTCGGGCGCGAGGTGGGCGGGAGATCCGAGGATGCTGCCGGTGATGGTGAACTTCTCGTCGGGGTCGAGCAGGGCCGCGATGCCGAAGTCCGTGAGCTTCACCACGCCGTCGTCGCGGACCATGATGTTCTCGGGCTTCAGGTCGCGATGGACGACCCCGGCGGCGTGCGCGTGCTGCAGCGCTTCCGCGATGGGCAAGAGGCAGGCCGCGGCCAGCTCGGGGGGATCGAAGGGATGGGCTTCCGCGAAGGTGCGCAACGTCATCCCGCGGATGAACTCGGTGACCAGGTAGCTCGGGTCCGCCTGCGGCCCCGAGAAGTCGTACACGTCGAGGATGTAGGGGTGGTGCAGCCTGGCCACCGCGTGCGCTTCCCGATCGAAGCGCTTGCGGATCTCCTCACGCGCGTGCAGGTGGGCGTGCAGCACCTTCACGGCCACCGTGCGGCGGAGCTGGGTGTCCCACCCCCTCCACACCACGGCCATTCCGCCTTGCCCGACCTGCTCTTCGAGCCGGTACCGGCCCAGCTCCAACCCGAACCTCCGCCGAAGCCCTGACGCGCGTGTCGCGTTTCTACAGCGAAACAACGATCGGCGCCATCAATGGAAAACGGACATTCCCGTCAGCGCTTCCCGCTCCGGACGCGCTGCAGCAACTCCTCCAGCAATTCCCGGGGGTCGCTGGGGAGCGGACGCTCCGGCTGTTCCAGGGGAGCGAAGGAGGCCGCGTGGGCCCGCGCCGAGCGGGGCGGAGCCCGGGTCGCGCCGATGGCGTGCGGGCCGGGCGGCGACTCGAGCTCCTCCGCGGTGTCCAGATCGGCCCGCCCGGCGGGAGTCGAGAGCGCGCGCAGCTCGATCAGACGCTCCCGCAAGAGCTCGTTTTGCGGATTCGCCGCCACGGCCCGCTCGTAGGCCTGCGCGGCCGCCGCGAAGCGGCCGGCGCTGGCCAGGGCTTCGCCTTGCTCGGCGTCGCCGGGTGGGGGCGAGGAGGGATCGGGCTCCTCCGGATCGGCGCGCCGCCGGCTGACGAGCTCGCTGGGCTGCAGCAGCGCGCGCACCGATTCCATGCGGGCGCGGATCCGCTCGTCGTCCGGATGCTGGGCGAGACAAGCCTCGAAGAGCTCGAGCGCCGCGAGCAGCTCGCCGCGCCGGACCGCCCGCTCCGCTCTCTGCTCCAGCTCCTCCGCGGTCATCGGCGGGAATTGTACAGAATGCCCGATCAGGGCGCGAGAATCGGTTGCGGGGTCGGGAGCAGGCCGCGGGTCCGGCTCTGCAAGGCGAGCTGCTGGAGGCCGTCGACGGCGCTGGGAAAACGAGGCGCGAATCCGAGGTCGCGCAGGCGCTGGGTGTCGTACCAGCGATCCGCCGAGAGCTGCTCGAGGAGATCCGGCTCCAGGCGCGGGGGCGGGATGGGCGGCTGACCTTCGAACGCGAGCCGCCAGGCGCGGGCGATCCTCCGGTTGAGCGGGCCCCAGAGGACCCAATCGGGAAGGTGCTTCGCCAGCCACAGTCCGCAGCGCGCCGGCCGCGGCGAATAGGGCAGCCTGCCCGCCTCGCGGGCGCCGGCCGCCTGGAGCACGGCGCGCGCGAGCTCCTCGAGCGGGAGCGGGACGTCGTCGGCGACGTTGAAGGCGCGCCCGTCCAGCTCCCGGGTGTGCGAGCCGACGATGAGCGCCGCCTGCGCCACGTCTTGCGCGTGCACGGTGTGGACCACGGGCCCGCGCCGGGGCACCCAGAGCGCGCGGCCCGCGCGTGCCGCCAGCGCGGCGATGGCCATCGCCACCGCGAGCCCGCGGCGCTGGCGCGGCCCGTAGGTGAGGGCGGGGCGCAAGACGACGAGCTGGAGGCCGCGCGTCCGCCTCCAGAGGAACGCCTCGCGCTCCACCGCCCAGCGCGTCTCGCCGTGCCGGTCGACGGGGAGCTTCACTTCTCCTTCCTCGCAGGGCAGGTTGCGGGGACGTCCGTACACGGAGGTGCTGGAGAGCAGCAGGAACGGCGCCCGCGCCTGCAGCGCCGCCGCCATCGCTCCGCGCACGCCGGCCAGCGCCGCCTCCCGATCGTTGGCGCCCGGGAACGCGGCATGGGCGACGAGCTTGGTCCCTTCCGCCAGCTCCGCGGCGGTCAACGCGCCCTCCGGCTGCGCGAGCTCTACCGCGTGTACCGAGGCGCCTGCCGCGCGGGCCGCGGTGCAGTCGCTCCCCGGACGGTCGAGGGCGCGCACTTCCCACCCCCCCTGTGCGAATGCCTCGCACAAGTGAGAGCCCACCAGCCCGGCCGCTCCCGTCACCAGCACCGCGCGCACAGGCGCCGATCTGTCATGCCGCGTCGAGAGCCGCAACCCCGCGATCGCCTGCGACGCATCGCGCACACTGTGGGGAGTGGACATGCAATTCGTACACTTTCGGGGGGCTGCTCCGCCCCGCTATGCTGTGGAAAACAGGGGGGAGACGCCGCCAACGTGCAATTTCTCGACGTACTCCTGATCGAGCGGTCGCCGGACTTTCTCGTGGTGCTCGATGCCGAGCTCCGCGTCGTCAGAGCCAGCGCCGGACTTCGTTCCGCCGTGCCCCTGGTGGCGGCTGGCGAGGACTTCCTTCGATCGCTGGACGAAGCGTCGCAGGTGCGGCTCAAGCAGGCCCTCTCGCTCCACAACGACGGCGGGCCCTCGCTCTCCCTGGAGCTGGTGCACCGCGGCCGCGAGCGGCTGGTCACCACCGTCTACCGGTTCTACGGCGTGGAGCGCCCCTATCTGGCGGGCGTGGGGCGCGAGTCCGCCACCTCGTCCGAGCTGGTCGACCAGGTCGACGTCCTGCGCCGCCGGTACCACGAGTCCGTCTCCCAGCTGGCTTCCCTCACCGGCCGGTTGAGGGAGCTGGCGATGATCGACTCGCTCACCGGCGTGTTGAACCGGCGCGCGTTCCTCGACCACGCCGACGGCGAATGGGTCCGGCATCGCCGGCACAACCACTCGCTCGCGTGCGCGATGATCGACGTCGACGGCTTCAAGAGCATCAACGACACTTTCGGGCACGCCGCGGGGGACGCGGTGCTGCAGCACATCGGGACGCTGGTCCGGGCCACCTTGCGCGCCAGCGATTTGCCCGCTCGGCTGGGGGGAGACGAGTTCGTCGCCCTGATGCCGGAGACGAATCTGGAGGGGGCGACGACGACGGCGGAGCGGCTGCTGGCGCGGGTGGCGGAGCGCAGGCTCACCGTGCTCGATCAGAGCTTTGCCACGACGCTCTCCATCGGAGTTGCGAGCGCGGAAGGCTGCAACTCCCTCGAGGAGCTGATGGCGCGCGCCGACAAGGCGCTGTATCGGGCGAAGAAAGAAGGCCGCGCCCGGGTCTGCCGCGCCGAACCCTAGGCGTGAGCCTGGGGTTCGGGCGGCTTCTGCTCGCCCTGCTGCGCCTGCTGCTCGGCCGGAGGCGGGTTCTTCTCTGCCTTGAGGAAGGGGTCCTCCTCCAGAGCGGAGCGGAGCACGTCGTCCATGGAGTGGGCGAAGATGAACTCCATCTCCTTCTTCGCCTGCTCGGGCACGTCGATCAGGTCCTTCTTGTTCCGCTCGGGCAGGATGATCCGCTTGATGCCCGCCCGGTGCGCCGCCAGGACCTTCTCCTTGATGCCGCCCACCGGCAGCACCAGGCCGCGCAGCGTGGCCTCTCCCGTCATCGCCACGTCGCCCCGGACCCGGATGCCCGTGAGCAGCGAGGTCAACGCGGTGAAGATGGTCACGCCGGCCGAAGGGCCGTCCTTGGGGATCGCGCCCGCCGGGAAGTGGATGTGGATGTCGTTCTTCTCCAGGAAGCGCGGGTCGATGCCCAGCTTCTGCGCCCGGTTGCGGGTATAGCTGAGCGCCGCCTGGCAGGACTCCTTCATCACGTCCCCGAGCTGTCCGGTCAGCGTGATGCCGCCCTTGCCCTGCATGCGAGTCGCCTCGATGAAGAGCAGGTCGCCGCCCGCCGCCGTCCAGGCGAGCCCGGTGGCGACGCCCGGCAGCTCGGTGCGCTCCGCCGTCTCCGAGTAGTGCTTCTCGGGCCCGATGATGATCTCCAGCTCCTCGGGATTGATGGTCCGCTTGGCCGAGTCGCCCTTGGCCACGTCGACGGCCACCGCGCGGCAGACGTCGGCGATGGTCCGCTCCAGATTCCGGACGCCGGCCTCGCGCGTGTACCCGCCGATGATCTTCGCCAGCGCGGCGTCGGTGATCTCGATGTTCTCCGGCGCCAGGCCGTGCTCGCGGATCTGCTTGGGGATCAGGTGGTTCCGGGCGATGTGCACCTTCTCGTCGAAGGTGTACCCGGGCAGCTCGATGACCTCCATGCGGTCGCGCAGCGGCGGCGGGATCGGCTCCAGCTGGTTCGCCGTGGCGATGAACATGATCTTCGAGAGGTCGTAGGGCACGTCGAGGTAGTGGTCGGAGAAGCTGTTGTTCTGCTCCGGATCCAGCACCTCGAGGAGCGCCGCGCTCGGGTCGCCGCGGAAGTCGGCGCCCAGCTTGTCGATCTCGTCGAGCATCATGACCGGGTTGATGCTGCCGGCCTTCTTCATCGACTGGATCACGCGGCCCGGGAGCGCGCCCACGTAGGTGCGCCGGTGCCCGCGGATCTCCGCCTCGTCGCGCACGCCGCCCAAGGACAGCCGGACGAACTTGCGCCCGGTGGACTTGGCGATGCTCTGGCCCAGCGACGTCTTGCCCACTCCGGGCGGACCCACCAGGCAGAGGATGCGTTCTCGACGTCGAGGTTGTCCTCGGTCTTCTTGGTCCAGGGCAGGTCCGCGATCCACTCCAGATATGTGCGCGCCACCGTGTACTCGGAGCTGGCGGTGGGGATGCTCTTCAGCCGGTTGAGCTCCTTGTTGGCGACCTTTTCCACGTCCGGCGGCAGGCCGATCTTCTTCAGCCGCTCGCCGAGCTCGTCGAGCTCCTCCTCCTCCTCGCCGAGCTCGCCCAGCTCCTCCTTGATGGCCTTGAGCTGCTGGCGCAGGTAGTACTCCCGCTGGGTCTTGGACATCTCGCCCTTGACCTGCGAGTCGATCTTCGAGCTGAGCTTGAGGATCTCGCGCTTGCGGTTGAGGAGCTCGAGGACGAGCTTCATCCTGTCTTTCAGGTCCACGGTCTCCAGGACCTGCTGCTTCTCCTCGATGGGAACGTCGACGTTGGCGGCGATCAGGTCCGCCAGGTGCCCCGGCTGGGTGATGGACTCCACCAGCTCGGTGGCGGCGGCCGGCAGCTCCGGCATCATCTCGATCACTTCGCGCGCCAGCTTCTTGAGGTTGATCCCCAGCGCCTCGATCTCCACCGCGTCCACCGGCGCCTTGTCGTCCACCGTCTCGATCCGCGCCTTGAGGTAGGGGTGCTCCTGGACCAGCTCGGACACGCGGAAGCGCGCCAGGCCCTGGACGACGAGCGAGTAGTTGTCCTCGCCCATCTTGAGCAGTTTCACGATCCGGGCCACGGTCCCCATCTTGTGGAGGTCCTCGGCGCCGGGATCCTCTTCCTCCGCCTTGCGCTGGGTGACGACCCCGATGACCTGGTCGTCGCGCACCGCGTCCTTGATCAGCGCGATCGTCTTCTGCCGGCCTACCGCCAGCGGCAGCACGCCTCCGGGAAAGAAGACGCTGTTGCGCAGCGGGAGGATGGGCAGGACCGGCGGGATGTCCTCCTTGTTGATGAGACCCGGGGCTGCCGGGGTGACGACTTTGCCTTTCTCGGACATTCGCTTGTTCTCCCCGTCCTTTTGAGAAACTTGGTTCCGCGTGTCTAACGGCGAACGGCCAATGTAGCCACAGCAGAGGGTCTGACAATAGCTCAGAGTCGCCGGGGTGGCATGCAAGTTGCCGCCGCCTTGACGGCACGGCGCCCCGTCCAAACCTTGCCCGTCGTACCGATGCGCGCCTTGAAAGCCGTCACGCTGCTCGCCTCCCTCTGGGCTTGCCAGAGCTACGTCGCCGTGCCTGTGCAACCGGTGACACTCGTGGCGGTCTCGCAGCGCAGCCAGGTCCGCGTCTTCACCAAGGCGGACGTGCTGCTGGTCATCGACGACAGCTTCTCCATGTCGGGCAAGCAGGACCGCCTGGCGGCGGCCTTGGGCAGCTTCACCGCCCAGCTCGATGCGCTGGCCCCACCCGTGGATTATCAGGTGGCGGTCACCACCACCACAGTTTCCGAACGTCTGGGCGCGTGTGGGCCCGGCGGCGACCCCAATGCCGCCGCGCGCTGCGACAGCGACTGGGAGGCGAGCGGGTTCTCCTGCGACCCGGGGCTCGCGTGCTTCCGCGCCTTTCCCCAGGCGGGCACGTTCCACCAGGGCGGGTCCGCGCCGGCCGCGATCCTGCGCCGGGCCGACTACACCGCCCAGCAGTTCGCCGAGTACCCTTCTTCACCGACGCGGAGGACTGCTCCGACCCGGGCCATCACCTGTCCATGCTCACCAAGGACCCGGCGACCGGCAACATCGTGGATCAGTGCGCGATCATGGCCCGTGGGGGCGCGCCCTCGTCCCTGGAGCCGGTGGCGAACTACGTAAACCTTTTGCGGGGCCTCCATGACTCGGATGGAACTCCCAAGGAGGTGGAGATCGGCGCCATAGTGTCCCTGCAGGACGGGACCCAGGACCCCGGAGTCTGCGCGAACCCGGCTTGCGACGCCGCCTGCGACGCTCCGCCGGCGGTCGCGGCCTGCGAGGCGCGCTGCAGCGGCTCGCCCACGCCCGACATCTGCAAGGCGGACTGCGCGGCCGAGTGCCACACCTTCTGCGGAGGCCAGGTGCCGGGCCGCCGATACCTGGACCTCGCTTACGCCTTCTCCGGCGTCGCAGCGAACGTGTGCAGCGACGACGCCAGCCCGGCGCTGTCGCGCCTCTCCGCCGTGGTGGGCATCCCGAAGGAGGTCCTGCTCCGGGCCCAGCCTTCCTCCCCCGACGTGCTGGTGGTGCGGGTCGAGCGGAACGGGCAGAGCCAGGAGTGCCAGGCCGGGTCGGGCTACGATCTGGTCAACACCACCGACGGCGCGGCCGTCCGCTTCACCGGCTCCTGCGTGCTCCAGCCGGATGACGTGTGGGACCTGCGGTACCTGACCAGCCGCTGACTAGATCCGGAGCGCGATCCGGACCCCGAGCTGCGTCCGGTCCGGGCTGAGAAAGCCGAACTCGCCGCCGAATTCGAAGTCCCGAAACATCAACCCGAATCCGGCCGCGGCGTGTCCGCGCACAGTATCGCCGTCGAAGAAGATCCACGGTCCGCCGACGCCTTCCACGTAGACGCGGTTGATGCGCAGGCGGAGGAACACGTCGATCGGGATGCCCCCGGTGGTGGGCGACGTGGTGAGCAGCCCTCCGAAGCGTGCTCCGACGGAGACGATGCCTCGCCTGCCCAGCCAGGTCTCCAAGCCCAATCCGAGCGAGAAGACGCCGGGGCCACCGTTGAGCAGATAGTCGCCGCCGAGCCGGAGAGAGACGTTGGAAGCGGCGCGGGCGGGCAGGGCGAGCGCGAGCACGAAAGCGGCGGCCAGGAACGTTCGAACCATCGAGTCCTCCTCGCCAAGGAGTCTGCCATGCCGTTCCTCAACAGCCGATTTCCCTGCTCAGTCCGGGTTGCCCCACCCCAGCGGCGGTGATACGGCTTCCGGACCCATGCGCGCTCTCGCGTTCTTCCTGCTCGTCGCGCAGCCAGTGCCGCCGGGCCCGCCACAGCCCGGCGTGCAACAGCGCGTTCCCACCGCCGAAGGTCCGGCGGGCTGGAGGGAGAAGTTCGACGAGCTCTGGCACCACCGGGACGAGAGCGGCGTCGAGAAGCAGCTGGAGCAGATCCTCCAGCAGCAGCTGGCGGTGGAGCCCCGCTCGTTCGAGGCCAACTGGCGCCTGTCCGCGCTCTACAACTGGGAGGCCGACGCCAAGGAATCGGACGAGAAGGCCGCGCTGGGCAAGAAGGCGTGGGACGCCGGCGACCGCGGCATCGCCGCCAACCCCAACGACGTCCGCGGGCAGTACAACGCGGCGGTGGGGATCGGGCTCTACTCGGAGGGAGTGGGGATCATCACCGCGCTCTCCCAGGGGCTGGAGGGGAAGTTCCGCGATCGCATCCAGACGGCGATGCGCCTCGACAAGGATTACCTGAACGGCGCGCCGCAGGTGGTCTGGGGGCGCTATTTCTACAAGCTCCCCTGGCCCAAGCGGGACGTGGACGAGGCCACCAAGGTTCTGACCGCCGTAGGCCAGAGCCACCCCCGGAACCTCCGGGCGAAGCTCTACCTTGCCGACTGCTACGCCGACTCGGACAAGGTCGACGAGGGCATGAAGCTGGTCCGGCAGGTCATCGAGGCGCCGCTGGGAGACGATCCGCCCGAGGATCGGCGCTTGAAGAAGAAGGCCCGCAACTGGATCGAAGCGCACGGCCCGCCCAACACCGCGCAGTAGGCAGTAGGAGGATCATCATGGCCACCGCAGAGAGCCACGTCAGCGCGATGCAGAAGCAGCGCAGCGAGCTCGCCAACATCCAGTCCGTGGCCCAGCTGTTCCGGCAGCGGGGAGGCTCCGACGCGCAGCGCGTGGCGGCGCGGCGGAAGGTCTCCGGCCGCTGGCAGGAGGTGAGCTGGGCCCAGCTGGCGACCGACAGCGAGGAGACCGGCTGGGGGCTGATCGCGCTGGGCGTCAAGAAGGGCGAGATGGTCAGCATCATCGCCGGCACGCGCGTGGAGTGGACGGTCGCCGACCTGGGCATCGCGCTCTCCGGGGGCGTGGCGGTCCCCATCTACCAATCGAATACGCCGGAGGAGTGCCGGTTCATCCTCGACAACGCCGGCGCGGTGGTGGTGTTCGCCGAGGACCACCGGCAGCTGGCGAAGCTCCGTCAGGAGCGGGGCCGGCTCCCCAAGATCCATCACGTGGTGCTGCTGGAGGGCGAGGGCGACGGCGACTGGGTGCTGTCGCTGGAGCAGCTGAAGCAGCGGGGACGGGAGCACAAGGGCCGGGTGCCGGGTGATCTGGAGGCGCGGCTGCAATCCCAGCGGCGCGACGATCTCACCACCATCCTCTACACCAGCGGCACCACCGGCATGCCCAAGGGCGTGATCATCACCAACGACAACATGCTCTTCGCGGCCGAGGTGGCCGTGGGCACCGGCCTGCTCAAGCGCGAGGACAGCCACTTGCTGTTCCTGCCCTTCGCGCACTCCTTCGCCCAGGTGATCAAGGCGGCCTGGCTCGGCAGCGGCATGACCATGATCTACGCCGAGTCGGTGGACAAGCTGGTGGACAACGCCGGCGAGACCGGGCCGACCATCCTCTCCGCGGTCCCACGCGTCTACGAGAAGGCGTTCAACACGGTGGTCGCGGGCGGCATGGCGAACCCCGGGCTCCAGGGCGCGCTCTTCCGCATGGCGATGCGCGAGTTCGAGCTCTATTGCAAGGCGAAGAACAAGGGGCAGACGTACGGATCGCTCGCGTTCACAGTGGCCCGGAAGCTCGTCTTCCCCAAGGTGAAGGAGAAGCTCTCCAAGCGGTTCGGCGGGCGGATCACGAAGTTCGTCTCCGGAGGCGCGCCGCTGGCGAAGAAGATCGCCTACTTCTTCGATCTGCTCGGGTTCGACATGCTGGAGGGCTACGGCCTCACCGAGACCATCGCCGTCACCAGCGTGAACCTGCCGGGACAGAACAAGCTGGGCACGGTGGGACGTCCGTTCCCGGGCGTGGAGGTCAAGATCGCCACCGACGGCGAAGTCCTCATGCGGGGCCGCAACATCATGCGCGGCTATCTCGGGCTGGCAGAGGCGACGGCCGAGGCGATCGACAAGGAGGGGTGGTTCCACACCGGCGACATCGGGGAACTGGACGCCGACGGATACCTCCGGATCACCGACCGCAAGAAGGACCTGATCAAGACGTCGGGCGGCAAGTACATCGCGCCGCAATCCATCGAAGGGGCGCTGAAGACCAGCAGCGAGCTGATCAGCCAGGTGGTGGTGATCGGCGACCGGCGCAAGTACGTCTCGGTGCTGGTCACGCTGGTGGAGCCGGAGGCGAAGAAGCTCACCGGCGCGGCCACCTACGCGGAGGCCACGCAGCATCCCCTGTCGCGGCAGAAGATCCAGGAGGCGATCGACCGGCTCAACGCGACCCTGCCCTCGTACGAGACCATCAAGCGCTTCACCATCCTGGACCGCGATTTCTCCCAGGAGACGGGCGAGCTCACCCCAACCCTGAAAGTCAAGCGGAAGGTCTGCACGCAGAAGTTCAAGCGCGAGATCGACGCGATGTACGACGGCGAGTCCGTCGACTGATCAACCGCAGTGCAGATCCACCCCGCGCGAGTCGTCCACGGCGGCCGCATCGTGCACGACTCGCTGCGCGTGCTCCACGCCCGCGTGATAGGGCAGGTGGGCCGGATCCTTCGTCGCGAACAGGACCAGGTCCGCGCGCGCGCCCGGCTTGAGGACGCCGCGGTCGTCGAGGCGCAGCGCTCGCGCCGCGCCCGCGGTGCACGCCCAGAGGGCCTGGGCCGGCGTCAATCCCGCCAATAGACAGCCCGCGGCGAGCAGCAGCGAGACGCTCTCGATGCGCTGGCTGCCCGGGTTCACGTTGCTCCCCAGCGCCACCGTGACCTCGGCGTCGAGGAACGGCTTCGCCTGCGCGGCGCGCGGCTCGCGCAAGAACCAGGCGGCGAGCGGCAACAGCACCGCCGCGGTGCCCGCGCGCGCCATCGCTTCGATCCCGCGCTGCGTGGCCTTCTCCAGATGGTCCGCGCTCGCGCACTCGAGCTCGGCGGCGAGCTGAGCGCCGCCGGAAGCCGTGAGCTGGTCGGCGTGCAAGTGAGGGACGAGCCCGGCATGCGCGCCCGCCTCCAGGACGTGCCGGCACTCGTCCGCGTCGAACGCGCCCTTCTCGAAGAAGGCGTCGCACCCCCGCGCGCCTTCCCGAGCGGCCTCCGGCATGAGCTCCTGGACGGCCAGCCGCACCCACTGTTCGCGGTCGAGCTCCGGAGGCACTGCGTGCAGCGCGAGGAGCGTCGGCATGACGTCGCAGCCCGCCCCCTTGCCGGCCTCGCGCACCAGGCGCAGGAGGCGGAGCTCCTGCTCGACGGACAATCCGTACCCGGTCTTCACCTCGACCGTGGTGACTCCGCCCCGGACGAGGCGCGCCAGCCGCTCGCGCAATCCCGCCAGCAGCTCGTCATCGGATGCCGCGCGCGTGTCCCGGACGGTGCTGCGAATCCCGCCGCCGGCCTGGGCGATCTCCAGATAGCTGGCGCCGGCCAGCCGCATCGCGTGCTCGTGCGCACGATCGCCGGCGAAGATCAGGTGTGTATGCGGGTCCACCAGCCCCGGCGTAACCAGCGCTCCGTGCGCATCGATGCGCTGCTCGCCTTGCGGCGCCCCGCCGGTGCGGCCGACGTACACGAGGCGATCCCCGTCCCAGGCGACCGCGCCGTCCGGGATGATCCCGAGCGGACCGTCGCCCACCGCCCGTTGGGCTCCGGTCATCGTCGCCACCCGCGCGTTGCT
>WNFT01003681.1_pt1 | contig 13350 bp, 6 predicted proteins | sample 5400191 | NCBI WGS metagenome assembly WNFT01 (sample SAMN13153359, study PRJNA577476) | soil metagenome | isolation source: 80 cm saprolite under Madrone tree | place: USA:California | collected 2016-06-14
ATTTCACCTTCGGATTGTTCTTCGCCAAAACCTTCGTGATGCACGCCGTCAGTGTCGTCTTCCCGTGGTCGATGTGTCCGATCGTCCCCACATTCACATGCGGCTTGTTTCTGTCGAACTTCTCTTTCGCCATGACTTAGCTCCATTCGTAGGCGTCTACACCGATTTCTCGACTTCCCGGCCTTGTGCCCGGGCAATGATTTCGTCTGCAATCGTCTTCGGCACCTCTTCGTAATGCGCGAAGTGCATTGTATAAGTTGCGCGGCCTTGCGTTCTTGAACGCAAGTCGGTCGCATATCCAAACATCGACGACAACGGAACCAGCGCACGAATGATTTGGGTGCCCGGCCGCGCTTCCTGTCCTTCGATGCGTCCGCGTCTTGAATTCAAATCGCCGATAACGTCGCCCATGTGCTCCTCGGGCAGAACAACTTCGACTTTCATCACGGGCTCGAGCAAAGCGGGACTCGCCTTGCGGCAGCCTTCCTTGAAAGCCATGGAACCTGCGATTTTGAACGCGATTTCCGATGAATCGACTTCGTGGTACGAACCGTCGTACAGCGAGACTTTAACGTCTTTCACTTCGTAGCCCGCCAGCACGCCGGTCTGCATCGCCTCCTTGATTCCCTGCTCGATCGGTTTGATATATTCCCTCGGGATGGATCCGCCGATGATTTCGTTCTCGAAGACAAACCCCGCGCCGACTCCGCTCGGCTCGACCGTGATGCGCACATGTCCGTACTGGCCGCGTCCACCTGTCTGGCGGATGTACTTGCCTTCGGCGTCGGCCTTCTTTCGGATGGTTTCCTTGTAGGCAACCTGGGGCTTCCCTACATTGGCGCCCACGTTGAATTCGCGCATCATGCGGTCGACGATGATTTCCAGATGGAGTTCGCCCATTCCGGAGATGATCGTCTGCGCCGTATCGGGATCCGTGTGAATCCGGAAGGTCGGGTCCTCCTGCGCCAGCTTGCCCAAAGCCACTCCCATCTTTTCCTGATCCGCTTTGGTTTTCGGTTCGATGGCAACGGAAATCACCGGCTCCGGGAAATCCATCGCTTCGAGAAGGATCTGTTTGTTCTCATCACAGATCGTGTCACCCGTGGTGACGTGGCGCAGGCCGACGGCCGCGGCAATGTCGCCGGCGTACACGTCCTTGATCTCCTCGCGCTTGTTCGCATGCATCTTGAGAAGGCGGCCGATGCGCTCACGCGTTTGCTTCGTCGAGTTGTAAACGTAAGAACCGGAATTGAGGCTGCCCGAGTAAACGCGGAAGAAGGCGAGTTGACCGACGAAGGAATCCGTCATGATCTTGAAAACCAGCGCCGAGAACGGTTCTTTGTCGTCGGCTTTGCGGACTTCAGGCTTCGACCGATCCGTGGTCAGACCTTCAACAGGCGGTATATCGACCGGTGAGGGCAGATAACCCACAACAGCATCCAGCAGCGGCTGCACGCCTTTGTTCTTAAAGGCAGATCCGCACAGGACCGGGGTCAGCTTGATCGCGATCGTGCCCTTGCGGATCGCGGCTTTGAGTTCCTCATTCGAGATCGCTTCGCCGTGAACATACTTCTCGAATACCTTCTCATCGGCTTCACAGGCAGCCTCGATGATCTTGTCGCGATACTCGCGAACGATCTGCTTGTAGTCTTCGGGAACTTCTTCGACCTTGTATTCGGCTCCGAGTGTCTCATCCAGATACAGGATCGCCTTGTTGTCGAGCAGATCGATGACTCCCCGAAATGTATCTTCTTTTCCGAGCGGGAGTTGAATGGCGACGGGGTTCGCGTGCAGACGGCTTCGCATCATGTCCATGCAGCGCTGATAGTCCGCGCCCGGACGGTCCATCTTATTGACGAATGCGATTCGGGGTACTCGATATTTGTCGGCCTGGCGCCAGACGGTCTCCGACTGGGGCTCAACTCCGCCAACAGCGCAAAAGACGGCCACTGCGCCATCCAGCACGCGGAGCGAGCGCTCGACTTCGGCGGTGAAATCGACGTGGCCAGGTGTATCGATGATATTGATGCGATGATTGTTCCAGAAGCAGGTAGTGGCGGCCGACGTGATCGTGATACCGCGCTCCTGTTCCTGCTCCATCCAGTCCATCGTGGCAGTGCCTTCATGCACCTCACCGAGCTTGTAATTGATACCGGTGTAGTAAAGAATCCGCTCCGTTGTCGTGGTTTTCCCGGCATCGATGTGGGCCATGATGCCGATATTTCTTGTTTTTTCCAGTGCCGTTGTACGAGGCATAAAATTACCAAACTTCCTTTATTAAACTGTCCGCCCTATGGACGGGTTGGGCACCACCTGAGATAGCCGCGGGCATTGGAGGCGCCTCCTCCTCACCACCGGTAATGGGCGAAGGCCTTGTTGGCTTCCGCCATCCGGTGCGTATCTTCCTTCTTCTTGATTGAATTTCCGCGATTGTTCGCGGCATCCATCAGTTCACCGGCAAGCTTCTCTTCCATGGATTTCTCGCCCCGCGCACGGGAGTACGTCAGGATCCAGCGGATGCCCAGAGAAGTTCGTCGAGCGGGGCCTACTTCGACCGGCACCTGGTACGTGGAACCGCCGACTCGGCGGGACTTCACTTCCAGAACCGGCTTGACGTTCTCAATGGCTTTCTTAAAAAGCTTCAACGGGTCGTCATTGGTCTTCTTTTGAATGACGTCCATGGCGTTGTAGAGAATCCCCTGGGCGGTACTCTTTTTCCCGCCGTACATCATGCAATTGACGAATTTCGAGATCAGCGTGCTCTGGTACATCGGATCAGGCACGATCTCGCGCTTGACGATATGCGCTTTTCTGGGCATAGAAACCTCTGATATCAAATTGCGAATTTCAGGGACATGTCCCCAAAATACGAAATCTATCTTCCTGATATTGATCTGGAACTTACCAGGTTACCCACAGCCCGGGCTTGCCCCAGGCTCTCGGGTGTTTTTGCTCTTATCCCTTAGGCCGCTTCGCACCGTATTTGGAGCGCGACTGCTTCCGGTTCGCGACGCCTGCTGCGTCCAGCGTTCCACGTATAACGTGGTAGCGAACGCCAGGCAGATCCTTTACACGACCGCCGCGGATCAAGACGATGGAGTGTTCCTGCAGATTGTGGCCGATACCGGGGATGTAGGTTGTTACTTCAATCCCATTGGTCAGACGCACACGTGCAACTTTGCGAAGGGCCGAATTCGGCTTCTTTGGCGTTGACGTGTATACTCGGGTGCACACGCCTCTTTTCTGCGGACACTCCTGCAGAGCAGGACTACTCGTCTTGTACTTCGGTTTCTGTCTACCCTGTCGAACCAGCTGATTAAATGTCGGCACGAACCCTCTCACTCCTCGTTTGTAAGCGGCGTCCCCGAGGACAGTGTTATCTCGGGGAAAACCCTCTAATTTTACTGAATGGCTTTGCAGCCTTCAAGAAGATACTTTTACGGATGGCTGTAGCGGCGGTCTGTGACCGCCGACAGCCTCCAAACCTGCGGACCGTTCGGCGGTCATAGACCGCCGCTACAGTCCCTACGTCGTCAACCGCTCCTGCTGGGGCTGTTCCTCGGTACCAAGATCCTCAGCAATCTCCAGTTCCGGGGTTTCCTCGCCCAGAACCGGTTCGGGTTCTTCGGGGATCAGTTCGACGTTGCGGTAGAACTCCAGACCCGTACCGGCCGGGATGAGACGTCCCATGATGACGTTCTCCTTGAGGCCGCGCAGGTAATCGATCTTTCCACTAATCGAAGCTTCCGTCAGGACGCGGGTCGTCTCCTGGAACGATGCTGCCGAGATGAACGACTCCGTGGACAGCGACGCCTTCGTGATCCCCAGCAACAGCGGTCGGCCGGAAGCCGGCTTGCCACCGTTCTTCTTCACGCGCTCGTTCTCTTCCTGGAATCGGAACTTATCGACCTGCTCGTCCACAAGAAACTCGGTGTCGCCCACATCCTCGACCTTGATCCATCGCATCATCTGTCGAACGATGACTTCGATGTGTTTGTCGTTGATGTTGACGCCCTGGAGCCGGTAGACCTCCTGGATTTCGTTCACGAGATACGCCTGCAGTTCCTTCTCACCGAGGACTGCCAGAATGTCATGCGGGTTGCGCGGACCGTCCATCAACGGCTCGCCGGCACGAACGTGTTCGCCTTCCTGGACGTTCACATGAACGCCGCGAGGCAGCGAGTACTCGCGCTCGACGCCGTTCTCGTTGATAACCATGATCTTCCGCTGACCCTTGGCGATATCGCCATACTTGACGATGCCGTCGATTTCCGTGATGACCGCCGTCTCGCGCGGCTTGCGGGCTTCGAACAACTCGACGACGCGAGGCAAACCGCCCGTGATGTCCTTGGTCTTGGTCGTTTCACGTGGAATCTTTGCAAGCACGTCGCCCTGGTGGACCGTATCGCCATCGGCAACCATAAGGTGGGCGCGCGATGGGATGAGGTATTTCCGAAGGACTTTGTGCTTGTCGTCGCGGATCTGGATGGTCGGCTGGCGCTTCTCATCGGGTGAATCCGTCACAACCCATCGCGAGAGACCCGTCACTTCGTCGAGTTCCTCGTGCATCGTCACGCCTTCGAGCAGATCCTTGAACTGAATCGTTCCGCTGACCTCCGTCAGGATTGCGAACGTGTAAGGATCCCACTCGACGAGCGTCGCGCCGAGCTTCACGTGATCACCTTCGTTGACCTTGAGCTTGGCGCCATACACAACGGTGTAGCGCTCCTTCTCACGGCCCTTTTCATCCATGATAGCGATCACTCCGTTGCGGTTCATTGCAACGAGGAAGCCTTCCTGGTTCCGCACCGTTTGCAGGTTGTGGAACTTGATCGTGCCGCCGTTCTTGGCTTCCAGGCTCGTCTGCTCGGCAACCCGGCTTGCGGTACCACCGATGTGGAACGTACGCATGGTGAGCTGCGTTCCCGGTTCACCGATCGACTGTGCTGCGATGACGCCGACCGCTTCACCGATCTCGACTAACTTTCCAGTCGCCAGGTTTCGGCCATAGCACCGGACGCAGGCTCCGCGCCGCGATTCGCAGGTCAACACGGACCGGATTTTTACTCGCTCGATACCGGCTGCCTGAATCGCACTGGCAAGGTCCTCCGAGATCTCCTGGTTGATTTCGACGATAACCCGGCCTTCGTAGTCCTTGATCTTTTCAAGCGACACCCGGCCGATAATTCGGTCTCTCAACGGCTCGATGATTTCGCCCGACTCCACAATGGAACCGACGTAAATGCCGTCGACCGTTCCGCAGTCCGCTTCGCTGATGATCACATCCTGAGCAACGTCGACCAGGCGGCGCGTGAGATAACCCGAATCCGCTGTCTTAAGAGCGGTATCCGCCAGACCCTTGCGCGCGCCGTGAGTCGAGATGAAATACTCCATCACGTTCAAACCTTCACGGAAATTCGCGGTGATCGGCGTTTCGATGATTTCACCCGACGGCTTCGCCATCAGACCGCGCATACCGGCCAACTGGCGAATCTGCTGCTTCGATCCGCGGGCGCCCGAGTCGGCCATCAGAAGGATCGGATTGAACCCGTGGCTGGCTTCCTCGGCACGCTCCATCTCGTTGAACATCATGTCGGAGATCTTTTCCGTCACGTCGGACCAGATCGCTATGACCTTGTTATAGCGCTCGCCGTTCGTGATCGCACCGTCACGGTACTGCTGATCGACCTTCACGACTTCGTTCTGAGCGTTCTCCACGAACTCTCTTTTGCCTGGAGGCACGACCAGGTCATTGATGCTGACCGTGATTCCCGCGCGTGTGGCGTAATAGAAGCCCAACTCTTTGATGTGGTCCAGCATCGTGACTGTCATTTCCGGCCCGTACCGCAAATAGGTGTAGCTCACCAACTGCCCAAGCCCTTTCTTCTTCAGCAAGCCGTTGATGAAAGGGAAAGCCGGCGGCATGTTGTCATGCAGAATCACGCGGCCAACCGTGGTGCTGAGCATGTGGTTCTTGGCTTCGATGGCTTCGGCGTGAGCGATGGCCTGATCATCATAGGCAGTGGTCATGTCGATGAGCGAGCCGTTGTAACGAAGCCGGATCGGCGTCTGTGTTTCGACTTCGCCTGCATCCCATGCCATGAGCACTTCATCGACCGAGCCGAACGTGCGTCCTTCTCCGCGAGTACCGGGCTTTGGGCGCGTGAGGTAGTAAACGCCGAGAACCATATCCTGCGTCGGAACCGCAACGGGCTGGCCGCTGGCGGGCGACAGCAGGTTCTGTGTCGAAAGCATCAGCACGGATGCTTCTATCTGCGCTTCAGGTGACAGCGGAATGTGAACCGCCATCTGATCGCCGTCGAAGTCCGCGTTGAATGCGGTACAAACGAGCGGATGGATCTTGATCGCCTTTCCTTCGACGAGCACCGGCTCGAACGCCTGGATGCCAAGACGGTGGAGCGTCGGAGCGCGATTGAGCAGAACCGGATGGTCCTTGATGACTTCTTCGAGAATATCCCAGACCACCGAGTCCTGACGCTCGACCATTTCCTTCGCAGCCTTCACGGTCGTGCAGTGTCCGCCCTGCTCGAGACGGTTATAGATGAACGGCTTGAACAGTTCGAGTGCCATCTTCTTCGGCAGACCGCACTGGTGCAGATGAAGCTCGGGGCCGACGACGATCACCGAACGGCCGGAGTAATCGACGCGCTTCCCAAGGAGGTTCTGACGGAAGCGACCCTGCTTGCCTTTCAGAGTATCCGACAGCGATTTCAGCGGACGATTGTTCGCGCCCCGAAGGATGCGGCCGCGGCGGCCGTTATCGAACAGGGCATCGACGGCTTCCTGCAACATGCGTTTTTCATTTCTGACGATCACGTCCGGGGCATGCAGCTCGATGAGCTTCTTCAAACGGTTGTTCCGGTTGATCACACGTCGGTACAGGTCGTTCAAGTCCGACGTCGCGAACCGGCCTCCATCAAGAGGAACCAGAGGCCGCAGCTCGGGCGGGATGACCGGGATCACGTCGAGAATCATCCACTCCGGCTTGTTGCCGGACTTCACGAATGCTTCGACGACCTTCAGCCGCTTGGCGAATTTCACTTTCTTCTGCTGCGAGTTCTCGCTCTTCATCTTGACGCGGAGCTCTTTGGACAATTCATCGATGTCCACACGTTTCAGAAGTTCCTTGATCGCTTCGGCGCCCATCATCGCGACAAACTTTCCGGGATATTCCTGTTGCAGCTGACGGAATTTTTCCTCCGTGAGCAACTCGCGTTCTTTCAGCGGAGCGTCGCCCGGATCAATCGTGACGTACGCTTCGAAGTACAGAACCCGCTCGAGCTCGCGGAGCGACATGTCGAGCAGGTGCCCGATGCGGCTCGGCAGTCCTTTGAAGAACCACACATGCGAGCACGGGCTGGCCAGCTCGATGTGGCCCAGCCGCTCGCGGCGAACCTTCGAGAGAGTGACTTCAACACCACACTTGTCACAGATGACGCCGCGATGCTTCATGCGCTTGTATTTGCCGCACAGGCACTCCCAATCCGTCACCGGTCCGAAAATGCGGGCGCAGAACAACCCGTCTTTCTCTGGTTTGAAAGTACGGTAGTTGATGGTTTCAGGCTTCGTTACTTCGCCGTGAGACCACGAACGAATCTTTTCTGGAGAAGCCAGACTGATCCGGATGCTGTCAAAATCGGCGATGGATGCCGCCCGGTCGTAAGGATTCGATCTAATCAATGTTTTACCCTCCTACCCTAAACAGTAGGTTTTCGTTTCATGAGTTCGACATCTAAACAGAGGCTCTGCAGCTCTCGGATCAGAACGTTGAAGGACTCCGGAACGCCCGGCTCCATCGCAGCTTCACCTTTCACGATTGCCTCATAAATCTTCGTTCGTCCGTACACGTCGTCGGACTTGGCTGTCAACAGTTCCTGCAGAATGTGGGCGGCACCGTAAGCTTCGAGGGCCCACACTTCCATTTCTCCGAATCGCTGTCCACCGAACTGAGCTTTACCGCCGAGCGGCTGCTGTGTAATCAGCGAATAGGGACCGATGGAGCGGGCGTGGATCTTGTCATCCACCAGATGTGACAGCTTCAACATATAGATATAGCCGACCGTAACCTCCTGCTCGAACGGCTGACCGGTCATACCGTCATAAAGACGCGTTTTTCCGGTCTGCGGCAGGTTAGCCTTGGTCAGCATATCTTTGATTTCGCCTTCGGTGGCTCCATCGAAAACCGGCGTTGCGAAGTACATGCCGAGCGCATGGGCAGCCCAACCGAGGTGTGTTTCGAGAATCTGGCCGACGTTCATTCGCGAAGGCACGCCAAGCGGATTCAGCACGATCTCAACAGGCGTTCCATCCGGGAGATAGGGCATGTCTTCGTCGGGGAGAATGCGCGCGATGACGCCCTTGTTGCCGTGACGGCCGGCCATTTTGTCGCCGACCGAGAGCTTGCGCTTCATCGCAACATAAACCTTCACGAGCTTGATCACGCCCGGCGGCAACTCGTCACCGCGGCGGAGTTTGTTGATCCGCTCTTCATGGATCTTTCGCAGGACATCGATCTGACGCGTGGTCATCTCTTCGATTTCCTGAATGGAATCGTGCGGATTGGCTCCGTCCTTGAACTTGAGTTTCAGAAGCTCTCTCAGCGAGAGGTTCTCGATGACTTCGCTGGTCATCTCGGTGCCTTTCCCCACGATCTTTCGTCCGGTGCGGTCATGAACCAATTCGTTCGAGGTAACCTTGCCTTCGAGCAACCCGACAAGCCGCTTGTTACGCTCGTCGGTGAGTATTCGAATTTCGTCCCGCAGATTCTTTTCCAGCCGCGAGATTTCCATGTTCTCGATCAGCTTGGCGCGCTCGTCTTTCTCGGCGCCTTTGCGTGAAAAGATCTTTACGTCCACGACAATGCCTTCAATGCCCGGCGGGCAGATCAGCGATGCGTCGCGGACGTCCCCGGCCTTTTCGCCGAAGATCGCCCGGAGGAGTTTCTCTTCCGGGGTGAGCTGGGTTTCACCCTTCGGTGTGACCTTGCCCACGAGCACATCGCCCGGCTTGACGTAGGCGCCGATGCGGATGATGCCGGCTTCGTCGAGATCCTTCAGAAATGATTCGCTGACGTTTGGAATGTCGCGGGTGATTTCTTCCGGGCCCAACTTCGTGTCGCGCGCCTCGATCTCGAATTCCTCGATGTGGATCGAAGTATAGTAATCGTCCTTCACGAGGCGCTCGGACACGAGAATCGCGTCTTCAAAGTTGTAGCCGCGCCAAGGCATGAACGCGACAAGCACATTGCGGCCGAGAGCAAGTTCGCCTCTCTCGGTGCAAGGACCATCGGCCAGTACCTGCCCTTTCGTGACGCGATCACCCTGGCGGATGATCGGCTTCTGATTGATACAGGTATTCTGGTTCGATCGCTTGAACTTTGTGAGCGTGTAGATGTCCGCCCCGACCTCGCGAGAGAAGTGACCGTCTTCAGCGGCTTCGACGCGAACAATGATGCGTTCGGAATCGATCGAATCGACGATTCCGTTTCGGCGGCAGATCACCACAGCTCCGGAGTCGCGGGCCGTGATCTCTTCCATGCCGGTTCCCACCAGCGGAGCCGCCGTGCGGAGCAACGGCACGGCCTGGCGTTGCATGTTGGATCCCATCAGTGCCCGGTTAGCGTCGTCGTTTTCAAGGAACGGGATCAGCGATGCCGCGACGGAAACGAGCTGTTTCGGTGACACGTCCACGTAATCGACCTCGTTCCGGTGTTTCAGAACGAAGTTGCCGGCCTGACGAACGTTCACAAGCTCGTGCGTGAGACGCCCGTTCTTATCCATTTCCACATTCGCCTGAGCGATGAGGTATTTGTCCTCTTCCCAGGCGGAGAGATAGAAGGAATACGGAATATATTCGGCTCGCTTCTTTTTCTTCGACTTGAGTTCCTCGTTTTCCTCCTCAACCGCTTCACGCTCGACGTGCTCGCCGACCTTGAACTTGGAATCGCCCGAGCTGATCGCTGTGACGTAGTCCACCACGCGTCCGTTCTTCACCTTGCGGTATGGACTCTCGATGAAGCCGAACTCGTTGATGCGCGCGTAGCAGCTCAGCGACGAGATCAATCCGATATTCGGCCCTTCCGGCGTTTCTATTGGACAGATCCGGCCGTAGTGCGTCGGGTGCACGTCGCGGACTTCGAATCCGGCGCGCTCGCGCGAAAGACCGCCCGGTCCGAGGGCCGACAGACGGCGTTTGTGGGTAATTTCCGAAAGCGGGTTCGTCTGGTCCATGAACTGTGAGAGCTGAGACGATCCGAAGAACTCGCGCACGGCGGCGATGACCGGCTTGGCATTGATCAGGTCGTGCGGCATCGCGGTGACCATTTCCTGGTACACCGACATTTTCTCCTTTATGGCGCGCTCCATGCGGACCAGACCGATGCGGAACTGGTTCTCCAGCAGCTCACCAACGGCGCGGACGCGGCGATTGCCGAGATGATCGATATCATCCACCTGGCCGATGTTCTTGCGCAGCTTGAGCAGGTACGAAATAACGCCGTTGAAATCCGCCGCTTCAAGAACACGCTTATCGAGCGGCGTGGAGAGATCCAGCTTGATGTTGACCTTCAGCCGGCCGACGCGTGAGAAGTCGTACTTGCGTGAGTCGAAGAACATGCCTTCGAACAGCGCCGTCGCGGTCTCGAGCGTCGGGGGATCGCCGGGACGCAGCTTGCGGTAGATCTCGATCAGAGCCTCCTGCGTGGTTTTGATCGTATCCTTGCGCATCGTTTGGCTGAGCACGACACCGATGTCATCGCGCTCCGGAAAGAAGAGAGTGATTTCAGGCACTCCCGCGTCGATGATCTTCCGGATGATGTTCTGCGTCATTTCGCTATTGGTTTCGACGATCACCTCGCCGGTGCTCGTATCGACCACGTCTGCTGCCGCGAAAGCGCCTTCCAGATCCTCGACGTTCACTTCGAACCGTTCAACCTTCGCCTGCTTGATGTGGTTGTAAACGGTGCTCGTGATCTTCTTGCCGGAATGTACCAGGACGTCCTTCGACTTCGGATTGACGATATCCTTGGAAACCTTCAACCCGACGACATTGTCGGAAACATTCCAGTAAACCTTCTTGCCTTCGATCGTCAGGCGATCCGTCTTATAGAAGGTGCGGATGATTCCATCGTCGCTTCGCAGGTTCTCGTTCTTCAGGCCGAGGGCGCGAAGGAAGATCGTTCCAAGGAACTTCCGCTTCCGATCAATTCGGACGTACAAAATGTTCTTCGCCGTCTCGTATTCGAATTCGACCCATGACCCGCGATAGGGAATGATCTTTCCGAGGTAGTAGCTCTTGCTCTGCGTCGATTCGAAGAAGACGCCCGGGCTGCGATGCAACTGGCTGACAATGACGCGTTCGGTACCGTTGATGATGAAGGTGCCGTTCTCGGTCATCAGCGGGATTTCACCGAAGTACACTTCCTGTTCCTTGATGTCCCGAATCGTCTTGGCACCAGTGTCGGGATCCTTGTCGAAGATCGTAAGGCGAATGATGACCTTCAGTGGCGCGGCATAAGTCATGCCGCGTTCCTGACATTCGGACACGTCGTATTTCAGGTTGAGCTGAACCGGGTCGCCGCACTTGTTGCAGAAGGTGACCTGGTTCTTGTTAGTCGTGCCGCACTTCGGGCACAAAACCGTGGTTTCCGAGGAGAACGGGTTCGTCGCGATGGTGGCGCCGCATGATTTGCAAGTGCTGCGCAGATGATGAAGACCCTTCAGGTTACCGCACTTGCACTCCCAGTTTCCGATGGAGTAGCTGATGAACTCGAGTGTCGAAACACCGCGGAAATCCGAGATCGGAAAGACGGAGTTGAATACCGCCTGCAGGCCTGTATCTTCGCGTTCCTCCGGAAGCATGTTCATCTGGAGGAACCGTTCGTAGGAATTCTTTTGTACCTCGATGAGATTCGGGATCTGGATCGCCGTCCGGATCTTGGAGAAATTGGTTCTTTCCCTTGAGGTAGTCGTTTTGGTTTCCGCCATTTTATCAATCGCTCCTAAAAAACGAGGCGGACCCGAAGAGGCGGACTACGCCCTTCAGGTCAGCACGTGGAATACGTGTAGCTGCCTACTTAATTTCGACTGTTGCGCCGGCTTCGGTAAATTTCTTCTTGATGTTCTCTGCTTCGTCTTTGGGTACGCCTTCTTTGACCGGTTTCGGAGCGCCTTCGACCAAATCCTTGGCCTCCTTCAGGCCAAGGCTCGTGATTTCACGAACAACTTTGATGACACCGATCTTGTTACCGCCAATTGCCGTAAGGATGACATTGAATTCGGTCTTCTCTTCGGCGGGTGCCGCCGCGCCGGCGCCTGCCGCCGGTGCCGCGCCGGCAACCGCAACTGTGGCTGCGGCCGCACTGACGCCGAACGCTTCTTCCAGCCCTTTGACGAGCTGAGAAGCTTCGAGCAACGATAACCCCTTGATCTCCTCAATAATGCTTGTGACCTTATCGGACATCGCTCTCTCCTAACGTGATTAAAACGCGGGCCAGCGCCCGCGGCTATAACTATTCCTGGAACTTCTTCTTCTCAATGGCCTGTCCGAGAACGACGGCCAGATTTCTCGCAACGCCATTCATCGCAACCACGAGCCGCTGCGCCGGCGAGTTGATCAAAAAGAGCAGCTTGGCGATGAGTTCTTCCTTCGAAGGCATGGCAGCAATATTTGCAATGTCTGCGATATTCACCACGCGGCCTTCGACCATGCCGGCCTTAAAAATGAAGAGCGGATTTGTCTTGGCGTAGGCGGTAAGCACCTTCGCAAGGGCAACCGGATCACTGCCGTTGTAGGCGATGGCAGTGGACCCGTCAAAAGACTTGACCATGCCTTCCGCCGGCGTTCCCTCGGCAGCCTTCCGCGCCAGCGTGTTCTTTACGACGCGATACTTGCTGTTCGTACCGCGGATCTTCTGTCGAAGCTCGGTGTCCTGTGCGACAGTCATCCCCTGAAATTGGGTGACAAACATGTTCTTCGCGTCGTTCAGGTCCTTCTTCAGCTCATTGAGCTCTTCTTGTTTCTTACCCTTGGGTTTCATAAATATTTCCCATTGAACGCGGGCTGAAGCCCGCGACTACATTTAATCGGAGCACTGCCCGAATGTAGTCGCGGGCTTTAGCCCGCGTTCGTTTTCATTTCGCGTCCAGTGCGTCCAAATCCAGATCGATACCGGGACTCATGGTCGAAGCGATGGTGATGCGCTTCACGTATTTTCCTTTGAGCGCAGCAGGCCGCGCTTTCAGGACCGAGTCGATCAGCGTCTGGGCGTTCTCACTCAATTGATCCTTCGTGAATTCAATTTTTCCCACGGGGGCATGGATAATGCCAGTT
>WNFT01010268.1_pt1 | contig 13349 bp, 9 predicted proteins | sample 5400191 | NCBI WGS metagenome assembly WNFT01 (sample SAMN13153359, study PRJNA577476) | soil metagenome | isolation source: 80 cm saprolite under Madrone tree | place: USA:California | collected 2016-06-14
AGGATACGACCATGGTGCTCATTCTCCTGTGGCTTCTCGGAGTACCGCTGAGCCTCATCCTGATCCTGTTCCTTCTCGGCGTCGGCCACTAGGATGCAGCCCTCTCATTCCGAGGTCTCGGACACTGACGGAAGGCCCGTGGACCGCGGGACCGGGCGGCTCGAGGATCTGCTGACGCCGGTACGGGACGGCCTCGAAGAGATGGCCCGGGATCTCGGCGAAGCGCTCACGAAGGCCGGGGACGCGCTCAAGAAGTTCCGGGACAGTGACATCGCGGAGCTGATGCGGCGCTCGCCCGTGGCTGCCCTGTCGGTCGCTGCCGGTATCGGCATACTGGCCGGCTTCTACCTCTGGGCCCGGCGAAAGTAGCAGGGCGGTGCTTATCCACGAGAAGCCCGGCCACGAACGCCCGGACACCGGGCGAAGCATCTTCGCGCTCGTCGAAGAGCTCTTGCGCAATACGGCGAAGCTTCTCGATCAGAAGCTGATGCTGCTGCGCCTCGAGGTCGAGGACAGCCTGGGCACGCTGATGCGTCACCTCGCGGTTCTCTTGATCGGCGGCGCGCTGGCGGGCCTGGGTCTCGTGCTCTCGAGCATCGCCCTGGCTCTCTGGATAGGCAGCCAGGTGGGATCCACCATTGCCGGGTATGCCCTCACGGGCGCCGGCTTCCTATTGGCCGGCGCCGTCCTGGTGGCTGTCCGTGTCAGTCGCGGCGTAGGTCCCAAGCGCCCCCTGGCGGGACGGACCATGAAGGAGTTGGAGAAAGACACGCAATGGCTGAAGAGCGGGCTCTAGACATCAAGCGGGTGACGAGCGCAATGGACACGACGCGGCAGTCCATCCAGGACACGCTCGGGGAGCTCAAGGAGCGCGTCCAGGAAAGCGCCGACTGGAGACATCAGGTCGGTCGACGCCCCCTTACGAGCATATGGGTGGCGGTGGCATGCGGCCTGGTGCTTGCTCGCATCCTGATCCCCGCGGCCACGGGTGCCCGCCGCCGGTTTTCCGGCTCCTCGCAGGAACAGCGGAGCGGAATCGCTGCCCTCCCTTACCTGTCCGGAGCCATCGGTCTCCTCGGTCAGCTGGGAGCCTTCCCTCCGGTCCTGGCGCAGCTCCGGCGCCTCGTCGCCCATCTCGGCCCCAGGTCTCGCAGCGGGTGACTCGGCGTCAGGTCCCGTTCGAGAAGGCAGCGGGCGACGGATTCAGTGGCGTGATCCGGCCCCGCCCTCCTCGCCGAGGGCTCTGGCAAGAAGCGACTTCAACTTCGCGGCATCCACAGGCTTGGGAAGGTACGCGTAGGCTCCCTGGGCGGCCGCGCGACGCCGGGTATCGCTGCTGCCGTGCGCCGTCATCACGATGACGTGGATATCCGGCTCGTGACGCCTGACCGCCTCCAGAAGCTCGAGCCCGCTCATCGCGGGCATGACGACATCCGTGATCACGACCGACGGATGAACCACGCCGACCTTGTCCAGAGCCGCTCTGCCGTTCTCGGCGGTCTCGACTTCGTACCCCCACGCCGCGAGCAGCGAGCGCATGCCTTCCAGCGAGTCGGGATCGTCATCGGCGAGCAGAATCCGCCGGGTGTCCGGGCTCGGACCTCTGTCCGTTCTCTCTTCACACATACTTCCTCGCATCGCCCTACGTGTCCCTTCCCATCCTCCACCGCCGGGTCTTGTTGTGGAGCGTCTTCGGAGTCGTCCCGAGGATGGACGCGGCCCGCGTCTTGTTGTTGTTGACCGACTCGAGTGTCCTCAGGATGAGCTCGCGCTCGCCCTGCTCGAGGGTAGTCCCCAGAGGCAGGAGGACTCCGTCTCCGTTGCCCTGCTCACGCCGCTCGGGTGGCGCGAGGCCGAGCGGGAGCAAGGTCGGGGTGATGAGGTCTTCAGCACAACCGACCACCGCCCGCTCGATGATGTTGCGAAGCTCTCGAACATTTCCCGGCCACGCATGATCGCGAAGCCGCATCATCGCGGTCTCGTCCACGCTCCTCACGTGCCGGTCGTACTTCCCGTTGAACTCGGCGATGAACGACTCCACGAGGAGCGGAATATCATCGACGCGACGACGCAGGGGGGGTAGGGAAATCGCCAGGACATTGATGCGATAGTACAGGTCCTCGCGCAGCAGCTTGTCCCGCACCGCCTGCAGCGCGTCCCGGTTTGTCGCCGCCATGATCCTGACGTCCACCTTGAGCTCGGTCTTGCCTCCGATGCGGCGGACCACGCCGTCCTGGAGAATCCGCAGGTATTTCACCTGAAGGGCCGGGCTCATCTCGGTGATCTCGTCCAGAAAGATGGTGCCGGTGTCGGCCAGCTCGAAGTAGCCGGCCTTCCGCTCGTGCGCGCCCGTGAAAGCACCCTTTTCGTGACCGAACAGCTCGCTCTCCATCAGGGTCTCGGGGATGGCCGAGCAGTTCACCGCCACGAAGGGCCCCTTGGCTCGGGACGACATCTGATGGATCGTGCGCGCAACCAGCTCCTTGCCCGTCCCGGTCTCTCCGGTGATGAGCACGGGAGCCGAGCTTGCCGCGGCCAGCTCGATCAACCGATAGATCTCCTGCATGGGCGCGCTCGCTCCGAGGATCGGGCCAATACCGAGGCTCTCCTTGAGCTGTCGCCGCAGTAGCGTCACCTCGCGCAGCATCTCGCCGCGTTCCACCGCCTTGTCCAGCAGCACCCGGAGACGTCTCGGGTCGACCGGCTTGGTCAGGTAGTCGTAGGCGCCTTCCCGCATGGCGGAGACTGCCGTCTCGACGGTTGCGTGACCCGTCAGGAGAATGACGGCGGTATTGGGGTTGAGCTCGGCGAGGGGCTTGAGCAGGGCCACGCCATCCAGTCCGGGCATGACCAGGTCCGCGATGACCACCGACGGTCCGAACGCGGGTACCCGCTCGAGGGCGTCCTTGCCATCGATCGCCTCTTCGACCTCATAGCCCCATGTCGAGAGCAGATCCGCCAGACCCGATCTCGCTGACTCGTCGTCATCGGCAATGAGAATCCTACGCTTCATGTATTCCCTCCCTCGCTGCGGTGATCGACGCTAACGCGTAACGGGCACGGATATAGCAATGCGTGTGCCCAAATTTCCGACCCTGGCAGCGCAATCCAACTCACGTTTACAAAAGGGGATTTCTCCTGTCGAGCATCGACGAGAGCTTCGGCGCTGGGGCCTCTTTGGGTAATATCTACCGGGTAGATTCTACCGTCAAAGCGGTTGGTACCCGGACGGTGGCCAAGAGGCGCGCCTTGCCGAATTCCGAATCTGCGCCTATAGTCCGGACCCTCGCATGACCAACGGGAGCCAGGGAGCAGTGAAGCAGAAGGGGCCGGCCCATACCAGCGCCAATGGATGGCGGGGCGGCCTGTCAATCCGTGCCCGCGAGATCATCGTCCTCGGCCTGCTTACCTTGTGCGTCGTCGCACTCAGCACAGCCGTGCACCTCTATCACGTGCGGCAGATTGTCTGGTCGTCCACGCTCCGGGAGGCCGATCTCGTCGCGCGCCAGATCTATTCGCAGAGCGCGTGGGCGCTGTCACGGCGCTCCTCGCCGGACCCGCGCGCCGTGCTGAGCCACGACTCCGATCTCCGGGCGCTCCTGAACGCCAGCGTGGGGTACGCGCCGTGGCTCCTCTATGCGGCCATTACCGACAGCAACGGCCGGGCCATCGTTCACAGCGACCGCAAGCGCGAGGGGCAGCTCGTCCCGCCGCAGAAAAGCCTTCGGGAGCTGATCGCCAATCACCCTCTCCAGCGCATGCTGGGCGCCGAACCCCCCTTCCCGATCTACGAAGTCACCGTGCCCTTCAATGCCAGCGGCGGGGTCAGCGACGGGTCGGTCTTCGCGATCCGGCTCGGCATCGCCATGCCGCTCCTACGGGACCGGCTCAACGACGCCTTCTGGTACACCCTCACCCTCGGCGCCATCGCGCTGGCGGCGGCCCTCGTGGTGGCCCTCGCGCTCTCGAGCGTCACCCTCAAGCCCATTCGCAAGCTCGCCGAAGACATGGAGCGGCTGCGGCGCGGGGAGTTCGATGTGGGCGACAACGGCGGCCCGAAGGACGAGTTCGGAAAGCTGGCCTACCAGCTCCAGATGCTCGGCAAGCAGATGGAGTCGGACCGCACGCAGATCCTCGCGGAGCGGAGCGAGCTCGACAGCGTCCACATGGCCGTCGACCACCTCGAGGACGGCATTCTGTTCGCGACGGCCGATGGCCGCATCGTCTTCGCCAACCGCTCCATCGAGACAGTGCTGGGGCGGCCGGCCAAGGACGCTGTCGGGAAGCATCTCCGCGACGTCTTCGCGCCGGATCACGCGCTCCGCCACATGATCCTCCGGGCCATGGAGGACGTGGCGGTAACCCGGAACGCGAAGATCGAGATCCCGACAGATGGCGCTCCCCTGGAGCTGCTGGCCTCGGTCTTTCCGGTCTCCGGCAACGCCTCCGCCTGCGAAGGAGCCATTCTCGTGGTGCGGGACCTCAAGTCGGTCGCCGTCTCGGCCCGAACCTTCCAGTCCCTCATCCAGTACTCGGCCCAACTCGCCGCCCTGGGCCAGATCACCGCCGAGGTGGCGCACGACGTCAAGAACCCGTTGCACGCCATGGTCGTCCGCGTGGCCTTCTTGAAGGAGCGGCTCACGAGCCCGCCTCCCGACGTCGTCCGGAGCCTCGACGTGCTCGAAGCGGAGATCAATCGGGCGGCGGCGGTCGTCGACAGGTTCATGGAGGTCGTCTACCCAGCCGACGCCGTCCGGCTGCCCGTGGACGTCAACGGCCTGCTTCGCGAGATCACGGTCCTGCTTCAGGCCGAGTGGCAGGCCAAGGGCGTGATGCTGACCGTGCACGCGGACCCGAACCTGCCGCCGGGCCGGGGCGACGAGCAGATGCTGAGGCGCGCGTTCATGAATCTCATCGTGAACGCCTGCCAGGCCATGCCGAACGGAGGGGAGGTCACCGTCACCACCGAGGCGGAGGCCGATGCATACGTGAAGGTGACCATCAGCGACTCGGGCGTCGGCATTCCTCGCGAGGATGTCGAGCGGATCTTCAAGATGTACTACACGACCAAGCCGGAGGGCACGGGCATCGGCCTGGCTCTGGTCCGCCGCGTGGTCCTCGTCGAGAGTCTTGACGACGCGCTCGGGTGTGCCCAGGTCGCACCAGGACACCTCGGAGAGACGCATCACGGCGAGCTTGTCGGAGCAGCGCTCCAGGACGGACCGGGAGAAGCTCGCGCGCTCCGCAAGCTCGTAGGCCTGGCCGGTGGCCCATCGCTCGTGCTCCGTGCCCAGGAAGTCGTCGAGGCGCGCCAAGCGCTCGTGAAGTGAGGGCAGGCATGTGCGCCCGGCGTCGACGAGCGTGGACGCACGGCCCGCGAACACGAAGGTGTTCCACAACGCGCCCGACCTAAAGAGCTCGTCGGCCCTGAGCTGGGTCGGCTTCTCTCTGAAGCTCAGGACGCGGTGCATCGGTCTCCGTCCCGACCTGGGCAGGGGCTCTCCGAGCTCTATCCAGCCATAGTCCGTCTCGGGCTCGCTCGGCTCCGCCCCCAACAGGACGATGCGTTCTGGGAAGCGCTCGAGAGACTCGACGATCTCGGCGACGTGCTCCATGAAGACCTCGTCGTCGGCCACGAAGTGGTCCGACGGCAGGACTATGAGGATGGCCTGGGGATCCTGAGCCATGATCCGGTGGGCCGCCAGCAAGACGGCCGCCGCGGTCCCGCGATCCTTGGGCTGCTCCAGGACATGAGGCATCGGCGACTCGTGGCGCAGCTCCGCCGACATGTACGAGCCCTGCCCAGCCATGGTCACCACGATCGTTCTCTCGGGGGGAATCAGGAGGCTGACCCGATCGAGCGTCTGACGCAGGAGGGATTTGAGCCCAGTGAGCACGGCATACTGCTTGGGTCTGTCCTCGCCGTACAGGTGCCGGGTCAGCGCTCTCAGTCGCATTCCCTTGCCACCTGCGAGCACGACTCCCCAGGCATGGGGTGGGCCGTCATAGTCTGGAGACTTCTCCACTGCTGGCTTTGGTTGCCGGCAGACCCCCATCATGAAGACGCCTCCTCATAGGCGAACGGCTGGCTCTCGGAAAACCGTTCTGGCCCACCGCAACCGTCGTGCCAGCCTCAGGCAGGTGTTTTGAAGGTCTAACATTTGAATATGTCGAAGAAATGATCACTAGGTGCTCTTCAGGCCGGTTTCACCACCGTTCCCCCAAATTCCCGCGTTACCGATTTACCCGGTAAATCCAACCTTACCTAGCAAGTGCGGCGCGACGGACCATCACCCTCAGTGCAAATGTTTGAAAGTCAACATTTGCTGGCGACCCCCTCGGGGGCATACGACTTGCAGCCCACTTCATCACCCATGACGGACGTCACGGTGCTCTTCGCGCAGGTGGTCGCCGCCCTCGGGCGGCGGCGAAACGCGACGTATCGCGTCCAGCTCGGGGCATCGCTCGGATTCGATCAGGTTGCGGCGCTTGCCCCGTACCTCGACGCGCTCGGGATCAGCGACGCGTATCTCTCGCCCTGCTTCAAGAGTGGCCCGGGCAGCTCGCACGGCTACGACGTGACGGACCACAATGCCTTCAATCCGGAACTTGGCAGCGCCGCCGCCTTCGACCGCATGGCTCTGGCGCTCGAGGAGCGCGGCGTGGGCGTCATTCTCGACATCGTCCCCAATCACATGGGAGTGGCGGGGGACGCCAACCCCTGGTGGATGGACGTGCTCGAGAACGGACCAAGCTCTCCCAGGGCGGGCTTCTTCGACATCGAGTGGACACCGCCGAAGCCGGAGCTGCGCAACAAGGTGCTCCTGCCGGTGCTCCCGGACCAGTACGGTCTCGTGCTGGAGTCCGGGCAGCTCGAGCTCGAGCTGGAGGACGGTGCCTTCCTCCTCCGGTGCGCGGATGCCCGGTTGCCCATCAGCCCCGACTCGTATTCACGAATCCTCACCCATCGCCTCGAGAGCCTCGCGGCCCGGCTCGGCGAGGACGATGTGCATCTCCGGGAACTCCGGAGCATCCTCACGGCCCTCATCCACTTGCCGGACCGGACGGATACCGATCCGGGGCGGATCGAGGAGCGGCTCCGGGAAAAGGAAGTGGTCAAGCGCCGGCTCGCCGCGCTCCTCAAGGAGTCGCAGGACATTCACGACTTTGTCGAGGACAACGTTCGGGCCTTCAACGGAACACCCGGCAACGCGGCCAGCTTCGACCTCCTGGACGGCCTGCTTGCCGATCAAACGTACCGGCTGGCCGACTGGCGCGTGGCCGGCGACGAGGTCAACTACCGCCGTTTCTTCGACATCAATCATCTGGCCGCCATCCGGATGGAGCGCCCCGAGGTCTTCGCCGCCTGCCACGAGCTCACGCTCCGCCTGGTCGGCGAGGGCAAGGTCGGGGGACTTCGCGTAGATCACCCGGACGGCCTGTACGCCCCCGCGGAATATTTCCTTCGCCTCCAGGAAGGCGCGATCCTGGCAACGGCGCGCCGGCTCATGCCGTCCCTCGACCAGCCGATGGCGGAGGCCCTCGTCGCCCACTACCGCGCCGCCGCGAAAGCCCAGCCGGGAGGCGCCGCGGCGCGTCCGCTCTGGATAGCGGCGGAAAAAATCCTCATGCCCGAGGAGCCGCTCCCGGAATGGTGGGCGGTGGCGGGCACCACGGGCTATGACTACCTGGCGTCGGTCAACGGCCTCTTCGTGGACCGGAGCACCTCGCGGCAGATGACCGCCATCTACACGCGCTTCGCCGGGCCGGCCGAGCCCATGGCGGACTTGAGCTATTCCGCCAAGCGGCTGATCATGCAGGTCTCCATGGCGAGCGAGATCATCCAGCTCGGCCTGCACCTCGATCGAATTTCCGAGCGCAACCGCCTCTCACGCGACTTCACGCTCGCGAGCCTCGTCCGCGCGATCCGGGAAGTCATCGCGGCTTTCCCCGTTTACCGTACCTATGTCGGCGACCCGGGCGAGGAGCCGAGCGACCGTGACCGCGGCTATGTCAACCGCGCGGTGGCCGACGCCAAGCGACGAAATCCCACGGTGAACGTGTCGATCTTCGACTTTCTGCGCGATGCCCTGCTCATGCGCCACCCGGCGAGGAGCTCCGCGGAGGAGAGGGCCGAGCGCAGGGCGTTCGCCATGCGCTTCCAGCAGACGACGGGCCCCGTCACCGCCAAGGGCGTGGAGGACACGGCGCTCTACGTCTACAACCGGCTGGTCTCCCTCAACGAGGTCGGCGGCGAGCCGGCCCGCTACGGCGAGTCCGTGGCCGCCTTTCACGAGAAAAACGCGAGGAGGCTCGCGCGATGGCCCGACTCCCTCGTCTGCACGTCCACGCACGACACCAAGCGTGGCGAGGACGTGCGTGCCCGGATCAGCGTGCTCTCGGAAGTGCCGGCGGCATGGGCCGCGCACGTCCGCCGCTGGCGGATGATCGGCCGCCGCTTCAAGCGTGAGGTGGACGGCCGCGTCGCGCCGGACCGGAACGACGAGTACCTCCTGTACCAGACGCTGATCGGGGCCTGGCCCGACCGCGATACCGCGGCGACGGCCGGGTCCTTCGTCGAGCGTGTGTGCCGCTACATGGAGAAGGCGACGAAGGAGGCCAAGCGGCACACGAGCTGGGTCAACCCGGATGCCGCCTACGACCAGGCGCTTCGGGAATTCGTGATCCGGCTCCTGGGCGCGGGCAGTCCATTTCCCGCCGCCTTCAGGCCATTTCAGCGCCTCGTGGCCCTCTACGGCTCGGTCAACTCGCTGGGCCAGCTGCTGCTCAAGATCGCGGCGCCCGGCATTCCAGACTTCTACCAGGGGTCCGAGCTGTGGGACTTGTCGCTCGTCGACCCGGACAATCGCCGGCCCGTGGACTTCGCCTTCCGCCGCACGCTACTCGACGAGATCCAGGCGCGAATCGGAGAGAACCCGCACGATCTCGCCTCCCTCTGCGCGGAGCTGCTGGCGGCGTGCCCCGACGGCCGGATCAAGCTCTACGTGACTCACCGCGCGCTGACGCTGCGTCGAGCGCGCCCCGCTCTCTTCCACTCCGGGCGCTACCTGCCGCTGTCGGGGACCGGTGCCCACGCGGAGCACATCGTGGCTCTCGCTCGCCTCGATGGCCAGGATGCCGTCGTGGTGGCCGTGCCGCGGTTGGCGGCCCGCCTCACCGGCTTCGATGGACGGTTCCCTCTCGGTCCTTCCGCCTGGGGGGACACGCGCATATCCCTCGACGACCCCAGCCTCGAGGGCATCTACCGGGACCGGTTCTCCGGTCTCCGGATCGCCACCGAGTGGCGGGACGGCATGCTCACGCTGCCCGCGGGAGCGCTCTTCGGATCCCTGCCCGTGGCCATGCTCGCGCGCGAGGGAAGCGAATGACGCGGCCGCGGGCATACGCTCCGGCGACCTCGCTCCGCACACGCCCGGGGGCGCCGTATCCACTCGGGGCCACGTGGGACGGCGCCGGAGTCAATTTCGCCCTCTTCAGCGAGCACGCGACGGCCGTCGATCTCTGCCTCTTCGACCCGAATGACCCGGCCCGCGAGATTCAGCGCGTGCGCATGCACGAGCAGACGAATCAGGTGTGGCACGTCTACCTGCCGGAGGCGAGACCGGGGCTTCCATATGGCTATCGCGTGCACGGCCCGTACGAGCCGGAGAACGGGCACCGGTTCAATCCGGCCAAGCTCATGCTCGACCCGTACGCAAAAGCGATCACAGGATCCTTCACCTGGCATCCTTCGCTCTTCGGCTACCGGCTCGGCGATCCGGCCGACGATCTTGCCCCGGACGACACCGACAGCGCTGCCTACATGCCCCGGTGCGTCGCCATCGATCCGGCCTTCAGCTGGGGCGACGACCGCAGGCCTCGCACGCCGTGGCACAAGACCGTGATCTACGAGCACCACGTCAAGGGCTTCACCGCCCGCCACCCGGAGATCCCGAGGGAACTTCGCGGCACCTATGCCGGCCTGGCGTCGCCCGCGGCGGTGGACTACCTGAGCCGCCTTGGCATCACGGCCGTCGAGCTGCTGCCGGTGCACCACGCAGTAGCGGACCGGCACCTGGTGGAGCGCGGCCTCACGAACTACTGGGGCTACAACTCCATCGGCTTCCTCGCGCCCGATGCCCGGTTCGCGTCTTCAGGAACCTCCGGAGCCCAGGTCGCCGAGTTCAAGACCATGGTCAAGACCCTCCACGAGGCCGGCATCGAGGTGATCCTCGACGTGGTCTACAACCACACGGCGGAGGGCAATCACCTGGGGCCGACGCTCAGTTTCCGCGGCATCGACAACGCCGCCTATTACCGCCTCGTGCCGGAGAGCCCGCGCCACTACATGGACTACACCGGCTGCGGCAATACGCTCAACATGACCCACCCGCGCACGCTCCAGCTCATCATGGACAGCTTGCGTTACTGGGTGCTCGAGATGCACGTCGACGGCTTCCGGTTCGACCTCGCCTCCGCCCTCGCGCGGGAGTTCCACGACGTGAACCGTCTCTCGGCATTCTTCGAGGTCATTCACCAGGATCCCGTGATCTCCCAGGTCAAGCTCATCGCCGAGCCGTGGGACCTGGGCGAGGGCGGCTACCAGGTCGGCAACTTCCCGCCGGGATGGGCCGAGTGGAATGGAAAATACCGGGACGCCATCCGCCGCTACTGGAAGGGCGACGAGCGCCAGGTGGCCGACCTCGCCTATCGCCTCACCGGATCGAGCGACCTCTACGAGCAGGGCGGCCGCCGGCCGTCCGCGAGCATCAACTTCGTCACGGCGCACGACGGCTTCACCCTCGCCGACCTCGTGGCGTACAACGACAAGCACAACGAGGCCAACGGCGAGGACAACCGGGACGGCACGGACGACAACGCGTCCTGGAACTGCGGTGCCGAGGGCCCCACGGATGACCCGGCCATCGCGATCCTTCGCGAGCGCCAGACGCGGAATATCCTGGCCACGCTTCTCCTGTCCCAGGGAGTCCCCATGCTCCTGAGCGGAGACGAGACCGGGCGGACGCAGCACGGCAACAACAACGCGTACTGCCAGGACAATGACATCTCGTGGCACGTCTGGCCCCTGTCGCGGGCGAGCCTGCGCCAGCTCGAGTTCACCCGCAAGCTCATCCGCCTGCGCCTCGACAACCCGGTCTTCCACCGCCGCCTCTTCTTCCAGGGCCGCCGCATCCAGGGCTCGGCCGTCAAGGACCTGTCGTGGTTCCGCCCCGACGGCAAGGAGATGACGGAGGACGAGTGGAACAACGGCTTCACGCGCTGTCTCGGCCTGCGCCTGGCCGGGGACGCCATCGAGGAGACCGACGAGAAGGGCGAGCCCATCGTGGGCGACACCTTTCTCCTGCTCCTCAACGCGCACCACGAGCCGATCCCCTTCGTCCTGCCCGCCCATCGCGCGCGCGTGCGGTGGGAGCTGGTTCTGGATACGCGCGACGGGAGCGCGGGCCCGCGCATGCCGGTCTTCCGCGCCGGCGACAACTATCCCCTCGAGGCGCGCTCGCTGGCGGTGCTTCGGCTGCGCAGACCACGGACGCCGGCTTGAGGGGAGGGCCCGCAGTAAGGCGCGCGCACCGGATGCCGTTCGGCGCCGAGGCACGCGACGACGGCACCACGCGCTTCCGTCTCTGGGCTCCTGCCGCGCGCAGCGTCGAGCTCTGGCTCCGCGACCGGCAGCGGGGATTCGCGATGCCGCGTGATGCGGCCGGCTGGGCCGAGTGGGTGACGCGGGACGCGCCCCCGGGCTCGCGGTACTCGTTCAGGATCGACGGCGAGCTTCTCGTGCCCGACCCGGCCTCACGCTTTCAGCCGGACGATGTCCACGGGCCCAGCGAGGTCGTCGACCCGTCGGCGTATGCCTGGTCCGATGCCGAGTGGCACGGCATTGCCCCGGAACGGCTCGTCTTCTACGAGCTCCACGTGGGGACGTGTACTCCGAAGGGCACCTTCGAGGCGCTCGCCGAGCGGCTCGATCACCTCGCCGCGCTCGGGGTGACGGCGGTGGAGCTGATGCCCGTCGCTGACTTCCCCGGTCGGTGGGGCTGGGGCTACGACGGAGTCCTGCCCTTCGCTCCCGACGCCAGCTATGGACGGCCGGAAGCGCTCAAGGCCCTCGTGGATGCCTGTCACGCCAGAGGCCTGGCCGTCTTCCTCGATGTCGTCTACAACCACTTCGGCCCGGAGGGAAATTACCTGCATCGCTATGCTCCGACCTTCTCCCGTCGCGACCGCACGACGCCCTGGGGAGATGCCGTCAACTTCGACGGGCCCGGGTGCGAGGTCCCGCGGGCCTTTGTCGTGCACAACGCGCTCTACTGGCTCGAGGAGTTTCACCTCGACGGCCTCCGATTGGACGCGGTGCACGCCATGCCGGACAGGTCCGGCGAGCACGTGCTCGCAGAGCTTGCGCGCGCGGCGGCCGAGGGCCCCGGCCGCCACCGTCTCATCCATCTCGTCCTCGAGAACGACGCCAACGAGGCCCGCTACTTGGCCCGTACCGGTTCGGACAAGCGTCCCTTGTACCAGGCGCAGTGGAATGACGACCTGCATCATGCGCTCCACGTCATGCTCACCGGCGAGACGAGCGGTTACTACGGGGACTACCAGCCGCCCCTGCGCCATCTCGTGCGCTGCCTCAGCGAGGGCTTCGCGTTTCAGGGAGAGTTGTCCCCGTACCGCGGCCGGCCGAGGGGCGAGCCGAGCGTCGGCCTTCCGCCCACGAGCTTCGTGGGCTTTCTCCAGAACCACGACCAGATCGGCAATCGTGCCCTCGGCGAGCGTATCACCGCCCTCGCTTCGCCCGAGGCGGTGCGCGCGGCCACCGCCGTCCTCTTGCTCGCCCCGGCACTGCCCCTCCTCTTCATGGGACAGGAGTGGGCGGCCCCGGAGCCCTTCCTCTTCTTTTCGGACTTGGGCCCGGATCTGGGACCGCTCGTCTCGGAAGGGCGCCGCCGTGAGTTCGCGCGCTTCCCGGAGTTCGCGCATCCGGAGGCGCGGGCGCGGATCCCCGATCCCCAGGCGGAGGCGACGCGAGCCCGCTCGGTGCTCGACTGGACACGCATCCAGCAGCCGCCGCACGCGGAGTGGCTCGCCTTTCACCGGCAGCTCCTCGAGGTGCGGGCGCGTGAGATCGTCCCGCTTCTCACGGGCGAGCCCACGCCCGCCACGGACTCGACCCTGATTGGAGAGTCTGTGCTGGAGGTCACGTGGGCCTTCCCGGACCAACACGTGCTCCGCCTGATCGCCAATCTGGGCCCCCGGACCGTGGCGCATCCGGGACCGATGCCGCACAGGGGCCGCCAGATCTACCCGCTCGGCCCCGCGGCCGCCGC
>WNFT01003683.1_pt1 | contig 13348 bp, 15 predicted proteins | sample 5400191 | NCBI WGS metagenome assembly WNFT01 (sample SAMN13153359, study PRJNA577476) | soil metagenome | isolation source: 80 cm saprolite under Madrone tree | place: USA:California | collected 2016-06-14
GCCGGTTGGCTCGAGACCGTGATGAATGACGCCAGGGGACGGCAAATCGCCTGGTTTCTCCACCGCCCGCTGTTTCTCCACAGCCCGGACGAGGGCGATACCGGGTATTGGTCGGTCAAGCCGCAGCCGCGTTTTCGTCTGATCGAGCTGGCCCGCCGCCATCGCGTTGCCATCGTCGCCAGCGGCCACCTGCACAAGGCGCATGACTTTCGGTACGACGGGACCCGTTACATATGGGCCCCGGCATCCAGCTTTCTCGTCGGGGAAATGGCGCCGCCGATGCCGGGAGAAAAGCGGCTCGGAGCCGTCGTCTACGACATCGAAGATGGGACGCTCAAAGCCGAGATCACGGAGGTTCCGGGCCTCGCACCGCATTGGATCGACGATGTGGTCGAAGAGGTCTATCCGCGCCCGCCGGACAGATGACCGAGCCGAGCGTCTGCATGATCAAAATGCCTTGGAGAGGCCCGATAATGCACCCATATGGTCATATTGTATAGACCAGTCATATGAGAATGACCTATGGCGTCCGAGTACACGATCACTGCGTCGGAGTTTAAAGCCAAATGCCTCGGCCTGCTGGACCAGCTGGCGAACCGCAAGTTGTCCCGGCTGTCCGTGACCAAGCACGGGCGAATCGTCGCCGTCGTCATACCCCCCGACGATGTCTCCAACATTTGGCAACACCACGGCTTCATGCGCGGAAGCGTCGTGGCACCCGACGGGTTCGACTTCACCACCCCCGCACTCGACGAACCGCTGTCTGCTGATCAAGGGCATATTCACGAGTGAGGGCCCCCGCGCGACCCCGCGCCGTGTTGCTCGACACCTGCGCCGTGATCTATTTCGCGAACGGGGACGCTATGGCCGGGCTGGCGGTGGAGGCGATCATCCAGGCCGGCCGGGCCGACGGCGTATACGTTTCTCCCGTCTCCGCTTGGGAAATTGGCCTGTTGAGCAGACCGGGACGCCCGAACACCGTCCATTTTCTACCCGACCCAAAGACCTGGTTCGCGCGTGTGCTCGAAACACCCGCGGTCAGGCAGGCCGCGTTCACGCCCGAGATCGCAATCGACAGCGCGTATCTGCCGTTGCCGCTTCACGGTGATCCGGCCGATCGTCTGCTGATCGCCACCGCGCGCCATTTGGGCATGCCGATCGTGACGCGCGATCGGCAAATCGCCGCTTACGCGGCATCCGGTCACGTTCAGGTCATTGGCTGCTGACTTGCGAGCCGGCTTTGGGTTTGCGCAGGCGGTAGAGGACGTGGCGCTTGAGCGGGCCTTCGGGCAGACGCGGGTGATCGAAATCGTCTTCCGAGGAGCGGGTCATGCCGAGGCGCTCCATGACCCGGCGGGAGCGCTGATTGGCGGGAACCGTCAGGGCGACGATTTCGCTTAGACCAAGCTGCTCGAAGCCGTAGTCGAGCGCAGCTTTGGCGGCCTCGGCGGCGTAGCCTCGACCCCAATAGGGCCGAGCGAGCCGCCAGGCGACCTCGACGGCCGACGTAAAGTGGGCCTCGTAGGAAACAACGGCGAGACCGACCACGCCGATAAAGCTTGCTTCGCCGGGGAGTTTGACGACCCACTGGCCGAAACCGTGCTCGTCCCAATGGGCGCGCGCCCAGGCCGCCCAGGCCTCTCCCGCCGGCAGCAGATATTCCATGACCACAGGATCGGACGACATCTCGACAAACGGTGCCGTGTCCTCGTCGCCCCACGGGCGCAGCAGCAGGCGCGAGGTCCGCAGCGAAACGGCCACGGCTATTTCTTTTCGCGGGCGGCGCCGCCCATTCGCGCGAGGAACATCTCCTGCAGCTGCTCGAACCCCTTGAGGGTCGCCGGCAGCCAGGTTTTGAGCATTGCCTCGGGATCCATCGCCTTGATATTCGCCCGCATCCGCTCCTGCACTTCCTTCAACAACTCCTCCTGCAGCGGCTTCACCTCCGGCAGCCCGAAAAACCGCCGTACCTCCTCCGGCGTGCAATCGATGTCCAGCTTGATCTTCATCGCGACCTAACCTCCCTTGTCGGCTAAGAATATCACGCCAACCCCGCGGTTGCCGCTCTCCCTTGCAGAGGCCGAGTTCGGGTCTATATGGGGATGATACGAGTTTACGCAATTATAATTTGGTATATAAAATGCTGATACGGCAAGCAGCTGATGCTCGTCAACGGATTGTCAAAATTCCCCTGCCGGCCGTCCGAAGAGCGTCCCAATGCGATACGCAAGTCTCTGATTACAAAGGCGTTATCGGCAGCTGGCGCAGTCGCGATGCGGTTTTTCTCCCTGCATTTCCCCGTGCGGCAGGGAATTTCGGGGGCGTTTCGTCGTGGTCCAAGTCCCTCAGGCCAAACCCCTGGGGCAGGCGGGCGATCTCGTGTAGTCTTCTCGTCATGACCGTCGACATTCCGTTTCGCCGTGAGTTCTCGTTCGAATACGGCCGGCTCGAGCCGGTGGCACCGGGGGTTCGCCGCATCGTCGCGCGCAACCCCAGCCCCTTCACCTTCCGGGGCACCGGAACCTATGTCGTGGGCCACGGCGAGGTCGCGGTGATCGACCCCGGCCCCGATCTCGCCGAGCACGTCGCGGCGTTGCTCGCCGGTCTCGCGGGCGAGCGGGTGACCCACATCCTGATCACCCACACCCATCGCGACCACTCGCCGGCGGCAGCACCGCTGAAGGCGGCGACCGGGGCCCCGACCTACGGTTTCGGCCCGCATGCGGGAGGCCAGCGCGGTGAGCCCGGGGTTGAGGAGGGGGGCGACTGGGACTTCGTTCCCGATGTGAGGGTGCACGACGGCGACCGGGTCGCCGGCAGGGGCTGGTCTTTCGAGGCAGTCCACACCCCGGGCCACACCTCGAACCATCTTTGCTTCGCGCTGGCCGACAGCGGCATCCTGTTCAGCGGCGACCACGTCATGGGGTGGTCGACGAGTGTGATATCGCCACCCGACGGCGACATGGCTGCTTATTTGGCCTCGCTCGACAAATTGCTCGGCCGCCGCGACGCGGTCTACTGGCCGACCCACGGACCGGCGATCACCGAGCCGCAAACGCACGTCCGCGCCTTCATCGCCCATCGACGCGAGCGCGAAGCGGGCATTCTCAACTGCCTCTCCGCCGGCATCGAGGATATCGACGCGATCGTCGAACGGCTCTATGTCGGCTTGCAGCCGGGGCTGCGCCGCGCCGCTGGTCGGTCGGTCCACGCGCATCTGATCGATCTCGTCGGCCGCGGCATCGTCGAAAGCGACGGGCCGCCGGCCCTCGACACCCGCTATCGGCGCGCCCGCTCCTGACGATCCGAGTGACACAAAAATGCCCATCCACACCGAAGACCTCGAATATTTCCGCCCTGCGGGCTCAGCACCGCTGCTCGCCCGTTATTACCGCCCGGAAGGCCCCGGTCCCTTTCCGGCGGTGCTCGAGGTGCATGGCGGCGCGTGGACCTCGGGGGACCGGCTGAACAACGTCGCGATCGGCGAGTATCTCGCGGCCCACGGCATCGTCGTGCTGTCGATCGACTTCCGCATGCCGCCGGCCGTGCGCTACCCCGAAACCGTCGCCGACGTCAATTTCGGTATCCGTTTCCTGAAGGCGAACGCAGAACGGTTCGCGACGCGCACCGATCTCGTAGGCGGTCTCGGCACCTCGTCAGGCGGGCATTTGCTGCTGCTCAACGCGCTGCGCCCACGCGATTCGCGCTACGCCGCGTTACCGCTGACCGGAGTCGACGCCAGCCTCGCCTTCGCGGTCGTCTGCTGGCCGGTGGCCGATCCGCTGGCGCGCTATCACGCCGTGCGCGAGCGCGGCAACGAACGACTGGTGGACGCCCACCATCAGTTCTGGCCCTCCGAGGACGCGATGGCCGAAGGCAACCCTCAGCTGATCCTCGAAAGCGGCGAGCCCATCGAACATCCGCCGGCGCTGATCATGCAGGGCACCGCCGACGACAATTTGACCCCCGACATGGCGGCGAGCTTCGCCGCCGCCTACACCCGGGCCGGCGGCTCGATCTCGTTCCACCGCTTCGAGGGGCAACCCCATGCCTTTATCGCGAGAGATCCCGCGGCCCCGGACGCTGCGCGGGCGCTGTCACTCATTGCCGACTTCATCCACCATCAAGCGGGCTGAGGCAGTCTGAATCCTTGTCTGGCCAGCAGCTTCCAGGTCCCGTCCTGCTTTTGCCAGACCTGGAGCGCACCGATCTTGACACTGGTGGGCTTGCCGTCGGTCTCGCTCTCGATTTCGACCAAGTGGCGCGCTATCGCCGCGTTGCCGACCACTGCGACGGTGAGTTCGGGAAAAGAGATCGACTTGACGATCGCCTTTCGGGTCATGGTGCCGTCGATGAGCTTGGTCTTCGAATCGACCTTACCGTCCGAATGGCCGTAGCTCAGCTGGTCAGCTAAGAGTTGCTCCAGGCGCGCCTTGTCCTGCTCCAGCTGCGCCTTTCTCAGCGCCTCGACGGCCTTGTCGACCGCTGTCGCATCGGTGGAATCGGCCATCGCAGGGCCACTCTGCAGCAGGCTCGCCGCTCCAATTGCGAGCACGCCGGCAGCAGCCAAATTTCGGCGGGTAATCTCCATCGGTTCCTCCCGGACCGTAGTTGATCTTGGTCAAAGGTGCTGCTCAATCCGTTCGACCGACCCTGGTCCACGTCCCAGTCATTTGGGCTATTTGCGCGCCTGTAATGACAGCCGAGGCCGCCGTCTAGCCCGGTAGGGAATAAGGGGCGGGACTTCCTGGATCATATCCGGGTGCAACGATGAAAACCATTGACTTGTTTGAAGTAGTTTGTCCCCCCAACACCAGCTCGGGTAATTCGCTAGCAGCGTGATCTAAATGCCCAAGGGAGGGGTTTTGACAGGTTAACCGGCTGGATGGGGTGTGAGGCTGCGAGTGCGTTGGAGAGAAGACTGGAGTCTCATATCGCCGGAACGATCTTGCCCCCCCTGAGTTGTCTCGGTGCCCGGCGGTGGGTCGCGGAGCGCATAGCCGCGGCCCCACACGGTCTCGATACAATGTTTTCCGCCCGTCGCCTGGGCTAGCTTTTTGCGCAGCTTGCAGACAAAGACGTCGATTATTTTGAGCCCTGGCTCGTTCATTCCGTCATACAGGTGGTTGAGAAACATTTCCTTGGTCAGTGTGGTACCTTTGCGCTGGCAGAGTAGTTCGAGGATCCCATATTCTTTGCCGGTCAGACGCACCGGCTGACCGTCGACCGAGACCACGCGTGTCGCGAGATCCACCACCAGTCTGCCCGTCCGAATGGTCGATTCTGACTGCGCCTGGCACATAACATCCTCCAGCTTTTTCCAGTAGATCACGGAGCCTATTCCTTCGCTTTCTGGATTTTTACTGCTCAGTACCGCGGCTTTGCCTGTGTCGGAGGGGCATTATAGTAGATTTGCAGGCGGGTGGCCCGCAGACCGGGGACGCCGTAATTCTCGATTCCTCGCTCCCAGGCAAGGAATTCTTCGCCCGAAAGTTCATAGCGGCGGCAAGCTTCCTCGAGACCGATGGCGCCGCTACGCACTGCAGCAACAACGGCCGCCTTGCGCCGTGCGACCCAGCGCTTTGTATCTGCGGGCGGCAAGTCGACAGTAATGCGGTTGGTGCACGTCAACATTTCGCCTTCAGATCCATCCGTGTTTAGTTCTCGTGGATCCGGGGAAGATTTTGGTAAGATTAGAGACACCTCAGACTCCAACGAAGATTTTCATCGAAGCAGGCTCGATAACACAATCGCGTTTTTGCCCTAGATCACGCTTAAAATTTGCGCCCCTTTCTCGTGTGCACTTTCTGCCCGTCGCTGAGTCAACTGATGGTCGAGGTCATCGTCTCAAAAAAATTTATAATGAATTTTTGGCGCCTCTTCGCTGCCGCAGAGGCCGCGTGCCTCAGCGCGAGGATGAGCCGGGTGCGAAAAATAGGTTGGCGGGTAGAGATGGAAATCGGCTCTCTGCGAGCAAGCAGGGATCACCATCGCGTCATGCGAGTGGCGTCCTTGGAACACTCGATCAACGCATCCAGAATGGATCGAGCAACGCTCAAAGCGACGGTTAGAGAAATCTCACGAGATATCCACGAGCCCTCCGTCTTTCGCCGTCATGCCGGCGGAAAGGGCATCGGCGAGCGGGCGGGGCCAGCTCCGCGCCAGCGGATACTTGCCGGCGCCGCGCCGTCCGCAGCAAGCCCGGAGCTTCAGGCGTCGAGCCAGCCGGTTTTCACTGTTTCCCTGACCACATTTCGCGCGACCCTGCGCTGCAATTGCCGGTCGGCCTCCGCGGTCGGCGCCGGGGCGATGCCCGACACCACCCGGTCGTGGCTGTAGGTCGGTACTGCCGACCCGTTGCGCAGCATGGGCGATTCCAGCTCCTCGCCCTTGCCGACCGTGCGAATGCCGCGCCGGATCATGTTGCGCATCATGATGATGCCGCGATCAGTGGCCGCGAGATGCTCGAGCCCGTGCCGCGCCATGCCGCCGTGAATGCTGACCTGGGCGTCGTAATCGCCGGGTACCCGCTGCCGCTCTTCATAGGAGCGACTGGCATCCTGGCCGAAACCGGAGCCGCGCCGCGGCTCCTTGCCCTCGGGTGTCCGGTAATAGCCGATCTGCATCGTGTGCGTGTCGTCGAGCGGCACCGCCCAGGTCGTCGCCTGCGGCCGATTGATCGAGTTGCGCAATGCCATCGGGTCGGCATTCGGCGGAAACTGATGGATATTGGGAAGGATGAAATCGGCGACCCGCACCCACACCCTTTCGCCCTGCCGGCGCGTGTCGATGTAGACCATGCCGAGCGGGGTCTCCATCCAGTCCCACACGCCCAGCTCTTTCAAATCCTCGGTGAACCCCTCGCTCCCCGGCAGCGTGTGCAGGAAGGCGAGATGCGCCGGGTCCATGCTGTTCTCCTTGACCTGCAGCCAGTTGCACTCCCACAAGGTCGGGGCGCGCGCGGTCAGCCGGTAGCCCGGCAGGTCGTAGGTATCGAGGACAGGAAAAGCCGGCTGCTTGTCCGGCGGCCCCATATAGGCGAAGACCAGCCCGGCATATTCATGCACCGGGTAGGCGCCGTGAAAGAGCCGGTCCTTGAGCGTGCTGTCGGCCGGCTCGCCGGGCGTCTCGAGAATCGTGCCGTCGCAATCGAACAGCCACCCGTGATAGCAGCAGCGGATACCCCTGTCGCCGATCAGGCCGAACTCGAGCGAGGTGCCGCGATGGGGGCAATGCAATTCCAAGAGGCCGATGCTGCCGCTTTTGTCGCGGTAGGCGACGAGGTCCTCGCCAAGGATGCGGACGCGCCGCGGCAGGTCGCCCAATTCGCTCGACAGAATGACCGGCTGCCAGAAGCGCCGCAGATATTCCCCGCACGCCGTCCCCGGACCGACGCGCGCCAGCTCCTCGTCTTCGGCCGGCCGCTCGCGATGGTGGTAGGCGCTGTAGGTGGTATTCAGAAACGGCGCTCGCCCAGCCATTATCCGCTCCTTCGTGCCGCGTCGGTTGTTCGGCAGCGATATTGAACGCTCGACGCGCGGAGGGTCAAGGCGTCCCTGGCCAACCCCGGCTTCGGCACGCGTCCGAATTTCTCCGAATTGGGGCAATTGGCGTTGAGCGCAATCGCCCGCGGTTCAGGCCGTCGCCTCCGCACGCGCGTTTCGCCGGATTACCTGCGGCGGCTGTCCGAAGGCGCGCAGGAAGGCGCGGCGCATGCGGTCGCGATCGGCAAAACCCGTTTGCCGAGCGATGACGTCGATCGGATGGCGGCTCTGCTCCATCATCAGGCGGGCGACCTCGATCCGCAGGTTCTCGACCGCCTTGGCGGGCGATTGGCCGGTCTCGGCGCGGAACGCACGGCTAAACTGGCGCGGACTTAGGTGCACCGCTTCGGCGAGCTGTCGGACCTTCAGCGGCTTATCGAGATTGCGCTTCGCGTAGGCCAGTGCGCTTTGGACCCGGTCGGATTTGGGCTCCAGTTCAAGCAGCGCCGAAAACTGCGACTGGCCGCCGGCACGCCAGTGATAGACTACCAGCTGTCTGGCCACGGCGCGGGCCACTTCCGCGCCAAGATCCTTTTCGACCATGGCCAGCGCCAAGTCGATGCCCGCGGTCATCCCGGCCGAGGTCCATACCGGGCCGTCGACAATGAAGATGCGGTCTTCCTCCACCTTTACTTTTGGGAACCGAGCCTGCAAGTCGCGCGCGCGGTTCCAATGCGTGGTCGCGCGTCGGCCGTCGAGCAGACCTGCTTCGGCCAGGATAAAGGCGCCGGTGCAGGTCGCGGCGACCCTTCGGCATCGCTCAGGGGCCTGGCGCAAGAATTCGATCAGGCCCGGCGTCGACGGTTCGGTGCCACGGCAGAAAAACAGCGTATCGAAAACCGTGGCGCGGAACGGCTCTGTCACGACGCTGACGCCGATCGAGCTGCGCATGAGGCCGCCGGTCTCGGACAGCAGACGAACGTCGTAGACCGGCTCGCCCATCTCCTTGTTCGCGTATTCAAAGACGGAGAGCGCAGCGAAGCTCATCACCTGAAAGCCGGGGCTGAGGACAAAACCGATACGCCGCATGGCCGCCTCTGCACGAGTGTCCAAAAACGTCGTTTAAATGACCTTTGAGACATGCCTCCGCAAGCTCAGATCCTCACGAACGCGGCCGGAACTGGGCATTGCCCTGATTGATCTATGATCCTTGGCGGTTTCTGACCCGGCCTGAATCCAATCCAGCAGGAGAATAGACATGAAGACCCTTTATCGAATCGGCCAAATCGTGCCGTCGTCAAACATCACGATGGAGACGGAGATCCCGGCAATGCTGTAGGCGCGCCAACTGATCCGGCCTGAACGCTTCGCCTTTCACTCTAGTCGTATGCGCATGAACGAGGTTTCAAAGGACGAATTGGCATCGATGGATGGCGAGTCCGATCGCTGTGCACTGGAACTCAGTGACGCACATGTCGACGTGATGGGCTACGCATGCTTGGTGGCGATCATGTCGATGGGCCTTGGCTACCATCGGGTGTCCCAGGAACGCCTGGAGGGGATTACCCGCAAGAACAACGACCCAACACCAGTCGCGACCAGCGCAGGCGCCCTTGTCGATGGCCTGAAGGTCATGCGCGCGAAAAAAATCGTGGTCCTGACGCCTTATATAAAGCCACTCACGAAATTGATCGTCGACTACATAGCTAACGAGGGATACGACGTTCTCGACTACGTAGCGCTCGAGATTCCTCATAACCTCGACGTGGCGCGGCACGATCAAAACGGCATCATGCAGGGTATGAAAATCGCAAATGCTGATGTCCTTGTCCTCTCTGCCTGCGTGCAGATGCCGTCGCTAGCCGTTGTTCCGAAGGTTGAAGCACTTACGGGTAAGCCCGTGGTCACTGCCTCGATTGCAACGGCATATGCTTTGTTGCGTTTACTTAATCTCGAACCAGTCGTCCCTGGTGCTGGCGCCCTGCTGTCTGGCGCCTATAGAGGCATCATCGTGTCGAGCAAGACTGAAGTGCAACGCCTCTGCGCAAGTGTCCTAAAACGTCGTTTAAATGACCTTTGAAACATGCATCCGCAAGCTCAGATCTCCCTGCCAAACGCCCTGGTCGTGGGTTGCGGAGAAGAGGTGGGTCGGCCTTGTCATGCCACCGGCCGCTGCCTGCGATCCGCCGATCCCGATCGAGCACATGCCTTAATTAAGAGGAGGCATCGATATGCGTGCCGTTCAGCTCACATCATTTGGCGACCCTGTCGACGGTCTTCAGTATGTCGACATTCCCGAGCCCGACGCTCCCGGCCCGAACCAGGTCATCATCGGCGTCGAATTTTCCCCGATCAACCCGAACGACCTCATGGTCGCACAGGGCATCTATGCATTCCGCCCGCCGCTGCCAGCCGTTATCGGCAATGAAGGCGTTGGCCGCGTTCTCGCCATAGGACCGGGGGTGGAGAGCGTCAAGGTCGGCGACCGGGTCCTGGCACCGCCTTCGAGCTTCACTTGGCGGGAGCGGATCGTCATACCGGCAGGCGGCCTGTCGGCCCTGCCCCTTGACGCGGACCCGCGGCAGTTGGCGATGCTGGCGATAAATCCCCCGACCGCGGCGCTGCTGCTCAGCGAGTATGTCGAGCTGAAGCCGGGCGATTGGGTGGTGCAGAACGCCGCCAATTCCGGCGTCGGGCGGTGGGTGATCGCCTTCGCGAAGACGCGTGGCCTGAAGACCGTCAACATCGTCCGGCGGCCGAAACTCGTGGCCGAGCTCGAGGCGATCGGCGGAGCCGTCGTTGTCGTCGACTCTCCGGACGTCCCGGACAGGATCAAAGCGGCAGTCGGTCAGGCTGAGCTCCGCCTGGGGCTTGATGGGGTCAGCGGCCCGGCGACGGGCGTGCTGGCAGCAACGCTCTCGCCCCGCGGCACCCTCGTCAGCTTTGCGGCCATGAGCGAGCGTCCGATGTCGATCAGCCCGCTGGACGTTATCTTCAAGCCTCTCACCATGCGGGGCTTTTGGTTGGGCCACCCGGAAATTGCGGCCAAAATTGCACCAGCAATCGCGCAGGCGGCGGAGATGATCGCCTCCGGCCGGGTGCACATACCGGTGGCCGCGACCTACCCCCTCTCCTCTATCAAAGAAGCTGTCGCGCATGTGCAACGCGGCGGAAAGATTCTCTTGGACGTTGCCGGATCATCCACCTGACCTCGGAATGGGCTTTCAATATGGCCACCACGATTAAGATCAATGGCGTCGATCGGACGGTCGATGTCGACAGCGACACCCCGCTGCTCTGGGTATTGCGCGACGTGCTCGGCATGACCGGCACGAAGTTCGGCTGCGGGATGGCGCTCTGTGGCGCCTGCACGGTTCATTTGGACGGCGCTCCGACCCGCTCCTGCATCACGACTGTCGACAGCATCGGCGGCTCCGAGATCACAACGATCGAGGCAATCGGCGCGACAGCGGCGGGCGCCAAGATCCAGAAGGCCTGGCTCGACCGCGAGGTCGTGCAGTGCGGCTACTGCCAGTCGGGCCAGATTATGTCCGCCTCGGCGCTGCTTGCCAGCAACCCGCATCCGACGGATGCCGATATCGACGACGCGATGTCCGGCAACATCTGTCGCTGCGGGACCTATGTCCGGATTCGCGAGGCCATCAAGCAAGCCGCGCAATCGACCGGACAGCGGAGCTGACAATGATCCCCGATCGCCTCACCCGGCGCAGCTTGCTGCAGGCTGGAGCGGCCGCGGGCGGAGGCCTGGTGCTGAGCCTGAGCTTGCCGTCCGCAAACGGTGATGCCGAAGCGGCCGACGCCGGTGGCTTCGCGCCCAATGCCTTCATCCGCATCCAGCGCGATGGGCAGATTGTCCTGACCATGCCCTATGTCGAGATGGGCCAGGCCACCTACACCTCCATCCCAATGCTGATCGCCGAAGAGCTGGAGGTCGACCTAAAACAGGTGAGTCTGGAGCATGCTCCGCCCAATGAAAAGCTATACGGAAATCCTTTGCTGGGCGGGGTGCAGGCGACCGGCAACTCGAACGCGATACGCGCGGCGTGGCAGCCGCTGCGCCAGGCCGGTGCGACCGCCAGAACCATGCTCGTGTCAGCGGCGGCAAAGCGCTGGAACGTCGATCCGGCGTCGTGCCGCGCGCAAAGCGGTGAAGTGTCTCACGCGCCGACCGGGAGAAGCGCCAAATATGGGGATCTTGCCGCCGACGCCGCCCGCATGCCGGTTCCCGAAAGCGTGGCGCTCAAGCGACCGGAGGATTTCAGGATCATCGGCACCCCTGCCAAGCGTCTGGACGCGCCGGCGAAGGTCAACGGGACGGCCGTCTATGGCATCGACGTTCGGCCGCCGGGCGTGAAGATCGCGACCCTGGCGCAGTCGCCGGTCTTCGGCGGTCGGGTGAAGAGCGTGGATGATAGGGTGGCCAAGGCCGTCAAGGGCGTGCGCCAGATCGTGCAGCTCGATGACGCGATTGCCGTCGTGGCCGACCACATGGGCGCTGCCAAGAAAGGGCTGGCGGCGCTGGTGATCGAATGGGACGACGGGCCGCACGCCAAGCTCAATACACAAGAGATTGCGGGCGAGCTCGAAAAGGCGACGCTCAATCCAGGGGCGGTTGCGCAGCACATCGGCAATAGCGATGAGGCTATGGCAGCCAGCGTCACCAAGGTCGAGGCGACCTACCAGGTCCCGTTCCTGGCGCACGCGACAATGGAGCCGATGAACGGCACGGTTCATCTCCGCAAGGACGGCTGCGAAGTCTGGGTCGGCAGCCAGGCCATGGCACGAGCCCAGGCCGCGGCGGCGAAGACCGCCGGCCTGCCGTTGGACAAGGTCGTGGTCCACAATCATCTGATCGGCGGCGGGTTTGGCCGGCGGCTCGAGGTCGATGGCGTCATTCGCGCCGTACAGATCGCACAACATGTCGACGGCCCGGTCAAAGTCGTCTGGACGCGGGAGGAAGACATCCAGCACGACATGTACCGGCCCTATTTCTTCGACCGGATGTCTGCCGGTCTCGATGGGAAAGGAATGCCGGTCGCCTGGAACCACCGCTTCGCGGGCTCCTCGATCCTTGCGAGATGGCTCCCTCCGGCGTTCAACAATGGTCTCGACCCCGACACCACCGAGGGCGCGATCGATCTGGTCTATGCTCTCCCGAACCTGCATGTCGAGTATCTGCGGGTGGAACCGCCGGGCATTCCCACGGCGTTCTGGCGCAGCGTCGGGCCGTCGCACAATGTCTTTGTGACCGAAAGCTTCATCGACGAGCTGGCCGCGGCGGCGAAGCAAGATCCGGTCGCTTATCGGCGGGCGCTCCTCGACAAATCGCCCCGCGCCAAAGCCGTCCTCGATCTCGCCGCTGAAAAGGCCGGCTGGGGACAGCCTTTGCCTAAAGGGGTGGGCCGTGGCGTCTCCCTCCAGTTTGCCTTCGCGACCTATATGGCGCAGGTTGCCGAAGTCGAAATGTCGAAGGATGGTGCGGTTCGTGTTCGGCGCGTCGTCTGCGCGGTCGATTGCGGCACCGTCGTCAATCCCGACACCGTCCAGGCGCAGATCCAGAGTGCCATCATTTTCGGCGTCACGGCCGCACTCTATGGCGAGATCACGCTGAAGGACGGCCGTGTCGAGCAAACCAATTTCGACACCTACCAGGTGCTGCGCATGAATGAGGCGCCGGCGATCGAGGTTCACATCGTCCAGAGTCTCGAGCCGCCGGGCGGGATGGGCGAGGCTGGCACCTCGGCCATCGTTCCCGCAGTCACCAACGCGATCTTTGCGGCAACCGGCAAACGCCTGCGCAAGCTGCCGATCGACACGACCGTGTTGAAGCAGCCGGCGTGAAC
>WNFT01003686.1_pt1 | contig 13344 bp, 8 predicted proteins | sample 5400191 | NCBI WGS metagenome assembly WNFT01 (sample SAMN13153359, study PRJNA577476) | soil metagenome | isolation source: 80 cm saprolite under Madrone tree | place: USA:California | collected 2016-06-14
TCTCTTTGTAGAGCGGCTCCAAGCCCATGCTAGCGCGATCTTCAATGTAGAGTTTGAAGCCGGCCACCGTGCCCAATCCTTGAACCGGAGGCGGAGGGAAAATTGCGATGAATGCGTCCTGGATGGACGCGTACTGTCTATTCAGGTCGGCCGCGATGGCATTTGCGGAAAGCTCCGGAGACTGCCGTTCGTCCGAAGGTTTCAAAGGCGTGAAAACGATGCCGGAATTCGGGCTGTTGGTGAAGCCGTTGATCGATAACCCAGGAAAGGAAACTGCGTTCTGAACTCCGGGATTTTTCAATGCGATGTCGGACATTTTGCGAATTACATCTTCGGTGCGATCAAGAGTGGCGCCATTGGGCAATTGCGCGAAGGCCACGAGGTATCCCTTGTCCTGTGTGGGGACGAAACCGGCAGGCACGCGGGAAAATCCGACAATCGTCAGACCGATGAGTCCTACATAAACTACAACGGCAATCAGGCTCGACCGCAGTGTGTGCGTGACGAGTATTCCGTAGCCGCTCGAGGCACGCCCAAAGAAGCGATTGAACAGTCTGAAAAACCAGCCGAAGGTAAATTCGATGGCGCGGGTGAAACGATCTTCCTTGGCATCGTGAGACTTGAGCAGAAGCGCCGCAAGCGCCGGACTTAGCGTGAGTGAATTGAACGCGGAAATCACCGTGGAGATGGCAATCGTCAGTGCGAACTGCTTGTAGAATTCGCCCGAGAGTCCCACGATGAACGCGGTGGGGACGAAAACCGCGCACAAGACCAAGGCGATCGCCACGATAGGTCCACTCACCTCTTCCATCGCGCGCCGGGTAGCTTCGTGCGGTTCATGTCCCAAAGCGATATTTCGTTCTACGTTCTCCACGACGACGATGGCATCATCCACGACGATTCCGATGGCGAGGACGAGCCCGAACAACGAAAGTGTGTTCAGAGAGAAGCCCAAGAGGAGCATGATGGAGAACGTTCCGACCAGGGAAACTGGTAGCGCCAGCAATGGAATGACGGACGCCCGCCAGGTTTGGAGGAAGACGAGTACCACGAGCACGACCAGGATGAGGGCTTCGATAAAGGTGTGGCCTACGGCGTGAATCGATTCGCGCACGAAGACAGTCGGATCGTAGACGATTTTGTAGTCCACGCCTTCCGGGAACGACTTCTTGAGACGTTCCATGGTGTCGCGGACCTGTTGCGAAGTCTGCAGTGCGTTCGAGCCGGGCCGCTGGGAAATCGGAAGAGCCGCGGCAGGCTTGTTGTCCAACAAACTGCGGAGTGCGTATGTGCTGGAACCTAGCTCGACGCGGCCCAGATCGCGGACGCGGGTAATCTGTCCATCTTTGGCTGCGCGCACAATGATGTTGCCGAATTCTTCCTCAGTCGTGAGGCGCCCCTGCGTGTTTACGAGCAATTGAAACGCGGTACTTCCCGTATTGGTGGGCGGAGCGCCAAGCACGCCCGCAGCCACCTGCACATTCTGCTCACGAATTGCCTGGACCACGTCCGTGGCGGTCAAGCTATGCGAGGCGAGTTTGTTGGGGTTGAGCCATACGCGCATGCTGAAATCGCCCGCGCCGAAGACCTGTACGTTTCCGACGCCGGGCAGCCGACCCAACTCGTCTTTCACCTGGAGAATGGCCAGATTGGCGAGATACAACATGTCATAGCGATTGTCCGGCGATACCAGGTGCACAACCATCAGCAAGTCCGGCGAGGTTTTGTCCGTGGTTACACCCAGGCGCTGAACTTCCGGCGGCAAACGCGGCAAAGCCTGCGACACGCGGTTCTGCACCTGGACTTGCGCTTTGTCGAGATCGGTCCCGAGTCCGAAGGTGATGGTCAGAGTCATTACGCCGTCGGCGGTGGCTTGCGAAAACATGTAGAGCATGCCTTCGACGCCATTGATCTGCTGTTCGAGCGGCGAAGCGACTGTATCGGCAATGACAGTGGGATTTGCGCCGGGGTAACTTGTGCGCACGACGACAGTGGGCGGCACGACCTCCGGGTATTCGCTCAGAGGAAGGCGAAAGTAGGCGATTGCGCCGATGACGAAAATGATGATCGAAATCACTGCGGCAAAAATGGGCCGCTTGATGAAGAAACTAGAGATGTTCATGGTGGCCCTGGACTATTCCCGCACTTTCTGACCGTGCGACTTCTCTTCGTGACGAACAAGAGCAGATTGCGTGGGGGTATCACCGGATTGATTGCGTTGGATGGCCATGGAGACCTTTTTCGGTGTGACGGCGGCTCCGGGGCGCACGCGCTGCAGGCCGGTTACAACGATCGCGTCGCCCTGCTGCAAACCATCACGCACGACGCGCAATCCGTCTGTCATCGGGCCGAGCTTGACGGGGCGATACTCGAGCGTGTTGTTTTTGCCGAGGACAAAAACGTATTTCTGATTCAAGTCGGTAACGACCGCCTCGTCTCTGGCCAGGCAGCCGCTCTGCGCTCCGCCACCTTGCAATCGAATCCTTGCAAACAGTCCGGGCGTGAGGGCCAAATTCTTGTTCGCAAAAGTAGCGCGTAAGCGAATTGTTCCTGTCGACGTGCTGACCTGATTGTCCACAAAACTGATCTGACCGGCGTGAGGGAATCCGTCTTCATCCGCGAGCCCCAAGAGGGCAGAGCCGCGCACCTCGTGCGAGGTTGTCGCATGGGTTTGCGTGACGCGCGCATACTTCAGATAGGTCTGTTCGTCGACATCGAAGTAGACGTAGATCGGGTCGAGCGAAACCAGGGTCGTCAGCGGCTTGATTTGCGCGGCGCCGCCTTCGACCAAATTGCCTTCCGTTATCTCGGCTCGACCCACTCGTCCCGTAATGGGAGCCGTGACGCGCGTGAATTCCAGGTTCAGCTCCGCGCCGCGAAGGGCCGCCTCCGTGGAGGCGATGCGAGCTTCGGCTTCGCTGCGAACAGCGGCGCGACGATCGTATTCTTCGGCGGACATCCCGTCGTTGTTGTGAAGGCGCTCGGCGCGTTCAAAATCACTTTGCGCTCGTGAACGCTGCGCCTTCGCTTGCGAGAGTTCGCCCTTCAGACGGTCCACTTCCGCTTGGAAGGGGCGTGGATCGATTTGAAACAGGAGATCGCCTTGTCGAACAATCTCGCCTTCTTTGAAGTGCACGCTCTGCAAGTAGCCGGAAACGCGCGGGCGCACTTCCACCGCATGGACGGCTTCCAGGCGGCCTGTGAACTCATCACTGTCGCCGATTTGCTTGCAAACAACTTCGGCGACGCCCACTTCCACTGGGGCGGGAGCGCCCGGTTGAGCCGAGCTGGAACTGGAACACCCGGTACTAAGGGCGGCTAGCGTCGCGAGCCCGATAATCAGCATCAGCCGCGGCACGGTGCGTTGGTGCTTACTCTTCCATGCGCTTGTAACCAATTGCATCGGTTTCCCCCAAGTGGCGTCGTGCACTTCTCGTTCTGATTTTTAACAATTGGTGATTTACGTGGTTAAGATAGATGACGGGCGGCGAATTCCGGTTACATGGGAATACGAGACGCCTGGGAGGAACATGGTATACAATCTGTAACCAGGTAGACATGGCTAAGCGTTTGGAACTCTGTCCTGTCGAAACCACCGCGCGTATCGTCGGAGGACGGTGGAAGGGCGCGGTTCTAGAGCAGCTCTTTCAAGGCGCCAAGAGATTTTCCGAACTGAAGCGCGGCATCGCCGGAATCACGCAGCGAACGCTCTCCCAGCAACTCCGGCAATTGCAGAGCACCGGCATAGTCGAACGCACCGTTTACCCGGACACGCCACCGCGAGTGGTCTACGCCATTACGCCACTTGGGAAGTCTCTGCGGCCTTTGTTGGACGCTATGTGCCACTGGGGCAGGTCGCACTCGGCTGCGATGGCGTTGAAGAAACTTCGGGCTTCCGATCGACAGCAATAAGGCCGGTCTAATAATCGCAACTATTCCCCTGCACGAGGGTATACGTACTCGCCCTTCGCTAGGCCGGCCAAAGACGTATTTTTAACAATTCTGTGTTTGACTTCAGCGCAAATAAGGCTTAAACAGTGCGAGCAAGGACAAGTTTGCTTGACTGTCCTTGGATGTGAAGGAATTCCACCGTCCCCGCCCGGTCATGGTTCGATCGGGTTCACTCACGTCGTAAAAAGCGACCGTTCACAGATGCACGTTCGGGATTAAGTCTCGTTGAGGTCCAAACCTTCTTTGGCTGCATCTCAACTATGCCGTTCAGGCTCGATTCCGCTTCGGGGAGGCAATCTTGAAAGCCTGCACACTCCTCTTAACAGATTTAATATCAAAGCGATGCGCCAGGCTGCCAACTATTTTGGCCGCCACTCTTTGCATTAGTTCGTGCTTCGCCACCGGCGCTCGGGGTACTCCCTCTGGTCCTCTTTCAGCAGAGTACACGGACGTCAGTTCGCCGGAATCGGCGGAGGTTGCGATTCCCGGGCCTCTGCGGTCGTTCTTACGCATGGCAGGAATTAGCCAGAAGGTCTCGCCGGAAGAGGTCATGCCTTTGCTGGCCCGCAATGTATTCGCATTGGGCTATGAGGGGCCCTGGCCCAAAGGGCGGCGGTCAGAGTTTCTAATTCTTCTGACGCATTACGTGCAGCAGGCACGAGAATTGACGGCACTGGCGGGCACGGATGGTGTCCTTCATGTTTCAAATTGTGACGACGCGAAGCCCTTGCTGAAAATCCTGGGCTATCGAACCCGGCCGGATTGCGGGCAGCGTAGCACTTTCTTGGAGACCGCCGATCCGCAAAGAGCGTTCCTCACGATCGACTCCGGATTTCCGCTAGTGGATCTTGAAAAGAGCCTGCAAGAGGGCCGGACTTTCACCTATCCGTTTGGGGCATCACGTGTGCCTGCGTCGCCCGTTGAACTCGAATGGAGCAAAAAAGAGAAAAACGCTGATGTGCTGGACATGATTTTAGACGATCCGGGAGTGGCCCGCTTTTACTGGGCATTGGCGCGGATGGACGTCGAGACTCTGTCAACCTTGCGGCAAATGCACGCGCTTAAAAAAATGGTTCCGCAAGCGCCGATCTTGCACTTTTACGGCAGCCACATTTGCGTTCGATCTGGGCGGGTGATTGTGCCGGGAGGATCCGTGGCAGCGCCTGCGTGGAAAGAGCTAGTCGGAGCGTCTCCCGATTCCCCAGGAGAATTCATACCTAGATTGGTCACGAAGGACGGCGGCTGGCTGGCGGCATATTTTGACGACCTCTCGAGCGTGCCGCTCTCGCAGCAAGCTCATTTCACCGAACCTGCGCGACTGCGGCGGCTTTATGAGATGTTCCGCGGCAAAGACTCTTCCGACGCAGGAACGGGAGTGTTTCGGCATGACGCCGGCTTGCTTCTTCTGGTGACCCGACTACGTTGGCAGCCGAACGGCGATCCGTACGTTCCAGGAAATCTAGACGTATGGAAGAAAATCTTTCGGCAAAAGACAGACTACAAAGTCATACGTGATTTTGGCCGTCGAACCGATCATTGGGATCGCCCAGGTCAATTGCTGGAAGCCTTGTTCGCGATTTCTCGAATATCCACCGATTCGGGGCCTTTACAAACCTATCTCATGCTCAGCGAACTCGATGGCAGGCGCCCTCCGGAGCATCGTCTTAGTCCCCCGACGGTGGCCTTGCTGGCCAGCAAGTTCTTTGAGTTCAGCGACCAGTACCTGGTCTTTTCGGAATTTCCGGATTTGAACGATGCTTCCATCACCGCCTTCGTGCAGGTTGTAGCCGCTCTGAACGGTATTCAGAAAGAACCGTTACGGGGCAATGCTCTCGGAACTTTTCAAGCCAGTGTCGGTTTATGGCAAATACTGGCGCGGCAGGGTGAAATCCCCAGCGAAGCTTTGAACAACTCGTGGCAAAAAATGATCAGGCCGTTTGGCAGGATTGGCTCTTCCGCGCAACTTTTCGATGCCGGGCGAAGCTCCGTGAAGGACCTACTGCTCGCCGCAACCGGCAAACCTGATTGGTCTCAAGACAAAATCATCAATTTGCTTGCTGGTCCCACCCAATCCAGTTCGGACGCCCAGAGCATGCATGAATTGATGGCCAACAGAATCCGCTCGATTTTGGACGAGCAGCGTTTGGTTTCTCTCGACACGCTCTTGGCCCTGGGTGACGGCTTGCGCGAGGCTACACAAGGAAGCTTCTCAGGCAATACCTTGCTTCCTTTGGCCGGGGAACTCAGGGAATTTGAGATGCCCCAACCAATCTTCCGAAATAGCGAGAGAGAGCAGTGGGCTGCTGGGATTTACAACAACCGTCATACGGACCTGCAGATGCGCACGAACCTGGCGAAGATAATCAAGTCGCCTAATTCACTCGAACAAGTTGCCGAAGCTCGCGGCCAACTCGCGCCTTTCTTGCGAGACACGCTGGTTGGACTCAATTATGCCTACTACGAGCCTCCAGGCGCCCAGATTCTCCACCATAATCCACTTTTCGTTCGGTCGCATGATTTTGCAGGAGACACCGTCGTCGGCCTGGAACGACTTTGGCAGGCGTCTCAGTTGTTCGGGGCAGGATCGCCGGCGGGCGGGGGCGCACACTTGGTGGGATCGCTGGCGGATCTACCATACGTTCTTGCTACGGCAGAGCAGGATTTCCTCGCGCCTCGAAATGTGCAGGCTCTGATCTGGCGAGAGTTGGTGCCGGGCCTTCTGACCAACGCCGTCGTGCCCCGATGGTGGAACGTGAGTCAAAATGAGCTTCACGCGGTCAGCCTGTGTCAAAAAAGTGGTGAGGAGATTTTGGCCACTTCCGCTCAGAATGAAGAACTGCGGAATAAAGTGATGAGTATCTTGTCGGATCGCATGGTTCCGCAGCGCTCTGAGAGAGTGGAGCAGGGTTTGCGTGCGGGGCAGTTGTCCGAAGTCGTTTCACAGTTGATGCCGGCCGATACTTTCTATCTGGCGGCGGAATATCAGCAAAGGTTTCCCCAAGAGCCCAATTCCTTCGGGCCCGCCGGTAATGAACTCGCAACACTCCGTCAGCGCTATCCCGACGAGGTTAGCTGGGAGCGTTTGTCGCGAGACTTTGGAGTGCCACATCGCGTATTGACGCAGAGTTACGCGCGCGAACTACTGAATGTGCCGCCCCTGCCGGTCTTCATGGGCTACGCTAACCGTCTGTTCGCTGAGACCTGGGACTCAAACAACCTGTATTGGGCGCGCCTTGCTGACGAAAAGGGTTATTCACCGGTGATGCTAAACCGTTTGGTCCCTGAACTCACGCGTCGCATGGTCGAGAAGATTTTTGCCACGGATTTCGAGGATTGGCCGGCGCTGCTGCGCGCCGCACGAGAAACCGGCGAAGAGTTTCGGCAGGGTAAGATCGTTGCCTTGTCGAGAAATGACAACTCTTCCCAGCCCTAGAGCAGTCTTTTTCTTAGTAAATTTTCACGGAATCGTTGTGGTGGGGAAAAACAACGCCGTGCGATATGGATACAAACCTATGGGGAAACGACCTTTCTTGCTAGCGGTGCTTCTACTCGGAGTACTGCTTTTTTCCACTCTTCGGACGAGCGGTCAGGAAGACCCGACGCGCCTGCGCGTCGTCGTCAACCTGGTGCAGTTAAATGTGGCTGTGACCGATAATAAGGGCAACTATGTAACGAGTCTTCGCCCTTCGGATTTCGTTATCACTGAAGACGGCATTCCGCAGAGCGTTGCAAACTTTGAGGAAGGGAATGGCCCTACGACCAGATTGATCGAAACCACTGCGGACACAGCAAAGCCCGAGGGGACTGGGTCTGCCACAGCGCACGGGACTCGGATGCAGGACTTGGCGTTGGGATCCGACACTCCTGAAACGCTTAGTTCCGCCGTGTCCGGCGCAAATGTGTTCATCTTGTTCGATACCAGCAATTACATGTACCGAGGTTTCGTTTTCGCGCAAGATGCTATCGCGAATTTTGTGCGCTCTCTGGAAAGCGCGGACAAGGTAGCGTTTTATTCGTACAGCCGCGATCTTTACCGGGCTGCGGCTTTGACCGGCGACCGGTCAGAGGTGGTGCGCGGTGTGCGCACGAGCGTGGCGGGGGACGATGCGGCGCTTTACAACTCGTTGTTGCTGACGGTTCAGGACGCCGGCCAGCACCCAGGAAGAAAAGTCATCGTGGTGTTCTCGAATGGCCCGGACAACGCCAGCATGGTGCCTCCTGAGGATGTCGCCGAACTGGCGCAATCCACAGGGATACCTATCTACATGATAAGTACTCAGGACGCACAACTCGAGCCCGTTTCTACGGCTGTTTTCGAGCGTATGAGTGCGGCCACGGGCGGCAAGGCTTATTTTGCCAAGAGTTGGCGGGATGAAAAGAAAGCGTTTGCGTCCATTCGCGACGATTTAGCGCATCTCTATTCGTTCAGCTACTACCCGAAACCAAATCCCAATCGCGGATGGCGCGCTATCAAAGTACAGTTGGCGGGCGAACGCTTGAAGAAATATCACATTCGGACGCGGAACGGATATCGCCCCAAGCCAAATCGTTTTTCGGTAGGCAATGAGGGGCCCTCTGCTGCCCTAGAGGTTATTCCGAATCGATGAAACGGAAGGCAACGCGTCAACCAATTGCCTGTCAGTCTTCTCAGTAGATTCCGATATTCCTGCCAACGCGCTGACATACTGTCCATTCGATGACGGTGGGTCTTTCCGGCGCTCCACGCCGCGAAGGTCGTTCCGACTGCAAGCACCTGCATCCACGGGAGATAAGTCAGTAAGGGGAGCGTGGACCAATTGGAGTACCAAGTGCACCTGCCAGAAACGCAGACCCTCTCGCAAAAACCGTGAGTTGTGCCGAGTCATAGGTTCAGAGTGGCGATTGTCGGCGAATAGGCTATCGGGAAGCTCCTTGACGAGAGAAAAGGAGCGCAGTGGGCAATGGTGGAGAAGCACAAGACGGAGTGGCGAGTGATCGTTGGCCGGGTCACGGGAATCCTTGTTCTCCTGAGTGGGATTCTTCTCGCGGCTGGTTTGTGCAATGCGGCTTCGCCGCCCGATAACTCTGTTCCCAGCATCTTCGATCCACGCTCGACCCCTGCCGAGTCGATCTATCACTTGTCACGGTTCGTGCTCGCAATCACGGGAGTGATTTTCCTGGTGGTCTTCGGCTTATTGACTTATGCGACGGTGAAATTCCGCAGCGGCAATGCGAATACTAACCGCGAACCCGCACAGGTGTATGGGAGCACGCAGATTGAGCTTGCTTGGACCATCGTTCCGATCCTCATTGTCGTCGTTCTATTTTTTGCCACAGCGCGGGTGATCCACGCGATCCAGGATGCTCCGAAACCCGCGACCGCAGTGGAGGTGACCGCGATCGGTCACCAGTTTTGGTGGGAGTTTCGCTACCCGGCGCTTGGCGTCGTCACAGCCAATGAACTGCACGTTCCCGTCAGCGATTCTGATCATCCAACGCCCACGTTTCTAAAGCTGCTCTCTGCCGACACCGACCACAGTTTTTGGGTTCCTCAGCTCGCCGGTAAGACCGACTTGATTCCGAACCGCCTGAACCAGATGTGGATCGACCCACAGCAGACCGGCATTTTTCTGGGCCAGTGCGCTCAATATTGCGGCACGCAGCACGCCAAGATGCTTCTGCGCGTTTCGGTGGACAGCCCCGAGGCTTTCGATGCGTGGATTCACGCGCAAAAGCAATCCGCCAATCGCGACGATAAAGAAGTCGCCGGCAGGCACGTTTTCGAAACAACGGCGTGCGTGAACTGTCACGCTGTGGGTGGCACGAATGCAACCGGCCGCTTCGGCCCTGATCTGACGCACCTCATGAGCCGCAGCACAATCGCCGCCGGGGCGGCCGAAAATACGAACGAAAACCTCCGCTTGTGGATACAGAACCCTGACGCAATCAAACCCGGCTCGCTCATGCCGGCCATGAAGCTGAGCGATCCGGACCTGGACGCGCTTGTGCGCTACTTAGAGACCCTCCACTAACTGAGAGCTTGGGAGACGAGATATGTCACCGGATGCAATGGCCATCCAAGCAGCGGAAGTAGACGCGGGGCGGACCTTGGTTCAAGTGCTGCACGAGTGGGTGACAACCGTCGATCACAAGCGCCTGGGCATCCTCTACGTTCTCTTGGCGTTAATGTTTCTTCTCATTGGGGGACTCGAAGCCATCATCATCCGCATCCAGCTTATGCGTGCGCATAACGATTTTGTTTCTCCGCAAGTTTTCAATCGCATGTTCACGATGCATGGCACGACCATGATTTTCTTTGTGGTCATGCCGGTTATGTTCGGGTTTGCAAACTACCTGGTGCCGCTAATGATTGGCGCTCGCGACATGGCGTTCCCTCGCCTGAATGCGTTTGGGTTTTGGCTTACGGCGTTCGGCGGACTTCTTCTTTACTTCAGCTTTGTTGGCGGAAACGGCCTGTATGGTGCGGGGAACGCTCCAGACGTGGGATGGTTTGCCTATGCTCCCTTGACCTCGCGCGCGTTTTCCGTGGGTCACAGCACGGATTTTTGGACCGTTGCACTGCTGGTTTCGGGATTCGGCAGCATCGCGACAGCGATCAATATCATCACCACGGTGCTGTGCTTGCGCTGCCCCGGGATGACGCTCAATCGCATGCCGCTGCTGGCGTGGCTAAATTTGGTCATGGCAGCGCTGGTGATCTTGGCCGTATCGCCCCTAACCGCGGCTCAGGTCATGCTTTCCGTCGATCGTTATCTCGGCGGACATTTTTTTGACACTCAGGCAGGAGGCTCCGCAGTCCTCTGGATGCACTTCTTCTGGATTTTCGGGCACCCCGAAGTCTACGTTCTGGTTTTGCCCGCCTTCGCGTTTGCCTCCGAAATCATTCCGGTATTTTCGCGCAAACCGATTTTCGGATACCCGGCAATGGTGGCCGCAACGGTCTGCATTGGGTTCGTCGGCATGACGGTTTGGGCCCATCACATGTTCACGATCGGCATGAACTCGGCGGCGAACGCGTTTTTCGTGTTGACGACGATGATCATCGCTGTTCCAACCGGTATCAAGATTTTTAACTGGCTCGGCACGATATGGGGCGGCAAGATCCAGTTCAAGACGCCGATGCTTTTCTGTCTGGGATTCCTGTTTCAGTTTTTGATCGCCGGCCTCACGGGCATCATGCTAGGCACCGCACCCTTCAACTGGCAGCTTGGCAACTCGTACTTCGTCATCGCTCACTTTCATTACGTGATCGTGGGCGGAATCATGTTCTGTCTTTTCGGCGCGTTCTATTATTGGTTTCCCAAAGTTACGGGAAGGATGCTCAACGAAACTTTGGGCAAGCTGCATTTCTGGTTGTTCCTCATCGGGTTTCACCTGACCTTTGACACCATGCACATTCCGGGCGTGCTCGGCATGCCGCGACGCATCTACACCTACGAGCCCGCCCGCGGCTGGGATACCTTGAATCTGATTATCACGGCCGGCGCGTTCATCCAGGGCTTCGCCATATTGATATTTGTGGTGAACCTCGTTTTCTCTTGTTTCAGAGGCGCAAAGGCGGGAAACGATCCCTGGGATGCCTGGACTCTTGAGTGGTCGGTGAGTTCGCCTCCGCCGTCTTACAACTTCGCTTCCATCCCGACGGTTGGCAGCCGTCGGCCGTTGTGGGATCGCAAGCATCCCGAAGATCCGGACTACCGCTATGAGTAAGTGGAGCTACCGGTGAGCGCAATTACTAGTTCGATTACCCAGAGTCCGGGTGCGTGGAGCCTTCCAGATCGCGGCAAGGTCGGCATGATGACCCTGATCATAGCGGAGTCCGCGATCTTTACGATTTTCGTCGTGGCCTATCTCTTCTACGCGGGAAAAAGCCTTACCGGTCCGACCCCGCGCGAGGTGCTCAACGCGCCGATCTTCTTCAGCATATGTCTTTTGTCAAGCAGTCTCACGATTCACTTTGCCACAAAATTCCTGGAACGTAGCCGGCGCGGCGCATTCCTGAGTTTGTTGTCTCTCACTATTCTTCTCGGCGGTCTTTTTCTGTACGGCACCGGACGGGAGTGGTACCGCCTCATCTACGAGCAGGGGCTTACGATCTCCACAAATCTCTTTGGGACCACCTACTACTCGCTTGTCGGTCTGCACGCCTTTCACGTCACAGCCGGTCTGCTGATGCTTAGTATCGTGCTTCTCTTCGGCGTTGCCGGGCGTGTTGGTCGCGAGGAGTCCGGCCGCGTGGATGTGCTGTCTTTGTACTGGCATTTTGTGGACGCGGTGTGGGTCGTTGTTTTCACCGTGGTTTATGTGGTCGCTCGCTGAGAGAGAAACAAAAGGAAAGAGCAATGGCAGCTCCATTAGCCACCGAACAATCCAGGCAAAGCTCACAGGCGTTTCGTGAGATCGAACTGCCCGCGTCGTCAGCATGGCCCCTTGTGCTCGCTTTTGGATTTGCGTTGTTGTTCGCGGGGCTCTTGACGAGCGCCTCGGTGAGTGTCCTCGGCGCGGTGCTGGCCATCGCTGGTTGCGTTGGCTGGTTTCGCGAAGTGTTACCACACGAACATGAAGAAGTTGTGTCGATTGTTCCGGAGGACGTCTCTGTGGCCACCAGGCGGCGTGTCGTCGAAAGGTTGCCTGTCGCTCCTGAACAAGTGCGCGCTTGGCTTCCCGTTGAAACGTATCCCATTTCGGCCGGTGTGAAGGGCGGCTTAGCGGGAAGCATAGCGATGGCCGCGCTGGCCTGCCTCTACGGCCTGTTGAAGTCCGGGAGCATCTGGTATCCCATCAATCTTCTTGCGGCCGTTGTGTATGCGCCATCGGAGGTGCCTCCGATTGCGCAATTGAATTCTTTTCACCCAGGCCTGTTTTTTATTGCGGTCGGCTTACATCTCGTCACCTCAATACTTGTGGGATTGCTTTATGGGGCGATGCTCCCCATGTTCGCGCGCCGGCCCATTCTGTTAGGCGGTCTGATCGCGCCAGTGTTGTGGTCGGGCCTGCTGTACTCCATTATCGGCCTCCTCAATCCGGTGCTTGGGAGCCACATCGACTGGACCTGGTTCATGGCGTCGCAGGTTGGTTTTGGCGTCGTCGCCGGCATCGTCGTCATGCGGCAATCGCGTGTCATAACCCACGAAAACGTGCCGTTCGCCCTGCGCGCAGGAATTGAGGCTCCCGGCCTAATGTCGCCCCGCGAAAACGGAGAGAAACGCCGGTGAGCCTACTTCGCTACTCCGTAGTTTTCGCCGCGCTCAGCGTGCTGCTGGCCGGGTGCGCTGCGCCGCAAGGGCAGCCCCGCAAAGGTTCCGAGGTTCTAGCGCCGAATGATATTTTGGATTTTGCCACTCTGTACTCGCAAAACTGCGCAGGTTGCCACGGCGCGGAAGGGCGGGGAAG
>WNFT01003687.1_pt1 | contig 13343 bp, 10 predicted proteins | sample 5400191 | NCBI WGS metagenome assembly WNFT01 (sample SAMN13153359, study PRJNA577476) | soil metagenome | isolation source: 80 cm saprolite under Madrone tree | place: USA:California | collected 2016-06-14
CTATCAGCGGCCGGGGATAACTCCAGATCCGGCGGAACAGTTTGGCAATCCGCCGAGAGTCTTCCTGATTTTCCGCCGGAGATTGTTTGGCGATCGCCGCCAGCATGTCCAAATCCATGCCGGCGCAAAATGCCTTGCCCGCCCCAGTCAGAATGCCGACGCGCGCGTGACTTTTGTCAATCTCGTCCAGAGCCGTCTGGAGTTCCGCCATCATTTGCGTGGAGATGGCGTTGCGCTTTTCGGGCCGGTTCAGAGTGATGGTCGCGAGATTTCCGCTAATTTCGAGAACAAGCGTTTGATACATGACGGCAATCTCCCAAGATTCGCGCGCCCGGGCAACTTCGTGCAATCTGTCGGTGCTGTTTACAGGGAGCAGCCCGCCGCGGCGGGCGCCCCTGGCTTGGCGCGTTCCTTCGGTCGAAGTGATTCTAGTTCACCAGAGGCGCATGCGCATACTTCGCGCGAATCTCGTTGGTCATTTCGAGCGCCTTGGTCAGCCGCGCTGAATCGATTCCCGGATCGGCGTCTGCTTTTCGCAACGCCGCAAGAATGTCTTCCGTCGCGATGTTGCCGACTAGATTGTCTCCCGCAAACGGGCAACCGCCAAGCCCGGTCAGTGCGCCGTCGAACCGCCGGCATCCCGCTTCGTAGGCCGCCAGAATTTTTTCCTCAGCATTCTCCGGACGGCTGTGGAGATGCACTCCGAGTTCGATGCCCGCGACGTGATCCTTCACGCCGCGGTACAAATCGCCAACAAGTTGCGGCGATGCGGTGCCCACCGTATCCGCAAGCGAAACCGTTCGCACGCGAATATCTTTTAACCACTCTAAAGTGTCCGCCACAATCTCCGGTCCCCACGGCTCATCGTAGGGGTTTCCAAACGCCATCGAAACATAAATCACTAGCCCGCGGTTTGCCGCTGATGTTTCTTTCCGTAACTTTTCGACCAGCGATCGCGATTCGTCCTTGGACATGTTGGCATTCGCCCGCCGGAAATACGCCGAAATCGAATATGGATAGCCAATCGTCGTGACTCCCGGCGTAGCCAGCGCCCGCGTGAGTCCTTTTTCATTCACAACGATTCCAATAATTTCTGGAGCCTCCATGGTAGCGCCGGCATCTTGCCGGCTGGCTTGCTTTCCTGCCAAACCAGGTAGGTAAGCGTTCAGTTTCGCCATCACCTCTTCACTATCCGCCATCTGCTTCACGTGTTTCGGCGAAACAAAACTCACTGCATCAATGTGCTTGAATCCCGCGAGCACAAGTTCCTTCAGATATTCCGCTTTGTATTCCGTCGGGATTAGATCCGGCAATCCCTGCCAAGCATCGCGCGGACATTCGATCAGTTTCACTGTCTCCATGCGTCTCTCGGAATCAGAAGAGGTTGAAAGTTCAAAGTTGAAAGTCGAAGGGGAGAAGAGGAAAGGATTATCATAACTGTGCTTCGACCTTCTCGCGTAAGCCGTGGAGCATTCGCGCAAGTTCCGCGACGTCTTTGAAAGCCGCGCTGGCCATCGCAGGGGTAATGTAGCCCAGGTCACGGCTAACCATTAGCAAGTATTCTGTTTCAGCCAGCGACGCCTCGGCAATATTTAAGAACCGTGCATATTCCTGGCGGCCGACTCGCTTTGACCCTTCAGCAATGTTCGTGGGGACAGAGAGCACGGCCCTGCGAAGCTGTGAAAGCAAGCCAAACCTTTCGGCAACGGGAAAGCCTACGGTCATGCGATACACAGTGAGTACCAACGCATGTCCCCGTTGCCAAACCTTTAGTTCAGTGAATCTTTGCACGAATGCTCCGTCGCTATTGACGTTTCATATTCTGAGAACTTCCACTTTCAACTTTTAACTTTCAACTTTGGACCTCTTCATGTCTGCAAAACACCCGTTTTGAATTCGCGGATTTCGGGATTTAGCGCGGCGGCTTCGAGCGCCCAGATTAACGCTTCGCGGGTGTGGGCAGGATCGATGATGGCGTCGACCCAGAGGCGCGCGGCGGCGTAGCGCGGATCGGTTTGGTGTTCGTAAGTGGCGCGGACGGATTCGACTAATTCTTTTTTTTGTTTTTCGTCGACTTTTTTGCCTTCGCGCTCGAGTTGTTTCAATTTTATTTCGGCCAGCGTGCTGGCCGCAGCATCGCCGCTCATTACTGCAAATCTTGCTGTGGGCCATGCGAACATGAACCGCGGGTCGTAGGCTTTGCCGCACATGGCGTAATTTCCGGCGCCAAAACTGCCTCCGCAAATTACAGTTATTTTTGGAACGACGCTGTTCGCTACGGCATTCACCATTTTCGCACCAGCGCGGATGATGCCGCTCCATTCCGCGTCCTTGCCGACCATAAAGCCGTTCACGTCGTGCAGAAAAACAAGCGGGATGCGGTTCTGGTTGCAATCGAGAATGAAGCGCGCGGCTTTTTCCGCGGACTCGGTATAAATCACGCCGCCAAATTCGATGCGCTTCTGGTCCGAGCCACGCGCCAGGGTCTGCACATGTTTTTTCTGATTCGCGACAATGCCAACGGCCCAGCCGCCGATGCGCGCATATCCGCAGAGCAGCGTCTCGCCGTACTCCGCGCGGTACTCTTCGAACTCGCTGGCGTCCACTATGCGCGCGATAATTTCGCGCATGTCATATTGCTTGCCCGGATCACTGGAAAAAATCCCGTAAATATCTTCGGCGGGAAAGAGTGGCTCGCGTGATTTCACATGGCTGAACGGCGATGCGTTGGGCGCGCCTATCTTGTCGACCAGGGCCCGAATCCGCTTGATGCACGCATCGTCATCCGGTTCGCGAAAATCCACCGTGCCGCTGATCTGCGCATGCATTTTCGCTCCGCCGAGGTCTTCAGCAGAGGTTTTCTGACCAATCGCGGCTTGCACCAGCGCAGGCCCCGCCAAAAATAAACCCGAGCCTTCGGTCATCAAAATGTGGTCGCACATCACCGGGAGGTAAGCGCCGCCAGCCACGCACATCCCCATAATGGCGGTAATCTGCGGAATTCCCATCGCGGACATGACGGCGTTGTTGCGGAAGACGCGGCCAAAATCGTCGGTGTCGGGAAAGACATCTTCCTGCAGCGGCAAAAAAACTCCCGCGGAATCGACGAGATAAATCGTGGGAATGCGATTGTCGATGGCGATGTTTTGCGCACGAATCACTTTTTTCGCGGTAATCGGGAAAAACGCACCGGCTTTTACAGTCGCGTCGTTGGCGATAAGCATGAAGGTGCGGCCACAAACTTTCGCAAGCCCGGTGACCGTTCCCGCGCACGGCGCGCCGCCCCACTCCTCGTACATCTCGTAAGCGGCGTAGATTCCCAATTCAAAAAACTGCGAACCGGGATCGATCAGCTTGGCGATGCGCTCGCGCGCGGTGAGGCGGCCTTTTTTGTGCTGCGATTCGATGGCTTTCGCGCCGCCACCCTGCCGGATTTGTTCTTCCTCGTTCTTGATTTCCGTGAGCAAATCTACGATGCGGCGGGCATTCTTTTCGAATTCGGGGGACTTGCGATTCGCACTGGTTTTCAGAACCGAAACAGACACGCGACGACCTCACGCATAAACGAACCTTGAGAAGACTTGCCGGCACCGGCAATCATGCAAGCCAAGCTTGACAGTATACGAGGTTTGGCCGGGGTTACGCGAACCGCTTCGGGTTTCGATCGAGGTTCAATGACGCAAAGTGCTTGCACTCATTCACAAGCAAGGTAAGCTAACAGCGGTGCCGTTTGGGGACATCCGCGCCTGCTGTCCGCTGGTTAATCATCTTATTTGCGGCATATCGAGAGGACATTGCTATGAAGCTCGTTCGTAGGAACACACTGTCGTTCAGTTTGTTTGCTTTGCTGGCATTTGGCATTTCATTGCGTGCGCAGACGCCCACGGCGCCTCCGGGGAAGGTGCCCGCGAAAACCCCAACGCAAGCAGCGGCGAAGCCTGCAGCGGCCAAGGCTGCGCCGCTCGTGGCGCCTGAACTGAAATTTGAAAAATACAAGCTGGACAACGGGCTGGAAGTGATTCTCTCCGAAGATCACCGGCTGCCGCTTGTGGCTGTGAATTTGTGGTACCACGTGGGGCCGGCGAACGAGCTGCCGGGCCGCACGGGTTTTGCGCATCTATTCGAACACATGATGTTTGAAGGGTCGCGGCACGTGCCGGGAAGCTCGCATTTCCACTATCTGGAAGCTGCGGGAGCTTCGGACATAAACGGTACGACGGATTTTGACCGCACGAATTATTTCGAGACATTGCCTTCGAATCAACTGGAGCTGGCGCTGTGGCTGGAGTCCGACCGCATGGGTTATTTGCCGGACAAGCTCGACCAGGCCAATCTTTCGAATCAGCAGGACGTGGTGCGCAACGAACGACGGCAAAGCGTGGAAAACGCTCCTTACGGCGTTGCGGAAGAGGGACTATTTCACCAGCTTTTCCCGAAAGAACATCCTTACTACGGCGAAGTGATTGGTTCGCACCTCGATATTCAGTCGGCGAAGCTCGAAGACGTGCGGAATTTTTTCAAGCTGTATTACGCGCCGAACAACGCGAGCCTGGCGATTGTTGGCGACTTCAGTCCCGAGAACGCCCGGGAATTGATTGCAAAATACTTTGGGCCGCTGAAGCGCGGAGAGGATGTGCCGAAGATCAAAGCACACACCCCGCCGATTGCGTCGGAGCGTCACGTGGTGATTCAAGATAATGTGCAGCTTCCACGCGTGTACATGGGATGGCTGACTTCGCCGATCTTCAAGCCCGGTGATGCAGAAGCGGACCTTGCGGCGACGATTCTCGGCGGAGGGAAGTCCAGCCGGTTGTACAAGAAACTTGTGTATGAAAAGCAGATTGCGCAAGACGTGGCGGTGAATCAGCAATCGCTGATACTTGGTTCGGTGTTTGAAGTGCAGGTGACAGCAAAAGCCGGAGTGAAGCCAGAAGATCTCGAGAAGGCGATCAACGCGGAGATGGACACGTTCCGTAAGGAGGGACCGACGGCTGCGGAAATCACGCGAGCGCGAAACGTGATCGAATCGAGAATCATCGCGGGGCTCGAGACGCTGGGAGGATTTGGAGGCGTCGCGGACCGCTTGAATAGTTACAACCACTATCTGGGCACGCCGGATTTTCTGGCGGCGGATATCGCGCGTTATGAGAGCGCCTCGACGGAATCGATAGAGGCGTTCGCGCAGGGACAGTTGAATGGAAATCAGCGCGCAGTGGTTTATGGAGTGCCGGGGAAGCAGGACTTAGGGGCCGAGGTGCCGACGCCGAAAGCTCCGGAGAAGGATCCATCGAAGAACAACGGCGAGCCGGTAAACGTGGACGCGGAATGGCGCAAGGATGCGCCAAAGGCGGGTCCGGCCAGCGCGCTGCACCTGCCGGTCCCGGAAAAATTCAAACTTGCGAATGGACTGACGGTGCTTTACAGCGAAAGGCCGGGGCTGCCGCTAGTGGCTGCGGACCTGGTTTTGCGCGCGGGAAGCGGAGTGAACCCGGTGGATCGCCCCGGACTCGCGAGCATGACGGCGCGGATGCTACAGCAGGGAACGACGACGCGGTCGGCGCTGCAGATTGCGGATCGCGCTGCGGATTTGGGCGCGATATTGAATTCGGGCGCGGGGACAGACACGACGGGAATTTCCACACGGTCACTTTCCCGGAATTTTCCCGATGCGCTGGAATTGCTGGCGGACGTGGCGCTGCACCCGACCTTTCCGCAAGGGGAGATTGAGCGGGTGCGCTCGGAGCGATTGACGGGGATCGTGCAGGAAAAAGACGAGCCATTTTCTCTGGCGGTCCGCGTGCTGGACGCCGCGTTGTATGGATCGCGGCACACGTATGGGTATCCGGATAGCGGGACGATGGAATCCATCAAGGCAATTTCGCGAGATGATCTGGAACATTTCTGGAAGCAGAATTATTTTCCGGACGATGCGGCGCTAGTTGTTACGGGAAACATTAAACTGGCCGCCTTGAAGGCGCTAGTCGAAAAACAGTTCGGCGCATGGAAGCCGGGGAGGCCAACTCCGGCAGCGCTGGGTTCGCCGGAGACAACGGATGCGAAGCTGATTCTGGTGGACCGTCCGGGAGCGCCGCAGACAACGTTGGTGTGCTTCTCGATGGGGTTGGCACGGTCGACGCCGGATTACGCGCCGGTGGAAGTGATGAACACGGATCTCGGCGGGCTTTTCTCGAGCCGCATCAACATGAATTTGCGGGAAGCGCACGGGTATACCTACGGAGCGTTTTCCTTCTTTATGTACCATCGTACGCCGGGGCCGTTCATCGCGGGTTCCGATGTGCGGACGGACGTGACGGCGCCCGCAACTTCGGAAATATTCAACGAATTGAAGCGGATGCGCGACATGCAGATGACGCCGGCGGAACTGCTGCTCTCGAAGGATTCCATCGCACGGTCGCTGCCTGGGCGGTTCGAGCGCGGGACGGCGGCCGCGGCAACCTTCGCGGAACTATTCACGTATGATTTGCCGCTGGATTATTTTTCGACGCTGCCGGAACGCATCAATGCGGTGACGGTCGAACAGGCGCAGACCGTGGCGAAGAAATACATTCAGCCGGACAAGATGATCGTGCTCGCAGTAGGCGACCGCGCGAAGATCGAAGAGGATCTGAAGAAGCTGAATCTGGGCAAGGTGGAGATTCGGGATTCGGATGGGAAGGTTGTTCAATAGCCGTTACGGTTTCTTTGGGGCTGGGGCCGGGTTCCCGGCCGGCGGAATGGCAATCGTGAACGCGAAAATTCCCAAATTCTCGGTTGGAAGCATCAGAGCATACTCACCGGCCGGCAGGTCTTCGCGTGGGCGCAAGAGCCAACAAGCATTTTCCGGTTGTACCACTTCTGCCGGAACCTGATCAGATTGCTTGGCCTCGGCGATCTTGGCGCCCAAAGCAGGTAACTTGCCCGCGTCGAGCTCACGCGAATCTTTTTTAGGATGCAGCCTTACGAGGGCCGGGGCGCCTGGGAAGGAGGGGACATTGCAAATGGAGAAGACCGGCCTACGAGCTTCGATCTGAAGCGATGCGTGCTGTCCCGGATATTCAGCAATAATCGCGCCAGGGACTACTCCGTAAGTGAGCGATGAGACCAAGCCCCGTTTAGTACGAATCTTGGATGGGATTTCCCGGGAAAGGACTGCCCAACCGGAATCGACGAGGGCGCTGGCGTCATCGTTCGGATACTCTGCAGGGAAGTTTGAGGGAGTGGGAGAGGCCGTACCTGGCTTGCCTTGAGCCGGAGCGAGTTGCGCGGAAGGCAGCAGAGAAAACAGAATCAAGGCAGCTACGCAGCGCAACAAAGTACTCATCATGACCTCCTAGATTGCGGCATGGTAGCACAGGAACTACTTATGTTAGGCTCAATTTAGTACTAAGTGACGCGTTTGTGGATGAAATCGACGATGTCTTGGGTCGAGGTTCCGGGGAGGAAAATTTCGGCGATGCCGGACTGTTTGAGGGCGGGGATATCGGCTTCGGGGATAATGCCGCCGACGAGAACGGTGACGTCGTTCATGCCTTTGTCGCGGAGGAGTTTCATCAGTTGAGGGCAGATGGTGTTGTGGGCTCCGGAGAGGATGGAGAGGCCGATCACGTCAACGTCTTCTTGGACGGCGGCGGAGGCGATCATCTCGGGAGTCTGGCGCAAGCCGGTGTAAACGACTTCCATGCCGGCGTCGCGCAAGGCGCGCGCAATTATTTTTGCGCCGCGGTCATGGCCATCGAGGCCCGGTTTGGCAATCAGCACACGAATCTTCTTTTGCATCATAAGCGAGTATCACTATGCCATGGAATTCGCAAAACGATGCCCGTCAGTTTGACAGGCTGTAATGGCAGGTCGGTTCAGCGAGTTTGAAATGTGTGTGCCACTTTGGTTCGACAGGTTCGACAAAAACTGAATATTGGCCGTTCGCCTGGCTGACAATCTCCAATAAGTAGTGTCCCGGCAAAGCGCGGAATCCAAAGCGGCCTTGGCTGTCCGTAGTTTCCTTGCGCACGGCGGATTTGCGGACTTCATCCAGAGCTTTTTCGAGGGCGAAGCAGTGTTTTGTATCCGAGAGGTTGTTGAAACTCGCCAAGTTTGAGCGAACCATTTCGTCCTTGCTCTCGGCGGAGTAAACGCGAGCGTTATCAGACTTTTCCTGCTGGTTTTCCTGCTGCAAGTTAGTGAGGGCGGCAGAGATGCGCTGCCCTTGCTCTTCGGTCACCTCATAAAGGGTGACGCGCGCACCCGAGAGCGCCACGGCAGCGCCAGTGGACCCGGCCGCGGACACTTCTCCCGTGATTTTCGCGGTCTCCTGCCAGATGACATAGATCGTCGCAATCGCGGCTAGACCGAGGATCAAACCAAGATATTTTTTTAGAAGCGACATAGACCGGCACCTCTAATCCAATTAGAGCGCGTCTGCCGCGGCTGTGCATCATCTGCGAGACGCGTTGGCGGCGTTTAAGTAATGGCCACTTCTTCGTAGGTGCCGAAGACGTCGCGGAGGGCGTCGCAGATTTCGCCGAGGGTGGCGTAGGATTTCACGGCTTCATAAAGGAAAGGCATGAGGTTTTCTTTGCCTTTGGCCGCGGCGCGCAGGGCATTGAGGCGGCGATCGACTTCGGCCTGGGAGCGACCGGCGCGGAGTTTTTTCAGGCGGGCGGACTGGCGGTGCGCGACCGTCTCGTCAATTTGCAGAATATCGAGAGGTTTTTCTTCGGCTACGAAATCGTTGACGCCGACAATGATTTTGTCCTTTTTGTCGACGGCCATTTGGTAACGGTAGGAGGCTTCGGCGATTTCCCTCTGCGGATAACTGCGCTCGATGGCGGCAACCATGCCGCCCATGGCGTCGATTCTGTCGATGTATTCCCACGCGCCGCGCTCAACTTCGTTGGTGAGCGTTTCGACGAAGTAGGAGCCGCCGAGCGGATCGACGGTGTTGGTGACGCCGGTTTCGTGGGCGATGATTTGCTGCGTGCGGAGGGCGATGGTGGCCGCAAACTCGGTGGGCAAGGCCCAGGCTTCATCGAGGGAATTGGTGTGCAACGATTGCGTGCCGCCGAGGACGGCAGCGAGGGCTTGAATCGCGGTGCGAACGACGTTGTTGTACGGCTGCTGCGCGGTCAGAGAGCAACCGGCGGTTTGCGTGTGGAAACGCAGGGCCCAGGAGCGCGGGTTCTTGGATTTGTAACGCTCGACCATGGCTTTGTGCCAGATGCGGCGAGCGGCGCGATACTTGGCAATTTCTTCGAAGAAATCATTGTGGGCGTTGAAGAAAAAGGAAAGCTGCGGGACAAACTGGTCCACCTCGAGGCCACGGCGCATTCCCCATTCGACGTATTCCATGCCATCGCGCAGCGTGAAAGCCAATTCTTGAATGGCGGTCGAGCCGGCCTCGCGAATGTGATAACCGCTGATGGAGATGGGGTTGAATTTCGGCGTGTTCTTGACGCCGAATTCGAACGTGTCGATCACCAAGCGCATCGAAGGTTCCGGCGGATAGATGTATTCCTTCTGGGCGATGTATTCCTTCAAGATGTCGTTCTGCAGCGTGCCGGAAATGGTTTTCCAATCAGCGCCTTGCTTTTCGGCGACAGCAAGGTACATCGCCCAGATGACCGCGGCGGGAGAATTGATGGTCATCGAAGTGGTGACGTTGGCGAGGGGAATTTTGTCGAAGAGCACTTCCATATCGGCGAGCGAACTGATGGCAACGCCGCACTTGCCGACTTCTCCTTCGGAGAGCGGGTGATCGGAGTCGTAGCCCATTAAAGTGGGTAAATCGAAGGCAGTGGAAAGGCCGGTCTGGCCTTGGGCAAGCAGATAGCGGAAGCGCTGGTTGGTGTCTTCGGCGGTGCCGAAGCCCGCGAACTGCCGCATGGTCCAGAGGCGGCTGCGGTGCATCGACGGATGAATGCCGCGGGTATAAGGAGGCTCGCCAGGGAAGCCGAGGTCGCGTTCGGGATCCCAATTTGGCAGATCCGCTTTGGTGTACAGCCTGCGGATCGGATATCCGGAAATGGTGGTGAATTCGGATTGTCGCTCGGGACTTTTTTCCAGGGCTGGCTGGAGGGTGTTTTTCTCCCAGGCTTTCTCTTTCGCGGAAGGAGTGCGATTAACCGACGATGTTTCGACCGGAGGAGCGGCTTGCGTGGTGCCTTTGGATTCTTCGCTCATGCTCATTGCCCCCGACAGAGATTCGGAAAAACAAATCGCAACATAACCAAGATTAATGCTATGCGAAAGAGTGGGAAGGGGCAAGCGTGCTGTGGATTCGGTGGTGAGAATAGGGAACTAGCCGAGGCAAGACCCAAGAAAAAAGGCCCGGGCGAGAGGGCCCGGGCCGTTAAGAAGAGTAACCAGTCAGAGCTACTTTTGGCCGGTGTTGAAAAAGAGTTTCTCCGTGCCTACGACCTGGCCGTGCAAGGTGCCGGGAATGAGCGTCTCGCGATCGGCTTCACCGGTCTTGGCGTCGGCGATGGTAACCTGATTGACTTCCAGCGTACGGCCGACGGCGCGCTCGTAATTGGCCTTGGCTTCGGCGAGGTTAGCCAGGGCGCGGAGTTCCGTGCCCTGGGCGTTGATGAGGTCGCGTTGCGTTTGAATGACGAGGTATACAGTGGACGCTCCTAGCTGATACTTTTTCTGCTCGGCGTCGAAGGTCTGCTGCTGGAGCTCGCGCGCCTTGCTGGCAGCATCGACCTGCGCGCGATCCTGGGTCAGGGCGATGTAAGTGTTTCGGACGTCCAGCAGCGCCGCGTTCTTCAATTGCTGCAACTGCGCTTCGAGCTGGCGCTGAAAGAGGATGGCGCGCTGGTTGTCTGCTTGCGCCGAACGGTTGCGAATCGGAATGGTGACGCTAAGCTGGACGTTGTAATCAGGAAATTGGTTGTGAAAGACCTGGCTTAGCGCTCCGTTGAGTCCGCTGCTGTTTGTACCGGTCACGGTCACCTGCTGACCGGGCAGGAAGATTGGGATAAGGTTCCCGCTCTGGTCCACCATGACTGGCAGGCCGTTCGCTCCGACTACCGGCGCCCCGGCAATCGGCGTGGAGGTGGTCTTAAGCGAGTTGCCGGAAAGGCCGGAGGTGCCGTACTGCGCCTGTAGCATGGCCGTCGGCAGCAACGCGTTACGCGTGGCCTTCAGGTCGATCTCTCCATTCAACAAGTTGAGCGCCTCTTCCTGTAGTTCAGGCCTCTTCGCAAATGCTTCCCTAACCCCTTCCTCAAATGTAGGTGCTTCGATGGCATCGGGGCGGGACGGCGAATCCGTTGTGATGATTTCCACGTTCACGAAATTAGGCGCCAGAGGATTCTTGCTGATGGCATTTTTCAAAATCTGCTGATTCTGAAGGTTCACGGTCTGCGCAAAGATCAAGTTCTGGCGGTCAGTGGCGAGCTCAGACTCCGCGCGGGTGACGTCGAGCGGCGCCATGGTGCCAATCTCCAACTGTTTTTTGTTGTCGTTATAGAGTTTTTCGGCGACGGTTACGGCTTGCTGCTGGACCTTCACGTTTTCCCGAGCGAAGACCAATTCCCAGTAAGCGGTGATGGTATTCGTGACGGTAGTGATAGCCTGCTGCGTGAAGGCCCAGTCCGCGATCTTGCGATTGTTCTTGGCGATGCGAATGTTTCGGCTTCCAATGGAGCGGCCAAACCCGTTCAGCAATTGCTGCTGGAAGCCTACGAAAATGGAGGACAACACCGAAGGGTTAAAAAGCTGAAACGAAGACGTATTCGACGACCTGGTATTATCCCAGGCGACGAAAAGGCTCGTGCCCGTTTGCAGGCCCTGAGTGAACTGGGTGTTGTAGATTGCGGTATGGCTCTTGAAGGCTGGCGGAACGGCGCCCGATGTCGTGCTAGTTCCTGTGCCGGACGTGAGAGGGTTATTGACCGGTGAAACGCGCGAATCATAGGAGACCGTAGTAACGATCTGGGGGTCAAAATTGAAAAGCGGGTTGTTGGCAGTTGAGCCGCCAAACACGGCGCCAGGAGTAGTACCTCCAAAACCTCCAGCTTGCGCTTTCAGGATGCCAGTGTCCGCGAACCACGGATTATAACGTTGCACCACGATGTCCATGCTGTTTTCCAGCGCCAACTCGACCGCCTCTTGCATGCTTAACTCCAGCTTTCCGTCGTGGATAAGCTGGTCGATGCGAGGAGAATTAGTAAGTCCGGCCGGTTCGATCTTGATCGGCTTGTAAGGAGCAACCAGGTTGGGAAAGGGCCTGGGCGCGCGGGTGTAGTTGTATTTTGCGGAGCCCAGGGAAACCGGCACGATTGGCACGGCGGGCTTGGCGGGCGCTGCTGGCGGAGTTTGCGGCGCGTCCTGCCCGAAGGCCGGAGAAATGGGTCCTCCCACGAGCGTTACGGCCAGGATCGCGGCCAACAGCGGTCGAGCGTACAGCGTCTTCATAGTGCTCCTTACCCTCAAGATTTCATCCCCCAAGGGGCTTAATTTATAGGTACTCAACCTTGTAAAACGTTCTGAGAATGGAATTTGTTTCACGGGTTCAAGAAGTTGACCGTTTTGAGGTCAAGACTGAAATCTGACCTCTTCGCGACCACACCGACCGGGCGAAGAATGCAGTCTAGCAGGGGCTTGCATCCTTGACAACGCGAGAGGCGGCGGCTAGGCTGCTGACATTTCGACGGTTAGGAGCTGGCAGGAGTTGGCTAGGCGGAATGCTGAAACGCGAAGAATTGTTGAAGCTGTTTGAGACTGCGGGCGCCATCCGCCACGGGCACTTTGAGCTGTCCAGCGGGTTGCACAGCGGCACGTACGTCCAGTGTGCGCTGGTCCTGCAATATCCACGCTTTGCCGAGAAGCTGGGGCAGGCGCTGGCCGCGCTCTTTTCGGATGCCAGGATTGACGCAGTCGTTTCGCCGGCTATGGGAGGACTTATCATCGGGCAGGAAGTCGCGCGAGCTCTGCCCGAGCGGAAGAGTTCGACGAGTGGAGGAACGCCTGCACTTTTTGTGGAGCGCGACGCCAGCGGCATGATGACGCTGCGCCGCGGATTCTCGCTCGCTCCCGACCAGCATGTGCTGGTTGTCGAAGACGTGTGGACTACCGGGGGCTCGACGCAGGAAGCGATTCGAGTGGTGGAAGAGGCTGGCGCGCGCGTCGTTGCGGCCGGCGCGCTGATCGATCGGAGCGGCGGGAAGATCGACTTCGACGTGGAAGCGCAGTCGCTCATCCAACTATCCATCGACAAGTACGAGGAAGAAGATTGTCCGCTCTGCCGCGGCGGCAGTGTGGCGGTGAAGCCGGGGAGCCGCTTCGTTCGCAGCGCATTGTGATGCCCGGGGCCCGGCTCGGCATGCGCTATTTCAAGCTCA
>WNFT01003688.1_pt1 | contig 13343 bp, 15 predicted proteins | sample 5400191 | NCBI WGS metagenome assembly WNFT01 (sample SAMN13153359, study PRJNA577476) | soil metagenome | isolation source: 80 cm saprolite under Madrone tree | place: USA:California | collected 2016-06-14
GGCGGGAAAGACGGGCTCGATGAGCACGCACCGGGGGCCGTTCAAGGACTACTCCTGGTTCGTGGGGTTCGCGCCGGCGGACGACCCGAAGATCGCCGTCGCGGCGGTAGTGGTGAACGGACCCAAGTGGCGGATCCACGCTCCGTACATCGCGCGCGAGGCGCTGAAGGCCTACCTGGTCGGCGGCCCGCTCGGCCAGCCGCCGGTCGCGCGCGTGAAGCACTACAAGAGGCGGAAGAAGCACGGCTAGTGAAGCAGGTCGTCCTCTATACGCGCGAGCGCTGCTCGCTCTGCGAAAAGGCCAAGGCGGTCATCCTCGCGGTGCGGCGGGAGGTCGAATTCGACTTCCGCGAAGTCGATATCGGCTGGTCCGGCGACCTGTACGAGGATTACAGACACGACATCCCGGTGATCGAGGTGGACGGGAAGCGCGCGTTCAAGTACCGGGTGGAGATCTCCGAGCTGAAGGAAAGACTCTCGCGATGAGCAAGCCGTACTCGGGAATCCCGATCGACCAGAAGCGCACCTGGGTGGTGCCGCGCTGGCTGAAGGAGGCCTTCGTGGCCTTCGCGCTGGTCGCCCTGGGCGCGGTGGGCCTCTCCAAGGGCCTGCAGCACTTCGCGGGCGCCGAAGAGCGGGCCCGCGGCGCCACGGAGGCGGACCGCCTGGACGGTTCGCCGGCGATCCCGTTCCACCTGCCGGCGCGAGGCGGCGGGCAGCTGGATCTGTCTTCCTTCCGCGGCAAGACGGTGCTGGTGAACTTCTGGGCCACCTGGTGTCCGCCCTGCCGCGAGGAGATGCCGAGCTTGTCCCGGCTGGCGCAATCCTTCGACGCGGGCACCTTCGAGGTGCTGGCGGTGAGCGTGGACGAAGGCGGCTGGCCGGCGATCGACAAGTTCCTCGCCGGCCAGAAAGTCCCGTTCCGGGTCGCGCTGGACGAAGGCGCGAAGATGTCCCGGGCCTGGGGCACCTCGAAGTACCCGGAAAGCTACCTGGTCGACGGCGAAGGCCGGGTCCGCCTCAAGTTCGTCGGTCCGCGCAATTGGATGGACGCGAACATGGCGACCCTGCTTGAGCAGCACGGGGCCCGGCGCAAGGGCTAGGGCGGCTGCCCGCCACATGTAGGTAAGTTACCCACATTATTGCTTAAGAGAATCGCTGGATCTACATAAACCGTTGTCGATTCGGTCAATTGAGAATCGACGACGCGATGTGTCGCGCAAGGTTGTCGACAGGTTATCCGCAGGCTGTCCGCCCGGCTTTCGCTTGTTTCGCGTCTCCGCGGCGGGCTATAAGGGCTTCCACCCCGGGTATTTGTAAAAATTTCTGAACCCGGGTTTGGAGGCGCGGTTGGCGATCAAAGTCGCACTGATGGGTCTTGGAGCCATCGGCCGCGGCATTGCCCGCTGCGCGCTGCAAAAGCCCGATCTGGAGATCGTCGCCGCCATCGATCTCGATCCGCAGCGTGTGGGGAAGAAGCTGGCGGATGTGGTCGACGCGCCCTGTCCCGACGTGACCATCGGATCCGACGCGGCCGCCGAGATGCGCAAGGCGGCGGGCGGCGTGCTGCTCCACGCCACGGGCAGCCGGCTGGATCGGGTGGAGGGAGAGCTGGCGCAGGCGCTCACCGCGGGGCTCTCGGTCGTCTCCACCTGCGAAGAGCTGTCCTATCCCTGGCTGCGGCACCCGGAGATCGCGGAGCGGCTCGACAAGCTCGCGCAGAAGCGCAAGCTCGCCTTGCTCGGCACCGGGGTGAACCCTGGCTTCGTCATGGACCGCTTGCCTGCCACCCTGGGCGCGGTCTGTGGGCGGGTGGAGCGCGTGCTGGTCACCCGGGTGGTGGACTCGCGCACGCGGCGCAGGCAGCTGCAGATGAAGACGGGGGCCGGGCTCAACGAGGAGGAGTTCGATCGGGGCGTGGACGAGGGCGCGCTGGGCCACGTCGGCTTGATGGAGTCGGCGGCGCTGGCCGCGCTGGGAGTGGGGCTGGAGGTGGACGAGGTCGACGAGTCCATCGACCCGGTCGAGGCCGACGAGGACATGCAGGGCGACGGGTTCACGGTGCCCAAGGGCGGCATCGTCGGCATCAAGCAGGTGGCGCGCGCCTTCCACGAGGGGAAGGAAGTGGCGCTCCTGGATCTCACCATCGCGCTCGGCGCTCCGCAGCCGCGCGACGAGATCGAGCTGATCGGAGATCCGGGGATCAGGGTCCTGATTCCGGGCGGGACGCCGGGAGACAAGGCCACGGTCTGGACGGTGGTGCACGCGGCGCCCCTGGTGCAAGGCAGCGAGCCCGGGCTGATCAGCGTTCTGGACCTTCCGGCGGGTAGATAGGGAGAGCATCGTGGTCGATCGCAGCGCGACAGGGCGGGAAGCAAAGCCCGCGACGAACGAAGTGGAGAAAGGCGCCATCCGGCGCTTCGCCGAGGCCATCGGCGAGTCGAACCCCATCTACTTCGAGGAAGCGGCGGCGCGGGCGGCGGGGTACCGGAGCGTGGTCGCTCCCCCGACGTTCCCCACCTCGCTGCGGGCCGGCTCGGACCTGCGCGAAGGGCTGATGCTCTCGCCCGGCAAGCACCTCCTGCAGGCGGAGCAGAGCTTCGAGTACGCCCGCCCCATCGTGGCCGGCGACAAGCTGACGGTGCGCAGCAAGATCGCGGGCATCGAGACCCGGCAGACGCCCAGCGGACCCACCGACGTCGTGATCATCGAGGACGAGGGCCGGGACGAATCCGGCGAGCTCGTCTACCGCTCCCGCCAGCTCTGGGTGGTGCGGATGGCGCCGAAGCACGCGCCTGGAGACCTCCATGAGTAGCCGCAGCGCAGCCAAGAAGCTTGCGCGTCCCGCGAGCAAACCCCCGACGAAGTCGCTTCCCAAGAAAACGAAAGAGAAGCTGGCCAAAGTGACCAAGTTCCCCACTGCGAGTGCGAAGAAGCCCCTGCCGGCGGCCAAGAAGTCTTCACCGCCGCCCCCGTCGGCCGGCACGAGGAGACCGGAGGCGCCGCCGCCTCGGGGGATGCCGGCCCTGACGCCGCCCAAGCAGGTCCAGGAGCCGAAGCAGAGCCTGGCCCGCAGCTTCTACTGGAGCGAGCTGCGCGTCGGCGACGACCTGCCGCCCCTGACCAAGCCGGCCATCGACCGGGTGCAGATCGTCCGGTACGCGGCCTCCTCGGGCGACTTCAACCGGCTGCACCTGGACGAGCCGTACGCCCACGCCGTCGGCTTCCCGGGCCTGTTCGCGCCGGGCATGCTGGCCATGGCGTTCGTCGGGCAGCTGCTCTCCGCCTGGCTGCGGCGCGGCCACGTGCGCAAGCTGTCGGCGCGCTTCATCAAGATCGTCTGGCCCAACGACGAGCTCACCTGCCGCGGCCGCATCGCCGAGCTGCGCAAGGACGCCGGCGCCTGCTACGCCGACGTGGAGCTCTGGGCGGAGAACCAGAAAGGCGAGCTGGTGCTGCGGGGGCAGGCGACCTGCGAGCTGTACGAGTCGCCGCAGAACGGCGGCGCCGACAGCGGCGGGCTGCTCTTCGCCCTGCAGAGCTCGGCTCCGGCGCTCCCCGCGGCCGCTCCGCGGAAGACGCCGTCGTCACCTCCTCCGTCCAAGCCGCCCAAGAAGAAGTGAGGCGCGCACTTGCGGCCGCCGCTCTCTGCGCGGCCGCGAGCTGTCATTCGGAGAAGCGGACCCCGCCGCCGGCGACGGCGGTGCCCCGGCCGCCGTTGCCCGCGGTCGAAAGCGCGCGACCGACTCGCGATCCGTTGGCGCAGGCGCGGGCCCGAAGGGCGAAGCTCGCGCGGGTGGAGCAGGATCCCGACCCGGATCTGGCGGCGGTGGCGGCGGAGGCCGAGGCTTGCGCGGCGGACGCGCATCGGGCCTGGGCGGCGCTGTATCCCGAGGCGGCCGAGGCGCGCGATCCGGTGCAGGGGCATGCGCTGCTCTGGGCGCCGGGAGCGGAGGCGCTCTATCTGGAGGCCGTCTGCAACGCCATCCTGGCGCGGATGCAGGGGTTCACTCCGCTCATCGAACGCCGGCGCGAGCTCGTCAGCGCGCTGACGCGGGTGTCGCAGCTGGCGCCCGATCTCGACGGAGCGGGAGCTGAACGCGAGCTCGGCGCCCTGCTCGCGGCGCTGCCGACGTACGCCGGCGGCGATCTGGAAGAAGCGCGCGCGCACTTGCTCACCGCGGTGCAGCGCGCCCCGCGCGATCCGCGCAATCACCTGGTGCTCGCGCGCACCGTGGCGGTCAAGGCGCAGGATCGGATGCTGTTCCGCGAGCAGCTGCGGCTGGCGATGGAATCGGAGGACCGCACCGCCGCGGCCGACGCGCAAGCGCTCTTGCAGCGCGAGGAGGAGCTGTTCGGTCCGGCGGAGGCGGCGCAGCCGATTCCGGGCGGTCCGCAGCGGTAGCCGTTTCACTCGGGGCGCATCGCCTCCCACGTCCCCGGCTGGCTCCGCAGCAGCCGGAAGAAGAGGTCGCCCTTCCAAGTTCCGGCGGTCAGGGAGGCGGCGCAGGCGCCGGAAGCCGCGCCCCGGTCGCAGCTCGAGTCGTCCGCCTGACCTTTGATCATTGCGCCGCCGCTGAAGTCGAGCGTGTCGGCGGTCAGCGGCCACGCCGTCGCCAGCGCCTCCACGACGGTGTGCCCCACCGCCTGCACTGCCTCGGCGCAGAGATGCTGCACGGTGCCCGAATCGAGCACGCCGTCGGTGGCGCTCTCCACGTCGAGCCCGAGCCCGTCGCAGTCGGCCATGCACCCGCCTCCCGGAGGACAGAGGGTGGCTTCGTCGATGCAGTGGTACTCGCCGCCGGTCACCAACGTGAGCATCTGGTCGACGAGGATGAGCAGCACCTTGCTCATCTGGACGTTGACCTGCCGGCGGTCGACGCTCAGCGCCCAACCGGCTCCTTGCCGGACGACCCTGGCGGTGAAGGGCGAGGCGAGGACGCGCATCGGCGGCAAGAGCTGGCCCTTGCACTGCAACGTCTCGTCGGCGCGTCCCGAGTCGGTGGTGAGCACGTCGATGCGGGCGCATTCCGGCGGCACGTCGGGGTCGCCGGAGATGTCGCCGTCGCAGAGCGGGAGCCAGTAGAAGACCAGGCTGCTCCAGACCTCCTTCCCGGTCAGGTGCGCGGGGTCGCCATCGCGCTTGAGCCGCATGGCCCCCTCGCTGCGCAGGTCCGAGAGCACGGTGAAGAGGTCGTCGGAGAGATGGACGGCCAGCTGCGTCCAGGGCGGCAGGTAGTGCACCAGTAGCCGGGAGACGAGGGTATTGACGATGTCCTGCAGCCAGAAGGGCAGTCCGGGAATGGTGAGCTTGCCGAGCAGCGTCTGATCCAGCAGGCGGACGGCGCGGAAGACGTCCCGCACGCCGATGGGGAGCGTCTCGCGCAGATCGAAGTGGTGCCGCGTGAGCCAGAGGCCGCTCAGGTCCGGCACCTGATCGTCGGGCACGCACGCACCAGAGCCGCACGAGCTGCCCGGATCGCAGTGCGTTCCCGCGGCGCAAGTCATCGCGCACGGATCCCTGCACATGAACGCCGCCGGATCGCAGCACTGCCCTCCACCGCAGGCGGGCGCTGCGGGATCGCAATCGGCCCCGGGCGGGAGCTCGTCGTCCTGGCACTCTGGAGGATCCCCGGCGCAGATCTGCCCGGGCGGACATTGGGCATTTGCGGCGCAAGCGGCTGCTCCGCCCTGCACGCGCACGCTGAACGTGACCGACGCTCCCGAGGACGTTTGCGCGATCACGTCCCACGGACCTTCCGGCGCCGTGGCGGCGACGAGGAACGCGCGCGCTTCGCCGCCCAGACCCGTCTGCACGGTGGTGGCGCGGCCGGAGGTGGTGCTCCAGCGCGAGGCGGCGGCGTCGGGCAGCGTGAACGTGATCCGATCGCGAGCGACCGGATCGCCGGTGTCGGCGTCCGATTCGCGGACCCGCAGAGCGACGCTGCCGTACGTCCCCACGGTGGTGGTGGCGCTGGCGCCGTCGGCGCTGACGCGCGTGGCGAACGTGGGCACGATCTCCAGCACCCGGCGCTCCGGAATGACGGACACGCTGAATGCCGCCTGGGCTTTGCCGTGCTCGGGGGCGATGGCCAGGAGGTGGAAGGACGGCCCCGGCCGCGACCCGGCGGTGAGCCGGACCCGGGCGATGCCGTCCTCGTCGGTGACGGCGTCCGCCGCGTCGAGGCGGCTGCCGGCAGGGTCCCCGTCGCGAATTTCGAAGTGGACCCGGGCACTTGCGACAGGACCTTCCTCCTCCTTCGCCAGGAGGACGTGCAGGGTCCGCTCCTCGTCCGGATGGAGGGTCAGCTCCTCGTCGCCGACGAGCGAGAGCGTGTACGGGTCCACACTTGAGCCCGGAGTCGGAATTCCCGGCTCGCTCGAACAGGCAATCATCGCAATGGGCAGCAATCCTGGAAAACTACGAAACCCAGACATGAGCACCCCGAGGGAGGCCGTGGCCGACATCGTGGATGAGGGCGCGGACGAGGGGCATCGGTCGGACGCCGGTCCCCTTCGCGACGCCGTTGTGGGGTGGTACAGACACGGCATGTCGCTGCGGGCCCTGGCGTTGCAGGAGTTCGACCTGCCTGCCGCGCCTCAGCGCATCGACGAGCTTCCCCCGCCCGGACCCGACGTGGAGGTCCTGCAGATCCACGCGCCGGCGGGACGCTTCCTGCTCATCTGCGGGACCGGCGCGCTCACGCTCGCGTTCGAGGCGACGCTCTTCGACCTGCTCGCCGAGTCGCGCTATCCCGCGCCGCGCCCGCGGCGGTCGCGGGGCGGATCGCTGATCGCGGTGCTCGGCCCGCAGCGCGCGGCATCCTGCTACGCCTGGCCGCCGGGAGAGACGCTGGAGCCGAAGAAGGCCACCATCCCGCAGCTGATGGAGGTGGGACGGCTCCTGGCGCGGCTGCACCAGCTCGGCGAGACGCATCCGGCTTCGGTGGCCGACCCCTGCGATCCCACCTCCCTCTTGGCGCGGTCCGCGCAGAGCGAGGAGCGCGACGCGCTGCAACGGCTGGCCTCGTCTCCGCTCCCGCGCCTTCCCACGGGCGCTGGGCACGGTGGGCTGACACCGGGCAGGGCGCTGTTCCTCGGCAGCCGCGCCAGCGCGGTGCTGCCCTCGGGCATGGCGGCATCGTGCGCCCTGGTGCTCGACCTGGCGGAGACCGCCCTGGGCTGGATGGCGGGAGCGGAGTGCCCTTCGGCGGCGCTGCGGGCGGTGACCTCGGGATACCAGGCGCTGCGCCGGCTCTTCGCCGAGGAGAAGGAGGCGTTCTTCGGCGCCCTCCGCTACGCGGCCACGCGCGAAGGAGCGCGGCGTCTGGCCACCGGCAGGTCGGGAGCGCTGGACGGCTTGCGCGCGGTCGACACAGTCGGCGAATCCGAGGCCCGCTCAGCCGCCGGCTAGATTTGGGGACACCATACGGAACCTTCGTCGGATAAGGTGTCCCCAGATCTCCGACGATAGTTCCGTATGGTGTCCCCAGAACCCGCAAGAGAGGAAGTGCTGGCCGCGCTGCTCGAGAACCGCAGCTCCTTTCTCTCCTTCCTGGAGAAGCGTCTCGCCCGCCGTGAAGTGGCCGAGGATGTGCTGCAGGAAGCGTTCGCGCGCAGTCTGGAGAAGGTGCCGCTCGAGAGCGAGGAGTCGGCGGTGGCGTGGTTCTACCGCGTGCTCCGCAACGCCGTCGTCGACCACTATCGGCGTAGTGGCGCGAGCGAGCGGGCCCTCGCGAGCGTGAAGCGCCGGCTCGATGAGCACGCGGAGCCCGGCCTCGATGAGCGCAACGCCGTGTGCCGGTGCGTGACGCGACTCTCCGAGACCCTGAAGCCCGAGTACTCCTCCGCCGTCAACCCGCTCCGCTCGTCCCCGAAGACCACCGCCACGTCTCCGCGCGCCGACAGCAGCCGCGACGCCGCTTCCCGCGGCGTGAGCAAAGCCCGCTCCGGACGTGGACGCGCCGTCGTCCCGACCGAGAGCGCGCACCCGCTCAGCGCTTCCTGAACGCTCGCGGACACCCGTGGCTTGTCCAGCAGCTCCTCCGCGTGCACCGCCACCCGCCGCGCCGCCTCGAAGTCCAGGGTGCGCGGATCGACGATGGCCCAGCTAGAGATGCCGGCGCAGCGCAGCGCCCGCGCGGCCGCGCCCAGGTTCTGCGGATTGCGCGGGCGGCAGAGGACGAAGCTTACAGACCGGAGGCGATCTTCCACTCGCCGTTGACCCGGACGAAGCGCATGCGCGCGTCGTCGCTCTCGCTCTTCCACTTCTCGCCGCTGGGCGTGGCCACCGCATACCGGAGCACCTGGAAGTAGTCGATCCGCGCCTGCTCGTCCTTGACCTGCAGGTCCTTGATCGTCGCCTCCAGCTTCACGCCGGTGACCTTGGCCAGGTCCGCCTGCAGCTTCTGCTTCAGACTCGAGTACTCCGTCGGGTTGATGCCGCGCGACAGGTCGCCCGGGTCGATGTAGGTCGGGGCGGCCAGCTCGAAGAGCGCGGTGGAATCCCGCGCTTCCAGCGCCTGCTTGTACCGGCTGAAGATATCGAGCACGGCCCGGTTCTGCGGAGTGTCCTGGATGTTCGTCCCCGGCAGCATCGGATGCGAGCAAGCCACGGCGGCCAGGCAGGCGAGCAGGGCGAGTCTCATGGCAGCTGGATGTAGTCACAAAATGCCGATCGGTGGTAGCGAGAAACCGCGATGGAGGGGTTCATTGACGTCGGCCCGGCCGATCTGATGGAAGGCGAGCTCCGCGGCCTGGAGGTCGGGGAGAGGCTGGTGCTGCTCGTCCGCCACGGTGGGCGGATCACCGCCATGGACGATTCCTGCAATCACGCCGGCTGTTTGCTCTCGGGAGGGTGGCTGCACGAGCGGAAGCGGGCCGTGGTGTGCCCCTGCCACGAGTACGCCTTCGAGCTGGGGAGCGGGCGGAACGTCACGATCCCGCGGCTCTGCGACGATCAGGTCGCCTTCGAGGTGCGTGTCGAGCGCGGACGGGTGATGATCCGCCTCCCGCCGGAGTGACCCGATGCCGCACGATCCCCGCGACCACGACCACGACCACGTTCCCAGGCAGCACAAGGCGCGGGCGCCCGCCTCGGCGCGCGTCTACGTGGTCACCTGCTCGGACAGCCGCACCGAGGCCACCGACGAGGGCGGCCGCCTGATCAAGGACCGGCTGGCGGGCGCCGGGCACGCACTGGCCGGCTCCAGCATCGTCGCGGACGATCCGGCGAAGATCGCCAAGGAGCTGGAGCGCGCGCGACATACGGGAGCGCAGGTGGTCTTGCTGACGGGAGGGACCGGCATCACCTCGCGCGACAGCACGTTCGAGACGGTGGAGAAGGAGATCGCCCGCCCGCTGCCCGGATTCGGCGAGCTGTTCCGGATGCTCTCGTACCAGGAGATCGGCAGCGCGGCCATGCTCTCGCGCGCGACCGCCGGGGTCACCAAGGACGGTCTGGTGATCTTCGCCATGCCGGGCAGCCCGGCCGCGGTGCGGCTCGCCTGCGACAAGCTGATCCTCCCCGAGCTGGGGCACCTGCTCGAGGAGCTCGCCCGGTGAAAGCCTGGGCGCGCGCCGAGCTGCTCCGGCCGGCGCTGGAAGACCTGCTCGCGTCGACGGACGCCCAGGCCCGCGTCCGCGGCGATCCGGTGGAGCTGCCGCATCGGTACTCGGACCCGCGCGACGTGGAAATCGCGGCGCTGCTCTGCGCCGCGCTGGCCTACGGCCGGGTGGACCTGTTCAAGCCGCGGCTGGCGGCGCTGCTGGACGCGCTGGGACCGTCGCCCGCCGCGATCGCGGAGAAGTCGACGGCGCGCGAGCTGCTGCGCCGGGCGAAGGGCTTCTCCTATCGGATGACCGATGCGCGCGACGTGGCCTGCCTTCTGCTCGGCGCGGGCGCCATCTTGCGCGCGCGCGGCTCGCTCGGCGCCTGCTTCACCGCGCACTACCGCTCCTCGAAGTCGGTCCGCGCCGCGCTGGGCGCCTTCGTCGACGAGCTGTGCGCGCCCGACTTCACGCCGATCACCGGCCAGCGCGCCCCGACCCGCCGGCTGAAGCATCTGTTGCCGCATCCCGATCGCGGCAGCGCCTGCAAGCGGCTCAACCTCTTCCTCCGCTGGATGGTGCGCGGGCCCGACGGAGTGGACTTCGGCCTCTGGCGCGAGGTGCCGGCCTCCGAGCTGGTGGTGCCGCTCGACACGCACGTCCACCGCATCGGCCGCTTCATCGGCCTCACCCGGCGTAAGGACCTGTCGTGGAAGACGGCGGAGGACGTGACCAAGCGGCTGCGGCTGCTCGACGCCCGGGACCCGGTGCGCTACGACTTCGCGCTCAGCCACCTCGGCATCAGCGGGACCTGCGCTTCCCGGAAGGACGCTCGTCGATGCGCAGGGTGCCCGCTGAAGCCGATCTGCAGATACTGGACGTGAGGGAACGTCCGTCGCGCCTCCGGGCTCCACAAGCCCCGGGTGTGCGGGGGCCCGCTCGCCCGTCAGCGTGTTGTTGAGTTGCCGCGATCTTTGGCTTACAGACTGCGCGTGCGTCCCTCTGTGTCCATCCGCCTGCGCGTCAACGGCGAAGAGCACGCGCTGGCCGTGCCGGCGCAGCGCACCTTGCTCGAGGCGCTGCGGTACGACCTGGCGCTGACCGGCTCCAAGCAGGGATGCGACAAGGGCGACTGCGGCGCCTGCACCGTCCTGGCGCGACCCCGCGGCGCTCCTGGCCGCGGCGAGGCGATCCTCTCCTGCATCACGCTGGCGCAGGACTCGCAGGACCTGGACATCGTGACCATCGAGGGGCTGTCCGGGCCCGAGGGGCTCGATCCAGTGCAGCGCGCCTTCATCGACTGCGGCGCGCTCCAGTGCGGGTTCTGCCAGCCGGGGATGATGCTCTCCGCCCGCGCGCTCCTGGACAAGAACCCCAAGCCCACTCTCCCGCAGATCCAGGAAGCGCTCAGCGGAAACCTCTGCCGCTGCACCGGATACAAGCAGATCTACGATGCGGTGGAGGTCGCGGCCGGGCTGCGGACACCGACGCAGCGCGCGCCGGTGCCCTCGGAGCGCGCGGCGGCGAGCGATTCCAAGGCCCAGCCCCTGAAGGAGATCGTGCCGTGAGCATCGGGGCGCGATTCCCCAAGACGGACGGCGTGGCGAAGGCCGACGGGTCGGGCGTCTACGCCGACGACATCGCGCTGCCGCGCATGCTGCACGCGAAGATCCTCCGCTCCCCCCATGCGCACGCCCGCATCCGCTCCATCGACGTCAGCGAGGTCGAGAGGGTTCCGGGCGTGATCGCCACGCTGATCGGCGCGGAGTTGCCCACCCGGTACGGCGTGATCCCCTGGACGCAGGACGAGACCGCGCTGGCGGTGGAGAAGGTGCGCCACGTCGGCGACGCGGTGGCCTGCGTGGCGGCATTGGACGAGCGGACGGCGGACGAGGCGCTCCGGCTGATCCGCGTCGACTACGAAGTGCTCCCGGCGGTGCTGAGCCCCGAGGACGCCCTCGACCACCCCGAGATCAAGGTCAACGAACGGGCCAAGGTGGGCAACATCACCAAGCACGTCCAGCTCCAGTTCGGAGAGGTGGACGAGGCGGTGTCCTCGGCGGCCGCGGTGGTGCGCGAGACGTACCGGTACGCGGGCTCGACGCACACCCCCATCGAGCCGCACTGCGCGGTGGCGCGCGTCGACGCGGACGGCAACTTGACCGTCTGGAGCTCGACGCAGATTCCCCACTACGTCCACCGCGAGCTGGCGCGGGTGCTGGGATTGCCGCCCCCCAAGGTCCGCGTCATCCAGCCGTTCCTGGGCGGGGCCTTCGGCGGGAAGAGCGACCCGTTCGCGCTCGAGTTCTGCGTGGCGAAGCTGGCCATCAAGACCGGGCGGCCGGTGAAGATCCTCTACACCCGCGAGGAGGTCTTCTACGCGCACCGCGGGCGCCACCCGATGAAGATGGACGTCACGCTGGCGCTGGACGCGCAGGGGCGCATCGCCGCGGTGGACAACAAGATCCTCATCGACGGAGGCGCGTACGCTTCCTTCGGGATGATCACCGCCTACTACGCCGGCCAGCTCCTCACCGGGCCGTACCGCTTCGGCACCTACCGGTTCGACAGCTACCGCATGTACACCAACAAGCCGCCCTGCGGGCCGAAGCGCGGGCACGGCTCGGTGCAGCCGCGGTTCGCCTTCGAGGTGGCGCTGGACGAGGCGGCCGAGAAGCTGCGCCTCGATCCGATCGAAGTGCGCCGGCGCAACTTCATCGGCGAGAATGTCGAGACGGTGAACGGGCAGTGGATCACCTCCAACGGCTTCCTCAAGTGCCTGGAGCTGGTGGAGCAGGCCTCGGGATGGAAGGAGCGGCACGGGAAGCTCGGACGCGGCCGCGGCCTGGGCGTGGCGGGCTCGATGTACATCAGCGGCACCGCGTATCCCGTCTACCCCAACGAGATGCCCCAGAGCGGCGTGCTGGTGAAGCTCGACCGGTCGGGCAGGGTGGCGATCTTCAGCGGCGCCTCGGACATCGGGCAGGGAGTGAACACGCTCCTTTGCCAGATCGCGGCGGAGGAGATGCACTGCGACCCGCGCGACGTCACCGTCGTGGCCGCGGACACGGATCTGACTCCGGTCGACCTGGGCGCGTACTCCAGCCGCGTCACGTACATGCTCGGCCATGCGGCCCGGGAAGCGTGCCAGAAGCTAGCAGCGAAGCTCCAGGCGGCGGGCGGGGCGACCTTCGCCGAGGCGTGCCAGCGGGCGGAAGCGGCGGAAGGCGTTCCGCTGGCCGCGACCGGCGGGTACCGCACGCAGAAGCTGGGCGGCAACTACCGCGGGGGAACCATCGGAGCCTCGCCGGCGTACTCGTTCACCGCGCACGTGGCGGAAGTGTCGGTGGACGAGGAGACCGGCATCTGGAAGGCGGAGCGCATCTGGGCCGCGCACGACTGCGGTCGGGCGCTGAACCCCACGCTGGTCGAGGGACAGATCGAGGGCAGCGTCTACATGGGCGCGGCGGAAGCGCAGATGGAGGAGATGGTCTACGACCAGCGGGGGCTCCTCTTCGGGCCCTCGCTGCTCGACTACCGCATCCCCACCTCGATGGACACGCCGGCCCTCGACTCGTACATCGTGGAGAGCCACGACCCCGGCGGTCCGTACGGCGCCAAGGAAGCCGGGGAAGGGCCTTTGCACCCGGCGATTCCGGCCATCGCCAACGCCATCCACGACGCCTGCGGGATCCGCATCCGCGAGCTGCCCTTCTATCCGCAGCGGATCCTCAAGCTGCTGCGCGAGCGCGACGAGCGCGGCGAGGAGCGCGCCGCCTCATGATGACGCTGCC
>WNFT01003689.1_pt1 | contig 13343 bp, 11 predicted proteins | sample 5400191 | NCBI WGS metagenome assembly WNFT01 (sample SAMN13153359, study PRJNA577476) | soil metagenome | isolation source: 80 cm saprolite under Madrone tree | place: USA:California | collected 2016-06-14
TTCGGCGAGGTGTGGCTGGAGGAGCGCCCCGCCTCCCTGCCGGCGGACTACTTCTTCACCGCCAAGGAGTTCGACCCAGAGACTGGCTTCTACGACTTCGGGGCGCGCTACCTCGATCCGCGGTTCTCCAAGTGGATGACGGCGGACCCGGCGCTGGGGGATTATCTGAGCAATCGGGGCGTGGGCGGCATCTACGCGCCGCAAAACAGCAGTCTCTATGCTTACGGTTGGAACAACCCGGCGACGTTACGCGATCCCAACGGGCGCGATATCGTGTGCGGTGGTCTCTGCATCGCGGGGCTGGTGATTCTTGGGAGCGCTCTCCTAGGTGGCTCCTGGCATGTCGGGAGTAACTATTACGTCGATAGAAGTTTGGAGAATGTAACGGTAGGCGGAACACTTGCGGCGAGTGGGCAGGGCGCATTGTGGGGCGGGGTTGCTGTTGTTGCGCCGCCGGTGGCTGCGGTCGGGGGCCTGGTAGTCGTCGGCAATTCCGCTATCGGTCTTACTCAAAGTGCGCCGAGCTACTTCAAAGGCGAAATGTCGGTCAAGGAGGAGCGGCAGTGGGAGGTCGGCGCCGCTGGCGTCGGCCTCGGTCTTCTCGGGGCAAGGAGTGGCCTACGTGGCGGATGCAGCTTTGCCGAGGCGACGCCTGTTACCACAAGCGATGGGCTGAAGCCGATCGGCGAGTTGAAGATCGGCGACCGCGTCCTTGCCCGCGACGAGAAGACAGGCGCCTACGCGTTCGAGCCGATTACTCAGGTCTTCCGCCATCGCGACCCGGTGGAGGCCCACCTCACGCTGGAAGACCCGGCCACAGGTGCGACCGAAGTCATCGAGACGACTCCGAACCATCCGTTCCATGTGCCGGGGCGCGGATTCGTGGAAGCAGCAGCCCTCAAAGCTGGTGATCCGGTCTCGCGGGCGCTGTCGGACGAGCCGATCAGCACGTCCGGAGTCGCCCAGCTCATCGCAGATCGGAGCGATTTGTCCGATGTGCTGCGGGTCAAGACCCTGACCTTCGAGAACCAGCCGTTCTGGGCCTACAATCTTGAGGTTAGCAAAGACCATACATTCTTTGTTGGCGCGACCCGCGCCTGGGTCCATAATGGCCCCTGTCCGGTCGAACTCACGCCGGCGCTAATGGAGCAATTGGCCGCGTCCAGGGCCAATTTGGTGACCCCGAGGACTGCAACCGGGGTGGTTGCTGCGTCGCCAGGTCAACGTGGGCATAGCGGCCAGACAAACAGGGAAGGCTTTCCCCCCAGTAGTGATCTGATGCCTCAAGTCTTGGAATTGGCCAAACAGATGGGCATTCCACTCAAACGATCAGGAGCATCAGACAATGGTGTCCCCGGGGCATTTCTGGCAGCGCACGCTGAAAAACAACTCGCGTTGGTTGCCGACGTTTTCGCGGTAGACACAGCGATGTGTGCAGGTTGCCGCCAGTTTGTGAGCAACTTGTCGGTAGCTCAAGGGAGAACTATTATCGTGCAGGATCCGACGAGATTTGGATCTTCACGCCGACGCGCACAGAGTGGGTCCCGCTTCAACGGTAGTACAGAGAGTTAATATGGTCTTGCAGAAAATGATCGAAGAAGGATTGTTGCTTGTTCAATGAGATCCACAGCATGATCTCAAATTTGGCTTTCGCTGCCGATTGTTATCATCTTTCGATAAGATTGATGGTGCGAGGTGTCCTCGATCTGGTCAAATCAAGCGCGTCAAGCTGGCGGCACTCTCGGTCGAGAAAGTGTTGCCGTTGTGGGATACCGGTTTTCCAGCAGATCGAAGCCCATATTTGGCCTTAGACGTAGCCAAGAAATTGCTCGCGGGAACGACGCCAGCGACAGCAGCAGAACATGATGAGTGCCGCGAGTTGTGGTGGCATTGCGTTGATCTAATCGATGGTCACCAGGACAAGGTGAATATTATCATGGTCGGTTTTGGAGCAGCTCAGGTATTGAATCAAGCATTATCTGAGAGGCCTGTCGGTTGTGAGAACGTAAATGATGCAAGCACGGATTTTGAGATTGATCCAGAGGAACACGACTCATCCTGCTATGCGGCATTCGCGAATGCTGACGGCGCGCCGTGGGAAAGCGGCTCTGACAAACAGAAACGCCTTGAGTTCTGGACTTGGTGGCTAACATCAGCCGTGAGCGATGCAACGAAGGACTAACCCCTGGCCGAGGCTTCGCCTCATCAGACCGACGATGTGGAACCTCGTTAGTTAGCAACGGCCAGCAGGTTATGTTCGCGCTATCCGGTTCAACCGGCTCACGGCGATCAACTACCCGGCGTTCCCGGCCAACAACGTGACCTACACCTATGGGGCCGCCTCTCAGCGCAATCCCAGCGCGGTCGGCAACGTGGTCGGGCGCATCACCCACATCACTGACGGCGCCGGCACCGAGGACCGGCTCTACGGCCCCCTGGGCGAGATCGTCCGGGAAACCCGCGCCATCCGGATCCAGGGCAACCAGGTCCTCACCTATGTGACGCAGTACCAGTTCGGCACCTGGAACCGCATTCACGCCATCACCTATCCCGACCAACCCAACGGCGAGGTGGTGAGGTACTTCTACGACTCCGGCGGCCTCGTCAACGGCGTCACCGGCAATGACGACCAGCTGGAGACCGCCTATGCGGCGCGCATCGACTACGACAAGTTCGGCCAGCGGCTGCTCATCGACACCGGCAACGGCACCCGCACCACCTATGCCTACAGAGCGGACAACCGGCAGCTCACCAACGTCAAGGCGACGCTGGCGATGGGCTACACCTTCAACGACTTCGCCTTCACCTTCGATAACGTCGGCAACCTTACCGGGCTGCAGAACAACGTGCAGCCCCCGGCAGCTTCACCGGCGTTGCAGTGACCGCTGTCAATTTTTCCGCGCGCTTCCCGATCGCTGCTGGCGACCTCACGCCAGCGCACGGACACATTGCACCGTGCCGGCGGAGAGAGCCGAAACATCCGCCATCTCCGGCGCAGGGACGGTCCACTCGCGCACCCAGAAGCCGAGCGGCGCGGTGCGCTCGGGCTCGATTACCGCCTCACGCGCAATGCGGCCACCACTCGGCAATCGCACGCCGACCGTGACGCGATAGGCGCGCCCCCTTGAGGGAATGCGAAACTCCGACGGGATTGCTGGCCGGGGAGCGCCGAGCGTCGCTGAGGCTGGAGGCACGTCGGTTCGGGAGGAAGCCGCCGCAGACAGAACCTCGCGCGGTGCGACGGAAGCGTCTATGCCGGGCTGGCGCGAGTGGACGGTTGCGACCGCCCGCAGGCGGTTGAGCAACGCAACGTCCATACCAAGCACCTGGTCGAGTTCGGTCACGGTCTCGAAGGGGGCGTTCTTTGGTCCATGCCCGAGGCCGGCCGTGCGGTAGGCGGCGCTCTCGGCGCCGTTGACGGCCGGGACGTCGTCCACATCGCGAAAATCCACGATGGCGGCGGCGAGCGCGACCGCCTTTTCGGGTGCAACACCGAGACCGCGCAGCAGCCACTCGAGCAGGCTCGCGGATGCAGCATTCAGATCGACCAGGCCGCCCACATCGGTAACCGCGATTGCGACGACGACGTCCCCGTGCCCGCAAATCAGGGGCGTCCCGTCCCTCGCCAGTCCCGCGGCATCCACTGGCCGGCGGTCGCGGTCGCCGAGCCGTAGCGCAACGAGGCGCATCAGGCCGTCAGCCAGCGCCTCGGCCTCGGCATGCCGGCTGAGTTGGCCTGTCGTGCGCACGTCGAGTCGAACAGCGGTCAGCAGCACCAGCGTGACCAAGGTCAACAGCGCCAGCAGCCAGAGCACCGACACCAGAACAAAGCCGCCGTCAGCGCGCATGCCGCCATGCGAGACACGTGCGTCGGGGGGCCGCCATCGGTCAGCGGCCCGCCGGCTCAATGCGCGGCGCGGTTAAGATCGCGATCGATCTTCGACCGTCCCATCTGACTGCGCAGCGGCTCGGATTTGACGCGCGACCGGTACTCCTCGGTGGCCCGGCGCGCGTCCTCGCCGTCGCGCATCACGCGGGGGCGAATGATGATCAAGAGCTCGGTGCGATTGATCTGGTCGCCCTTGGTGCCGAACGCATTGCCGAGCAGGGGAATGTCGCCGAGAATCGGCATCTGGTTCTTGTTGACGGTGTCGCGCTCCTGAATGAGGCCGCCGAGCGCCACCGCGTCGCCATCCGTCACAGCGACCGAGGTCCGGATGCGGCGCTGCTGGATCGTCGGGGAATCGATGCCGGAGGTCGTCGTCGGCGTCGCGGTCGAAACTTCCTGTTCGATGTCAAGCAGCACACGTCCATTGTCGTTGGCGTGAGGGGTTACCGAGAGGATCACGCCGGTATCGATCATCTGTATCGAGCTCAGGATCGGAGCGCCCGCGGTCGTGGCCTGAGCGGCCTGCGTTTGGATCGGCACCTGATCGCCGACCTGCAGCATCGCCGTCTTGTTATCCATGACGGTGACGTTCGGCGTGGAAATGACGTTGACCTTGGTGATGCTGGACAAAGCATCAAGGGCGACGTTGATGTTTCTGGCCGCCAGAAAATAGGAGAAGCCGGGAAACGCCGAAGCGACGGCCCCCGACGCGGCGTCGGTAAAGGTTACGCTGTGGTTGCCCTTCTCGAAAAACCATTTTACGCCGAACTTCAGCTCGTCCGTGAGAGTGACCTCGGCAATCGACGCCTCAATCATGATCTGGGTCCCCGCCACGTCAATGCGCCGCAGGATGCGCAGGATGCGCTGGTATTCCGTCGGCACCGTCTGGATCACAAGCGTATGCATCTGCTCATCGACGACGACCTTGGCGGCGCCGGCTCGGTAGGCCGCGGCGGCGGCGCCTGCGTCCTGTCTTGGCGTCGTCTGCGCCGAGGAGAACAGGCTTGTCCGCGAGGCGCCGCCGGCCATTGCGCTCCCGGTTCCCAGTCCCGCAGCGGCGCCCAGCCCTGTGCCCGTTCGGACGGATGACGCCGACGATGCGACTGTCGCCGGCTCCAGACGTGGTGCAACGCCGCCGGGACCTCCCCCTCCGGATTGTGCGTCCGTAGCCAGGACCTTGTGCAGGATTTCGGCCAGCTCGGCAGCGGGCCGGTTCTGGACCTTGTACGCGTAGATTTGTTCTTCCTTGTCCTCCGCCATCTTCTCGTAGCGCTCGATCCACGTGCGCGCGGTGTCGAGATAGTTCGGCTTCGAGGACATGACGAGGACCGAGTTCAGCCGCGGATTGGGCACGATGCGGATGACGCCCTTGAGCGGTCCATCCTTGTCGATCCCGAATACTGTCTCGAGCTCCTTGGCGACCACTTCGGGATCCGCGGTCTTCACCGGGAGTACCGCAAACGACATCTGCCGCATCCAGTCGACGTCAAAGATCGAGACCAGATTGTCGAGGTTGGCGAGCTCCCGCCCCGTGCCATTGACAACCAGCAGATTACGCTGGTCATCGACGCGCAAAATGGCGCCCTGTCCAAGCATCGGCTCAATCACCCGACGCATCTCACCGGCGGCGATATACCTGAGCGGCACGATCCGTGTCGTAATCCCCGGACCGCGCGCCTGACCATCGAGGCTGACCGGTGCGCCCGCCGCCGCCGCAAGCGGCGCGAGCCTATAGTGCCCCTGGTCCCGAATCAGGGCGATGCCGTTGGTTTTGAGAACAGCCTCAAAGATGTCGGCCACCGCTGCTGGCTCCACCGGAGCGCTGGTCTGCACCGTCACCGTCCCGGTGACCTTGTCGCTGATGACATAATCGGCCTTCAAGATATCGCCGAGGACTGTCTTCGCGGCCTGCGCGATCGGTGCATTGAGCAGATTGATCGTTACGCCATCGGCCCCTTTGAAGGTCCTGGCGGGAACGACGGCGTCGCTCGTGCCGACGAATTGACCGCTGCCGCGGCTGATAAACTCAGGCTTAGCCGCGGATCTGTCCGTGGCAGGCGCAATAAGGCTGTTCCACACCGAGCGCGTGGGCGAACGCGCCGAGCGGTCGCCCGCATCGCCGCGAACAGGGCTTCCGTCCGGCCCAACAGTGTCCAGAAACTGGGGCGCTGTGCACGCAGAAAGCACGACGGCACCCGCCACGGCAAAGTGTCGAAGTCTCCGTTTGATACGCAAGACACAAACCCCCCGCCCGAGGCATTCTGGCCACCCGGTCAAGAGCAGTGTCAAGGATCATTTCGATGGGCTGTCGGAATAAAGCGCGAGAGTGGCGGATTTGCTACTGTGGTGAGTAAACACCACGCGGTTTTCCTCAATCGTCGTAATCGTCCACTCCGCAATCTGGTCACCCACTTTGAGCCAAGCCGCCGGCTGCGGAGGTATTTCAATGAGAGCTTTCCAAACTTCAGCCTGCATGACGACACCGAGCAGCTTGATTTTGTCGGGCAGCACGACGGGCTTCGGGGGCGGCGCCGGTGGCGGGGGTGGAGGCGGTGGCTTTGGCGGCTCGGCTTTGATCTCCTTCGGCTGCGGAGACGGGAGCCGCCGTCCTTCAAAAAAGAGCGGACGAGCAAGTGATTGAGAAAACGTTGAAAGCGCGGGCTGTGCAGGATCGGCAATCACGCGCGTCGCTCGCGTTGGCATTGCTGCCGTTGTGGCTACGTCGAGTATGATCGGCGTCTGCCAAAGGTCGAGCCCCGAGGCGCCCACCCACACGATCGTCGCAACGATCCCGATCAGCGTCAGCATCTGAGCCAGCAGGCGGATCATTGTGCTTTCGCACCCCCTGGTGCCGGCGCGAGGCTTGGCCACTTTGCGCCATAGACGGCGATCTCCAGCGTCATTGGCGCAATGCTCTCCGCGCTCCGAGCACGACCCGCTGCCGCCCCGCGTTCGTCCAACCGCAAATCGGCACGCTCGACGAACAGTAAAGGCGTACCAGTCTCGATCGCGTGCAGGACCTCATGAATGCTTTTCATTTCAGCACGAATTTGCAGCGCCAGTCCTAGATACTCGAGGCCGTCGCGTGATTTGGGCTGCAAGGCGCGCGCACTGCTGAGCTCGGCATTGCGAGCGGTGATCAACGAGCGAAGCCGGGTCTGAAGGTCCGCGACAATGATGGCGTCCTCAGGACCGGCGAGGAAGTCCCCACGATAGCGTTCGAGATCGCTTGCGCTTAGTTGCGAGCCGGCCTGACGACCCTGAACGGTGACTGACTTGAACCCCGCGAGCAAGCGAATACCGTCGGCGATGGCCTGATCATTCTCATCGTACCGTCTCTTGATCGGGTCGACCGCGCCCATCCAAACAACGGCCACGAGCAGACCCAGAAGGCCGAGGGCCAATGCACGGCTGGCCATTGAGCGGGGTCGTAGCGCGGTCATGGTCTCTCGGCCCTACGGACACCGGCGGTTCCCGCGCTCTCGATCTTCATGCGAATCTGAAATCGTTCGCTGGCTCGCGCCTCGTCGCGGACGACCGGTGCGCTCAAGGCCACGCCCGAGAACATCGGTGAGCGGGCGATGATGCCGACCAGCTCCGAAGCCGACCGGGCGTATCCGTCGATCCAGAGCAAGTCGTTCTCAACCCTGACGTTCGTCAGCCAAGCGGTATCGGGCAAGAGCCGTGTCACTTCCTCCCAAAGGGCGACGGCCCGAATACCTTCGGCCCGGCGCAGCCGGACCGCGCCAATACGCTCCGAAAGGGTATCGGCGTCCTGAACGCGTTTGCGAACGGCCTGCGCCTCCTTCCTGGCCGCATTGGTCTGCACCTCCAGCTGCGCCAGGGCTTGGTCCTGCCGCTGCATGGCGACAAGAACTGTTGCAGCGCAGACCAGGACAAGCAAAGCCGCTGCGGTCGTGATCGCCCAGCTCAGTCGGCGTGCCAGAGATGGCGCCGCCTCACCGCGGCTCAGGAGGTTGAAGCCCATGCGATCGCCTTCGGCGCCCACCACGTCGACAGCCGAAATTGGTACGCCCATACTGCGGGCTTCGGCCAGCAGCGGATCAATCAGGCGGCGCTTGGCGATGACGTGCACCACCTGCAAACTTGCGTTGTCCAAGGGTGCCGGGCCGATCACTCGCCAGGCATGACGAACGTCTTCCATTCCAAATGGCGTACCCCGCTCAATCTCGAGCGCCAGAACGTCCCCAATGCGCTCAACCGCCGCGACCGGCACCTTGCGGTGCCGGATAAGGCAACCGTCCGTGGGAAGTGCAACGTCGACGCGCATCAGCGGCCCCCAGCGCCGCCGCCGCTTCGCAACCCACGCCAGTACCGACCGCGGGTCGCGGGGCCCCTCCAGACGCAGATGCTCGACATTGGACAAACCCTTGATCCGAACCTGCTGTACGTCAGTTCCGTTGTCGTGCAGCAGAATCTGTACAGTCATCGGATCGGCGCTCAGAATCCGGCGCACGCGCGAGGGAATGAGATGTCGCAGTTCGCCGAGCCACCATCGCAGCACACGCCGGCCCACCTGGGCAGCACGCCGCAGCGGCCGCCTGATGTCTGCATTCTGCGCCATCGTGCCCGGGCTCAGCATCATGTATCCTCAGCCGCGCATGTTGCTGCTATCGAACTTTAGCCGACGGGGCGCAGCGCTCAAGCGCTGATTGCTTCATGCGCCACCGAGTGGTAGGAGATACAGGAGGTGTTCCGGCGGTTTAAGGGGGGCAATGCGCTGCTCGGAGACCAACAGCTTACACCTTCTACGCATCGACGCGCCTCCGACGGATCCGCGCGATCCGCCGACCGCGCGTCGCTTGCTCGAATTCCTTCGTGAGCGTGGGCTGCTCGACGCGGCTGCAGTTGAACGTGCGGCCAAGGTTCAGCTCGAGACCCGGCAGCGCATCGACGTGGTCATCGCCGAGCTCGGTCTCGTGCCGGCGCCCGAGTTTATGGCGGCGGTTTCCGATTACTTCGGTTATCCCGTTCTCAGCGAGGCTGACTTGCCGGCCTTGCCCGTGGCCGAGAACCTTGAGACCTTGCTCTCGCCTGACTTCCTGCGCCGCAATGGCTTGTTACCGATCGAGCTCGCGGCAGATGCTCTGGTCATTGCGACGACAGACCCCTTCAATACCGAGGCGCTCACCGCGGTCGCCTACCGCGTCGAGAAGCCGGTCGCTCCGTGCCTCGTTTCGCAGCAGGATTTCTCAGCTGCGCTGCAACGACTCTACGAGCGGGCCGAAGAACCAAGCGAGTCGAGCGTGCCGGACGAGCAGACTGGCGAGGAGATCTTCGTTAGTGACGACGACGTCCAGCGCTTGAAGGACGTGGCGAGCGAGGCGCCCGTCATCCAGCTCGTCAATCGGCTGATGAGGGCTGCGGTGCAGCAGCGCGCCTCGGACATCCATATCGAGCCCGCCATCGACGGCCTGCGAGTGCGCTACCGCATCGACGGAGTGATGGCGGAGGTGGAGCGCCTGTCACCCGAAATGCAGGCGGGTGTCGCCTCACGCATCAAGATTCTGGCCAAACTGAACATCGCGGAACGCCGCATGCCCCAGGATGGCCGCATCAAGATCGCCGTTGCCGGCCGTGAGATCGATCTGCGAATCTCGACCAGCCCGGTCATGCATGGCGAGAGCATCGTCATGCGCATCCTCGACCAGGAGCAAGTCGATCTCTCTTTCGCAGCGCTCGGCTTCGACGACCGCACCGCCGCCATCCTCAACACGCTGCTTGCTCTTCCGAACGGCATTATTCTCGTCAGCGGCCCAACCGGCAGCGGCAAGACGACGACCCTCTACTCCGCGCTGAAGCTCCTGAACTCGGTCGAGCGCAAGGTGTTCTCGATCGAGGATCCGATCGAATATCAGCTGCCGGGCGTCAACCAGATGCAGATCAAGCCGGCAATCGGACTCGATTTCGTTCACTGCCTGCGCGCTATTTTGCGCCAGGACCCGGACGTGATCATGGTCGGCGAGATGCGCGATGTGGAGACCGCGAGCACCGCTATTCGCGCCTCACTCACCGGCCATCTGGTGCTCTCGACCGTGCACACCAACAGCGCTGCCGCCTCGGTCACGCGCCTGCTCGACATGGGCGTTGAAGACTACCTGCTGGCCTCCAGCCTGTCGGCCGTGCTCGCTCAACGCCTTGTCCGCCGCCTGTGTCCCGACTGCGCCATGCCGGCGCCTGCGAATAGCGTGCTGCTGGATCGTCTGCAGGCCGCATTCTCAGGCCATGCCCACCCCCCGGTGGCGTCGCGCATGCACGTTCCGGTCGGATGCCCGGCCTGCCGCCACACCGGCTTTTGCGGCCGCACCAGCATCGCTGAAATCCTCGTCGTCGACGATGCCGTGCGCGCTCGCATCAAGGCGGGAACGACCGACCGTGAGATCGAGGCGGCAGGGCTCGGCAACGGCATGGAGACGCTTTATCAGAACGGGCTGCGCAAAGTCTTCGGCGGCGAGACGAGCCTGGAAGAGGTGCTGCGCGTGGCGAGGAGCTGATATGCCGAAGTTCCGCTACAGCGCCTTCACCCCCGCCGGCCTCATCGAGCGTGGCGAGATCGATTGTTCGACCCGAGCGGACTCGCTCAGCATACTCAGTGCTCGCGGCCTTGTGCCTTTCGAGAGCGCCGAAGCCGGGGGGCCATCGATTACCCGGCAGCGCGACTCACCCCTTCGTCGCTCTGGCCGATTGCGGCTGAAGATCTACGCCGATCTCACCCGGGAGCTTTCAGTCCTTCTCGCGGCCGACATTCCGCTGGACGCAAGCTTGCGTCTGCTGGTGCAGCAGACGGCTAACAGGCGCTTGGGAGCGCTCGCCGAACGCCTGCTTGCCGCCGTCACCGCCGGTCAATCTCTTTCGGGAGCAATCGCCAACGCCGACCCCGATGCACCAGCAGTGCTGGCGAGCCTTCTGCGCGCGGGCGAGGCGCGTGGCGGCCTCGCCCCGACGCTTGTCGACCTTGCGGCCTTCTTCGAGAGCCGCATCGAGATGCAAGGCAAGATCCGGTCGGCACTGACATATCCCACTATTCTTTGCATCACGGCCCTGGGGGCGATCGCCATCATCATCGGCGCACTGGTGCCGGCAGTGATGCCAATTTTCACCGACAGCGGCACGCCTCCGCCTCTGGTCTTGAGCCTCGCGAATCAACTCGGACAAACGATCACGCAACAGGGATACTTGATCGCGATCGGGATAATCGCGGTCGCCCTCTCCATCGGCGCCCTCCTGCGGCTGCCGGGCGTCCGAACGGCGCTAGATCGAGCGGCCCTGGCCCTGCCGGGCATTGGCCCTCTGATCCGGCAGGGCAGCACGGCATTGTTCGCACGCACACTCGGCACCTTGCTGCGCAATGGCGTCTCCCTGCTGCCTGCGCTCGAGATCGCCGCGTCGGTGGTGCCGAGCCCCACGATCCGCGCCGCCATCCTGCAGGCGGCCGAGCGCGTGAAAGAAGGCCGCCGCCTGGCAGATGCTCTGGCCCAGACCGGCCGGTTCTCAGACTTTGCGCTCCGCTTCGTTGCCGTCGGCGAGGAGGCAAGCAAACTCGACGGCATGCTGCTTCACCTCGCCGATCTCAGCGCGAGAGAGACACAACGCAGCATCGACCGCGCCATGACGCTGGTGTCACCTCTCCTCACCATCGGCATCGGCGCCTTGATCGGGGGGCTGTTCGTGTTCATCGTGCAGGCGCTCCTGAGCTTCAACGCGCTGGTGTTCCAATGAACGGTCGGGAGCCCATCGCCCGGAAGCGCGGGGGGAGCCCCTGGCGCCTCGCCCTGGCTGCAGGCGGAGCGGCAAAAGCTGGGTGTGCGGAAGATGGCATGTTGCTTATCGAGCTGCTGGTCGTGCTCGCAATCCTGGCTTTGATATCGACCATAGCGCTGCCACACGCGCATATGGGTCGCGGGCCTTCGCTCGGGCTCGTCGCCTCCGACATCGCGGCCAAGCTGCGCGCCGCTCGCAGCATGGCCATCGCGCAGAACCGCGACGTCTCGTTTGCCCTCGACACCGATGCGCGGACCTATGGCGTCGCCGGGACAGGCGCGCCCCAGACCCTGCCCGCGCCAATCGACGTATCGGTGACGACCGCCCGACAATACATCCGTGAAACCAAGGAGGCCCACTTGGTCTTCTTCAGCGACGGCACGTCATCCGGCGGCACCATCCGGCTCGCCGATCAAAACCAATCGGTTGCTATCGGCGTGGAGTGGCTGACGGGAGCGGTCCACATCGAGCGGGGCGCCCCATGAGGCGTCGCGATGCCGGCTTCACCGTTGTGGAGGTGATTGTGGCCTTTGCGATCGTGACCATAATCCTTGCTGCCCTCTATCAAGCCATCGCCGGTGCTTACCGCGGCTACGCGCGGGCCCAGGTGCGGGAACAGACCTTGGCGCTCGCCCGCGCGCAGCTTGAGGCAGTTGGAATCGAAGGCCCGCTGCAACTGGGCGAGAGCACCGGCACCTATGCTACAGGGGTGGTCTGGCATCTGACCGTCGAGCCGGTCGAGACGGCAAGCTACAAAGGACAGGCCTTTCGCATCCTGCTCGAGGCACTGGACCCTGGCGGCCAGCCCCTCTTGCGGCTCGAGACCTTTAAGCTCGACCTTCGCACGAACTGAGGAGAGGGAGCTTGCGCCAACGTGCAGTGGATGCAGAGGCGGGCTTTACGCTCATCGATCTGCTAATCGCACTTACGCTCCTGACAGTGATCGCTTCACTCCTCGTCGACGCCGTCGGCAGCGCGCGCCAAGCGCTTAATGTTGTGGATCGACGCGTCACGCAAGCCTCGGTCCCTGCGGTTCAATCGGTCCTCCGACGGCTGCTTATCGAGGCCCGAGCCAACGCCGACGCGACACAACACGCCGATCCCAATCGCGCCTTCATCGGCGAACTCAACAAGCTGAGCTTCGTGTCGAGTTTTGTGCCGCAGGGCCAATATGGAGGTCTCTGGCGTTACCAGATTGCGCTCGACGCGAGCGAACGCGCAGGCGAGTCGAGTGCTTTGGTGCTGACCCAGCAATTGGTCCGGCCAGCGTCGTCCGCGGCCGGCCCACCGCTCCGCACAGTCGTCCTCAAGGAGGTCCGCGCTCTCAGCGTGCGCTACTTCGGCGCCGAAGATAAAGAAAGCGCCCCGCAGTGGCAGGACACCTGGCGGCACCCCTCCCGCCTGCCGCGTCTCGTTTCCGTGGACGTCACGTTTGTTCGACCTGATGGGCGACAATGGCCGCCGTTGATGGTGACTCTCCCCTTGGCGGACTAAGCCACCACAAACCGGCCGCATTTGCGGGTGTTGGCAGCAAGGCGCGGGCCAAGCGGGCGAAACTCGACAGCCTTGTCGATTACGCCAACGCTATCGCCTCGCTTTCCATCGCACTCGGCCACGACGCGTCAAAATTTGATCCCGACGGACCGCTGCCGGACAATATCCCCGAAAGCAA
>WNFT01003692.1_pt1 | contig 13338 bp, 15 predicted proteins | sample 5400191 | NCBI WGS metagenome assembly WNFT01 (sample SAMN13153359, study PRJNA577476) | soil metagenome | isolation source: 80 cm saprolite under Madrone tree | place: USA:California | collected 2016-06-14
GCGCTCCCGGGATTCGCCGCCTCGGTCACCGATCTCCCGGTGATCGGCGTGCCATTCGCGGCCGGGCCGCTGAACGGGCTCGACGCGCTGCTCGCCACCGCGCAAGTGCCGGGCGGCGTACCGGTGGCGTGCGTCGGGATCGACAACGCCAAGAACGCCGCTCTCCTCGCGGTCCGTATCCTCAAGGCCTGACATGCGGGTCGGGATCGGGTACGACTCGCATCGCTTCACCGAGGGGGAAAGCAAGAGGCTCATCCTCGGTGGCGTGGAGATTCCCCACCATCGCGGGCTGGTCGGACACTCCGACGCCGATGCGGTAGCGCACGCCCTGACCGACGCCGTGCTCGGCGCGGCCGGTCTGGGCGACATCGGGCAGATGTTCCCCCCGACGGACCCCCGCTGGCGCGAAGCCGATTCCCTCGATCTGCTCAAGCGCGCGTACCTACGCGTCGTGGAGACGGGACTCACGTTCGTGAGCGCCGACATCACGGTGATCATCGAGCAGCCCAGACTCGCGCGCTACGTGGACGACATGCGCGAGAACCTCGCGGGCGCGCTCGTGAGCGGGTACTCGACCATCTCAGTCAAGGCGAAGACGAACGAGGGGATGGGCTGGATCGGCAAGGGCGAGGGAGTCGCGGTGCTCGCCGTGGCGCTGCTCGAGCAGGCCCGCGCCTGAGCGATCTCCTCGCGTTCCTCGAGCGCCTGCCGCCCGGACCGCTGTACGGTCTGATCACGGCGCTCGCGGCGCTCGAGACCTTCATTCCGCCGCTACCCGCCGATACCGCCGTCGCGCTCGGGGCGTTCCTCGCCGGGCGGGGCCGGCTCAATCCCTGGACGGTGTTCGGTCTCACGTGGGTAGCGAACGTCGGCTCGGCGTCCCTGGTCTACTGGCTGGCACGCCGCTACGGACGCGATTTCTTCAAGGGGCCTACCGGCCGGCGGTTGCTCACACCAGCCGTGCTGGCCCACATCGAAGCACAGTATGAGCGGCACGGGAGCTACGGGATTTTCGTCTCCCGCCTGCTCCCCGTATGGCGCGCCGTAGTCCCCCCGTTCGCGGGCATCGCCGGGCTGTCCGCGCCGCGTGCCCTGATCCCGCTCGCCCTCGCATCGGCGCTGTGGTACGGCCTGCTGACGCTGTTCGTGGCCACCCTGGGAACGAACCTCGACGTCGTCCTGGCGGTGCTCGCCCGCGTCAACTGGGTGCTTGGCGTGGCCGCCCTCGGCACCCTCATATTTCTGGCGGTGTGGATCGTGCGCCGGCTGAAGCGCTGACGCGTACCCGTCGAGAGGAGCACCGCCATGACCGACGCGTCGACAGATACCTCCGGTGTCAGGTTCCCCCCACCACTCATCTACGCCGGCGGGTTCGCCGCGGGGTACGGCGCCCACAAATTCTGGCCGATACGCTTGTGGCCGGAGCCGACGGCCGTCGCGAGCGTCGTCGGCTGGGGACTCCTCGTCGCGGGAGTACTCCTCGCCCTCAGCGCGGCGTACCTGTTCCGGCGGGCGGGCACCACGCCCAATCCCACCAAGCCGACCGCGGCGTTGGTGATCCGGGGACCGTACCGCCGCACACGCAACCCGATGTACGTGGGCATGGCCACGCTGTACCTCGGCGGCACGTTGCTCCTCAACGACCCGTGGCCGCTCGCGTTTCTTCCCGTGGTCATGGCGATGGTCCGGCGCTACGTGGTCGCCCGGGAAGAGGCGTACCTCGAGCGCACGTTCGGGGACGCTTACCGGGCGTACAAGGCGCGGGTGCGCCGGTGGATCTGACGACCGAGGCGGCGTTCCGAGTCGAGCAGTTCCGCGACTACCTCGCCCTCGAAGCGGGCGACAGCGCCCACACCGTCGCCAACTACGTCCGCGACGTCCGGCGGCTCGCCGCGTATGCCGGGTCGAAGGGGGCACGCCGCCCCGAGGACGTGACGAGCGCCCTGCTGCGCGAGTTCGTCTACGCGCTCAAGGACTTGGGGCTCGCTCCGGCGACCATCCGGCGCCAGATCTCGGCCGTCCGCACGTACTACCGTTACCTCGTGGGCGAAGGCCACGCCGCGCGCGATCCAAGCGAGCGCTTGGAGTCACCGCGGCAGTGGCGCCGCCTGCCGACGGTCTTGTCGGTCGCCGAGATCGACCGCCTGCTCGCGGCACCCAATACGGACGAGCCGCTCGCGATCCGCGACCGGGCGCTGCTCGAATTCGCGTACGCAACGGGCGCCCGGGTGTCCGAGCTCGTGGGCCTGAAGCTGCAGGACGTTCTGTACGAGGACGGGCTTGCGCGCATGTTCGGCAAGGGCGCGAAGGAGCGCATCGTGCCCGTGGGCCGGCGTGCGTTGGGCGCCGTGGCGCTGTACGCGCGCGAGATCCGCCCTAGCCTCGACAAGGGCAACGGACACGGCCTCGTGTTCTTGAACGCCCGCGGCACGCCCCTGTCCCGGGTGGGTGCATGGTCGATCATCAAGCGCGCGGCCCGGCTCGCCGGGCTGAGCAAGCGCGTGACGCCGCATATCTTGCGACACACGTTCGCGACACACCTGCTCGAGGGGGGCGCGGATCTGCGCGCCGTCCAGGAAATGCTCGGCCACGTGGACCTCGCCACGACGCAGCTGTACACGCACGTCGACCGCGACTATCTGCGGACCGTGCACAAGACGTATCATCCCCGAGGCTGAGCCCCGCGTGTCGCGAGCGTTCGTGAAGGAAGATCCCGGTGAGCCGGGGCCCCGCCGCAACTACGGGCTGCCGCCGCGCGACGACCCGGGGTTCGACGCGGCGGCGGCCGAAGCGCTGCTCGAGGCCGCCGGCGCGGGCGAGACCGCGAGCGCCGAACGGGCGACCGGCTACTACTGGGGAGAGTCGAAACTGCGGCCGTATGTGGAGCGGATACTGGAACGCGCGCGGGCCGCGGGGAATGAGCGGCTGGAGCAGCTCGCCAAGCGCTTCTTGAGCTGATGCCCGAGCTGCCGGACATCGCGCTGTACCTCCACGCCCTCGCCCCTCGCGTCGTGGGCGCACGACTCGAGCGCCTCCGGATCGCAAACCCGTTCTTGCTGCGGACCGCGGATCCGCCCGTGACGGATCTGTCGGGGCGCACGATCCGCGACGTCCGCCGTCTCGGCAAACGGATCGTCCTGGCGCTGGAGGACGACTATTTCGTCGTGCTGCACCTGATGATCGCCGGCCGGCTGCACTGGAAGCCCGCCGGCGCGCCCATTCCCCGCCGCGCGGGGCTCGCCGCGTTCGATTTCCCGCATGGTACGTTGCTCCTCACCGAAGCCGGCACGAAGCATCGAGCGTCGCTCCATGTCGTCCGGGGCATGCACGCCCTCACGGCACACGACCCTGGTGGACTGGACGTGCTCGGCGCGACGCTGGAGCAGTTCCACGTGGCGTTGACCCGAGAGTCGCATACCCTCAAGCGGGCGCTGACCGACCCCCGGCTCCTCGACGGGATCGGCAATGCCTACTCCGATGAAATCCTCCATGCGGCCCGCCTCTCGCCGCTCCGCCTCACGAGTCAGATCACGCACGAGGAGAGCGAGCGATTGTTCCGCGCCGCGCGGGAAACCTTGGCCAGCTGGATGGAGCGGCTGCGCGCCGAAACGGGTGACGCGTTCCCGAAAAAGGTGACGGCCTTCCGGGACGGGATGGCCGTCCATGGCCGGTTCAAGAAGCCGTGCCCGGTATGCGGATCGCCCGTACAACGGATCCGCTACGCCGCAAACGAAGTGAATTACTGTGCCACCTGCCAGACGGGCGGCCGGCTGCTCGCGGACCGATCCTTATCGCGGCTCCTGAAGCAGGATTGGCCACGCTCACTGGAGGAATGGGAGGAGCGCGCCCCCTGACCCCGGGCGCAAGCCCGGGGACGCCGCTAGCTTTGTTGCATGCTCTTTGTTCTCGACAACTACGATTCCTTCACCTACAACCTCGTGCAGCTGTTCGGCGAGCTCGGAGCGGAGCCGGTCGTCTACCGCAACGACGCGCTCACTGTGGAGCAGGTCCTCGCGCTCAAGCCGACCGCGGCCGTGCTGTCGCCCGGCCCGTGCACCCCGGGAGAAGCCGGCATCCTGGTTCCGCTCGTGCAGGCCCTGGCCGGCAAGCTACCGGTCCTGGGCGTCTGCCTCGGCCACCAGGCGATCGGCGAGGCGTTCGGCGCTCGCGTGGTGCGAGCGGACCGGCTCATGCATGGCAAGACGTGCGAGGTGGTCCATGAAGAGGACGAGCTGTTCGAAGGCGTCCCCAGCCCCGTGACCGGCATGCGGTATCACTCCCTGGTGGTCGAGCCCGCTTCGCTTCCCAAGGACCTCGTCATCACCGCGTGGAGCGCGGACCGGCCGAAGGATGCGGAGATCATGGCGATGAAGCACCGCCGTCATGCGATTTACGGCGTGCAGTTCCACCCGGAGTCCATCGGCACGTCGCATGGGAGACAGGTGCTCGAGAACTTCCTGCGCATTGCTCACGCGACGGTGTGATGGCCTAAGCCGCGCCTTCTCAGCCGCTTAAGGTCGGGGCTAGACGCCACGGCACGGATTTTGTATGTTCCCCCGTGCCCGTCCTCGGCGTCGTTCCGGCGCGGCTGGGCTCCAGCCGCCTTCCTCGCAAGCCGCTCCTGTCTCTGGCAGGCGAACCCCTCATCCTCTGGGTCGTTCGGCGAGTCGTTGAGGCGAGTGTGTGCGATCGTTTGGTGGTCGCGACCGACGCACGCGAAATCGCCAGCCTCGTCGAGCGCGCCGGGTACGAGGCAGTGCTGACCTCCACCGACCATCAGTCGGGCACGGAGCGAGTAGCAGAAGTCGTTGGAAACAAATCATTTAGTTCATTCGATGTCGTGCTCAACGTGCAGGGCGACGAGCCGCTCGTTGCGCACGCCGCCCTGAAGGGCGCCCTGTCGCGCGTGCGGAGCGGGGATCCGATCGGCACTGCAGCGGGGGATCTCGATGGTGCGCTCGCGGGTGATCCGAATCGTGTCAAAGTCGTGACGGACCCACGGGGCCGGGCGGTGTATTTCTCGCGAGCGCCGATTCCGTTCGATCGCGACGGCACGAGCGACGTGATCTACCATCAGCACGTGGGGGTCTACGCCTACACGCGAGAAGCGCTGGATCACTGGGTCCGACTCGCGCCGGTGCCGGAGGAGCGCTGGGAGCGGCTGGAGCAGCTGCGACCGCTGCTGCACGGAATTCCGATCGGCGTAGCGCTGTTTGCGGGGCCCGCGGCGCCCGGGGTCGACACGGCAGACGACCTGCGTTTCGCGGAGATACAGTTGACCCGCCAACTGAAAGAGGTGAGTCCGTGAGCTCGACGAAGTACATCTTCGTGACCGGCGGCGTCGTGTCGTCTCTCGGCAAGGGCATCGCGGCCGCTTCGCTCGGCCGCCTCCTGGTGGAGCGGGGTCTCCGGGTGACGATCCAGAAGTTCGATCCTTACATCAACGTGGATCCCGGCACGATGTCGCCGTTCCAGCACGGCGAGGTGTACGTCACCGACGACGGCGCGGAGACCGATCTCGACCTCGGCCACTACGAGCGGTTCATTGACCGCTCTTTGTCGCAGGTGAACAACGTCACCACGGGGCGGATCTATCTGTCGGTGATCACGAAAGAGCGGCGCGGTGAGTACCTCGGGTCCACCGTGCAGGTGATCCCCCACATCACGGACGAGATCAAGGCCGCCATTCGGCGACTCGCACCGGACCACGACGTCGTCATTACGGAGATCGGCGGCACCGTGGGTGACATCGAATCGCTGCCGTTCCTCGAGGCGATCCGCCAGTTCCGCCAGGAGGTCGGCCGCGACAATACCCTGTTCATCCACCTCACTCTCGTCCCCTTCATCGCCGCTACGGCCGAGCTCAAGACCAAGCCGACCCAACACTCCGTCCGGGAGTTGATGCAGATCGGGATCCAGCCCGACATCCTGGTGTGCCGGACCGAGCGACCGCTCTCCGAGGAGCTGAAGCGCAAGATCGCACAGTTCTGCAACGTGGACTTCGGCTGCGTGGTCGAAAGCCCGGATGTGAAGTCGATCTACGAGATCCCCCTCAAGCTGCACGAGCAGGGGCTCGACCGGGAAGTCTGCATGCGGCTGCACCTCGAGACCAAGGAGCCCGATCTGCGCTCCTGGGCGCAGATGGTCGAGAAGATCCTCAAGCCGGCCGACCGGGTGCGCATCGCCGTCGTGGGGAAGTACACCGAGCTCGCCGACAGCTACAAGAGCATCCATGAGGCGCTGGTGCACGGCGGCATCGGGAACGAATGCGGGGTGCAGATCGATTGGATCTCGTCCGACCGCTTCACCGACCAGGCCGCGGCAGGCGAGCTGCTCGGCACGTACGACGGCCTGCTCGTGCCGGGCGGGTTCGGCGTCCGCGGCGTGGAGGGCATGCTCGAAGCGATCCGCTGGACGCGCGAGCGCAAGGTCCCGTTCCTCGGCATTTGCCTCGGGCTGCAGGCGGCCATCATCGAGTTCGCACGCGACGTGGTCAAGCTCCCCGACACCAACTCGAGCGAGTTCGCACCCGAGTGCGAGAACCCCGTGATCGCGCTGATGCGCTCCCAGGAAGGCATCCAGGAAATGGGCGGCACGATGCGACTGGGCGCGTATCCCTGCAAACTGCGTCCGGGCTCCCGGGTCGCGCAGGTCTACGGCGCGCTCGAGGTAAGCGAGCGGCACCGGCACCGCTACGAAGTGTCGAATGCGTACCGCGACGTGCTCGCCGAATACGGCATGCGCTGCGCCGGGCTCTCTCCTGACGGCTCGCTGGTCGAGATGATCGAGCTTCCGGATCACCCCTGGTTCATCGGCTGCCAGTTCCACCCCGAGCTCAAGTCCCGACCCACCCGGCCGCACCCCTTGTTCGCCGGATTCGTGGGCGCGGCGCGCCAGCACGCCCGGGCACGGGGCGCCGCGCCCCTCGCCCAGGCGGAGCGGTCGTCGCAGCTCGCCGGCCGCCGCGACTGACATGGCGCAGCACTTCGCCGGGGGGGCGTCCCCGTTCCTCATCGCGGGGCCGTGCGTCGTCGAGTCCGACGACTTGAACCTGCGGGTCGGCGAGGCCCTCGCCGAGCTCGGAACGAAGGTGGGGGTGCACGTCATCTACAAGGCGTCCTACGACAAGGCGAACCGGTCGCGCCTGAAGGGAGCGCGGGGACCGGGCCCCGAGCACGGCCTCGCGGCGCTCGCGAAGGTCCGGGCCGCAACCGGACTGCCGATTCTCACCGATGTCCACGAAACCGGTCAGGTATCCGCCGCCGCACAGGTCGCGGACGTGCTCCAGATTCCTGCGTTTCTATGCCGCCAGACCGATCTGCTCGTCGCGGCCGGTCGCGCGGGACGCGCCGTGAACGTGAAGAAAGGGCAGTGGATGGCCCCGGAAGGAATGGCCGGGGCGGTCGAAAAGGTCCGCTCGGGCGGAGCGCCCGAGATCGCCGTGACCGAGCGGGGCACCTTCTTCGGCTACGGCGACCTCGTAGTCGATATGCGCACCTTCGTGCGGCTCCGGACCGCGTGCGGGACACCGGTCGTGTACGATGGGACGCACGCCCTGCAGCAGCCGGGGCAGGGCCCGGAGGGCTCGAGTGGGGGCCTGCGCGCCTTCATCCCGCCGCTGTTGTACGCCGCGGCCGCTGCGGGCGCCGACGGCTTCTTCCTCGAGACGCATCCCGATCCGGATCGGGCCCCGTCCGACGGGCCGAACATGATCCCGCTCGATCAGCTGGCCGGGATCATCAGCGTCGCGCTGGACGTGTGGCATGCGGCGCGGGAAGGGGGCACGGCGGCAGCGAGGTCCCAGGGGGCCGGCAGGGCGGCTGTCGAGGACCGAGCGAGAGCCGTGCCCGCTTCCCGCGCCCGGAATTGACCATGCTCGACCCCGCCGTCGCCCGTCGCCTCAAGCTCGTCGGCTTCGACGTCGACGGCGTCCTGACCGACAATGGTATCTACATCGGGATGGTCGGCGATCACCCGGTCGAATTCAAGCGCTTTCACATTCAGGACGGCCTCGGCGTCCGGATGCTCCGCACCGCCGGGCTCCTGGTCGTGTGGCTCACCGGACGGGAATCGGCCGCCACCACGCTGCGTGCGCGCGAGCTCGAGGTGGACGAAGTGATCCAGGATCCGACGGCGCGCAAGCTCCCGGCGTTCGAGGCGCTGCTCGAGCGGCGTGGACTCACGTGGAACGAATGCGCTTTCGTCGGCGATGACCTCGCGGACCTCCCGCTGCTCACCCGCGTCGGACTCCCGATCGCGGTAGCGAACGGCGTCGCGGAGGTGAAGGCCGCCGCCCGCGTCCTAACGAGGGTCCCCGGGGGCCAGGGGGCGGTCCGGGAAGTGGCCGAGCTGATCCTCCAGGCCCGGGGCGAGTGGCAGGGCCTGCTCACGCAGTATTTCCTGGAGCGTGGCGATGTCGCGCACGGAGCCCAGCGATCTCGCTGAGCGCGGGCGCCGCGTCCTGGCCCTCGAAGCCGAGGCGATCCGCCGGGTCGGCGAGCGCCTGGGGCCCGCGTTCGCGAGCGCGGTGCGTCTCCTCGCGGACGCGAAGGGACGCCTCATCGTGTCGGGCCTCGGCAAGTCCGGGTTGATCGCGCGCAAGATCGCGGCCACGTTCACGTCCACCGGCACACCTGCATCGTTTCTCCACCCCGTGGACTCCCTGCACGGCGACCTCGGCATCGTGGGGCGGGACGACGTGGCGCTCCTCTTGTCGAAGAGCGGCGCCTCGGATGAGCTGCTCGGGCTGGTCAACCAGCTGAAACGCCTCGGTGTGCCGATTATCGCGCTGACGGGGGACCCCGACTCGGTGCTCGCGCGTCAGGCAGACGTCGTGCTGGACGGCAGCGTCACCGAGGAGGCCTGTCCCGAGACCTTGGCGCCTACGGCGAGCACCACAGTGGCGCTCGCTCTGGGGGACGCGCTCGCGGTTCTCGTGCTCGAAGAGAAGGGCTTCGGGCGCGGGGACTTCGCGGCGCTGCACCCCGGTGGAACGCTGGCCAGGAAGCTGCTGCTTCGCGTCGCGGACGTGATGCTCGCCCGGGACGTGCCCACCCTCGCACCCGACCGCCCCATGCGCGAGTGCGTAGTCCTGCTCGCGGAAAAGCGTGGGACAGTGGCGGTGGTGGACGCCGCCGGCAGCCTCGTCGGCGTGGTCACAGCGGGCGACCTGACGCGGGTCATGGAGCGGACGGACCAATTCCTCGACATCCCGGTACGCGAGGTCATGACCCGGACCCCGAAGAGCACCACGTCCGACGCGCTCGCGAGCGCCGCGGTGCGGCTCATGGAGCGGTACGGCATCATGGCACTGCCCGTGCTCGATGGCGGGCGCAAGCTGGTCGGCATGGTCCACCTGCATGACCTCATGAAGGCAGGCGCCGCATGAGGTGGGTTACGACGGCTCTCGCAGTGGTTGTCGCCGCCTGTGAAACCGGCATCAAGCCCACGGCGACGATTGCCGCCCCGGATTCGGCCGATCAGGTGCTGCTGGGCATGTCACACTATGTCACGGACGCCGGGATTCAGCGTGCGCACGTGCGGGCCGATACGGCATATTTCTATTCCCCGGCGCAGACCGCTGAGCTCCGCAACGTCCACATCACCTTTTATGACCCCCGGGGGGCCGAGACGTCGACGCTCACGTCGCGAGAGGGCACGTATCACTGGCGCGGGGGCGACATGGAGGCGCGAGGCAACGTGGTGGTGGTCCGAACCGACGGCGCGACCCTCCGGACGGAGGTGCTCCGCTATAACCAGGTGCGGAATCAAGTGAGCTCCGACAAGCCGTTCGTCTTCGACGAGCCGACGCGGCATATCAAGGGCGAGGGCTTCACGTCGGACCCCGCGTTCAAGGTCGTGACCGCCATCCGCCCGACGGGGGAGGGCGGTAAGTTCACTCTCCCGAACCAATGATGGCAGCCGTGCTCCTCACCGCTCTCATCCAGCAGCCTGCGTCGCCCGCCGACTCCGCGGGCGGCCGACCGTGCAAGGTGATCATCGATTCGGTCGGGCGACAGGCGCAGCAGGTCGAAGTACGGCCGGGAGAGACCAACGTGTTCGCTGGTGGCGGCGTACTGGCCCACTGTGAGGGCAGCGGCAGCACCCTCGCGTCCGACAGTGTGGCCTGGTTCGCCGGCGTCGGTCGGTTCGACATGCTCGGCCAGCGAAATCCGGTGCACATCCGCGACACCGTCATCATCCTCGACGCGACAACCGCCGCCTACTTCCTGCGACAGGAACGGCTCGAGGCGCACAAGAACGTCGTGGCGGTGAATCGGAAGACGGGATCGGTGCTGCGGGGACCCAATCTGACGTATTACCGCGCGGTGAAGGGCGTGCGCGACACGCTCGAGATGTACGCATCGGGTCGCCCGACCATCGAGTACCGCGCGGCCGCCGACACGGGGGGAGGAGAACCGTACGTCATCGTCGCCGATCGGGTACGCTTCAAGGGCAACGACCGCATGTGGGGAGGCGGGCAGGTGACCATCGACCGGAGCGATTTCGCGGCACGCGGCGACTCGATGCAGCTCGACCAGGCGGCCGGAGTCGCCGTGCTCGTGGGAAAGCCCCGCGTGGAAGGGAAGAGCGCCCGGCCCTACACCCTCACCGGCACGCGGATCGAGCTGGGGCTCCAGGGGCGGGACATCCGCCAGGTGAAAGCCCTCGGCGAGGGCGTTGCAACCGGCGCCGACTGGCGCCTCACGGCGGATACGATCCACCTGCACGTGGACCGGAAGAAGCTGCAGCGGGCGTTCGCCTGGGGTCCCCGGGACTCGGTCCGCGCGCGCGCGGTGTCCACGCTCAATACCATCCAGGCCGACTCCCTGGCCCTCGATCTCCCGGACGAAGTGCTGACCGAGGCGCGTGCGTTCGGCCACGCCTACTCGACTTCGAAGAAAGAGCCTTCGAGGAAGGAGTCTGTAAAGAAGGACTCCGCCGCGACGCCCGAAATGAACTGGATCGCCGGGGATTCGCTTACGGCGCGCTGGATGCAGGTCCCCGACTCGGCTGGGACGCCCAAGAGCAAGCTGTATCGGCTGATCGCTCGAAGCTCGGCCCGCTCCTTCACGCACCTGGCGAGCGAACACGACTCGATGGGCCCGTCGCTCAACTACTCCCGGGGCAAGGTCATCGACGTCGTGCTGAAGGGCGACAAGGTGGACCGCGTGACCGTCACTGGGCAGGCCAACGGCGTCCAGCTGGAGCCCAAGCCGCCGGCTCCGGACACGACGAAAAAGACGGACAGGACCAAAACGACAGCCACGACGAAAAAGAAGCCCCGCGCATGACACCGCCCATCGCCTCGCGCCACCTCGCCGATCTGATCGGGGCACGCGATTCGTCGCTCCCGCTCGCCGCGGCCGCGCTGTCCCGCGTAGCGGACGACGGGGGCCGCGCCTCGTTCAGCGATCTGGCCATCGCCTACCGCGAGGAGTTCCTCACGCTCCGGGCCCACTCACACGAGGCCGGCCTGCCGGAGCTGGGCGGGCTGTCGGTCGAGGAGTTTCGCACCAGCTTGCGCACCTCGGTGCTGCCCCGGCTCGCGCTTATGAAAGTCGTGACGTACGCTGCCGCCGGTCTGGGAGATACCGCACCGGTCGCGTTCACGCTCGAGGCGTGGGCTGAGATCGCCGCCGACCGCGCTACCACTGCCGACCGGCTGCTCGACGCCGCCGAGCGCGCGCTCGCCCGGGCCGAGCCGGTGGGCGGCGAGCAGCCGGCGGTGACGGACGGCAGCCGGCTCAGCGCCGGCGGGTTGGTGAAGACCTACAAGAGTCGTGCGGTGGTGAACGACGTGAGTGTGCAGCTCCAACAGGGCGAGATCGTCGGCCTGCTCGGGCCTAACGGGGCGGGGAAAACCACGACGTTCTACATGATCACCGGCCTGATACGGCCCGACGGGGGACACATCGAGCTCGACGGACGGGACATCACCGCGGAGCCGATGTATCGCCGGGCGCGGATGGGGATCGGCTACCTCGCTCAGGAGCCATCCGTGTTCCGCAAGCTCACCGTCGAGGACAACGTCCAGGCTATCCTCGAGACCCTGCCGCTGGGGGACGCCGAGCGCCGCGAGCGGCTGGAGCGGCTGCTCGACGAGCTGGCGATCAAGCATTTGCGACGGCAGAAGGGGTTCCAGCTCTCCGGGGGCGAACGGCGCCGCCTCGAGATTACCCGGGCGCTCGTGACCGAGCCCAAGTTCATGCTGCTCGACGAGCCCTTCGCCGGTGTAGATCCGATCGCGGTGCACGACATCCAGACCATCGTGGCCGGTTTGCGGCACCGCGGCATCGGCGTATTGATCACCGACCACAACGTGGAGCAGACGCTCGATATCGTGGACCGCGCCTACATCATGTTCGAAGGGAAGGTGCAGGTGGCGGGGACCGTCCGCGAGCTGGTATTCGACGACCGCGTTGCGCACCTGTATCTCGGGCCCACCCTCACCGCGCGCTTGCGTGCGCGCCTCACACAGGCAGCATGAAGACCGGCCTCCAGCAGCACGCGGCGCTGTCGCAGCAGCTGCGGATCAATCCGCGTCTGTACCAGGCGATGGACCTCCTGTACATGCCGCTGCTCGATCTCCAGCAACACCTCAAGCAGGAGCTGCTCGGCAATCCGTTCCTCGAGCTCGTCGAGCCTGAGGAGGAAACGGAAGTACCGTTGGGAGAGGAGGCCAAGGAGGACAAGAAGGAGGCCGAGAAAAACGACGAGCCCAACTGGGAGGAGATCCTCCTGGACGACGGCGGCGATCAGGGCGCCCCGCCCCGAGACATGAGCGAAGCGCGTGAGTACGTCGAGCCGGTGCCGGTCGAGACCAAGGACCTGACGGATCACCTGCGTGAGCAGATGCGGCTGCTCGACCTCACGCCCCGCCAGCAGCTCCTGGCCGAAGAGTTCATCGGCAACATCGCGGAAGACGGGTATCTCGGCGCGACCCTCGAGGAGATCGTGAACGGCGTGAACCAGGTGCTCCAGGCTCACGCCGACGCATCGGAGCAGGACGTCGCTCCGCAGCCCTACACGCTGGCCGAGGCCGAGGAGATGCTCCGCATCGTTCAAAAGCTCGACCCCCCGGGCGTCGGCGCCCGGGACCTGCGGGAGTGTCTGCTGTTGCAGCTCGAGGCGCGGGGCGAGACGGACACGCTCGCCTACCGTCTGGTCCACGATGCGTTCGAGGATCTCAAGGCGCACCGCTGGAGCGATCTCGGCAAGCGCTTCGGCCTCGACGCGGTCGAAGTGCAGAAGGTCGCCGACGATCTCGCCAAGCTCGATCCCAAGCCGGGCCTGCAGCACTCGTCCGCCAACGACGCGTACATCATTCCCGACCTG